>Ga0302314_10018682_pt1 | contig 11548 bp, 5 predicted proteins | sample III_Palsa_N2_3_FD_200533 | JGI IMG/M metagenome (GOLD analysis project Ga0302314, IMG submission 200533) | Peat permafrost microbial communities from Stordalen Mire near Abisko, Sweden - III_Palsa_N2_3 | ecosystem: Environmental > Terrestrial > Soil > Palsa > Peat permafrost | place: Sweden... | reverse complement strand
CCTGGCGGCCCATGCGGCTGTCGCGGGCGCGATAGACCACTCCCATGCCACCGCGGCCGAGTTCGCCGAGGATATCGTACTTGTCGATTCGAGTTGGCTGCGGCGGATTCAAGCGACTCACCCCACAACAACATCAACCTCCGGAACAGTGTACGCCACATTCCGGGCAGCTTACTGGGCGGAAGCGCTCAGCATGGCTGCATGGCGAATATTGTAGGTGTCCTTGAGAAACTGGATGGCTTCGAGCCTCTCCGGCGTGTCGCCCGCAGGAGTGCAGTTGAGATAGAGGATGTATAGCTCCGCTGCGGCGTCGGTGTCCTCACTCTTCACCTTGGCTCTGGCGGTGGCGAGAATTTTGGTGGGTAGGTCCGCTATCTCGCCGTAGGCCAGCTTGACGAGTTCATCGCGCGCGGCGATTTCCACGTCGGTCATGAGCTGGGTTTCGTCGGGCGGCGCATCCATATCGCGGACGCCTTCGGTGTCCTCCGGCTTGAGGTTCTGGAGCACTGTGAAGGTCTTGGGGGTCTCTTTGATGACGTGCTTGGACTCTTCGACGATATTTCCGCTGGTATCGACGATGCGGAAGGAGAGCTCTACGATATTGTTGATGTCGATGGTCTGCTTGGTGTAGCTGTAGGGCCGGATGACGTCTTCCTGCTGGCTCTTGGGTATCGTGTTCTCCTTGGCCCGTGCCTCGGAGGCCTGCTTCTGGGCGGCGGCCAGTTCCGCGTTGGCCTGGTCGGTCTGCTTTTTGTTTTTCTTGGCATCAGCCGCGCGTATGTCGTTCTGTGCCTTGTCAACGGCAGTCTCGGCGTCCTGGTAGGCCTGGTCGGCTGCGTTCCAGGCTGCGTTGGGAATCTCGCGCTCGCCGAAGCGATACTTCGACTGTAGTGTCTCGTTCTTAATGTTCTTGATGGTGCGGTGTTGGAGTATCTCACCGACGAGTTGATAGTTGGGGTCGAGCGCCTGTCCAGCCGCGCTTCCGCCCCCTGCCGCGTTGGGACGAATGACCTTCACCGGGAGCTTGGAGGTTTCTAGGCCGGTGGCAATGGCGTCCTGCAACTGCTCGGCGAAGCCGATGCTGTCGCGGCGCGAGGTCTGGTCGCGGAAGACTACGCCTACCGAGAGCCTGGAGCGCATCTGATAGGTCGAGCTGGCCTTGGCCATCTCATCGCGGATGGTATCGAGGCCGGGTTTGTAGTGGGAGGCTTCGCCGAGGTAACTCCAGCCGAGGCCGACTCCAGAGGCCACCGGTCTGTCTATGAACTTCCTGGCGAGTTCGACATAGTAGGCGCTGATGGCGTCGGAGAGCAGATCGAGGCGCACCTTGACGTCGGGATCGTCGGTGAGGGTGTCGAGGCGCTCGAGGTAGGCATAGGCCTCGCGGACGGCGTCTTCGTCGCCTCGTCCCTTGATGGGGGTGTGGCTCTGCTGTAGCTTATGCGCCTTGTCGGTGGCGGCGGCGATGTATGCGGGCTGAGCGGCGTCCATCTCGTCGGCGACGAGCTTCTGCTGGTCCTTGGTGAGGTTGGCGAGCACTTCGTAGGCCTGGATGGGGTCCTGGGCATCGGTGAATGCCTTGCTCTTGACCGACGCGGACTCTGCCGCTTCCTTGTTGAGTTGGGTCAGCTGTCCGGCCTGAGAGTTTGCCAGAGCAGTCTTCGAAGCATCGGAGGGGGCAATCTCGTTGGCCTTGGCGTACTCGCTGACGGCATCGGCCCACTTGTCGGTGCTGGCAAACTCGGCCCCGCGGTCCATGTGGTACTTGTAGTCCGCCTGCACGATGGCAGTAACGCGGTCCTCCTCATCGAGGAAGGCGAGGTACTTCTTGGCGGCGGTGTAGGCGTCGTCGTAGTGTTGGGCTGTGAGCCTGGCCTGGGCGGTTTTGAGATCGATGTCCAGCGAGGTCCACTCGAGCGTGACATCCTTATGCAGGGCAAGCGCCGCCGGGAACTTTGGATCGACATCGAAGGCGGCGTCTGAGAAGGACTTGGCTGTGACCAGCGACTTGTAGCCCTTGGTGTGGCCGGACAGAGCCGCGCGGTAGAGCGTCAACTGCGCGGTTCCCGCGTCGCAGAGCTGCGTAAGCTCGGTATCGACATCGGTTTGCAGCTTCTGCGCGTCGGGCTGGTCGGGTTCGAGCGCGAAGACCTCGTAGGCACGCTGGGATGCGGTCTTGAGATGGGCGTAATCGGGCGTGCCGGCCTTGGTCTTTAGATAGGCAGCGAGCTGCTGTTGGCCGTCCTGGATGAGCAGAACTTCGAGGGACTTTTTGGCTGCGGCTGCGTGGGGCGAAGCGCCGTACTGCGCGAGGTAGGACCTCCACTGGGCTATGGTTACGGCCCGCTGGGCGCGGAGGAACTCGGCCAGCTCCACGTCCGACGGCGAGACGATGTAGATCTTCGAACCCGGTGACAGGGCCGGGAACGCCGTAACGCCCGCCGGTTGCGAACCGGTGACCTGGGCGGTGAAGGACGAGCGGTCGATGACGTCGGCCTGCGACATCGACGCGTCCTTGTCATACTTGAACTCGCTGGGGAGCACGCACTTCGCGGGACCGTCGCCAAACTCCGCCTGCAGCGATCCGTCGGCCATGCGCTCCAGTGACTTCAGGCCGATTGCCGCCTCTTTGGGCAGATGGTTGTACAGGTTCTTATTGAGCGTCGGTGCACCGCACGCTCTCAGTTCAAGTTTGCCGTTGATCAACAGGCCGGTGAACTGCACGTAAGCCATGCCGTCGGGGCCGGGATAGACCATCACTCCGGCCAGACCTGTCTCCTTGGCGGAGGCGGGCTGGGCCAGCAAAAGGATCACAGCCAGCGCAAGAGCGCATCCCCCCCGGCGCTTCAAACTGACTCCGCGCGGCCTGCATACCCAACTGCTAAACATCACAAACGCCTCAAAGGGGTAAACTATTGCTGAAAAACGATAGCGACATTCTATCCATAGCCGGACTCCGCAGCGAAGATAATAATTCCGGACCACGCACAAAGTTTTATTTCGTACGGACAGGTTGGCAGGGGATCATGCGACAATCTGGCCGGGAACAGTTTCCGAATCACCGGTTCCTGTAGCTGTATCGCGAGCTTTGAGGCAAGGAGGGGCGCCAATTGCATAACTCCAGCGCGGTCGAGACCAAAGAGATCACCTCCGTGAGTGCGACTCCAGCCGCACAGCCTTCTGCCGCTGTGAACGGCGACTTCCCGGCCGGGCAGGGTACAGTGCTGCTGTTTTCCCTGGCCTTCCGGGAGGGCCCGGCGGGCGCGCTCTCCTGGTCTACGGAGCTTCCGGTGGTGCAGATGCTGGCCGATCTGGTTGCGGCCTCGTCAGCCATTACGGTTGCGGACTCCGAAGGCGTGCTGACGGCTGCTGTTCCCGGCTCGATTGAGGCGGTGGTCCTGGCGATTCGCGCACGCAAGCTCGCCGAGGCTTACTCCCGGCACGCCGGCGACGACCTGCATGGCATCGCAATCGGCATTCTTGCGCAGTCAGCCAATGGCGAGTCCCAACAGGCAGCGCTGCGCACCTATATTGAGTCGCGGGCAAACTCCTGGCAGGTATTCTTGACCGGGCAGACCTACAAGCTTCTGAACTCTACTCCCGGCCTCCAGTTCCGCAAGCTGCCGGCTGCACCGGGACCTCGTCTCGACCTGCATGAGCTGGTCCTGCCGCCTGTGTCGCAAGCTGCAACTCCGATTACGACCGAAACGATCCCGGTTGTGGCCGCTCCGGCAGCCGTGCCGGCCGATATGCTGCGGCTGCAGCATGAGGATGTCAAGGCCGCGCCACGCGGGAACCTGAAGCTGATTCTGGGCGGCGTGGCGGCGGTGGTTGTGGTGGGGGCTTTGTTGGTCTTGAAGCCATGGGTATCGCACGCTCCGCCGCCTGCAGCGAGACCGGTTGAAGCGCCTGCTAGTGTGGCGACGCCCCCGGCCGCGTCGCCTGCCGCCGAGTCTGCCACTCCCGCGCCTGCAAAGCCAGCGGCAGCGGAGAAGGTCCGTGAGGCTGCGGCCAAGTCAGCGGCTCCCGCGGCTACGGCAAAACCTGCCGCCAAGCCGCCTGCGCTGGAAGCACAACACGAGCAACCCACCCACGGCGGCGGAGGGTATACCGCTGAGCAGTTGCAGGCGATCCTCGATAAGGCCGATGCCCTGAGCGCGAATGGCAAGTACGACGACGCTATCCGCAACTACAACGTGGTGCTGGCCAGCGATCCGGGGAACGCGCGTGCGCGCGCCGGGAAAGAACGCGCGCTCAGCAACAAGAGCCTGAAGTAGAGAGTTGTTATTTTGCCTCTTGCTGCGTGACGAGGTGAATGGCGCCGAGGATGCCCGAGGGTAAGGGGGCGACCTGGTTGAGGTCCTGCATCTGGAAGCGGTCGCCGTACTTGGCGATGAGGGGCTTGTAGTCGTGGGGCGGGAGCGCGGACCAGGCGTTGAGGGCGGTGTTGTAGACGTGGATATCGATGTGGTTTTCGCCCGGCTTGAGGAGCGCGGAGACGTCGAGGCGATAGGGTGGGTGCCAGAGGGCACCGGCGGGCTGGCCGTTGATCGTGACCAGGGCGGCTTCGCGGATGGGTGGGTCGTAGTAAGCGTGCATGCCGGGGCCGGGGTGGGTGATAAGTGGGTTGGGCAGGCCGTTGGGGCCGAGAACTTCATGTTCGGGTGAGGAGTTGGGAGAGCCGGGGAGTGCGGTGCCGCCTTCCACTTCAAGGAAGACAGGAGTGGTGGGCGTGGCGGCGAGGGTGAAGTTGCGGGAGTAGATGGCTTCGCCGGAGTAGTTTTTGGTGGCGGGGTCGGCGAGCCAGTCGGTGAGGCTGGTTTCGGAGACGGTCTTGCCGGTGGAGGTGAAGGTGACGCGCCAATCGGAGCTTAGATCCGCAAGGTTTTTGATCTTTGGGCATTGACAGTCGGAGAGACTACGAGGTGCCAGCGTCTTACTGAAGACGTAGATGGCAGATTCATACGGAGCAAGTTCCAGCGGCATTGGGCCGGTAGGCTTAACGACTATGATCGGCAGTCCGGTTTCGGGGCTCCATTGCACCCCATGCTTGAATGCTGTGGCAAAGACCGCTCCCGCACCTACGGATTCGTTGGAGGTATTGACCACGAAATAGATGTCCGCGTCGGGTAGTTTTCTGCGAATGAAACCGATCGAGTTCCTTGTGGCTTCATCCGTGTATTCCAGCGCAAGATCAGGTGTCGCGGCCTTGTTGAGGGCTTCGGCTAGATAGGCTTCATCGGGTATCAGGACGGAGCCTGGAACCAGCGACGCGAACGGCGCCGAGGCGATGGGCTTGCCTTCGGGGTCGAGCGATGGTGCGCGGCCGAAGGTGATGACCTTTCCTCCGGCGTGGCTGAACGCTGCGATCTTCTGGAGGGTTTCGGGAGGGATGCGGTCGGTGGGGGGGATGACGAGAATTTGGTGGGTACCGAGGCCGACTTTGTCGATGGCGTCGGCGTCGATGAAGTCGACGTTGTAGCCGGCGGAGAGGATGGCCGCCATCAGCTCAGGGGGGACGAGCTTCTGCATGGCTCCGGTGATGGTGACGTGCCCGGGTGAGAAGCCGGCCCATGCGTCGTCGGTGGGGAGGAGGATGGCGACCTGGTTGGCGGGTTCGCCCTGGCGGAGGAGCCAGCTGATGCGGGTGATGTAGGCGGTGACCGCGGGCATGACCGGGTGCCACGGATTGTGGTTGTTGAAGGAGGCTGCGGCGTAGAGCGACCAGCCGGGTTCGGGAACTTTGCCATCGGGCGGCGAGTAGGGCCAGCCGTGGAAGATGAGCTGGTTTTCGCCCATGATGAAGTCGATGTCGGCTTCGACTTTCATGTCGAGGGGCGTGGCGCGGAAGACCGGGGAGTGGAGCCAGGTGAAGGTTTCACCGGAGGAGACGTTGTGGCCGAAGACGTGGTTGGCGGAGGTGGCCCAGCGGAGGGTGGAGAAGCTGCGCCACTGCGGGCCTTCGCCCTCGGCGAGACCGGCGAGGTCCTGGCTGGAGAAGCTGACGGCGGGCTCTCCATAGGTCTGGGAGCGGAATTTTGTGTGATGGGCGATGGCCCAGTCGTTGATCTGCGTGAGGTAGTTTTGGTCGACGAGTTCGGTGAGGGTCTGGCCCCAATCGTGCCGTATTTTTTCGGCTTCGGGAGTGCCTCCGGCGACGAGTTCGGGCAGGTGAGGGATGAGGTCGTAGCCGCGGCGCTTGAGGAACTCGGTGGGTAGGCCGGGGGTCCAGTCGGCGCCGAAGGCTTCGAGCGAGTCGGAGAAGATGGCGTAGGGCGGGGTTGCGCCAAAGGCCTTGATGAGCGGCTCGCCGACTGCGCGGAGATGGGTGGCGACGGCGTCGTGGCTGAAGGGGTCGAGGACGTAGCCTTCGGCGCCTACGGCTGCGCGTTTGACCTTTTGCCTGGTGTGGCCGGCGATGAAAAGGAGCGCGACCTGGGGTTTGTCAGAACGCGGAACTGACACCATGAAATCCGAGGTGAGCCATGCCAGTGTGAGGGGCTTGGCCGAGGCTGCATCCCAGTGTTTGGGTTCGCCTGTAACAATGACGGTTGAGATATGCTCCTTGACGTCGAATTTTGGGAGCGCGAAAGAGGTTGTATTCGGAGCGATGGGGACTTCAATTGTTTGTAGCTGTCCTGCGGCTTCTGCGAGCGGCGTGGCGGGGCCGCCGTAGGGCCAGCCGCTGCACAGGGTGAGATCGATGCGCAGGCCCAGCTTGCGGCTTTCGGCCTGGGCGTAGGTGACAGCGTTGAGCATTCCGGGTGAGAGGAAGGGCAGATTTTTCAGGCCGCGGGCGGGGTCGTCGAGGACCTCGGGATAGACGAAGGCGAGCTCGGCGCCGCCGATGCCGTCGGCCTTCATCTTCTGGAGTTCGCGGAGGATCTCGGGCTTCTCGACGGCAGCGCCGAACCACCACCAGCGGACCATGGGACGAGCGTCGGGCGGGGGCGCAAGAAACTGCTGCTGAAGCTTGGCAATCGTCTCCCCGGGAGCAGGTGATCCCACTTGCGCCAACGCTGCGCTTGTCGCCAGGGTAACTGACGTTAGTACCGCTGCCATGAGGGTGCGATATAGCCTGCCGCCGAGAGCGATTCTTACGGCGCAATACCAAAGATTGCGGCGGCCCGGCTTCATGCAAATCACCTCTGCTCCTGCTGTACTTACAGGGCAAACTCTACGCACCCCAATCTGGACGGTCAATAGACTTTTTTTTCAGAGGCGGTATGACTTCGCGCTCAGTCAGCAGCGGGTGGGCCATCGAAGTGAAAGACTTCGCGTGCCACAGACCACTTCTCGCCGGGCAACGCATCGGTCATGGGTTGCTGCATCGGGTCCATGATCGACCACCAGCGCCGGGTCTCTGGACAGGATGCCATCTTGCGCATGTCCTGTTCGTAGTCCGAGCCGTGGTATTCGAAGTAGGCAAAGAGCACGGAGTTGCGTAGGAAGATGCTGTAGTTGCGAATGCCGCAATCGGCGATGGTCTGGAGAACGGTGGGCCAAACCTGCGCGTGATAGCGAATGTACTCCGCTTCCTCCTCGGGGCGTAGTTGAATGACCTGGGCGTAACGCCGCATGATGCCGACCTCCAGTACACAGTAACCGGTTCTTGATTAAAGCCGTCAGCCCGGCAGCTTCACGGAGTTGCGTGAAAGTTGCCGGGCTGACGATGTTGTCCAAACTGCGAGCGGGCTACGGCACGGTGAGGGTAAAGGTGGTGGTGTAGACCAGCGGAGTGATCGAATAGTAACTGGCTTCGTCGGTGCCAGTCACGGTGATGGTGTACGTTCCTGCCGGGGTGGCGTTGGGGTTTACCGGAGTGACGGGAGTGCTCTGCCCGTTGTTTGCGGAGGAGGAGGAGCTGCAACCCGTCATGCCAAGGCCCGCGAACGAGAGCATGACCAGCAAGGCCAGCGAAACGCCTGCGCGCAGAAGGCTGGAACGACGCCTTATGCAGAGGACGATCAACAAGCCGGCAAGTGCCGCCGGCAGCGGAGCGCGCTTCCAGGGGGCCTTACTTGCAGGCGATGCCTTGGCAAGGGTGCCTGTTGCTCGTTTCAGCAAGGGCGTCGTGCCGGCGGCGCAGCTGGCTGAGGGGGTATTGGTGACGATTGAAATAGTCGCCTTGCCTGAAGTGCTACTCGTAACGGTGATCGGGGAGGCGCTCAGGCAGATGTTGAGCGGGCTGGTAGTGGAGCTATTGGCGAAGGTGAACTCTACCGTGCCGTTGTAGCTGGTTCCCGCGGCCACGGTCACGGTCGTTGTGCCTGTGGAGCCGGGATTGATGCTGACATTGGCTGCCGTGAGGGTGAACGCGCTGGTCTGGGGAGGAGCGGTGGTGCCGACGTAGAGGGGGATGGTACCGCACGACGCAGCGTGGGTGGTGTCCCCGGAGTAGCAGACGCTGATGAGATTGGTCCCAAGGATGGCCGAAGCAAAGCTGTAGGAGTATCCACCGGTGACGAGAGTGCCAGTGGTGGTCGTGGTAGCAGTGCCGGCGCCGGTGACGATGGTGACTGTGCCGGTAGGAATAGTGGTGCCGGTAGCGGAAGCGACGGTGATGGAGATGGTATCGCTGGCGCTGGCGAGAGGAGTTCCTGTAACAGCGCTGACGGTGGTGATGGTCCCGATCAACGAGTAGGAAGCAGGCTTGGGCCATGCGGTGATGAGGTTGAAGAGGTCAACCGAGCCGAGACCCGAGGCCATATCGTAGCCGGTAAGAGAGTTGAATTCGGCCGGTGGACTCGGACCTGCCGCAAGGCTGGTAACGCCGCACACCAGGGGCATGGGGGCAGGAGGTGCAGCCTCGCCTGTAATTCCATACTCGGCATCGTCGAAGGTGTAGTCGTAGCAGGAGTTGCTTCCGACCGTGATGTCGTGGAAGGCCAGAGGATAGTTCGTGGTGTTTTCCGCGATGCTATAGAGAGTGGGGTTGACCAGGCCTAAGCCATCGGCGTTGAGCGCCTGGTTGATGATGGCGAGCATGCCGGAGAAGATGGGGCCATCGAAGCTGGTGCCTCCGAAGATGGTGAGCCAATCGCCCGTGGCGTCGTAGAAGCTGCCGTTGACGCAGCTGCCTTGCTGCAATGGGTTGCCGTATTGGTCAGTGACCCAGGCTGAAGAATCGCTGGAGCAGACCAGTAGCCCGGGGCTCTCGTTGGAACCCTGGAGTGAGAGATCGGGCACCATGCGCCCGTTGACGGTGTTCTTGCCGCTCTTGTTCGTGCAGGCGGTAGGAATGGCGACGCCGCCGATTAGGTTGGTCGACGCCTGCCAGTCAGTACCCGTAATAGTTTCATACAAACTACAGCCGCCGCCGCCGGCCGAGGTGCCGAAGCTAGGATCGTCGTCATTCCACACGACTTCGGGAACAGGCTTGATGAGGGAGTTGATGATCGGAGAGCTGCCCTTTGTATTGCTGAGCCAGTAGGTAGAGACCTGGCTGGTTCCAAAGGGATAGTCGACGTTGAAATCGTTTTGAGGGAACCCTGTGGCGCCCATGCCGGTTTGGTAGGGGCTGCTGGCCGGATAGTCGACGTATGGAGTCTGACCAACAGTTGTGGGAAGGCCATATTCGATGCAGTCGACGGCGCCGTCGTCGCCCACGGCGTTTAGCAACGACTGGCCTTGCGCAACTCCCTGCTCGTAGATGGCATCTTCAGCAGTGAAGTAAGCCGTCGAGCCGCCCTCTTCGTATTCGTAAACATAGTATTCGCAGTCGCCATAGCTGGTGGTGATGATGGGGGCGATCTTGTCATCGATGGCCAACTGGGTGGCGTCGTCGGTGCCGTTGTTGTAGTTGGCGCCGGTGTAGACGAAAAAGACCTGGGCACCCTTGCCGATGGTGCTGGAGTACTCGAGGTCAAGATCGGACTCGCTCTCGTCTCCGGGGGAGTAGGCGGGTTGTCCAGAGTTGGGAACGAGTATGTAGATGGGAGCCTTGGCGGTCGGGACACCGGAGATGCTCTGGAAGTTTGTAATATCCGAGGGAACAACTTCAGACACGCCGACGACGACGATCGACTGGCCGTTGCCGGTGTATCCGGCCTTGTACGCGGCGTTGATATCGTATTGGGTGGCGAGATCCTGCGGGCCCAGCGCGTAGTACTCCCCTTCGTAATCGTTGACATTGGTAAAGTTGGGATGAGAGCCCTTCTTCTGCGCCATCGGCTTCCTTATTTTGGAGTGCTTGCGGAAGCTGTTAAGGCCGCGAATGTACTGCACCGTTGGGGCAATAGCAGCAGGGAGAGAAGGGTGCTCCGATGGAGCGAAGCTAACAGTTCCGTCGGGCAGTCTGTAGTTGTGAATCGGGGCGCCGAAGGCGGACTCGACCAGCGCCGCGTTGCCGGAGAAGACGATGAAGTTACTGGCGCGCGCGACGCGGTCGACGGTAAAACCCTTTTGCTGTAGCCAGGCTGAAACCTTGGCGATGTCCTCGCTGGAGACGCCGAAGCGGGCGCCGAACTCCTCGGGCGAGAGCCATTGGTGATACAGGGGTGAGTGGATGTCCTGCTGTGCGGCGACCAGAGCATCGAGGTCTGCCTGCTGCTCCGGCGTGCGGCTGAAGAGGAGCGTCATGCCGCCGAGTGGCGTCGAGGAGTCGACCTTGCCGAGGTCGTTGTCCTTAATCTCTTTTCCGGGACTCATGCCGGTGAGCGTGAGGCGGTTTGAGTCGTCAATGGGTGCCGTGATGCGCGACGGGACCTTTTGCGCCGTTTGGGCCAAGCCAGGTAGCGCAGCGAAAAGGGCGGCGACGGAAAGAACCGTGACGGAGAGCGGCTTCAGCAGAGATTTCATCGAGAAGTTTGTCATAACACCCAGATAGATAGAGGTTGGCCGCCGGGAAGAAGGCATGGCCGGGTTGTTGGTGAACTCTTGCCAGCGAAGAGCTGTTCCTCGCCTGCACTCGGAAGATGGCCGTGCATGGATCAAATCGGTCAATTGCATCAATATCAAGATTCCCGGTTATAGCGGGGGGCCCTCAACAGTTACAAGCCTGATCGGTGAGACACTGTGATGATGCAGATATAGACATGCACAGCAGATAGTTTTGGTTACAACTAGGCCGCTGCGATGACAAACAAAAAGAAGTCCGGTTTGTTAAGGATGTATCAACAGCCCTCCTATTTGTCAAGGAAACACATGGGCTGCCGCCACTAGTTTTTCCTGGAGAACGGAAATTACAGGCAGCTCGATGCCACAAAGTCCTCCCGAAGTCTTCGAGAGTGCAGTCCGTAATTCTGCTTAATCCTGCGCTGAAGCATGAACCTACTAGGCGGCTGGCTCTGTTCTTATCCAGTTCCGCTGCAGTATGGCCATTTGGCTTCCCGGAGTCGCAAAAAGCAGTGAATTGGTGCATAAATAGAGTGAATGCAACGCCCTCGAATCTCTGGAGGTCGACACTGTTTCAACCGGCAAGCAGTGTCGAGGAACTATAACAACCGGCGTTGGAACTGAAGGACGCGTCGCTCATAGCAAACAATCTTGAACAAGACAGACCCTTTCCGTTCTTTCTCCATGGTCCTTGCAAACAAACGCTAACGAT
>Ga0302314_10018680_pt1 | contig 11548 bp, 7 predicted proteins | sample III_Palsa_N2_3_FD_200533 | JGI IMG/M metagenome (GOLD analysis project Ga0302314, IMG submission 200533) | Peat permafrost microbial communities from Stordalen Mire near Abisko, Sweden - III_Palsa_N2_3 | ecosystem: Environmental > Terrestrial > Soil > Palsa > Peat permafrost | place: Sweden... | reverse complement strand
ATGCCCTCCGCCTACCACGAGGAAGCCAGGAGAATCGTCGGCGGCCGGGTAAGCGTGATCGAGGGCGGCGCAACCCGATCCGACTCGGTCCGCAACGCGCTCGCGTACCTGGTCGCGCGCTACCCCGAGGCCGAGACCGGCGTCCTCCTCCACGACGCGGCCCGGCCGCTGGTCACCCAGCAGATCATCGCGGACTGCACCGCCGCGCTGGAGAAGCACGACGCGATCGGCACCGCCGTCCCGACCGCGGACACGATCCTGGTCGTGGCCGACGGCGTGATCGCCGGCGTCCCGCCGCGGGAAACCCTCTACCGGGCGCAGACCCCCCAGGGCTTCCGCCTGGAGACGATCGTCCGAGCCCACGCCCTGGCCGCGGCCGACCCGGCCTTCGCCCCGACCGACGACTGCGGCGTGGTCCTCCGCTATCTTCCCGACGTTCCCGTCCACATCGTCCAGGGCAGCGAGCGCAACATCAAGGTCACGTACCCATCCGACCTGCCGATAGCGGAGGCCCTGCTCGCCGACGCTGCCGACCCTAGGACCGAACAGCCGACTTGATCAGCGTCCGCCCGAAGTCCCACATCAGGCCGGACCCCTTGGAGGCGTCCTCGAGCACGTCGGAGAGGCCGTCGATGAACAGCTTGACCTCGGCGTCCCCGATCATGAGGGGCGGTATCAGCTTGATCACCTCCATGTGGTCGCCGGACACCTGGGTCAGAATCCGATGCCGCTGGAACAGCGCCACGACGACCATCTGCGCGAACAGGCCGACCCGCGCCTTCTGCAGCATCGCCCAGCCGGCCCTGGCCTTCATGCCTGAGGGCCGGCCGAACTCGATGCCGATGATCAGCCCGCGACCGCGGACGTCGGCGATCAGGTCGTACTTGGCCCGCAGCCCCTCGAGCCCGCGCATCAGCTCCTCGCCCCGCCGGGCGGCGTTCTCGACCAGGCCCTCGTCCTCGATGACGGCCAGCGACGCGAGCCCGGCCGCCATCGCCAGCGGACCGCCCTTGAAGGTGGTCGAGTGGACCATGAGCTTGTCCATCGAGGAGTAGACCGAGGAGTAGATCTTGTCGGTGGTGATCATCGCGCCGATCGGCACGTAGCCGCCAGACAGCGCCTTGGCCACGGTGACGATGTCCGGCTGGACGTCGTCGTACTGGTACGAGTAGAACTTGCCGGTGCGGCCCAGCCCCGCCTGCACCTCGTCGCAGATCAGCAGCGCGCCGTGCTTATGCAGCAGCGCTCTCGCCTCGGGCAGGAAGCCGGCCGGGGGCATCATCACGCCGTGGCCCTGGACCGGCTCGACGATCATCGCCGCCACGTCGCCCTTGCGCAGCTCGGCGTCGAGGGCGGCGAGGTCGCCGAGCGGGATCTCGGTGCCCGGCAGCAGCGGCCCGAAGCCGCGCTTGAACTCCTCGGCCCCGTTGACCGACAGCGAGCCCGCCGTCAGCCCGTGAAACCCGTGATGGGCGTAGATGATCCGGCCCTTGCCGGTGGAGTGGCGGGCGAACTTCAGGGCCGACTCGACCGCCTCGGTGCCGCTGCTGCAGAAGAACACCCGGTCGAGGCCGGGCGTCTTGGCGATCAGCCGCTGCGCCAGCAGGCCGGCGATCGGCTGGCAGTCGAACTGGGTCCAGGCGGCGAAATCCAGGTCGAGGGCGTCGTGCAGCGCCTTCTTGATCACCGGGTGCGAGCGTCCGGCCGCGAACACCCCGAACCCGGCCAGGAAGTCCGCGTAGGCGTTCCCCTCGGCGTCGTAGAGGTAGGCGCCCTCGCCCCGCACGTAGTCCTTGTCGAAGCCGATGGTCCGCAGCGTGCGTGGCAGCTGCGGGTTCAGGTACTTGCTGTGCAGCTCGTAGCCCTGGCCGCGCACGGCCGAGAGTTCGGCGCCGAGATCAAAACCCATTGCCGCATTGTATTGCCGAAGGCCGTGCCTGCGCGATCTAGTGCCGCCGCCCTGCCAGCCGCCGCGGGCTGGTGAGGTAGCCGGCCCCCCAGCACATGTGCATGGCGGCGAGGACGGCCGGCACCCGGAGCCGCACCCCGGCGGGCTGGCCGCCCGCCAGCGCCAGCGCGACCCCGGTCACCCCGGCCGCGTAGGTAAGCGGGACGACAAGCCCGAAGCCCAGGTAGGGGACGAACCCGCCCGCCCCCGCGGCCGCCCCGATCACGCCGACGAGGCCGACGACCAGACCGGTGGCGTTCAGCCCGGTCGCGACCGGCGCCGCCAGATAGCGGAGGTTCACCGTCTCCGGGTAGCGGCGCGCGACCACCCGCCGCCAGCGCCCGTAGCGGAAGTGCTGTTTCGCCAGTGCCCGCAGGTTGGCCCTCGGCCGGTAGGTAACGCGCAGTTCGGGGGTGAACCAGATGAGGTGGCCCGCGGCCTTGATCCGGTGGTTCAGCTCCCAGTCTTCCGCGATCAGCATGGTCTCGTCGTAGCCGCCGACCTGCTCGATCGCCTCCCGCCGGTAGACGCCCAGGTAGACGGTGTCGACCGGGCCGGCCTGGCCGCCGGTGTGGTTGGCGGCCGCGCCCATGCCCGCGGGCGACGTCATCGCCCAGGCGACCGCCTGCTGGAACGGGGTGACCCCCTCGGCCGCCATCACGCCGCCGACGTCGGCCGCGCCGGTCTCGAGCAGCGTCTGCACAGCGGTCCGGAGATAGCCGTCCGGCAGCAACGCGTGCCCGTCGATGCGGGTGATGATCGGGTACCGGGCGGCCTTGACGGCGGCGTTCATGGCCGAGGCGATCTGACCGGACGGATTCGGCACGACGGTGATCCGGCGGTCGGCGGCGGCCAGCTCGTGGGCGATCGCCTCGGTCCGGTCCTTGGAGGGCCCGACCGCCAGCACCAGCTCGAACCCGCCCGGGTACTCCTGCTCGAGCACGCAGGCAACCGAGTCCGCCAAGTGCCGTTCCTCGTTGCGCACCGGCATAACGACGGAAACGGCCGGAAGCTGTGCTTGCCCCCGGGGGACGACCCCCCGGTGGCCCCCCGTCTGGGGGGCTCCCGTTTGGGGGGCTCCCGCCCCCCAAACGCCCTGGGGGGCCTCCCCGCCAAAGTCGCGAGGAGACCCCAGGTCTGCTCCATCGGAAGCAGGATTTTGGTCTTGATCCATGACGCCGGTCACGGGATGCAGTTTAAGGGGCGACGCCCCCGCGGGGGTTCGTTACCCGTTAGAGACTCACATCCTCGAGGAGATCGGTGACGAGGGCGGCGATCGCGGAGCGCTCGGAGCGGGTCAGGGTCACGTGCGCGAACAGCGGGTGGCCCTTGAGCTTCTCGATCACCGCGATCACGCCGTCGTGCCGGCCGACCCGGAGGTTGTCCCGCTGCGCGATGTCGTGCGTGAGCACGACGCGAGATCCGGTCCCGATCCTGGACAGCACGGTCAGCAGCACGCCGCGCTCGAGCGACTGGGCCTCGTCCACGATGACGAACGCGTCGTGCAGCGACCGGCCCCTGATGTGGGTCAGCGGCAGCACCTCGAGCATGTCGCGGGCGACCAGCTCGTCGATCACCTCCTGGGTGGTGACCGAGCCGAGCGTGTCGTAGACCGCCTGCCCCCACGGGCCCATCTTCTCCGACTCGGAGCCCGGCAGGTAGCCGAGATCCTGGCCGCCGACCGCGTAGAGCGGGCGGAAGACGATGACCTTGCGGTGCTGACGGCGCTCCATGACCGCCTCAAGGCCCGCGCAGAGCGCGAGCGCCGACTTGCCGGTGCCCGCCCGGCCGCCCATGCTGACGATCCCGATGTCGGAGTCGAGCAGCAGGTCGAGGGCGATGCGCTGCTCGGCCGACCGGCCGTGCAGGCCGAACGCGTCCCGGTCGCCCCGCACCAGCTGGATCTGCTTGTCGGCCCGGACCCTGGCGAGGGCGCTGGCGCTGCCGGTGTGCAGCACCAGCCCGGTGTGACAGGGCAGGTCACGGGCGGCTTCGCAGTCGAGCGTGCCGTGCTCGTACAGTTCCTCGACGTCGGCCGAGGTCACGCTCAGCTCCGCCATGCCGGTCCAGCCGGAGTCGACTGGCAACTCGGCTCGGTACTCCTGCGCGTCTAGCCCGACCGCCGCCGCCTTGATCCGCAGCGGTAGATCCTTGCTGACAAGGACCACGTCGCTGCCCTCGTTAGAGAGGGCCTTAGCCACCGACAGGATTCGCGTGTCGTTGTCTCCGAGCCGGAAGCCGGCCGGGAGGACCTGCGAATCGATGTGGTTGAGCTCCACGCGGGCGGTGCCGCCGAGTTCGCCGACTTGGATCTCGGCGTCTAGGCGGCCGTACTTGAGTCGGAGGTCGTCGAAGTACCTAAGGGCCTGACGCGCGAAGTATCCCAGCTCAGGATGGTGACGCTTCGCTTCGAGCTCGGTGATGACCACGACCGGCAACACCACGTGATGCTCATCGAATCGCGTGAATGCATTCGGGTCGGCGAGCAGCACGCTCGTGTCGAGGACGTAGGTACGACGCTGCACAGAGTTGGCCACGCAATACTCCCCTGGGCGCCAGTGACGGGCACCGACGCCGCGGACAGGACACGCCGATCCCCGCCATTCCGGGGGCAAACGTGTCGGACGGACCGGGGCTGCCCCCCTGAAGAGGGCCGCGCCGGCCCTCTCGCGTCGCACAATGGCAACAGGGGGCCTCCCGCGAGGGGCGGCCTGGGGAGCCGCCCGCCACTACTGAAGGTACCCGCGTTCCACCTGCGGGAAAAGAGTCTGGGATGAACATCTCGCGCGCCCGATACGATGGCGATCTTTGCCGTCAGGCGCGCATCGGGGGGTACGGGGGTCTCCCCCCGGGAGAAAACAGTGGTGAGGTCAGGCGCCGAAACGACGGTTACGTTCGGAGTACGAGCGCAAGGCCCGCAAGAAGTCCACTTTGCGAAAGGCCGGCCAGTACGCGTCGCAGAAATAGAACTCAGAGTGTGTCGACTGCCACAGCAGGAAGCCGCCCATCCGCTGCTCGCCGCTCGTCCTGATCACCAGGTCAGGGTCGGGCTGCCCGGCCGTGTAGAGGTGCTCGGCGATGTGCTCGACGTCCAGCACCTCGGCCAGCTGCTCGATGGTGGTGCCCCGGCCGGCGTGCTCGATGAGCAGCGACCGGACCGCGTCGGCGATCTCGCGCCGCCCGCCGTAGCCGACCGCCACGTTGACGAGCAGGCCCGGATTGTTGGCGGTGGCCTCGCCGGCGTCCTTCAGCACCCGGGCGGTCTGGTCGGGCAGCAGGTCGAGCGCGCCCACCGCGTTCAGGTGCCAGCCCTCGTCGACCAGGCCGTTGACGGTGTCCTCGATGATCGTCAGGAGCGGGCCGAGCTCCTCCTGCGGGCGGCTCAGGTTGTCGGTTGACAGCAGCCACAGCGTCACGACCTCGACCCCGGCCTGCTTGCACCACGCGAGCAGCTCGAAGATCTTGTCGGCGCCCTTTTTGTGGCCTTTGCTGACGTCGGTGTGCCCGGCCGACCTGGCCCAGCGCCGGTTACCGTCTGTCATCACGCCGACGTGCCGCGGCATCGTCTTGCCGGTCAGCGAGGATTCGAGCCTCCGCTCGTACAGCCGGTACACCAGGTCTCGGTATCCCATGACCGACCTTCCTCGCCAGAGTGCGCGCAAGAGTCCAAAGTCCCCTGCCACGGTATCCGACCGGCCGATCCTGACATGCCCTTTTACTTCAGGGGCGAGTGTTATCTGCTGCGGTTACGCTCCGGAGCCGGCCGGCCCCTGTGAGCGCACTTCCTCGACCCGGCGCAGCGCGTCCCTGAGCTCGGCCAGCCACGCGTCGGCGTGCTCGCCGGTCAGCCGCACGCACCAGGCCAGCGCGTCCGACCGGCTGCGGGCGACCCCGGCGTCGACCAGGGTGTCGAGCACGCGCCGTTCCGACTGGCGCAGCCTGGTCATGACCGGAACGGACAGGGTGGTGAACATTTCCTCGTGCCCGGCGCAGCGCGCGCCCCAGGCGACCTTGCGCCGGAACCGGTGCTCGGCCTCGCGCGCGATCTCGATCCGCTGCTCGCGGGTCTGCTCGCGGAACCGCTTGATCCGCCCCTCGGCCGCGGCCTGCTCGGCCTCGGCGCCACCTTCCTCGTCGGCCGCCGCGCCCTCGGGCGCGGACAGCGTGCCGACGACGCTGATCTCCTCGCGATCGACGACGACCTCGGCGGGCTCGCTGAACCACTCATCCGGCAGCCGGCCCGCGAACCACGCCTGTATTTCCGTACTCATGTAATCATGTAATCATGGCGAGCGCACCGGGTCAACCGCGCTTCGCGCGACACCGCGCCGAATCCCTTCCCGCGGCATGGTGCTGTGGCCCACAACGCCAGTAGCCCCTTGGCGCGGTGGCCCACGGCGCTAAAGCGAGGCGCGACCGGGCGCGCCGCGCCGCGGCGCGGCTAGCGACGCGGGCGGACGCGGGGATCAGGCGACGCGGGCGGCCACGGCGGCGGCCTGGGCGGGGTTGACACGGACGGCGCCCGCGAACTCGCTGCCGAAGTCGGCCGGGACGACCTCGACGTCCAGGCCCGGCTCCGGCGCCTGCAGCATCCAGCCGTTGCCGACGTAGATCGCGACGTGCGAGATGTCGGTCGGGTCGGTCGGGTCGGTGTGGTAGAAGAGCAGGTCGCCCGGCTGGAGCTGGCTCACCGGCACGGCCGGCCCGGAGAGCGCCTGGTCGGCCGCGACCCGCGGCATGACGATGCCGGCCTGGCGGAAGGACCACTGCACGAGCCCCGAGCAGTCGAACGACGCCGGCCCGGCCGCGCCCCAGACGTAGGGCATGCCCCGGCGGCTCATCGCGGCCGTGAGCATCGCGCTGAGCGCGGACTGCGGCACCGCCGACTCGGTCGCCTGGCCGGCGCCCGCCGCGCCGCCGCTGTTGGTCCCGGTGACAACGCCGCCGCCGCCGGTGCTGATCAGCGAGACCAGCTGCTCGACGCCGGCCCCCTTGGGGATCAGCCGCCCGGCCGCGGCGGCCGCGGCGGTGAAGTCGGACGGCGCCACGCTGACCACGATCGCGTTACCGGCCGGGGCGCCCAGGGCGCGGGCGGTCGCGTCGGAGACCACGGCGTTCACCCCGCCGATGCCGAGCGTGCCGAACGCCGCCACCCGAAGCTTCTTAGTGGTCTGCCCGGCCGCGGTGACGGTCCCGCCGAGCTTGATCTTGTCCTCGGTGCCCATCGTGTACGAGACCGCGATCCCGCCGCCGGCCACGCCCTGCCAGAGCACGTTCGAAGCGCCGGTCGGCCGCGCCGCGAACTCGCGGAACACCGAGGGATCGACGCCGAGCACCGCGGTCGAGGTCCCGTTGACGGACATCCGCACCGCCTCGATCCGCTCGGTCGCCACCACCCCTGGTATCCGGCCGATCTTCGCGGTCAGGCTCTCGGAGAGGGAGAACGGCGCCACGATGAGCAGATCGGCCTGCACCGTCCGGCGCAGCGCGGCTACCCGGGGCTCGGCCGCCGGCGATGACGCGATCGGGACCGCGAGCAGCTTGGCGCTGTTGCCCATGGCCAGCCCCGGCGCCACCGGCGCGGACCCGGTGGCCGGGCGGACGGCGGGCAGCCCGAACGTCGGCGCGGCCGCCAGCGCGTCGCGCGGGCCGGCCGAGGTGAGCTGGCCCGACGGGGCCGAGCTGAGCACCGCGACCAGCACGCTGCTGAGCGTGCCGACCGCTGCGAGGACGGCGACGGCGGCTGACAGCGTCTGCCGCCGATGGCCACGCCCGATTGACCTGGCTATCCGCCGGCCTCCCTCGGTCAGGTGCACAGAGCAACCATGCCCCAGACTTAGACGTTCGTCTAGTGCGACGACAAAGCTTCACGCAACGCACCTGTTGTTGTTACCGGTGCCAGGCAAGTGAAACCGCGGCAGACGTACGCGGCCGGCCCGCCGGAGATCAGCGGACGGCCGGCCAGTAGCGGAACCTCGTCGGCGGCGGCCGTCCCCGAGCCGAGGGCGAAGACCGCGCCCGGCGGCGCCGCGTGCAGGGCCGCCCGCAGCAGATCGGCCGTCCGCGGGTCCTCATCGGGGCCGACGATGGCGATCTCGGCCGGCCCTGACAGCAGCGCCTCGGCGACCGAGAGGCCGAGCCCGCCGGCCCGCGGGTAGCGGTCGGCGATCGGCGGCAGCACCCGCAGCGCCGCCGCGGCCGCCTCCGCGTACCGGGCCTCGCCGGTCAGCGCCCCGTAGCTGAGCAGCGCGTCGGCGGCCGCGAAGGCGCCGGACGGGGTCGCGTTGTCGGTCGGGTCGGCGGGCCGGAAGATCAGCCGCTCGCCGTCCGCGGCGGTGTCGTAGAAGCCGCCCTCCCCATCGCCGAACAGGCCGAGCACCGACTCGAGGAGTGCGCCCGCGACCGCCACCCAGCGGTTCTGGCCGGTCACCCCGGCCAGCTTCAGCAGTCCGGCCGCCACGCAGGCGTAGTCCTCGAGCAGCCCGGCGCTCGGCCCGGCGACCCCGCCTCGTGACGTTCTGACGATCCGGCCCGCCGCGTAGTGCAGCGAGACCAGCAGCCCGGCCGCCTCCTCGGCGGCGGTGACGAGATCGGGCCGGTCGAACAGCACCCCGGCCTCGGCCAGCGCCCCGATCGCCATCCCGTTCCAGGCCGCGACGACCTTGTCGTCCCTGGCGGGCCGGGTCCGCCCTTCGCGGGCGGTCAGCAGCAGGCCGCGAATCCGGCTCAGCCGCTCGTCGGGCGAGATGCCGGACAGCGCCGCCGGGTAAGGGCGGCGACCGTCGCCCGGTCGCGCGGCGGCCTCCGGATCGGTGACGACCCCGGGGTGCGGGCTGCCCTCCGGGTCGGCCTGGCGTTGCAGGACCGACGCGCCGTGCTCAAACGTGCCCTGCTCGGTGACGCCGAAGACCCGGGCCGCGAACGCGCCGTCATCGGGGCCGAGCACCTCCAGGAGCTCGGCCGGCGTCCAGACGTAATACACGCCCTCGGCCCCGTCGCTGTCGGCGTCGAGGGAGGCGGACAGGCCGCCCTCAGGCGTGCGCAGCTCGCGGACCATGAAGTCGCAAGTCTCTTCGGCCACCCGGCGGGCCAGGGCGGAGCCCGTCAGCCGCCACAGGTGGGTGTAGACCCCGGCCAGCAGGGCGTTGTCGTAGAGCATCTTCTCGAAGTGCGGCACCGTCCAGCTGGCGTCCACGCTGTACCGGGCGAACCCGCCGCCGAGCTGGTCGTAGATGCCTCCCCGGGCCATCGCCTCGCAGGTCGCCCCGGCGATCGAGAGCGCCGCCGCGCCGCCCGCGCGCTCGTGGTGGCGGAGCAGGAACTCCAGGGCCATCGAGGGCGGGAACTTGGGCGCCCCGCCGAAGCCGCCGTTGGCCTCGTCGAACCCCGACGCGAGGCCGGCCACCGCCGTGGCGGTGACCTCCTCCAGATTGAGCTCCCCGGCCGCGCCGCCCAGCCCGGACAGCGCCGAGGCGTTCTCGGCCAGGGCGGCCGAGATCCGCTCCGACTCGCTCTTGATCCGGTCCTTATTCTTCGTCCACGACTCCGCCACCGCGGTCACGAGCTGGACGAACTGGGCCCGGGGGAAGTAGGTGCCGCAGTAGAACGGCTCGCCCTCCGGCGTCATGAACACGGTCATCGGCCAGCCGCCCTGGCCGGTCATCGCCTGGGTGGCCGACATGTAGACGGCGTCGATGTCCGGGCGCTCCTCGCGGTCCACCTTGATCGCGACCACGCGGCTGTTGACCACCTCGGCGACGGCCGGGTCCTCGAACGACTCGTGCGCCATCACGTGGCACCAGTGGCACGCCGCGTACCCGACCGAGAGCAGCACCGGCACGTCCCGCTCCCGCGCCTGCGCGAACGCCTCCGGTGACCAGGGCCACCAGTCGACCGGGTTGTCGGCGTGCTGCAGCAGGTACGGACTGGTCGCGCTCTTCAGCCGGTTCATAAGTCACATTCTTTATCCCGAACGGTCCCGGCTGGCTCCCAGGGCGCCATTATCCGTCCTTCGCGGCCGACCCTGAGGTCAGCAGCCGTGCGCCGATAGCATCACTGCCCATGAACCTTGGGCGCCCGTTGTGGCGGACCGGGCCGGTGACGGACCCGCGCCTCGTCCAGGGGTTCCCGGTCGACTACCTGGCTGGCGTCGCGGCGATCGAGCACGACGGGCGGCTGATCGTCGCGACGTCGTCGCCCGCGCACGATGAATACGACTGCGGCGGGACCGGCCGGCACGACTGCGACGAGTCCTTCCTGCGGTTGCGGGATCTCTCGACCGGCGCCGATATCGCGCGGCTGGCCGACGCCGGCGGCGAACTGGCGTCGCTGCTCGTGATCGGCGGACGGTTGCACGCGATCACCGCGAACTGGCTCGACCCGGTGCGCTGCTGGGATGTGGCGAGCGGCGAAGCGTGGACCGTCGCCGTGCCCTTGGAACCGGTGTTCTGCCTGGCGACCGGCCACTACCGGGAGCACCAGGCGGTCCTGTTCCAAACCGGCCGCGTCCTGCAGGTGTGGGACCTGGCGACCGGTGATCTGGTCGCGCAGCGGCACGGCCGGGCCCGCGCGATCGGTCGGCTGGACGGCGCCTGGGTCTGGGCCGGGAGCTCGCCGGGCGGCCCGCCGTCGGTCCGCCGCCTGGACGACGATTCCCTTGTGGCCGACCTGACCCAGGCCGGGCCGAGGCCGGTCGGCATGGCGTTGACCGGTTCGATTCTCGCCGTCGCGCGGGCGGGGGTGGTAGAGCTGCATGACCTGGCGACCGGCTCGACCCGGCCGGCCCTGACCGGGCACACCCGATGGCCGGAGCTGGCGCCGGTCAGCATCGGCGGACGGCCGCACCTGGTGACGGGTTCCAGCTACGGCCAGGTCCGGCTGTGGGATCTGACGGCCGACGCCCCGGCCGCCGGCGCACGGCACGCCGACCCGATCACGGCCGCGGCCTTCGTACCCGGCCACGACGGGGAGGTTCTCGTCACCGGGGATGGGGAGGGAACGCTGCGCCGCTGGCGCGGCCGGGACGGCCAGCCCGCCGGTCCGCCGCTGGCCGACCGGACCGGGCCGGTGCGCGCCCTGGCCGCCTGGCGCGACGCCGACCGGACGGTGCTCGCGACCGCCGGCGGAGACGTGAATTACGGCCTTGACGGGGACCTGAGGCGCTGGGACCTCAACCGCGGCACCCGGATCGGCCCGGCTCTGCCCGGCCACGGCGGGGTGACGCACCGCGTGGCCCTGGCCGAGGCAGGCGGTCGGAGCGTATTCCTCAGCGGCGGCAACGACCGCTTCCTCTCGCTCTGGGACGCGGCCACCGGCGAACAAGTCGGGCACGACGAGACCGGGAAGTACCCGGTCGACGGGCTGGCGGTCGGCCAGATCGACGGGCGGCCGACGGCCGTGGTCAGCCGCGCGATGCATCAGCCGATCCGGTTCTTCAGCCTCGCCGACTGGGGGCAGCTCGAGCTGACGGGCGACGCGGACTGGAACTCCGACATCGTCTACGGACTTATCGCCGGCGATGCCGGCCCGATGATGGTAACGGCCGGCCGGGAGCCGGCCGTGCGGGTGTGGGCCCTGGACGGGCGCGTATGGCGGGTCCGG
>Ga0302314_10018677_pt1 | contig 11549 bp, 11 predicted proteins | sample III_Palsa_N2_3_FD_200533 | JGI IMG/M metagenome (GOLD analysis project Ga0302314, IMG submission 200533) | Peat permafrost microbial communities from Stordalen Mire near Abisko, Sweden - III_Palsa_N2_3 | ecosystem: Environmental > Terrestrial > Soil > Palsa > Peat permafrost | place: Sweden... | reverse complement strand
TGGCAAGCGCGCTCGCCGGCGCGGGAGCAACTCTGTGCCACGCACGATCGTGCCGCCGGATGTTATCGCGCGGGCGCTGGCCTGAACGCGCCGGCGTGCTCATCGCCTTCAACAAGCCGTTCGGCGTCGCCTGCAAATTCAGCCCGGAGCCGGGCCGCAAGACTCTGGCCGATTACATCGATGTAAGAGACGTGTATCCAGCCGGCCGCCTCGATACCGACAGCGAAGGGCTGCTGCTGCTCACCGACGACGGCATCTTGCAGGCGCGCATCGCGGAGCCGAAGCACGATATAGCGAAGGTGTACTGGGCGCAGGTGGAAGGTTCGCCGTTGTCGGCAGCACTCGATCAATTGCGCAACGGCGTTAGGCTGGGCGACTTCACGACACGGCCGGCGAACGCGAATCTCATCGAGGAGCCGCGAGAACTGTGGCCGCGAGATCCACCGATCCGCTATCGCGCGAAAATTCCGACCGCGTGGCTCGAGCTCACGATACGGGAAGGCAAGAACCGCCAGGTGCGGCGCATGACGGCCAAGGTAGGATATCCGACGCTCCGGCTGATTCGCGCCGCCATCGGCAACGTACGCGTCCGAGGGCTCGCGCCGGGCACGTGGCGCGAAGTGGGCCCGGACGCCCCCTGGAGCGGCTGACGATACCGGCAGGGGCTCTACCGGACGGGACCGCAGCTGACGATGTCGATGGAGGTGGCTGCCCCGCTCGAAGCTTTGTACACGGCGACGAAAGCAAGGTTCATGGTGAGTTTGATGCCATCGAGCCCCACGTAGCTTCTCTCGTAATCGCCGTCGTTGCTCAAATCGGTTTCACTGGCGGTGGAGAGCGCATGGCGGTACCAATTCTCGACCGCCCCGAGTGAATCCAAGCTTCGGGCGGATAGGTGCATGCACCATCGGCCGAAATCATCGGTTCTTAATCGATCCGCGAGCCGAGCGTAGTCGACGTTCGGATAGACAGGCAATCCGGTGGGATTACGCAAATCGGCGGGCGCAGCCAATGAGGCGCGGGTCATGAAACACGAGGCGCAAACTAGCGCGGCCACGCCCCGCCTGAGGTGGGTCAGCGACACTGGACGGCGCGGCTTGGATAAAACGACATTGGCCTTTAGTCGGCCAATCGATCAGATTCTTGAGGACATATTGTGCAACTCCGCTGCGCAACAAGCAGCGTCACTCCCACTCGATCGTCGCCGGCGGCTTCCCCGAGATGTCGTAAACCACGCGCGAGATTCCCTGCACCTCGTTGACGATCCGGTGCGTCACGCGATCGAGGAAATCGTACGGCAGGCGCGACCAGCGAGCCGTCATGAAATCCACCGTCTCGACCGCGCGTAGCGCGATGACATGATCATAGCGGCGCCCATCACCCATGACGCCGACCGAACGAACCGGGAGAAACACCGCGAACGCCTGGCTCACCTTGTCGTAGAGATCCTCGCGGCGCAGTTCCTCGATGAAAATCGCATCCGCGCGACGCAACAGATCCGCATAGGACTTGTGAATCTCGCCCAGGATGCGTACGCCCAAGCCGGGACCGGGAAAGGGATGCCGGCGCACCATCTCGACCGGCAGGCCGAGCGCGACACCGAGATTGCGAACCTCATCCTTGAACAGATCACGCAAGGGCTCGAGGAGCTTCAGGCGCATATGCTTCGGCAGGCCGCCCACGTTGTGATGCGACTTGATCACGTGTGCTTTGCCGGTCTTCGCGCCTGCGGACTCGATGACGTCCGGATAGATGGTGCCCTGCGCGAGCCAGGTTACATCCTCGAGCTTCGCCGCCTCCTCATCGAATACCTCGATGAACACGCGGCCGATGATCTTGCGCTTGGCTTCCGGGTCAGCCTCTCCGCGCAGCGCATCGAGAAAGCGCTGCTCGGAATCGACGCGGATGACGCGTACGCCCATGTGCTGCGCGAACGTCGCCATCACCTGATCGCCCTCGCCGAGCCGGAGCAATCCGTGATCGACGAATACGCAAGTCAGCTGTTTGCCGATCGCGCGATGCAGAAGCGCCGCCAGCACGGACGAGTCGACGCCACCGGAAAGCCCCAACAGCACTTTGTCCGATCCGACCTGAGCGCGGATACGCGTCATGCTATCTTCGATGATGTTGCTCGTCGCCCAGTCGCCCGCGCAGCCTGCGATCTCGCGCACGAAGCGGCGCAAGATCTCCGTCCCTTGCAAGGTGTGCGTCACCTCCGGATGGAATTGCAGGCCATAGAGGCGCCGGCTCTCGTCCGCCATGGCGGCGAGAGGCGCGTTATCGGTCGCCCCGATTGCCTTGAATCCGCGCGGCAGCGTCACCACACGGTCGCCGTGACTCATCCACACATCGAGCACTCGCCGTCCGCACGAGTCGCGGTTGTCCTCGAGACCATCGAGGAGCCGCGATGGCTCGGTCGGCCGAACCTGCGCGGCACCGAATTCCCGATGCGCGGAAGATTCCACCTCGCCGCCGAGCTCCGCGGCCATGGTCTGCATGCCGTAGCAGATGCCGAGCACCGGCACGTTCAATTCGAAGACTCGTCGCGGAGCCGCGGGGCCTTTGGTCTGGTACACCGATTCCGGACCGCCGGACAGGATCACAGCCTTCGGCGCGAAACTCACGATCTCCTCGGGGGATGCATCCCAGGGCAGTATTTCCGAATAGACCCCGAGCTCGCGCACGCGCCGTGCGATCAGCTGGGTGTACTGAGCGCCGAAGTCGAGGATCAGAATGCGATCAGCATGAATGTCGGTCATCAACCGATCCGATAGTTCGGTGCTTCTTTGGTGATCGTGACGTCGTGGACGTGACTCTCGCGCACACCGGCGCTGGTGATGCGAACGAAGTGCGGGCGAGTGCGCATTTCCGCGATGCTCTTGCTGCCCGTATAGCCCATCGCCGCGCGCAATCCGCCCGCGAGCTGCTGCAGGATGGAGACGAGGCTTCCCTTGTACGGCACCCTGCCCTCGATGCCCTCCGGTACCAGTTTCTCGAGCTCCGTGGTGGTGTCTTGGAAATAGCGGTCGCTCGAGCCGTGCGCCTGTGCCATCGCGCCCAGGGAGCCCATGCCGCGATAAGCTTTATACGAGCCTCCCTGATAGAGCTCGACGTCTCCGGGGGACTCTTCGGTGCCCGCGAACATGCCGCCGATCATCACGCAGTGTGCCCCCGCCGCGATGGCCTTGGCGATGTCGCCTGAGTAACGGATGCCGCCGTCGCCGATCAGCGGCACGCCGGTCCCCTCGAGCGCTTTCGATACTCGCGAGATTGCGCTGATCTGCGGTACTCCGACGCCTGCGACGACGCGCGTCGTGCAAATCGAGCCTGGACCGATTCCCACCTTCACCGCGTCCGCGCCGTACTTGACCAGGTCGAGCGCGGCCTCGGCGGTGACGATGTTGCCGCCGATGACTTGCAGATCGGGATATTGCCTCTTGATCCGGGCAACGGTGTCAAGCACGCCGCGTGAGTGGCCGTGCGAGGTATCGACGACGACGACGTCGACGCCTGCTTCACGCAACGCCGCGACGCGATCCAACGTGTCGGGTGTCGTGCCGACCGCCGCGCCGACGCGCAAACTCCCGACGTCATCCTTGCAGGCATTCGGAAATTCCGTGGCCTTCTGGAAATCCTTGACCGTGATCATGCCCTTGAGCTCGTGGTCGCCCGTGACCACCAGGACTTTCTCGATGCGATGTTTGTGAAGAAGCGCGAGCACCTCTTCCTTGGGCGCGTTCTCGCGCACCGTCACCAGGCGCTCCTTCGGCGTCATTACCGAAGACACCGGCGAATCGAGCTTGGTCTCGAACCGCAGATCGCGATGCGTCACGATCCCCACGACCTGCCGGCCGGCCACCACCGGCACGCCGGAGATGTTCTTGGCGCGCGTCAAATCGATGACGTCGCGGATCGACATATCCGGCGTCACGCAGATGGGGTCCGTGATCACCCCGCTCTCGAACTTTTTCACGCGATCGACTTCTCGAGCCTGGCTCTCGATCGACATGTTCTTATGGACGATGCCGATGCCGCCTTCCTGTGCAATGGTGATGGCAAGCCGCGCCTCGGTGACGGTGTCCATGGCGGCGGACGCCACGGGCAAGTTGACTCGAATGTCGCGGGTGAGCTGGCTGGACAGGGAAACGTCTCGCGGCAAAATTTCCGAGTACGCCGGTACCAGCAGCACATCATCGAAGGTGAGTGCCTCTTCCAGAATACGCATGAGCGTCCACTAGGTTCGTCTAAGAGGCGGCGCATTGTACCTTGCGAGCGCCCAAACCGCTATTATTTCACCATGGAGGCAGCACCAGAGTCGGCCACGCGCGTTGGGCGCGACATTTATAGTGTTTCTCGGCTGAACCGCGAAGTGCGGGTGCTGCTAGAGCGCGGCTTCGGGACTCTGTGGGTCGAGGCCGAGCTGTCCAATTTCTCGCGGCCAAGCTCTGGGCACTGGTATTTTTCTTTGAAGGACGCGAACGCCCAGGTGCGCTGCGCGATGTTCCGGCAGCGGAACATGCTGTGTGCGTTCACCGCCCGCGACGGCCAGAAAGTGCTCGTGCGTGCCCGCATCGGGCTCTACGAGCCGCGAGGCGAGTTCCAGCTTATCGTCGAGCACATGGAGGATGCGGGTCTCGGCGCCCTGAAACGCCAGTTCGAGGAACTCGCCGCAAGACTCAAGGCTGAGGGCCTTTTCGCCGCCGAGCGCAAGCGGCCGTTGCCTGCACTGCCCCGGCGAATCGGCGTCATCACCTCGCCTTCCGGTGCCGCGGTGCGCGACATCCTGCACGTGCTTGCGCGGCGTTTCCCAGCCATCGCGGTCATGATCTATCCAGTTGCCGTCCAAGGCGCACAGGCACCCGCGGAGATCATTGCGGCGCTCGCGCTCGCCGGCCGCCGGGCCGAATGCGACGTGCTGATACTCGCCCGCGGGGGCGGCTCGCTCGAGGACCTGTGGGCGTTCAACGACGAGCGTCTGGCGCGCGCCATCGTGGCATCCCCAATTCCCGTCGTCAGCGGCGTCGGGCATGAGATCGATTTCACCATCGCCGATTTCGCAGCCGACATGCGTGCGCCTACTCCCTCGGCCGCCGCCGAGCTCGTCGTCCCCGACTCCGGCGAGTGGCTCGCGACTCTTGCAGGCCTCGGCGCGCGGCTCTCACGCTGCGCTCGTCGGCGTGTCGGTGAACAGCGCGAGCGGTTGCACCGGCTCGAGCGGCGCGCGGCGCTGGTGAGCCCCGCTGCACGCTGCGCACAGCAAACCCAGCGGCTCGACGAGTTGGAACAGCGCCTGCAGCGCGCCATATCGCGCGGTCTCCGGAGCCGCCTCGAGCGGCTGCGCTGGCTGCAGGGACGCGCCGGTGTGGCGAGTCCCGCGGCGAGCGTGCGCCGCCTCCTCGCAGTCCTCGCGGATATGGAGCAGCGGCTCTACCGGTGTCTGCGGCACGCCCAGAACACACGCGTCGCTCGGTTTCGCGAATTCCAAAGCCGCTTCTGGCAGGCAAGTCCCCTTGCGCGCGTGCGGGATGCCGCCGCGCGGCACGCGGCGCTCGAGGCGCGGCTGCAGGCGGCGGGCCTCGAGAGTGTGGGCCGCGGCCGCGAGCGGCTATTGCCCCTCGTGCGCACGCTGCACGCGGTAAGCCCGCTGGCGACCCTCGCCCGCGGCTACGCCATCGTCAAGGACGAGCGCGGCCAAATCTTGCGTAACGCAGAGGATGCCCCGCCGGGCACTTTGATCGAGGCACGGCTCGCGCACGGACAGCTCCGCGCCAAGGTCCAGGACCCGTGACTTTTATACGTTGGCTGGTCGCGCTCGCCGCTCTGCTCACCGCGACCGGTGCGGCGCAAGGCGTGGAGCTGCCGCGCGAGAGCGCGGTGCCCGGCGGCATCAAGCTGCTGCGGATCGAGGCCGCCGGCGGCGACGTCGCACCTCGCGTCGAGGCCGACGGGCATCGAGCGCTCGTCATCCGCGACGGGGACGGCTGGATCGCCGTGGTCGGGATTCCCCTGTCCACGCCGATCGGCGACATGCAGGTCGAGGTCTACGGGGGGGCGGGTTCGCACCCGGTCGACTTCGGCGTCACCGACAAGCGTTATCTCACGCAGTCGCTCACCGTGGCGCCTGGTCAGGTCAACCTTTCCGCCAAGGATCTGGCGCGCGTGAATCGCGACCATGTCGTTCTCAACCGGGCCCTGGAGCATTGGAGCGCCGTGCCGCCCGAGCGCCTGCGATGGTCGCCGCCCGTTCCCGGCGTGCGCTCGAGCTCCTTCGGCATGCGGCGTGTTTTCAATGGAGAAGCGCGCAGCCCGCACACCGGCATGGACATCGCCGCCGCTGCGGGAACGCCGGTGTTATCGCCGGCGGACGGCACGGTGCTCGAGACGGGAAATTTCTTCTTCACCGGCAATACCGTGCTCATCGATCACGGCCAAGGCCTGATCAGCATGTACTGCCATTTGAGTGCGATCGACGTGCAGTCCGGCCAGCGCGTCACGACCGGCACGCGGCTCGGCGCGGTGGGCATGACCGGCCGCGCAACCGGGCCTCACCTGCATTGGGCTTTGAGTCTCAATCGCGCTTGGGTCGATCCGGAGCTCTTCTTGCGCTGAGGCAAAAGCCTGCCGGCGCGCTCGCGCCGGCGGGCATCAGTCGATCGATCTAGCCTGCGCTCAGCATCTTGTCGACCGCGGGAGCTTCCAGCGGCGGCGTGCTGGTGGTCATGGCGGCCTGCCGCAGCCGGGCACTGTGTTCCTGCACCGCAGCGCCGGACGGCTGCATCTCGATCTGGCCCTGGAAGAACGCGCCCTCGACGATGCCGACGCGCGGCGCGAACACATTGCCCTTGACCTTCGCCGTCGCGCGGATGTTGACCGACTCGGTGGCATAGAGGTCGCCTTCGACCTTGCCGTCGACCACGATCACGCGTGCGCGAATGTCGCCCTTCATCGTGCCGTCCGTTCCCACGGTGAGGCTCTGGGTGTGCGTGATCGATCCCTCGACGCTGCCCTGGATGATCAGGTCTTCCTGCGCCGAGAGCTCACCGCGGAACTTCAAAGTCGGACCGAGCACCGACGCTCGCGGTGCGCTTTCGACGTTACGCGGCTCGCTGACCCGCGCCTCCGGTGCGCGGGGTTCCGCGGCTCGCGGCGGAACGGGCGCTCGGGGCTCCATTCGCGGTTCGCGCGGCTCGGGACGAGCGGGTTCGTGTGCAGCCGGGCGGCTGCCTGGGGCTGAGTTCATCATGTCATTGTCTCCATCTTCGGATTTCTTGAACCAGGCCATTTCACGCCGCGCCCCCGGATGTTCGGAGCGCGCGCGCGTGCGCGTCGGGCTTGGCGGCGGCGTGGCCGGTCTTGCCGTCCATATCGATGCTGCCGCTGAAGCTCGCACCCTCTTGGATGCTTACCGTGGGCGCGAAAATGTTGCCGTGAACCTTGGCCGAGTCCTTCACGAACACGGACTTCTCGGCATGCAGATCGCCTTCAACCGTGCCTTCGACGATGATGAGCTGTGCCGTGATATTCGCCTTCACCGTGCCCTGCGCGCCGACGGTGAGCCGCTGTGTGTGGGTGACCGAGCCTTCGACCCGGCCCTGGATCAACAGATCCTCTTCGGCGCTGAGATCGCCTTTGAAATAAAGCGTGGGACCCAAGATGGATGCGCGCTCGGTGGCGCTATTATACGGGTTGCTCATACGGACTCTCCGGATCGCGACAGTGCGCGGAAAGACTAACCGGCATAATCGCTATCGAAGTGCGACTTTCGTCACGAAACCCCGAGATCGCGACCCCGTCGCGGCCGCGACTGTCGCCGTTTGCGGACTCGGGGCGCCCGACCAGGGGCTCGGCCTAACAGGCAGCTGCCCTAGACCGGACCGGGACCGGTCTTGCGGGAGGCTTGAAGCGCGAGATAGTCGCTCAAGTTGTGCGCGAGCGAGACGAAGTCGGAGGGAATCATGATCACGGTGGTGCTGTTGTTCTCGGCGCCGACCTCCGAGATCATCTGCATGCGGCGCAACTCGAGCGCCGCCGGATTCGCGGTGATCTGCGCCGCGGCGGCTGAGAGCTTGACCGAGGCCTCAAGCTCCGCCTCCGCTTTGATGATACGCGCGCGCTTCTCGCGAATCGCCTCCGCTTGCATGGCCATGACCTGCTGCATGGCCACCGGGAGCTCCACGTCCTTCATCTCGAAGCGCTGCACCTCGAGACCCCATTCGGCGGTCGAGCCTGCGATCGCCTCGCGCAGTAGAGCGTTGATCTTGTCGCGTTGCTGCAAAACCTCATCGAGATCGTGCTGGCCGATGATGTTGCGTAGCCCCGTGAGCGCCAGCTGATAGACCGCCGCGGGCGCATCGGTCACCGCGATCACCGAGCGCGCGGCGTCCGTGATGCGGTACCAGAGCACAGCGTTCACCTTGATGGTGACGCTGTCCCGGGTGATCGTCTCTTGCTGCTCCGCCGAGACGGTGCGCGTTCGAATGTCCACGGTGACGGCGCGCTCGATGTTGAGCGGGATGATCCAGTAAAGACCGGGCCCGCGCAGTCCCTTGAAGCGGCCGAGGCGAAAAATAACCCCGCGCTCGTATTCCTGCGCGACGCGCAGACCCGAGAGCAGGATGAGGACGACCAAGCCGGCGATGAACTGGGAGAACGGAAACACGGCTACCTCGTTGCGACGGCAACCGCCGCCGCCGCGATCAACGTGCCGCTGCTGCGGTTCATGATCTTCACCGCGCGCGGACTGCGAAACAAGGCGCGGGCCCGCGCCGCGATGAGCACATAGCCGCCAAGCGTCGCGGGTAGGATCACCGCGATTGCGCCGACGATCTCGAGATGGCCGAGCGCGCTCAGCGTCTCGAGAGGCACGACCGTGGGGAGCAGCGCCAGGAAGAAAAGCATCGGCTTCGGATTACTCAGCGTGAGCGTCAGCGAGCCCACGAACAGGGCGCGCGGCGGCCGCGCGGTATCTGGGCCGGCCTCCTCGGCAAGCGGGCGCGCCGGCGCGGACCAGAGCTTGTAGGCGAGGTACAGCAGATAGAGCGCGCCCAGGTATTTGACCACCACGAACGCCGTGTGCGCGGTCTGTGCGAGCGCACTGAGGCCTAGGCCTGCGGCCAGAAACCACAACAAATCGCCGACCAGGAACCCGGCGATGAAGGCCGGCGCGCCCGCGGCGCCACGCGACATCCCTTGCGAAATCACAGCCGCCACGCCCGGCCCGGGCGTCGCTACGGCCAGGAAGTACGCGATGCAAAAGGTTGCGAGCCCATACCACGACATGTCCCACCCCCGTGGGATCCTAGTCTACGCTACTCGATGCTTTCTCCGTGCAGGGAGATATCGAGCCCCTCGCGCTCTTGCTCCTCGGTAACGCGCAACCCCAGCGTCTTGTCGATCACGATCAGAATCACGCAGCTCACCACGAATCCATAGACCACCGTCGTCAGCACGCCCTTCAGCTGCGTGAAGACCTGATGACCGATGGTCGCGTCGACCCCGGTCAGCTCCTTGCTGAAGAACACCCCGGTCAGCAACGCGCCGAGAATACCGCCGATCCCGTGCACGCCGAAGGCATCGAGGGAGTCGTCGTAGCGAAACGCGTGTTTGAGCGTGGTGGCCGCGAAGTAGCAAATCACGCCCGCCGCCGCGCCGATGATGACGGCCCCGGAAGGGCCGACGTAGCCCGACGCGGGGGTGATGGCGACGAGCCCCGCCACCGCGCCCGAGGCGATGCCGAGCACGCTCGGCTTACCCTTGGTGACCCATTCGGTGAACATCCAGCCAAGCGCGGCCGCCCCGGTCGCCATCTGCGTGGCCAGCATGGCCATGCCCGCACGCCCGTCGGCCGCCACCGCCGATCCGGCGTTGAACCCGAACCAGCCCACCCAGAGTAGCGATGCGCCGATCAGCGTATAGGTCAAATTGTGCGGCTGCATGGCCTCGCGGCCGTAACCCAGGCGCTTGCCGAGCACGAGACAACTGGCAAGGCCGGCGATGCCGGCGTTGATATGCACCACCGTGCCGCCTGCATAGTCGAGCACCCCGGCCGCGTTCAGCCACCCTGTCGGCTCCCACACCATGTGCGCAATGGGCGCGTACACGAGGAGCGACCATGCCGACAGAAACAGCAGCATCGCCGAGAATTTCATTCGGTCGGCGAAGGCGCCGGCGATAAGCGCGGGCGTGATGATGGCGAAGGTCATCTGGAACATTGCGTATACCGATTCCGGGATGGTCGGCGCGAGATGCGAGACGCTCAGGCTGCTGCTGCCATCGCCGTGCACGTAGCGCAAGCCGTCGAACAAGGCCCGCGAGGCGCCGCCGAGAAAGGCATTGCCGGGGGTGAACGCCCAGGAATAGCCGATAACCCACCACAAAATAGTGACCACGCACGTGCAAGCGAAGCTTTGCATCAAGGTCGCGAGCACGTTCTTCTTGCGCACCATGCCGCCGTAGAACAGCGCAAGGCCGGGCACGCACATCATGAGCACGAGCGCCGTCGAGGTCAGCATCCAGGCCGTGTCGCCCGAGCTCAACTTGTCCGCGGCAACCATGAAAGGCTCCGTCGGCGCCGGCGCCGCTGCGGTGCTGGACGCGGCCGGGGCCGATGCCGGCGTGCCGGCGGTCTCGTCCGCGTGCAACACGGGGCTGCACGCCAGGAGCAACCCCAGAATGAGGCTCAACTTGATCATCGATTCGACTCCCCTAAATGGCGCCGGCGTCCCGCTCGCCCGTTCTGACGCGCACCACGTGCGTGAGCGCGAAGACGAATATCTTGCCATCGCCCACCTTGCCGGTGCGTGCGGATTTTTGAATCGCCTCTACCACTTGATCCACCAATCCATCGGACACGGCGATTTCGATCTTCGACTTCGGCACGAACTCGACGACGTACTCCGCACCCCGGTAAATCTCGGTATGACCGCGCTGCCGTCCGAACCCGCGCACCTCGGTCACCGTCATACCGTGCACGCCGATATCGTTGATCGCTTTGCGAACCTCATCCAGCTTGAAGGGTTTGATGACGGCGCAGACCAGCTTCATTGACCGTTAGCCTTCGACTCGTCGCGCCTTCGCCTTAAGGATTGGGCTTGGATCCAAGCATTGGCCGTGCCATGAAGGCAGATGTTCGCGGATTCATGGACTTAGCATTCAAGCGTGTGGTCCGTGCGCCGCCGGGTGCACCGAGACGGTGCAATGATCCCGTGCGCAGCGCCTTTCTTTGGCGCGGCGCGCGCCGGCGCGGTGCGCCATACCGCGAAACTCTTCAGCGCTTGTTACGCTGGATCAGGCGTTTGCGCTTGCGCCGCTGGCGCGGCGTCAGCGGATTGCGCTTGCCGGCGTATGGGTTCTCCTCGGCCCGGAACGTGACGCGCACCGGTGTTCCAATGAGGTCGAAGGCCTTGCGATATACGTTCACCAAATAGCGCCGGTACGCGTCCGGTACGTGGTCCGTCTGATTGCCATGGATCACGATCACGGGCGGATTGCGGCCCCCTTGGTGGGCGTAGCGCAGCTTGATGCGCCGCCCGCTAACGACCGGCGGCTGA
>Ga0302314_10018676_pt1 | contig 11550 bp, 8 predicted proteins | sample III_Palsa_N2_3_FD_200533 | JGI IMG/M metagenome (GOLD analysis project Ga0302314, IMG submission 200533) | Peat permafrost microbial communities from Stordalen Mire near Abisko, Sweden - III_Palsa_N2_3 | ecosystem: Environmental > Terrestrial > Soil > Palsa > Peat permafrost | place: Sweden... | reverse complement strand
GTGTTCACCGCATTCGGTTCGGGCTATTACCACTGGGCACCATCGGATGCGCGCCTGGTCTGGGATCGTCTGCCCATGACGGTGGTGTTCATGCCACTGCTCGCCGCCACGTTCGCGGAACGCCTGGGCTGGCATTCGCGGTGGCCCCTGTGGGGGCTGACCCTGGTCGGCGTGGTCAGCGTGGCGTACTGGAGTTACAGCGGTAATCTGATGCCTTACCTCATCGCGCAAGGCGGATCGGTTCTGTTGATCCTGCTCGCGATCCTATGGCTGCCGACACCATGGACGGGACGCAGACTGCTATACGCTACGCTCGCAAGCTACGCGGTGGCCTTTGTCTGCGAAAAACTGGATCGGCCGATCTTCCACCTTTCGGGCAGCCTGATCAGTGGTCACACGATCAAACATCTGGCCGCGGCCTTTGCGTTTTATTTCATGCTGCGGATGTTGCGGCAGCAACAGCCCAAGGACCTGAATTCATGACAGTCACCACGCTTTACGGTCTGCCCAACTGCGATACCTGCAAGAAGGCACGCAATTGGCTCACCCGTTTCGAGGTGGAGCATGAATTTGTTGACTACCGTGCCAATCCACTGCCCGCGGCGACCCTGAAAATTTGGGCGCAGCAGCTCGGCGGCTGGGAGAAGCTTGTCAATAAAGGCGGCACCACCTGGCGCAACTTGCTGCCGCAGCGCAAAAGTCCAGGCAGCGATCCGGAATGGACGCTGTTGCTGAAGGAGTATCCCGCCTTGATCCGACGGCCAGTCGTGCTGCAGGTCGATAGTGCGGTGAGCGTGGGTTTCACCGACAACGGTTTCAAGAAGCTGTTCTTGCCATGAGTGATGGCCATGATCCCGGGTCTGCGATGAATCAGAGCGACGTCCTTGCGCTAGCCGTCGAGCTGATCCGGCGTCGTTCGGTGACACCGGACGATGCGGGTTGTCTATCCATGATTGGTGAGCGTCTCGTACGGGCAGGCTTTCGCGTGGAGCATCTGCGCTACGGCGAAGTGGATAACTTGTGGGCCGTGCATGGGGCGGAGCAGCCAACACTGGCTTTTCTAGGGCATACCGACGTTGTACCGAGTGGGCCGGAAGCAGCATGGCAGAGTCCGCCGTTCGAACCGACCATCCGCAATGGTCATCTATACGGCCGCGGAGCGGCCGACATGAAAGGGTCGGTGGCGGCGATGGTGATAGCGCTGGAACAGTTCGTCGCCGCACATCCGCAGCATCGCGGGCGGGTGGGTCTGCTGCTGACCAGTGACGAGGAAGGGCCGACCAATCTCGACGGTGTGCGCAAAGTGGTCGAACACTTTCGCGCCGTCGGCGAGCACATCGACTGGTGCGTGGTGGGGGAGCCTTCCTCGAAGGAAAAGCTTGGCGACCTGATTCGCGTCGGCCGGCGCGGATCGTTGTCCGGCACGTTGAGCGTGCGCGGCGTACAAGGTCATGTGGCCTATCCGGAAAAGGCATTGAACCCGATCCACGCGTTTGCGCCGGCTTTGCAGGAACTTGCTGCCGAGCGCTGGGACGAGGGCAACAGTGATTTCCCGCCGACCTCGTTCCAGGTTTCCAACCTCAACGCTGGCACCGGCGCGAACAACGTGATTCCTGGTGAGCTGAAAGCGCTGATCAACTTCCGCTACTGCACGGCCAGTCGCGCGGAGGATCTGCGTGCACGTACGCAAGCGATCCTTCATCGCCACGGTCTGGAGTTCACGCTCGAGTGGAACCTCTCCGGCGAACCGTTCCTGACGCCGCCCGGCGGTGGCCTGCGAGAAACGGTAGTCGCGGTGTGCCGTGACCTCTGTGGTGTCGATCCCGAACAGAGCACCGGCGGTGGTACCTCCGACGGTCGCTTCGTTGCACCCATGGGCGCCGAGGTGGTGGAGTTGGGTCCGATCAACGCGACGATCCACAAGGTCGATGAGTGCGTGGCCGTTGCGGATCTGGAAAAGCTGCCTGAACTATACCGGACGGTTTGCGAGCGCTTGCTTGGCTGAGTGACATGCTCGGGTAGGACCTGCCTTAGGTGGATTCGGCAGCCCATTTTCGACAACAACAGGGGTGTTGCATGAGATATTTTCTGGCTGGTTTCGGCTTGCTGATCACTTGCGCCTGCGCAGCAGTCGACACTTCGCTACTGCCTGCACGCGTGAACAGCGCCATTCACGATCGCATGGCTGCTGGTGAATATCCCGCCCTGGTGGTTGCCGTTGTCGATGGTGATCGCAGTGATGTCTACAGTTTCGGAAAGCTCGGCAACGGCAAGGAGCCAAATGCAGAAACCCTGTTCGAGATTGGTTCCGTCACCAAGACGTTCACAGCCCTCCTGCTTGCCGAACAGGTCACGGCAGGCAAACTCAAACTGGATACTCCGGTGGCGGCGCTGCTGCCCGGGTTTACGATCCCATCGCGCGATGGCAAGACGATAACTCTCGAGAACCTGGCTGAGCAGCATTCGGGGTTGCCGCGCCTGCCGGGCAACTTTGATCCAGCCGATGTCAGTGATCCCTATGCCGACTACGGTGATGACAAGCTGAAAGCGTTTCTTGCTGCGTACGCGTTACCGCGCGATCCGGGGAGCAAGTACGAATATTCCAACCTCGGTGTTGGCCTGCTCGGCTACGCCCTCGCACGGCATGTCGACAGGCCTTACGAAACGCTTCTGAAGCAGCGGATTTTCACGCCGCTTGGCATGCGCAGCAGCGCCATCACGCTGGACGATGCCTCACTCGCCCGTGTGGCAGGTGGGCACGATGAAAACGGCAAGGCCGTCGGCAACTGGCACCTCAATGCATTGGTGGCCGCCGGTGGCATCAGCAGTAGTGGGGCGGACATGTTGCGTTATCTCAAAGCCAATATGGGCCTGCTGAACTCGCCGCTTTACCCGGCCATGCAACTTGCGCAAATGCCACGTGCCGAGGGTCCGAAAATCGACGAGCGCATCGGTCTGGTGTGGATGACGAAACACAACGCCAGCGGCGACGTCATCTGGCACAACGGCATGACCGGCGGCTACGCAAGTTTCATCGGCTTTACCGCGGACCGGAAACACGGCGTAGTGATCCTCATCAACGCGCAGCAGTCGGTGGACGACCTGGGATTTGCAACCTTGCTTTCCGATGCATCCCTCGCCCCCGTGCGTAAACGCATCAGCGTTTCGCCAAGGGACCTGGAGGCTTATGTCGGAAGCTACCAGATCAAGCCAGGCTTCATCCTCACTGTATTTCGCGACAGCGACGAGCTCGATGCGCGAGCTACCGGCCAGGCGTCGTTCCCTATCTACGCCAGTTCTACTGATGAATTCTTTGCCAAGGTTGATGATATCAGTATCAGCTTCAAGCGTGACGCCAGCGGAACCGTGAATGGATTGGTTCTGCACCAACATGGCGATCATGCGGCGCCACGAGTCAGCGACACCGTCGCCGATGCAGCGCAGGGAAACAAGGTGGTCACCCTCGATCAAGCGGCCCTTGCCGGTTACGTCGGACACTACCGGCTGACTTCCAACACGATGTTCGAGGTCACCTCGAAAGACGGCCAGTTGTTGGTGAAACTCACCGGCCAGTCCGCCTTCCCGGTGTATGCCAGCGCCAGGGACAAGTTCTTCTACCGGGTAGTGGATGCGAATATCGACTTCGAGCACGACGCCAGCGGAAAGGTCATTGCACTCGTTCTGCATCAGGGTGGCACCGACCAGCGCGCTAAACGTGTGGGCGACTGACGCTCGGCCGATCGGGAACCATCTGACAACGCAAGGCCATCAAAGCTTGCTGTGTTCCACTTGCCGCTCGCGTTGCATCAAGGTCCATTCTGCATGCTCGGTGAGTGCCGCATCGCCAAGTGAAAGCAGGATCTCGCGCTGCTGCACGGGATCGTCTGTGCTATCCAGCGCCGCGCGTGCGCTGGTGAAGATGCGCTGCATGAAGCGGTACTGCCGGATCAATTCCTTGTCAGCCTTGCGGTAGGCATAGGCCTCGCGTACGGCGGCAACGATCGACAGCACGGCCATGATCATCACCAGGATGGTCTTCGCGTCTCGCGAAAGCACGACCACAAATGCGGCGAGAAACACGCTGATGGCGATGCCGCCCCACAGGCTGATCGATCCGATCGCTTCGGTAATATGGTGCACGCCGGTGCGCTCGACGGTCTTTCGTTCGTAATAGTGCAACTGGCCGGATATTCCGGATTCGCCAACCCATTCCGAAATGACGCTGGCCAGTGCGGCGGCGGTGGGCTCCACCGAAGCGGTCGACGGGTACAGGCCCGCGGCGCGCATCACGTTGCGGATCCAGCCCAGCTCGATGTTCTGCTTCTGCAGAAAATTGTCATGCGCAAACTCGTGATCGCTGTTCGCCGAGATCCCTGCACGTCGCCAATAGGACTGTATCCGCAGACCTTCGGCCAGAGCGCGATAGTCCAGATACTTGCGGTGCCAGCCACGTCGACGTGCGAGTACCGCCACGACGCCACCGCTCGCGAACAACAGCAGAAATAAATAAATCAGATAGTCCTGTTCCGTCAGATGCGCATAGAAGGTGAAGGCAATGCCCATCAGTGCCGCCAGCGTGTAAGTCAGGCGCATTGCCATCAGCACGCGCCGCTGGAAATGCATCGCCAGCCAGTCAGCGGCATGGAACAGGTGATCGATGACTGCCGTCGTGTTCGACTGCGAGTTCTGATGCGCATATGCCGCAGCCTCGATGTCGTCGGCGTATCGGTCGCACTCGGCGTTGAACTCGGCCATGCGCGCGAACATCAGCTGGAAGTCTTCCGGCAAGCGCGTATCGGCGGTGTCGACGGTGCGCCACAACGTCTGCAGCGGCATCAGGCCGGTGGCCACCGTATTGTCAGCCCCGTCGCGCGAACAGACGATGTGATAGAGCAGGCTCTCGTCGCCACCGCCCAGGACATGGCGCGTTTCCCGACGTCGGTCGATCAGGCCGGGCAAGGTTCCGCTCAGGTGATATTTCACGATCTGTGCGGTACCGCCGAGTCGCCCCGTCTCCTTGCCATCCCAAATCGCCAGCAGGATGTGGCAGTGGCTGGCGATATACACACCCGCCTTGGCGTACTGACGATCACGCGCCATGCCCGGTGATCCGATCGCCAGCCTGGACTGCGCCAGAAGCTGCGGCAGTCGAACGATCTCGGCCTGGCTGCACAACGTGTCGAATTTCTCCCGTACGGTGGCGTCCGAAAAGTCGTCGATGTACAGCTCACGCGGCAACGGCAGTGGCGCGACCAGGCGAGCACCCGCGGCGAGCGCCTCTTGTGCGACCAGTTGATCACCGCCTTCGGCCAAAGCGGATACCACGACCAGCGGCAGCTCAGGGAAGTCGCGCTTGAGCTGCGCGAAAAAATCCTGCACGCGCTGCCGGATGGGCTGCATTTCGTGCGCAGGAATATTGCGATGACTGGTCACGCCGATAACCAAGGGTGTCATGCTGGCGTCCTGGCGATGGAAGGAGGCGCGTTGAGTACGGTTTGGCCGTGAGAACCCATGCTCCCGAAGAAGCCATCGCCGGCAGGTGCCTGACGAACCGGTCGAATGCTGCTGAATTTACGGACCGATAGTTACGCGGGCGCACTAATTATTTTTGATTCTCGGCTCGCTCTTCGTAGCCGGAGCACGAATCTCGCCTCCCACCGACTCTTGCTCGGGATCACGAACGGCCTCCTCGTTCTCATCTTCTTCTTCTTCTGGCGGAAAATTCTGATTTTGACTGGCGATCATTGACATGATGTTCTCCGGAATGGGTGAAGTAGTGGCTGGCGGCCGCGCCCTTCGTACGCCTGTTTCGCTATCCGCTCATGACTAGTCTCCTTGGGTTTATCGCTCATTCGCGTCGGATCTACGCTAGTTGTTCTTGATTCTGGGATTCGTGTTTTGAGCCGTGGGTGACAATGCGGTTGTCGTATAGACGGTGCCGTCGATCCTGGCGCGCAGGATGTAGGGCCAAATCCCCGCCGTGCCTGGACCCGTGTGGCGATCGAGTAGTTTCAATTGATTGTTCGCCGACAGAAAAGGCGTATCGAAAATGCCGGATCGCGGCGGTGTTCCGATCCAGGCGAAGCCGAGCTCGGGTCCGAGCAGCGGTAGAAACGTGCCGGTGGAGGCTTCACCCATCAGAGTCCACACGATGAACTGCGGATTTGGACCCGCATTCATGTAATTCGGGTGATCGACTTCATTGACGTGCAGAAACCAGTGAGGGCCACTTTTGTCCAGGGTGACACTTAACAAGGCATCAAGATTATTTGGCATGGTGCACTCCTGTGAAGATGAGGTTCGGACGAATCAATCCGTACGTATGTCCATGGACTCTGCTTGGTTGTTCACTGTCACGAGTGATCGCTGCGGCCAGTGGCTGCCAGCAACTTTTGCTGAAAGTATGCATTGATCGGGTAGGCGATCTGCGCGCGCTGCAACACCGCGACGAATGCCACATCGCGGTAGCCGCTGTTCCAGAGTTGCTGGATGACCGACTGGGCTTCGGCTCTTCTTCCCAGTGCCAGCAGCGCCTCGACCTGCATGGCCAGCAGGCGTGGATCGCCTGCACCGCTTTTCATCGCCTGCATCGTGTGCAGCGCGTCGTTGCGCAACTGCACTGCGGACGGCGCGTTCGCTGTCACCGACGCCAGCAACAGCTTCGCGCCCATGGTGGCCAGCAGGGTCGCTCGATCGTCGGGCTGTTTGGCCCGCAGCGGTTCGAGCAGGGCCAGCGCTGCCTGCACCTGCTTGCCAGCCGCATCGGTCTGACTCGCTGCGCGCGACTGGGCGGCGTGTTCAATCTGCGTTTCGGCGAACTCGCGCTGCCACCCTACGTTCGCCGGATCCTGCTTCGTCAGTACGCGAAAAATCGACAATGACTGCGCGGTCAACGTCTGCGCCGCAGGCAGATCGTCACGCAGTCGCTGCAAGCGTGCCAACTGCGAGGCATACAGCGCGAGATCTTCCTGAAAGTCGGTGTTGCTCGGATCGACCTTGGTCAATTGCGTGGACATTTCGACCGCTTGCTGCAGATCACGTATGCCGGTTTCGATGTCGCCAGTCAGAGCCTGTGTGCGTCCAAGGATGGCGTGGACCTTCACCATATTGTTGCGCTTGTCGTTATCCCTGGGATCGTGCGCGGCCAGCGTGGTCTCGATGGCGTCGTCTGCCGAGTACTCGGTGACGGCCATTGCAAGATCGCCACGCATCAGCGCCAGCTTGCCGAGATTGTTGTGCGCGTCACCCAACTGATCCGCCCAGTCGGTGTTGTCGGGTTTGGCTGCAACCAGCTTCTGGGACAACGCCAGCGTGCTGCGGTAGGGGGCAAGCGCGTCGTCGAGGCGACCTCGCGCCTCGAGCACGTGGCCGATGTTGTTGTCGACCGTTGCCAGCTCGAACTGCAACGGCAGATCCGCGGCGCCTTCAGGCATGGCATGCAGCAGCACTGTCTGTGCCGACTCAAAACTCTGTTGCGCTCGGTCGAGCGCCCCCTGGTACCAATGGGTCATGCCGATGAAGGCCAGGATGCGCGCATGGTTGAGCTGTCGCTTCGTGTCCGCGGGTTTCGCTTCGGCCAGGGCAGCCGCGAGCTTCGAGGCCGCCAGGAACGACGTCATGGCCGCCGACAGGTGGCCCTGGTCCAGCCGCACGACGCCAATTTTCTCCAGCGCCTTGGCGCGCTGCGCCAGCGCTTCGTCAGTGACATCGGTCGTCGGTAACGATTGGAAATAATCCATCGCGTGATCGTCGACCGCTTCCATGATGTCCTGACGCGCCACCTGCGCCAGCTTGTCGTTGAGGTCGCCGAGCATGAAGCTGACCAGCGCCTCTGCCTGCTTCTGGCGGCGCTCGGCGGCGTGGCTGGCGACCACGGCGGCATGCCGGGCAATCACCGCGACGATCGCCAAGGTGGTCGTCACCGCCATCACGATCAGCGCCAGCGTGGCCAGCGCGGCCATGTGTCGATTGCGGCGTTGTAGCTCGCGATGCTTGAGCGCATCGAAGCCGATATCCAGCATGCCGGCGATCAACTTCAATTTCGCATTGGTCTTGCCGTCCTTGCCGGGCCGCGCATCGGCGGCGATCGGTTCGGTAGGTCGGTCGGTCAACTGGCCATCGGCGTCGACGGTGAAGCGCAGGGCATGCGCAAAGCATTCCTCGGCCTCGCGGCCGGGCAGGGCACTCGCGTTCGGTTCACCGTCGGCAATCAGGCAAAAGATGTTCTCGCTGCGGCCGAGCTGCTTGAACGTCAGCACTTCCTCGTTGACCCAATGCGAAGCGGCCGCACGTGGTGAGCAGATCACGATCAGATTCGCCGATTGCGCCAGCGCCTCGTTGACCTTGCGCCCAAGATCGGTCGCGCTGGCCAGTTCGTCGCGATCGCGGAAGATCGGTGCGAGGCGTTTGGGGATCACCCCGGCCGCGGTGCTCTGGCCGACCAACCGCTTCGGTATGGCGTAGGTTTCCAGCGCCTTGTGCAGCCAAGCGGCCCAGGACTTGTCCTGGTGGCTGTAGCTAATGAAGGCGCGGTACCGGAATTCCGGTATCACGGAGGCCTGCGTCATCACGCACCGCACTCCCGCACTAGTCACGCTCTTCCCTGTTCCGGGAAGTCCCCATTCATTCGACCGGTCCCCAGCCGGTCAGCCGAAGCGCCTGCTTCACGCTTCCCGCCCGGAACCATAGCAGTAAAGTGTGACGTACGTCACATTTCAAGCTGAATGCAAGGTCGGGCCGTTCTCCCTCTCCTCTTTGCAGGGGAGGGTTGGGGTGGGGTCGCTCTTCACCTCACGGCACCCGGCTGGACCTTCCCGACCTCCCCGCAAGCAGGGGGAAATCAGCGACGCAGCGAACCCTCACCTCGGCTGAGGCGGTCCCGGTTCAAGCGTCAGCGTGTGCTGATCCGGCCCTGGCAGCAGGGGCGTGGGGCGGCCGTTGACCCAGTCTTCGTGGCCGGCGCCGTAGTAGGGCGACAGCGGGTTGTCACTCTGTCCGGCGGGCATCTCCAGGATGCCCTGGGCCTCGTGGCCGGGCGCTACGTCGAGACGTTCGGACGCGCCGAAGGCAGGGGCGGCGACCCGCGGCATGTTGTTGTCGCCGGGCAACGGCTGATCAGGCATGTCGAGGTAATGGCCAAGCCAGCCGGGCAGGGCGGCGGACAACGGATGCTTGATGTCGCTGCGATTGAACTCACCCCAGTTGCGCGCGACCAGCCCGCCGGGTTGCTTGCCCAGCTCGTCCACCACCTGCTTTGCGGCAGCAGTGAGCATGGCGTGCCAGTCGCGATATTGCGGATCGAGCAGATGCGCCGGGTGCGCGCTGATCAGTGCCCACACCGCTGCCTCGGTACTGTTTTCGCCCGGCCAGGCGAAGTCGCCGTGGCGCTGTTTTACCTGCGCGACGAAGGGCGCCAATACCCGCTCGGTGACTTGGCTGCGGAACGCACGAACGAGGCGGTAATCGACACTGTCGGTGGCCGCACGGCCGCGCCATTGTGTGGTGATCTGCCTTAGCTGGAGTAACGCCGGGTCGGTGCTGTCGCTCAACGTGTCCTGCAACAGGAACTGCCAGCGGCTCATGAAGATCGCGCGATTGTCCAGCTGGACGTCGAGCATGTCGCGGGGCATGAACTTGCTGCGCGCCAGCAGATCGTCGCGAATTTGTTGCGCGCGCGCGCCAAGGTCGTGACCGCCGTTGCCCAGCAGGGCCAGCACATCACCGTCGACCGTTCGATTGTTGGCCGTCCACAGCCGGCCATTGGCGGGATCTTCGATACGCGGGTATTGCGCGGGCGCTGCCCAGCCTTGCCAGCCGCTGCCCGGGCTGGACCAGTCGGCAGGCAGCAGCGGATCAAAGCCGACACGCAACGGAATGCCATTGCCGGCGAGCGTCCAGCCGATATGTCCGGCACGGTCGGCGACGAGCAGGTTCTGTGGTGGCATGCCTAGCTGTGGAGCGAGATCCAGCGCCGCGTGGACGTTCGGCGTGTGTTCGAACTGCATCAGCGTGACGTTGTAGCCACGCGGCTGACCGCCGATCCATGACAGCGCCAGTGGCGTGCCGTCGACGTCGCTGGCCATGATCGGGCCCCAGCGCGTGTCTTCGACCTTGAGGATCGTGTCCGGCTTGCCTTTGACCTGGATGTGCTCGTTGTGGCTTTCGATCACGGCCCAACCTTCGGGCACTTTGTAGCGGGTGGAGTTGGCAGGATCGCGCAGCACACGCACCCAATCCAGCCAGTCGCCATAACTGTTGGTGAAGCCCCACGCGATCTGGCCATTGGAGCCGACGATGATCGCCGGCGTGCCCGGCAGGCTCACGCCGTTGACGTCGCGTTGTCCCCCGGGCGCACCCGGATCGGGGTAGCGCAGGCGGGTGCGGAACCAGATATTCGGTACGCGCAGGCCCAGGTGCATGTCGTTCGCGAGCATCCCCGCACCGCTGTCCGACAGCGTGCCGGCAACGGCGAAGTTGTTGCTGCCGGGGCGCGCCATGTCGGCGGCCGGGGCAAGCGCTGCCAGATCGGCAAATGCCGAGGCGGACGTGGTTGCAGTCGGGGCGCGGCGCAAATCAAACACATCGGCGGCGGGGACTACCGGCGGCGAGGACAGCCGGCCGCTGAGCGGGGCTTCCCAGTCAGGGTCCGGCGACAGCAGAAAATCCACCAGCGGGCCGGGCAAGACCGAGCGCATCTGGGCCAGCCGCAGTTCGCGCTGGTTGCGACCGTCGCCGTTCAAGTCCAGATACATCGCGGCGATCACCAATGCGCTGTCTTCCGATCGCCATGGTTGTGGCCGGGTACCCAGCAGCAGGTATTCCCAAGGTCGCACACGAAGATCGGCGAGGCCGGCGTTGACGCCGTCGCGGTAACGATCGAGCTGCAGTTTCTGCGCGGGCGGCATTTGCGCGTAAGCAGCTTCGACAACGGCACGCAGTCGATGGCGGCGGTGGTTGAGATCGGACGGAAGGGCTGCCGACCCCACCAGTGCGGCCAACTCGCCCGCCGACACGCGACGCATCAGATCCATCTCGAAGAAGCGTTCCTGCGCATGGACATAGCCGAGCGCGTAGCTGAGATCGTCGCGGTTCTGCCCCTGCAGCGTGACGGTGCCAAGCGCGTCGCGGCTGAGGCGAACACTGGCGCTCAAACCGGTCAGCGCGTGTTGCCCATCCAGCCGTGCACGGCTACCGCCAAGCAACCACCAGCCGGTAGCGAACACGACCAGCAGCAGTACCAGAAGCGCCAGCAGCAGGCCGCGCCACAGTCGCCATCGTCGTGTGGTCATTGTGCGACAAACACGGCAAAGATACCGGCGTACGGCTTGACCATGAATGTCGGCGCACCGGCGTAACCTTCGCCATCCACATACATCTGCGAAATCGTGCCGTCGAGGTAGAGCGCATCGCGGCAGCCAAGCTGATCGCGAAATAGCCGTCCAAACGAATGGAAGTTAACGGGTGCTTCACTCACGGCAAATACGGCCTCGGTTGGTGTTTTCATGCATACGCCACTGCGCCACTTCACGCTGTCGGAGTCGTCGACGAATT
>Ga0302314_10018674_pt1 | contig 11551 bp, 7 predicted proteins | sample III_Palsa_N2_3_FD_200533 | JGI IMG/M metagenome (GOLD analysis project Ga0302314, IMG submission 200533) | Peat permafrost microbial communities from Stordalen Mire near Abisko, Sweden - III_Palsa_N2_3 | ecosystem: Environmental > Terrestrial > Soil > Palsa > Peat permafrost | place: Sweden... | reverse complement strand
GGCTACTTCGGTTTGCCAATCCAGGCTGTCGGGGACGCCGGTGGGGTTGAGGCCGAGAAGCTCGCGCTTTAGGAAAGGATAACCTTGGCGGAGAAGTTGGCGCCATAGCTCGGCAGTGGGGTTCAGAGCGTGGCCGCCCTCGATGGCTAACGTCAGGTTATGGCGGTGGCGAAGACGTAGACGAATGAAAGGACTCGCACCGCGGTTGGCAATGCGCCTGACTGGGTCGATGTGAGTTACCAGGTCCTGGTAAGGGAAGAGAGCGGCACAGTCGAAGCCGGCATTTTGCATGGCAAGCGTGATCCGGAGCTCGCCGTTGCTGATCGCCCACGCTTTCGATTTTACCGGGTGTATGCCACGCCAGAAATCATGCCAGGCTTTGCTGCGTAGAACGCGTCGGGAGAATGCGAGAAAATAGGATTGTAAATGCCATAGACGCTGATCGCTGTCGGTGAAACCCCATACGTCGGCTTTGGTAAAATCCATGCGAGCAAGTAATGGACCGAGCGGAGTGAGCGGACCGTAGACACTGTCGTTGGCGATGGCTAGCCATTCGAGATTGTCGAGCGAACCTTTGAGATATTCGAGCCCCTCGCGCCAACCGCCGAAATCATAGCCGAAATTGCCGCGGACGATTATGCCGATGCAAAGCGGCTTTAAGGACTCGATACCCTGAGGGTCGAGCTTTCCGCTGTTGGAGACGAAGACAATGGAAACGTCGACATCACGCAGCGCTTGCAGATAAAGCAGCACATGAGGGCGGACCAGGCCGTCCTTGTCGTAATGTACGAATACGAGCACCCGTGGGCCGCATTCTACTTGGGCGTCGGGCCAGACGAAACGAGCCTGGCGGTGAGAGCGAACCAGGCTTCGGAGCAAACTGAGGTTGCCGCGCAAATGGCGATAAGTGGCGCGCACGGCGCGATACACGCGCTTCAGGGGCCCCAGCCAATTGCGGCGGTAGACACGGGACGCGGCGGCTATATCCTTGTCGATCAACTCGAGATCGTAACGTGAGAGCTCCTCGATCAGGTCGTTCCAATCGAAGAGATCCTGCACCGCGTCGGGGTTGAAGAGAATCAGTTGGCGGCTGAAGAAAGGAGAGCCGCTTTTCAGCAACTGCCGCCATAATTGTTGGGTGGGATCGAATGGCATGTGGCTGGCAACGAAACTGTCGATCCGGCGCAGTTGGATGTGACGGAATTTGGGGTGCAAGGCTTCCGGCTCGGGAGATTCGAGCGGCGTGCGATCGACCAGCTCGCAGAGCTGACCGTGAGTGAATTGGGGACGTAACGTGATGCCGGCACGGAGCATCGATTGGGAGAAGCCGACCTCGCCGCGGCGGAAGAGCAGGCGGCGCGAACGCGTGGGGACACAGCCGCTCCAGAACTTGGCCCAGGCTGGATTTCGCAGCACGCGGGGATGAATGGCGAGGAAATAACTTTGGAGATGCCAGCGATATTGCCAGCTCTCGGTCAGACCCCAGATTTCTAATGCGTCGAAATCCACGGCGCTGAGCAAGGGCGCGAGCGGGAAAAGCGGGCCGTAGGCGCTGTCGTCGGCTAGAACCAGTAGGGAGAGCGGCGCGTCTTCGCCCAGATAGTGCAAAGCCTCGCGCCAGGCACCCCATTTGCCGCCCCAGCTCTTGCGTACCAGGATCGCGCTGCAGAGGGATTCAAGGGCGTTGAAGGCTTTTTCCTCGAGCGCGCCGGCATTGGATACGAAAAGGATCTGACAGCCGGCATCGCGCAAGCCGGCGAGATAGGTGAGGACGTAATCTGCGACTTGTCCGCGCGGGTCGTGGTGCGCGTAGATCGCTACGATGCCAGAGAAAACGGGCCTTTGCGCCGGCCATTGCCGGGTGATTTGCCAGGGCGACCGGAGCAGGGCCACCCCGAACGCGACCCAGGCGAAGCCCTCGGATAAGCGAGCCCCGATCCGGGCTGCGACACGGCGAACCCTTACAACCGGCCAGGATAGTACGCGAGTGATCAGGCTAGGCATCAGCAACTTCTGTTTGAGGGCAAATCATAGTCGGTTGTTTTGGAGGGCGCTTCAAGTGGGGCGCAGCAGGCAGGGCAGCCCGGCACACTGGAAACTTGCCCGCGGGCGGCAAAGCCATTAGCAACGCGGCATAGTTGGATGATCGGGAGTGGATTTCATGGGTTACCGGGTTGCAGTGGTCGGCGCCACAGGAGCAGTGGGTCGCGAGCTGATCAAAACCCTCGTCGAGCGCGAATTTCCGGCGAGCGAAGTGGTCGCTTTGGCCTCGCCACGTTCGGTGGGGCAGGAAATTTCGTTCGGGCCAAAGAAGGTGCTCAAGGTGAAGAACTTGGAAACCTTCGACTTTTCCGGCTGGGATATCGGATTGTTCAGCCCCGGCGCCGCGATTTCGGCGGTCTACGCACCGCGGGCGGCGGCGGCCGGGTGCGTGGTGATCGATAATACCAGCCATTTCCGGATGGAATACGACATCCCGCTGGTGGTGCCGGAGGTAAACCCGGAGGCGTTGGATAAGTTCGCCAAGCGCAACATTATTGCCAATCCTAATTGCAGCACGATCCAGATGGTGGTGGCGCTGAAGCCGTTGCATGACCGGTTCCGGATCAGGCGGGTGGTGGTGTCGACCTATCAGTCGGTTTCGGGCGCGGGGAAGGAGGGCATGGATGAATTGTTCAACCATACCAAAGCGTTGTTCGTGAACGATCCGAATACGCCGGAGATTTTCACCAAGGAAATCGCCTATAACTGTATCCCCCACATCGACCGGTTCATGGATGACGGCTCGACCAAGGAAGAGTGGAAGATGGTGGTCGAGACCAAGAAAATCCTCGATCCGGACATCGCGGTGTTCGCCACTTGCGTGCGCGTGCCGGTGTTTATTGGCCATGCCGAGTCGGTCGCAGTGGAATTCGAGCGGCCAGTCAGCGTGGCCGATGCGCGCGCCGTGCTGCGCACCGCGCCGGGTGTGGTGGTGATGGATAAGCACGATGATGGCGGCTACGCCACGCCGATCGATTGCGTGGGCGAAGACGCCGTGTATGTGAGCCGGATCCGCAAGGACCCGACGGTCGCCCATGGCCTGGGCTTCTGGTGCGTCGCCGACAATCTGCGCAAAGGCGCCGCTCTCAACGCCATCCAAATCGCCGAGACGTTGATATCACGTGGGTTGTTGAAGAAGTAAGGTAAGGCGGGGCTAGCCCCGGACCCCATTGGGGCCGAGAGGCCCCAAACCCCGGGACTTTAGGTGGAGGGGTGCGGCGGCCGGTGCACCCCTCCACCTAAGTCATGGGGGTCTGGGGTCCCTTGACCCCAGCGGGTCCGGGCTGGCCCGCCTTACTTCCCTTCCTTAACAATATACGTGATTACCACGTGCCCCGGCGCTGGGTGGGTGATGTTGGGACTCACGGTGCCGGAGACGCCGCCGGGGGTGTTGTAGAGGGCGTCGATCGCATCCAGGTCGGATCTCACGCCGGGTTTGCTCACCTTGTCGCCGACGTGCTGCTTCAGCACCGCGTCAAGCTGGGCCTCGGTGAAACGAGTTTCGCCGGTGAAATGGAAGGCGTCGATCGAAGGTGGATTGGCTTCGGGAGCGCCGCCGCCACCACCGGGGCCACCCGGACCGCCGGGCCCGCCGGGCGGAGGGCCGGACGGGGGTGGACCGGGCGGTGGGCCGCCGGATTGGGCCAGGGCGGACATGCTGAACGGCAGCGCTACGAGAGCGATTAGCCAAATGCTGGTGGTACGCAATTTCTCTCCCCCTTGGTTTCTGGTGTGGTGCCGCTTACCGGGCAACCGACCTGGATAGAATGACGCAAAGTTTGGCGATTGGCTACGGGGGAAGAGGCAAGATAGGCGGATTGTTTTCGAGGGGCACGGGTTTGGACCCGGGCCCTTGGCGTTAGCGGTCATACGACTATCTGTGGCGTGGCGAACGGGGTAGGATCCTGCTGCAATCGTTTGGAGGAGCCTGCCGATGACCAACCGACGCGCATCCTGCTGCTGCGGTCAGCTCACTGTCGACTGCACGGGCGAGCCGATCCGGGTTTCGATGTGCCATTGCCTCGCTTGTCAGCAACGGACCGGCAGCGCGTTTGGTGTCCAGGCGCGGTTCCGGCGGGAGCAGCTGGAAATTGCCGGGCGGGCGGCCGAATATGTTCGGATCGGCGACGAAGGCGGGCAGGCGCGGTTTCGGTTCTGCCCAGATTGCGGCTCAACCGTCTATTGGGACCACTCCGGAGGCGAAGGATTCGTCGCGGTTGCGGTCGGCGCCTTCGCTGACCCTGGCTTTCCGCCGCCCACCTTCTCGGTTTACGCCGTGCGGCGCCATCCGTGGGTGAGCCTGCCGTCGTCGGTTGTCGAGAGCTGGGATTAGAGCATGGTGATTCTAGAGCGTGATCGCTTGAGGTTGCATCGCTGCCGGTGTCGCGATCACGCTCTAGCTCTTGGTTTGATCGCGTGATTCACGCTTTCGTGTTATTCAACCTCAAGCGATCACGCTCTAAGTGGAAGCAGCAGGCAGAAGTCTTCTTTTTTGAAAAAAAGAAGCAAAAAACTTTTGTCAATCTAGCGCATCGCAAGACTCGCAGACCTGTAACTGTACTAAACGTGCAAAAGTTTCTTGCTTCTTTTTTTCTTCTCCTGATTCCGACTGATTGCAAACGCACTGGCCGGCGGGTCTGCATTCGGTACAGTCGTCTGGGTCGCTACCGGGAAGGTGAATACCAACCGGCAAAACTGTAGCGTAGCTGCAAGATCGCGACATCATTGGTATAATCACCGAAGTCGGGCGATTCAGTCTTGATGTGGTCGAATTCCAAGCCAAGGTCGAAATCCCTCGTCACCAGGTAGCGAAGCCCGGTGAGGATGCCTAGCATCTGGCGATTGGATCGCTCCGTGGGATCGGCCTCGTCGGATGAATAGAGCCCGGCAGCGCCGAACCTCCACTGACGCGGTGCATATTGGATGCCGGCCTCTAGCGCGTACTGCTCCTTGCGCTTATGGACCGTGGCCGATTTTGTGTAGCCGCTGGTTCCGGCATCGACAAAACCGGCGCCGCCGCTCCAGTCGCCATAGCCGACCTGAAGGCCTACTTGGTGCGACGCAAGCCGGGAAAACTCCGTGCCGGTAGGCGAAGGCACCGGATCTCCCCGGATTGCCGCCAGGCTGGCCTTGATCCTGAAACCGCCAAAATTTTCATCGAAGTTCAAGCCGCCCTCGACCACGTTGATGAACCCGGCGCTCAGCCCTTCGAAAGTGCCGGTTGCGGTCGGCTGTCGCCCCAAAATGCCCAGCCCTGTGCTGCCATAGGTGTAATCAAAGCCTGTGTCGCGCGTATCGGGTTGGTAGGTGATCCCGGCCTGCAGCCCATAATAGCGTGGCGACATATACAACACCCGCGGGCTGGTGTTGGCGCTGCCGTAGGCGCTGATCGTGTTGAAGCCGACGTCGTGAGGTTTGGATAAAAAATAAGGGTAATCGCCGGCGATCGATCCTGCGCCGTAGTTGCTGGGCGCCGTCACCGCGGTCCGCTCGCTCACGCCTGCTCCATAGCCGATTTCAAACCTTCCATATGGGTTGGCGTAGAACAGTGCCAGCGCATCAAAGTTGAACGGGGTCTCCGGCTTGATGCGGGTCAGGTTGGAATTATAGTCATCGAATGGGACAACGCCGCGACCCTGATGAGGGACGTCTTCGTTGGAATAGAGCCCCACTTGAACGCCGAATAGCCCGTTGTAAAGTTCGAAGGACGGTACAAGGTCAATCCGACCGTAAAGCCGAGCCAATTCGTTCGTGCCCGGTGCCGAGGAAAAGGGCACGACTGAGAGAGGCGGCTTGTCGAAGCTCGAGAAGGTGACAGCGGGTTCCGGCGTCAGCAGCGCAGAGTAGTCGATACGAACTTGTGCCTTGCTCGCCCCGGCCGAGCCGAGGGCCGTAAGGATCAGGCCGAAACGCGCGGCGTTACGCATTCGACATACCTCTCAGGGCCACTGGCTGCGGGTTCAGGCTGCGCCATTTCGATCTTGCGCACAATAGTGATCATCGCCTCGGCCAGGGGACGGTTCATTTAATCACCCGCCAAAGCAATCCCGCCTGACCCCGCAGCACACTCCAAATGTCCAAAAGTTTTTTGCTTCTTTTTTTCAAAAAAGAAGACTTCTGCCTACGTTTTCTTCCTTGAGGACTTGGCACCGGGCCGATGTTTGACGCGGGCGCCAGGTTTGCCTGGGAAGGGTGGTTTACCGGGGCCGCTGCGGCGTTCGCCGGTGGGGTAGCCGGTGCGGACGGGACGGGCTGCTGGCGTCTCGGAGGTGCGCGGAACGTGGGGCGCGCGAGGTGCTTCCGCGTCATGGGGCGCGCGGGTGTGGCTTTCGTTTCGAAGGGCTCCGTCGCGTGATGCGTGCGGTGCGACGTCGCGCGGGGGGCGCGGTTTGTATTCGGGGCGAGGGGCCTTGTCGGGGGCGTCGGCGCGTTCCACTGCGACTTCGGGGTCCTCGGCGGTGGCGAGGACGGTTTCGAAGTGGGTGGCGGCGGTGCGGGCGATGGCGAATTTGGTCTCGCGGTCGAAAATGCGGATGGCGCCGATGTCTTTGCGGGTGACGTGACCCAGACGGCAAATCAGGGGCAATAACCACTTGGCGTCGGCGTTCTGGTTGCGGCCGATCTTCATGCGAAACCAGATGGCGTCGTCGAAGCTGGGGCGTTCTTCCTCGCCGGGGGCGGGGGGTTCGGGGGTCTCGAATTGGCCTTTGCGGTGAGTCGGGCGCGGGGCGGTCTGCGGGGCGCGCGGACTGCGCTCGAAGAGGTCCTCGGGGGCCGGGAGACGGGCGCGGTAGAGGCGTACTAATAGGGCCGCGAGCATCTCGGGGGAACGGCCCTGGAGGAGCTCGGCGCCGGCGGCCAGGTCCTCGGGGGTGATTTCCTCGGCCAGGAGGGAGTCGGCTAACATGCGCTCGTGGTCGCGGGCGCGGATTTCTGAGGGAGTGGGGGCGCCGCTCCATTGGGCGGTGATGCCGGCGGCGGCGAGCAGCTGCTCGGCACGGCGCTTTTTCATGTAGGGGGTTAGGACGACCGCGATGCCTTTGCGGCCGGCGCGGCCGGTGCGGCCGGAACGATGGAGGAGAATCGCGCGGTCGGTGGGGAGGTCGTTGTGGATGATCAGGCCGACATCGGGGAGATCCAGTCCGCGGGCGGCGACGTCGGTGGCGACACAGACCTTGGCGCGGCCTTCGCGGAGGGACGAGACGGCGTGGGTGCGTTCTGATTGGCTGAGCTCGCCGGAGAGGGCGACGGCGCCGAAACCGCGCTCTACCAGGTTGGCGTGGAGGCGGCGGACGCCGTCGCGCGTGGCACAGAATACGATCGCGCCGCGAGGGTCGTAGTAGCGGAGGACGTTGACTACTGCGTGCTCGAGGTCGTTGGGGGCGACTTCCATGACACGGTATTCGATGTCGGAGTGCTGGCGGTTCTTGGGGGTGGTGTCGATGCGGATCGCGTTGTTCTGGAACCGGCGGGCGAGGGAGACGATCTCGCGGGCGATGGTGGCCGAGAATAGGAGCGTGCGGCGGGCTTTGGGGGTGCTGTCCAGGATGAACTCGAGGTCCTCGCGGAAGCCTAGGTCTAGCATCTCGTCGGCTTCGTCGAGAATCACGGCGCGCAGCGCGCCGATGTCGAGCTGGCCGCGTTCGAGGTGGTCGCGTAGGCGGCCGGGAGTGCCGACCACGATGTGGGCGCCGTCTTGGAGGAGGCGCTGCTCGCGCCTCGGGTCCATGCCGCCGACACAGGAGACGATGCGGGCGCCAGTGGCGGCATAGAGCCAGGCGAGCTCGGTTTGGACCTGGAGGGCGAGCTCGCGGGTGGGGGCGATTACGAGCGCGAGGGGGATGGTGGCGCGGCCGAACTTGGTTTCCGCGCCGAGCAGGCTGGGGGCGAGCGCCAGGCCGTAGGCTACGGTTTTGCCGGAACCGGTCTCGGCGGAGACCAGGAGATCATTGTCCTCGGTGCTGGCGGCGAGCACGGCTTCCTGGACAGAGGTGGGGTCGGTGTACCCGCGCGCGGCTAAGGCCTCGGCTAGGGCGGGGTGGGTAGTTGGGAAAGTCATGGAACTCCGGGCGCGGCAATGTGGGGGCCGCTGAGGCGCGGGAGATAGCGGAACCGGGGGGGAAAGGGAAGAATAAGTTGAGTGGGGGGCCGCGGCGCGGGGCAGCAATGCAAGGTAGGAAGCATTTTTTTGAAAAAAAGAAGCAAAAAACTTTTGCTGGTTTGGCGCGGCGCGGGCCGATGCGCGGTGCTATAGTGATAAAAGTTTTTTGCTTCTTTTTTTCAAAAAAGATGCTTCCTGTTGCTTGTTTTTCCTAGCTCCAGAATAGCCCGGAACGGCCTTGTTTTTTGCGGCTGGACCACATGTCAAAATACATTACCAGGGCTGATGCCGAAAGAAATACCAATGACAGGCCGGCGGCGAGATCGAGCCAGCGGCCGGTGAGACCGAAATAGTCGCCGCGGTGGATGCGCTTTACGATTTCGTGCTCGTCCCAACCGAAGGGAAAACCGGTGACGGGGTAGCCTTTTTCGTATTCATGGGCCGTGCTGCCGGTGACGGCGTTGAATATTAGTTGGCGGGCCTCGGGGTCGCCGGTGATGATTGCGCCTTGCGGCATGTGGCCGAAAATGCGCAGGCGGATGACGCGGATTGGGGTGTCGGGGGAGGTGGATTGGTAGGCGGCGAGAGTGGTGCGGAGCATCTGCGGGAGGTCGGCGTCGATGAGGGGGGAGACGGCGCGGATCAGGATCGGGGAATTTGCGCCCATCTGCTGGCCGCCGCGGGCGCGGGCGGCTGCTGCGACCGCGATGTTGTCGGTCGCGAGCAACATGCCGGTGATGGAGATTTCGAGGAGGAATAGGGCGGCGATGAGCGCTACCGAGCGGTGCAGCATGCGCCAGGCGCCTCCGCCGGACCAGAAGAGGCCGGCGCGGTTTAGGCTGGCGCGGGCGAAGAGGAGCCTGACGTAGAGGATGAGGCCGGTGATGACCAAGGTGAATAAGCCAAGGCCGGTGGCGAAATTGACCCAGAGAGCCCAGTCGCCGAATGCATCCATGCGGTGGAGCGATTTTACCTGATCGTGGCGGGAACGCGGGCCGCCGGGTAGGTCGGTCGGAACGGCCGGGGGCGGTGACGGGAGGGCGGCGCCGGTAGTGGCGTCGAAACGTAGGGTTTTGCCGTTGGCGAGGACTTGGCCGATGGGTTGGCCTGCGGCCATGCGGAGCTCGATGTAGTCGAGGACGGCGGGGCCTAGAGCTGAGCGGGCGGATTTTAGGGTTTGGGCGAGGCCGCGGCCGAGATCGAATGAGGCGGGTAGTGCGGGCGCGGTGTAGTCCGCGGGGGCGATGACTTGGAAGTTGTTGGGGCCGGAAATGCCCTCGCGGATCGATAGAACGTTGGGGTCGGTCGCGGGGGCGTGCTTAAGGATCGCGCCGAGGTCGATGGATTGGATGATGGCGCCGGTGATGCCTAGATATAGCGTGAATAACACTGCGAACATCATCGTGATGCGATGAAAGGTGCGCATTGGACTCCCCCGGTTTGTTGTTGGGGTGAGTGGACCACGGGGGAGTCGAAGGCGTCAAGAATGGCAGGAAGAATCTTCTTTTTGTGAACAAAAAGAAGCAGAAAAACTTTGTCAATTAAGAATTTGGTTCACGGGTCTGCGGGTGTGTACTCCGATCCTATTCGACAAAAGTTTTTTGCTTCTTTTATTCAAAAAAAGATGCTTATTCCTGTCGCTCGCTTAGGATGCGAAATAGCGCGCCGAGTGGTCGAGATCGGCGATCAGGCCGGGCTGCTGCGGGTGCCAGCCCAGCAGTTCCCGGGTTCGCGCACTCGAGGCGGGGCAGTCGATCGCTGCGAAATGCGCGAACCAGCCGAAATGATCAGCTGCTTCCTCGGGCGATTTGGCTACTACCGGAAGGTTCAGACGCTTGCCGATGACTTCGGCGATTTCCCGGAACGGAACGGCCTCTTCGGCGACACCGTGATAGCGGGCTGCCGTGGTGCCGCGCTCGAGCGCGAGCCGGTAGAGATTGGCGGCGTCGAAACGGTGGACGGCGGTCCAGCGGTTGTGACCTTCGCCTACATATGCTGACACGCCCTTTGCGCGCGCTATTCCGATCAGCATCGGAACGAAGCCGTGATCGCCGTCACCGTGGACGGAGGGTGAAAGACGGAGTACCGATGCGCGCACGCCGCGAGCGGCCAACGCCGTTGCTGCTTCCTCCGACGCGATGCGGGGGAACGCGTTTGGGCCACCTACGGGCGCGTCGTCTTCGGTCGCGAGACGGCCCGGCGATACCAGCGCGGTGCCGGAGGTGATGACGAAGGGGCGGTCGGAGCCGGCAAGGGTCGCGCCTAGAGTCTCGATGGCGCGGCGGTCGGTCTCGCAGACCTCCTTTATTCTGGCGAAGTCGTGGATGAAACCGGCGTGAATTACGCCGTCGGAGGCGGCGGCGCCACTGCGTAGGCTTTCGAGGTCCTCGAGATCACCGCGATGGACCTGGGCGCCGGCCGCGGTGAGCGCCTCGGCGGCGGCATCCGAACGGGCAAGACCGAGAACCTGGTGGCCGGCGTTGATTAGCTCCGGAACTATGGCGGAACCGATAAAGCCGGTGGCTCCGGTGACGAAAACACGCATGACGAACTGTCCTTTAGTTGATTCCATGACGGTGCCGCCTGGGCAGCCCCGTGAAGATGGATATAGGCAGTTGGAGAAATACGATCTATGCTGTAAAGTCCGTATTATCTTCGCAATCGTCCAGGATGGCTGATGGATCCGCTCTCTGATGTGCTCTCGCTGCTGAAGCCGCGCAGTTATATGTTCGGTGGTTTCGATATGGGCGGGGAATGGTCAGTGCAGTTCCGGCGGTATGAAGGCATCAAATGCTACGCCGTGGTTTCGGGAGAGTGCTGGCTCGCGGTGGAGGGCGTGCCCGACCCGGTGCGTATGAAGACTGGGGACTGCTTTCTGCTGACGCGTGGCTGGCCTTTGCGGCTGGCGAGCGATCTGGATTTGCCGCAGGTCGATTTCGCCACGGTTTTTCCGGCGCCGCTCAATGGTGCCATCGCCAGCCGAGGGGGTGGCGGAGATTTCTCTGCCGTCGGCGGGCACTTTACGCTTGCGGGCGGTCATGCCGGCATGCTGCTGGAGGTGTTGCCGCCGATCGTGCATATCCGGAAGGAATCGGACCAGGCGGCACTGCGCTGGTCCATGGAGCGCATGAGGCAGGAACTGCGTGATCCGCAACCGGGCGGCTTTCTGGTCGCACAACACCTCGCCCATATGATGCTGGTTCAGGCGCTGCGACAGCACCTGGCGGAAGGGCCCAGGGGAGGCGTCGGATGGCTATTTGCTTTGGCGGACAAACAGATGAGCGCGGTGATCAAAGCCATGCATGACGATCCGGAACATGGCTGGACATTACAGGAACTGGCGGAAGTTGCCGGTATGTCGCGATCGACCTTTGCGCTGAAATTCAAGGAGATGGTCGGGACCTCGCC
>Ga0302314_10018673_pt1 | contig 11551 bp, 10 predicted proteins | sample III_Palsa_N2_3_FD_200533 | JGI IMG/M metagenome (GOLD analysis project Ga0302314, IMG submission 200533) | Peat permafrost microbial communities from Stordalen Mire near Abisko, Sweden - III_Palsa_N2_3 | ecosystem: Environmental > Terrestrial > Soil > Palsa > Peat permafrost | place: Sweden... | reverse complement strand
GGAGAAGGACGTACGCTCGATGGGTCGCAACGCCCGCGGCGTCCGCGCGATCAAGTTAGATCCGGGCGACTCGGTCGTGGCGATGGACGTCGAGGAGCCCGATCGGCGCGACGTGCTCATCGTTACCTCGGGCGCATACGGAAAGCGCACGCCGATCGACGACTACCGCCACACGCAGCGCGGCGGAAAAGGCGTTAAGGCGTTCGCCAAAGAGAAGGGCATCGGGTCGGTCGTCGATCAGATCCTCGTTAGAGCCGAGGATGAGATCTTGCTGATCACCTCGAGCAATCAGGTGATCCGAATACGCGCCGCGGACATCCGTAAGATCGGGCGCCGCGCCAAAGGCGTGCGGCTGCAAAAGCTCGAGGAAGGCGACGAAGTCATCGCTATCACCAACCTCGGCCAACAAACCAAACGTATCGAAAGCATCACGGGCGAGCCGATCTAAACCCGGGTGTCACCCCGAGCTTGTCGAGGGGCCGACGGCGCATGGCGAAAATCCCGTCTGGCGCTTCGACAAGCTCAGCGTGACAACGGCTATTTTGGCGCTGCGGACGGTAGCTTGAAGATCGCTACGGCGTCGCCGAGAGGATAGGTGAGCTGGAAGTTGCCGCCGGCGGCGACGGCGACGTACTGTTGTCCGTCGACTTGATAGGTCACGGGCGGTGCGTTGACGCCGGCGCCGAGGTTGTAACTCCACAGCTTCTTGCCCGTGGTCGCGTCGAACGCATCGAAATCGCCGTCGCCTTCACCCATGAAGGCGACGTTCCCGCCGGTCACGAGCGCGCCGCCAATGAGCGGCTGGGCGGTCATCGCGGTCCACGCGACCTTGCCCGTGTCGGTGTCGATCGCGACGAATCGGCCGTCTTGCAGTCCATTTTTCTTTACGTTAATAAAGGCACTTCCCAAGCGCAATTGCCCCGGCTCGTTTTTCTCGGGCTGGGTCGTGAAGTTCATTAACTGATCCATCGCGAGGACGTACGCGAAGTGTGTTTTGGGCGACCAGGCGGGCGGCGACCATTCGGCGCCGCCGTTCGCGCCGGGAAGCATCTCGACGCCCGTCTTCGTCGGCATCGAGAACACGTTTTTCGAAAATGCGACGTACGGATCCGATTTACGGATCAGTTGGCCCGTGCGGCGGTCGACGATAAAGAACCAGCCGACCTTGCCCGCTTCGCCCGCGGCCGGAATCGTCGCGCCGTTCGCGGTGACGTCGAAGAGTACGACCGGGCTCGTCGCGTCATAATCCCAAACGTCGTGCTTGACTTCCTGGTAATACCACTTGAGCTTTCCCGTATCGACGTCGAGCGCGACGATCGAATCGCTGTACAGATTGTCCCCGAGACGGTGAATGCCGCTGAGGTCCGGATTTGGATTCCCGGAAGAAAAGATGAGGAGTCCCAGTTGCGGATCGATGGCCGGCGTGGTCCACACGAAGGCGCCGCCGCTCTTCCACGAGGTTCCGGAATACGTGGCCGGGTCGGTCGACCACCAGCGCCAGCGTTGTTTGCCGGTCGCCGCGTCGTACGCTGCGACGAAACCGCGGATTGCCCACTCGCCGCCCGCGCTTCCGATGATGACGCTGCCTTTATAAATCGTCGGCGTCATCGTCTCCGAATATCCGGTTGTCGCGTCGGCGACCTTCGTCTCCCACGTCACCTCACCGGTCGCCGCGTCGAGCGCGACGAGATGGTCGTCGAGCGTAAGGAAATACACCTTGCCGTACGCGACCGCGACCCCGCGATTCACCGGTCCGCAGCAGATTTTGAACGGGGTCAGATTGTAGGTCGTCTCCCAGATGCGAGCGCCCGTCGCCGCGTTGAGCGCGAGGATTTTCATCTGACTGTTGACGACCGGCGTGGAAAGATACATCACGCCGTTTACGACGACGGGCGTCGCTTCGAAGCTCGCCGTCATCCCGGTTTGTACGATCGCGACCGGGGTCAGCGACCCGACGTTGTCGCTCGTAACCTGGGTCAGCGGCGAATAGCGGTCGTTCGCGAACGTGTGACCGCCCATCAGCCAGTTGTTTGCGTCGCTTGCCGCGCCCGCCAGCATGTCGTCGGTGATCGTGACGTTCGCATTGTTTGGCATCGGACCGAAAACTTGATGCGTCGGCGGCGCGGCGCGCTGGATTTCAAGGCTCACCCCGTTCGCCGGCGTCGCTGCGGCCATGCCGGCAAGGCGCAGCGCACTCGCATTTTGCGCAGTCAGCGTCGTGCCGCCCGGTGAAAAACCGTTGTGCGCCAGGACGAATGCGACGACCTCGGCGTACTGTTTGGGCGTGAGGCTGCCGGGTGCGTTTGCCGGCATCTGTTTGCGGGTGAAGTCGTAGAGTTTGCCCGCGTCCGTATACGAGGCGTTGATCGACGCCCGAAAGCTTGGGCCGGCAAGCGCAGGACCCGCACCGCCCTGGAGTTGCGCGCCGTGACATTGCGAGCACCGCGCAGCATAGGTGCTCGCGCCGCTCGCAACCTGTGCGCTGGTAAAGCCGCCGCCGGCGGCGTCCGACGGGAACACCAAGAGCCCAATCGAGAGCATCGCTGCCGAAAAACCCACGACTCGAAGGATCATGACCGCACCTCCTGTAGGGGTGCCCTATTTCGCCGCTCCGTGCTATCCCTGCGTGCGTTCATGCGCCGTTTCCCCGTTCAGCGCTCGACCAGATCTCCAACGTTCGGATGGTCTGCCGTGTCGAAGATCACCTCGACGTAGTCTTCGTAGACTTGCGTGACGGTGAGGACGATCGGTTGCGCGCGATGCACGTTCTTGGCGTTCGCGACGTCTTGGAGGATGTCGCCCGGGTGCAGGGTCGCGCCGCGAAAATTTACGTGCGCGAGCGGTTCCGCCACGAACACGATGCGCGCCGGGCGTTCCAAAACGATGCGACGCCGGGCGAGCGTGGCCGGGATCTCGCGATCCCACGGGCCGATCGGGGTTGCGTCGGGATCCGGAGCACCCGCCGGCGGATCGCTCTCGAAGTCGACGATCTTGTCAGCGACGACGTCGCCCGAGACGCAGTCGATGACGCGCTCGCGGGCGCGCGCGGCAATGCGGCCGCTTGCGGCGTTCGACAGTCCCGGGAGCTGCGGGCGCAATTCGAACAGCGCTTGCAGCACGTACTCGGCTCCGGCACGGCGACAGTCGTCGAGCGTCGGCTCGGCCGGACCCTCAAACGGCAGAACCTGATAGCCCCCGAGTGAGGCGAGAACGTATTTATGCCAGAGCGCCGGCGCGATCGTGCCGAGCGCGTTGTCGGCTACCGCGCTCCCGGCGAGAACCTTGAGCGGCGGCTGACGCGCGTGCGCCGGGCCGGCGAACGCGGCAAGGGCCAGGAGCGCGGCGGTCGCGAAGGGGAGCCGCAACCGCCGGGAGTGCCGGGCGGTCGTACGGGCTGGAGGATTTGGTAGATTCATGAGTTCACTCCCCGATGTCTCGCAGGCGACCTTCCAGCGCGACGTTCTCTCGAGCGACCAGCCCGTGCTGGTCGACTTTTGGGCTCCCTGGTGCGGTCCTTGCAAGATGCTCGCGCCCGTCGTCGAGAAAGTCGCCGCGGCGCACGACGGCCGGGTCAAGTTCGTAAAACTCAACACGGACGAGAACCCGAGCCTCTCGGGTGAGTATCAGGTCCAAGGTATTCCTTGCCTGATCCTCTTCAAGGGCGGCAAACCGGTCGACCGCATCGTTGGATTCGTCCCGGAGAAGCAGATTTCGTCGATGCTGCAAAAGCATCTCGCCGTAGCCTGACGTCGCTGCGGCACGTGCCGCCGATGCACCGGTTCCTCGACGAGCCGGAAATCGCGGCGTACGCGGCAAGCCTGGGAGCGACCGTCGTGAAAGCGACGGTCGACGACGTTTTGGCGGAGGCGCGCGCCGGGATCGGACGGCGCGGCGAGAGCGCGCCGGATTTCGATGAACTCGTCGCGCGCGTACGCGGACGCCTAGCGGCTCGCGAGGACGGCGAACTCGTTCCCGTATTAAATGCGACCGGCGTCCTGCTGCACACGAACCTCGGACGCGCCCCGCTCGCACCGGAAGCGCTCGAGGCGGCCGCTGCAGTCGCGGAAGGTTATACGAATCTCGAGTTCGATCTTGAAAGCGGAACGCGCGGCTCGCGCTACGCTCGGGTCGCCCCGCTGCTCTGCGCGCTGAGCGGTGCGGCCGACGCGCTCGTCGTCAACAATTGCGCCGCCGCGGTGCTCCTCGTGCTCGACACGTTCGCGAAGGGTCGCGAGGTCGTCGTGGCCCGCGGGGAACTGATCGAGATCGGCGGCGGATTTCGTTTACCCGACGTGCTCGCGCGCAGCGGCGCGACCTTGGTCGAGGCCGGCACCACGAACAAAGTCTACCTGCGCGACTACGAACGCGCGCTGACGCCGCGCACGGCGCTTTTGATGCGCACCCATCGGTCGAATTTTCAGATGTCGGGCTTTACCTCCGGGGTCCGCGCCGCCGATATCGCGGCGCTTGGAAAACGCGCCGGCCTGCCGACGCTCGAGGATCTCGGTAGCGGGGCGCTTGTTGGACTGGAGGCCTTCGGGTTGCCGCACGAGCGAACGGTCGCCGAAGCCGTCGCCGACGGCATCGACCTGGTCGCATTTTCGGGCGACAAGCTGCTCGGCGGTCCGCAAGCCGGCATCCTCGCCGGAAGTTCGAGCGCGATCGCGCGGCTGCGAGCGAATCCGTTGCTGCGCGCGCTGCGTGTCGGCAAGGCGACGCTGGCGGCGTTGGCGGCCACGCTGCGCCTCTACCTCGAGCCGGCAGGCGTACGCAAGATACCCCTCTACGCGATGCTCGCCGCGACACAAGCCGATCTCGAACGCCGCGCGCAGGCGTTGGCGGCCGAGCTCGGCCCTTGCGTCCGCGCTTGCGAAACGACGGCCTACGCGGGCGGCGGCGCGGCCCCGCTCGCGCGATTGCCGTCATGGGGCGTCACGGTCCGCAGCCCTCTCGGCGCCGGCGCGGTCGCGCGCCGTTTGCGCGCCGGGCGGCCCCGGACGATCGGTCGAATCGAGGGCGGCGAGGTCGTTCTCGATCTGCGCGCCGTACCGGTTGCCCGAGACGCCGATCTGCGCGCTGCATTGGCCGCCGCGTTGGCGGAAGAATCGCCCAGCGCCGCTGGACGCCGGCGAGACGCTGGTCCGCTAGGATAAGCGCAGCGAAGCGGCAAATCGGTCCGGCGCCACCGCTCAAGATGGACTCGCCGCAAAAGCACCGCCCGTGACAGGCTGCTTCAGTGGAGAGCACTCTTGCATTGGTCGGGAACTGCCAAGCGTTCCAGGGGGAAACCGAAGTGCTGCTTGACGATCCTAGCCTTCCCCTCGATACCGCGCCGCCGCGCCTCGAAGTTCACTTCGCGACCGGCATCGTTCGTGCTCGCGGGGTCGAAGTCAGGCTCACGAGCACCGAGCACGCGCTGCTGTTCTCAATCGCGCGCCACCGCCATCCCTCGAAGCGTGAGGAGTTGATCGACTTGGTTTGGGGCGAGTCGCCGCCGGAGCGAGCCCAGAATGCGTTTAACGTCGCGCTGCACCGGCTGCGTCGCCGGCTTGGCGGTTCGGACGCCATCGTCCACAGCACGCTCGGCTACGCGTTGTGCGACGAAGCCTTGGTGGACCTGGCGGACCTGGAAGCGCTCGGCCGCGCCTCGAAGCGGATCGGCGCGCTGACGGACGCGGAAGTCGCGGCGCTACAGCGCGCCTACGAAGGGTGGCGAGCATCGGCCAGGCGGATTGCCCAGCGGCATGAGTGGCTCGAGGCGACGAGCTATCGCGCGCGCACCCTTGCGGCCGAGCTCGGGATCGCATTCGGCCGTCACGCCCTCGAGCGCGGCGATACGGCAACGGCGCTCGAAATCGCACAAGACCTGATCGACGCCGACGCCTGCGACGAGCAGGCCACCGAACTCGCGCTGCTCGCGCTCTTGCAGCGCGGGGATCGAGGCATCGCGCTGCGCGTTTACCGCCGCTACAGCGAGCAGCTGCGCCGCGAACTCGGCCTGCGCCCATCGCGTCACCTCGAAACGCTGTTCGATCAACCGCTGGCCGTCTAATCGCCTCTGGTGATCCGGACCCGCCAGCTAAAGCAGCTCGAATGACGACCGAAGCCATGCGGGTTCCCGCGGCTGAGCGGCCGACGGCGCGCGAGGCCGTGCCGGTCGCCGCGGCCTATCGCGTCGCGTACGCCGCGCTCGCGCTCGGTGCCGTCATTGCGACCGCGTTCGCACCGCCCGACAACGCGGGACTCGCGCTCGGCTCGTTCCTCGGCGAGCAGATCTTGCGCACGCGCGCGGTCCCCTTACACCTCGGCAACGAGACGTTCACCGCCGCCGGCGCGTACACGGGCGGTCTCGGTTGGCTCGGAGGCCTGACCCTGGCATTGCTCGCGCGCGCCGGCGGCAGCAGCGCGCTGTTGCTCGCAACGATGCTCGCTACGCTTACCGCGTTCTGGTTTACCGAACTGCAGGCGCGGCGCAACGCGGGCCAGGCGTTCGCGCTACTCGCGGTTGTTATCGCGGCCGCGTGCGCGCTCAGCTCGCTCGGCGTTGCGGGCGGCATCGTAACTGCAGCGTTCGCAGCGGTGCTCGCATACGTCCTCGATCGCCCCGGCCCGCGTGCGGCCGGGGTCGCGACCGCGATCGCACTGGTTTGGTGCAACGTCGCGCCGCAAGGGATCTTGGCTCCGTTGATCGCGGCAATCCGAGGTACGACGGCGGACGAAAAGCTGTGGAGCCGGATCGCCTGGGCCGGCACGGTGCTTGCCATGTTTGCGACTCCGGCGTTCTATCATTATCCGCTCGCGGCGTTCGAGGCGCTACGGATCGATCGGACGCTCGGCAACGACGTCGCGTTCCATCCAGGCCAGGTTGCGCCGATCGCGTACCGCATCGGGTTCACGCTGACGATGCTCGTCGCGTTGAGCGTCGGGCTGCAGCGCGAGCGCCGGGCATCGATTTCGCTTGTGCTGTTTTCGGCGTTGCTTGCGCTTATGAACGGGGCATACCTCGTCGTCTTTGGCGTACTCACCGGACCGGTTCTCGCCGGCGCCGCCGCAGCGGCGCTGGCTCGATCTCCCCGCATCGCGATTGGGACGCCGCGCAGCAATGTCGCCGCGGCGATCGCCGCCGCTGGGATCGGAGCGGTGCTCGCATGGCATCTCGCCGCCCCGCCGCAACCTGGAGGCTACGCGCTCGCAGCCGCGCTCGAGCGCGACGGTCGCCCGCACCGCGTTTTCTGCTACAACGTCGACTGGTGCGACGCGGCGCTTGCGGAGGCGCCGGCCGTCCGGGTGTTCGTCGACGGTCGGGTCGAAGCGTATCCGCAGACCGTGCTCGACCAACAGGGGGACATCATGCGCCTGCGGTCGCATTGGCGCAAGCGGTTAAACGATTCGCGCGTCGACACGATCGTCGCGCCGCGCAGCGGCCCGTTCGGCGGGATCCTTTCACTGTGGCCGGCATGGCACAGGGCCGCCGCTCGTGACGGCGACGGTGTCTTCGAACGAACGGTGGCCGCACGATGAAATACGCGTGGCTCGTGCTTGCGATCTTCGCGGCTCGATTCCTGACGACGGCGATCGTCTATCCGCCGTCCGACGGCGATCTCTACTGGCAGCGGCTCCTGGGCGCACAAGTTCTGCGCGACCGGGCCGTGCCTCGGTTCCTTGGAGCCGAAGCGTTCAGCGCGCCCCACGCCCCGTGGGTGCCGCAGGAATGGCTGTTCGGAATCGCGGCATATCTTGGCCGCAGCGGCGTCGCCTGGGACCTGTTCGCCGGCGGGGTCGCACTAGGGGCGATCGCCGCGCTTGGGATCGCGTGTCTACACGCCGCTCGGCGCGGCGCTTCGCCGGCTGCGGTTGCGATTTGTGCGACGTTGGCGGGGCTTGCGATGTTCGAGTCGTTCGGAGTGCGCGCCCAAGTCGCCGTCTGGCCGTTACTGGCCGCCTTCATGTTGCTGCTTGACATCGATGGGCCGTGGGCGTATGCGGCGGCTGCGGTCGCGATGGTATGGTCGAACTGGCATGCAAGCGCGATGCTTGCGCCGATCGTCGCTGCGATTTACGCCGCCGGCTCGACATTGGACGAACGCGGCTTTGGGACCCGATCGCGCCGGACCGCGACGATTGCCGCGCTCTGCGTCGCCGCGATTTGCTGCAATCCGCTTGGGTGGGACTTGCCGCGGTACGCGCTGGGGTGGTTCGGGAACCCGACGACGGCGTACATCAGCGAATGGAAGGTCCCCGACTTCGACGATGCAGCGTTCATGGTCGGTGCGCTGCCGCTATTGCTGCTAGCGATCGTATTCGGAGGCCGGGGCATCTCGCGCGCAACCAGCGACTGGTATTGGCGGAACTTGCTGATCTTGGGGACCTTTACGTTCTTGTTGCTCTCGGCAGCCCGCAACGTTGCCGTCTTTTCAATCGTCGCCCTACCGATCGTCTCTACTGCGCTCTCCCAGTGGCTTGAGCGTCAGCCCGAATCCCGCCGAGCGGGCCTCGCTCGCGCCGCGGCCTACGTGCTGCCGCTCGGTGCGTTTTTCGTGGCGATTTTCGTCTGCGTCCGACTGACGCTCGCCGCGCCCCCGAATACCAACCTGGCGAACGCACCGCTCGCCGCGGTCGCAAAGATGCCCGGCGAGCGCGCCATCTTCTGTGCCGACTTCGCGTGGTGTTCGCTCGCTCTGGGCGTCCCGAACGAACGCGTGTTTCTCGACGGCCGCGCCGATCCGTATCCGCCCCCGGTGTGGCAAGAAATGTCCGCGATCACCGGCTTGGAGCCCGGTTGGCGCCAGGTTCTTGATCGGCGCGGCATCAACACGATCGTGGCCGGCCGCTATTCGCCGCTCGACCAAGCGCTCGGGCTAACGCGCGGTTGGCGGCTCGCATACGTCGACGCCAGCTACGTGCTGTACGTCCGAACCGCGGCGGCGCCGCGACCGAATTGACGCGTCCGCGGACTCGCGCGCGCATCGCACGCGCGGCGGCTTTTGTCGTCCTCGTTGCGGTTGTGGCCGCCCTGGCCGTCGCCCCGGAGAAATACCCCTGGACGATCAACCTGACGGGCAGCCTGCCGGGGTTACTTTACGCTCTGGGGCCGATCGATCGGCCGATAGCGCGCGGGGATACGATCTTGGTCTGTGCGCCGGCTTCGGTCGCCGCACTCGGCGCGCAGCGCGGCTACCTGCCCGCGGGTCCCTGTCCGGGGCAAACCGCTCCGCTCCTCAAGCTCGTCGCCGCCGTTGGTGGCGACCTCGTCGACTTGCGGGCGCGCTCGATCGAGGTCAACGGCCGCTGTCTCGGTCACAGCGTTACCTTCGACCACGATCATTTGGGCCGGAAGCTACCCCAAATTGCGCGCGGCCGGTATCGTCTGGGCGCAGGTCAGCTGTGGCTCTGGACGCCGGCCGAGCGCAGCTTCGATTCGCGCTACTTCGGCCCGGTGCGCGCAAGCGATGTGACGTATTTTGCATCGCCGATAGCGGTCGAGCAGCCCGCGGTGCTGATGCTTGCAAATGGGCCGTGTCAGGCCGTGGTTCCCGCTAGCGCTTCTGGAACTGCCCGGTGATCGACCCCAAGCCACCCATCGCGCTCAACGCCGAGCCGCCGCTCGTCAAACTCGCGGCGAACTGCGGGACGGCCGCGATGAGAATCGAGCAGATCATGGCGATGATCGGAGCGGGGCTGGTCGCCATCAGGACGAGGAGTGCCCCGGCCCCGAACGGTATGGCCGCCGCAGCCTGCGTACTCAAGAATATGCCGCCGCTTGACCCCATGAAGCTGCTGCTCGCGGTTTGAAGCAGCTGCGCTACGATGGCGACGATGAAGTAGAACGCGAAGAATTTCGTACCGACCGTGAAGCAATATTTCGGAAACGCCTTGGCGTACGTTTCAGTAAACTTGAATCCGTAGCCGGCCAGCGTAAAGCAGCCGATCGCCATGACGAACTGCGTTTCAAACACGAGCAAGACATACGTCAGGTAGATCAACGCCGCCGAGGTGACGCAGATCATGCCAAGCGCGAAACACGCGATCTGAAATTGCTCGTGGGCCATCACGATAAGAATTCCATACGTGTCGGCGCCGGCGCCCGGCTCCGGCGGGAACGGCGTCCCGATCGTCCACGAGATTGCCGCCGCGAAGATGGAATCTGCAATCCGGCTGAGGTCGCCGGCGCCGAAGTAAATCATTCCCCAGGTCAGTAGGGTACTTTCGGGGTCGAGCGCCGCCGGAGGCGCCGCCGGCATGCACTGCCAGACCAGCTTGGCCGCGCACGCCGCGGGCGACGGAGACGGTATGTTCAAAGCAACGGTGCCGCCAATTCCGGCGATCGTGCTCACCAGCCACGGAAAAATGAGGGGTGCGTTGGCGAGCGCGGCCATCACGGCGCACCCGATGATAACCTTGCTCGCGAAGTCGCGGATGTACTCGAGGATCGAGCCCTTGAAGAACACCGCCTGGACTCCGAGAATGGTGATCTGGATCAGGAACAAAAGCAGGAAGAGGCTTCGCGACGTTTGTCCCAGCGAGGCGGCCCACGTGGGCCCGTACTGACTGACAGGTCCCGTGATGTCGCCCTGCACGAAGTCGGGGAAGCCGGGCATGGGCTTACGTTCCGGGCGCGGGGCTCGCCGTCGGCTGCGGCGCCCCAAGGATCGTTTCGGGAACTTGCGCCGCCGCCGACATCACGATGATCGGCGCGGCAAATGGATTCGGCGTCGGCGCCGGTTTCGGTGGCGCGGGATGCACGCGCGGCACGACTGCCGGCGGATTCGGGACTGCAAGCGGCGCTCCCGCTGCCGGCAGTAGTACCGCTTCGGCCGCAGACGGGCCCGGTGATTCCAAATCCGGAACGCCTCGGGTCGTATTGGGGGGCAGGCCCGCCGCCTCGAGGATCCGGTCCAGATACGCATCGCCGCGATAGATGCTGCCCGAGTTGTACGCACCGATCGCTCGGCGTAGCGCATACGGCCCCGGACTGAACTGACTGGCGGCCGCGCCATAATCGGCCATCAGAATCGTTGCCGCTCCGCGCAAGTTCGAGCATGGATCGAACGCGTCGCGGACCTCCATTCCGAGCCGGGGCAAATTCGCGGAATTGACCTGAGCGAGACCGAGGTCGACCGAGTGTCCGGCGTCAATCAGCGAGCGCGCAGTATCCATGGCGTCGCGGGTCGTCGTCGGCGAATAACTGCGGCCGGTCGTATTATCGTAGATTGCGAGCGGATAGCCCTTGCTCTCGACGCGCACGATCGCCGTCATCGTCCGCTCGCCGACGTTCGGCGCGCACTGCTGCAAGAGCGTCGAGAGCGCAACCGCCGCCACGCTCACCCGGGACACCTCCGCGTCCGGCTCGGCCGGGCAGTCACGGCAGAAGGCTCGGGCCGTACGGGCCGGGGAAGATCATGTCGCGATCGACGACGACGAGGAACGGATAGCCCCTGGGGACGTAGACGGTCGGCGCTTGATTGAGCGATTTCTGTATCAGGCCCTGCGTCGTCGAGGTGAGCTGTCCGGCGATGCCTTGCGCGGCAAGCGCGCCTTGGCTCGGTACCGC
>Ga0302314_10018672_pt1 | contig 11551 bp, 6 predicted proteins | sample III_Palsa_N2_3_FD_200533 | JGI IMG/M metagenome (GOLD analysis project Ga0302314, IMG submission 200533) | Peat permafrost microbial communities from Stordalen Mire near Abisko, Sweden - III_Palsa_N2_3 | ecosystem: Environmental > Terrestrial > Soil > Palsa > Peat permafrost | place: Sweden... | reverse complement strand
GGTTCGGCGGCGACTCCGCGTCCTACCTCGCGACCGGGCTGCGGCTGGTCCCGGACCCGAGCCGGGTCGGCGGCTACGGCTTCTTCCTGTGGCTGCTGCGGCCGCTGCACAGCTTCGCCGTGGTGGCCGCCGTTCAGCACGTCATGGGCCTGGCCATCGGCGTGCTCATTTACCTGCTGGGCCGCCGGTACGGGCTGCCCGGCTGGGCCGCGACCCTCGCCGCCGTCCCGGTGTTCTTCGACGCCTATCAGCTCCAGCTTGAATCGGACGCGGTACCGGACGTCCCGTTCGGATTTATGGTTTTCATCGCCCTTTACCTGCTGCTTCGCTCCCCCGGAGAACGGCGGCCGAGCCGCACGGTGCCCGCCGCCTTCGTGATCGGCGCGACGGCGATCATCTGGCCGGTCGGGCTGGCGCTGCTCGCGGTGCTGCTGGTCGCGCTGGTGATCCGGCGGTCCGGCTGGCTCGCCCTGACCGCCGCGGTGCTGGCCGGGGCGGTCCCGCTGGTCGCCTACGCCTCCTGGTTTGACGCCCACGAGCACCAGTTCAGCCTGACCAGGAGCGACGGGGTGTACCTGTGGTCGCGGACGATGTCGTTCGCGAACTGCGTGGTGATCAAGCCGCCGGCCGACGAGCGGGCGCTGTGCCCGCCCGGCGGGACCAGGAAACCGCGGATCGCCGCCTCGCTGTACATCTGGGAACCGAACTCGCCGCTGCTGGCGATGCCCGGCGGGCGGTTCTCGGCGCGGACCAACTCACTCGCGCTGAACTTCGCGCTGCGCGCCATCGCGGCGCAGCCCGGCGGGTACCTGACCGCGGTCGGGCACGACGTCGCGCTGAGCTTCTACTGGGACCGACCGGTCCACCCCGATCCCGGCATCGTGGACAGGTACCAGTTCGCCGACGCGACCACGGTCTGGGTGCCGCCCAGTATGGGCGCGATCGGCGGCGGCACGGTTGCCAGCGACCAGGGCGCCTACAACGGCGGCCATCCGGCCGCGACGCGGGCGGTCCAGCCGTTCGCCTCGTGGCTTGTGAGCTACCAGCGGTACGTCTACCTGCGGGGGACGCTGCTCGGGGTAATCCTGTTCGGCAGCCTGGGCGCGATGATCGTCCGGTGGCGCGTTCGGCGGGGGGCGGGCGCGCTGCCCTGGGCGTTCGCGGTGTCGATCCTGCTCGTACCGCCCATGGTGGCGGACTTCGACCTGCGCTACCTGGTGCCGGCCGTGCCCGCCGCGTGCCTGGCGGCGGCGCTGGCGTTCGCGCCCCGCTCGGCTCCTTCTGCTCAGCGCAGGTGCACCACGTCGCCGGCCGCGGCGGGGACCTCGGCACCGGACGAGACGCGGACGAGCAGCCTGCCGTCGGGGTCGACGCCGACCGCCAGCCCGGAGAGCAGCTGACCGCCCGGTCGCTCCACCCGGACATCGCGGCCGATCGTGGCGCACAGCCGGGTGTACTCGGCCCGCAGCCCGCACCGGTCCGGATCACCGTCGGCCTGCCGCCAGGCCTGGTACCAGCGCTCGAAGGCGGCCAGGATCTCGGTGAGCAGCCGTTCCCGGTCACCGGCTCGCTGGCTCGGTGCGGCCTGTCCCCCGGCGGCCAGGGCGAACAGAGAGGTCGCGGACAGCGCGCCTCCCGGGGCTCTTTGGGGTCCCTGGGTCGGGCCAGGCGGCGGCAGTTCGCCGGGCTCGGTGGACACGTTCAAGCCGATGCCGACGACGACCGCGTCGCCGACCGCCTCGGCCAGGATCCCGCCGAGCTTGGCCGGGCCGACCAGCACGTCGTTCGGCCATTTCAGCCGCGCATCGACCCTGGCCGCGGCGCGCACCGCCGAGGCGACCGACACCCCGGCCAGCAGCGGAAGCCAGCCGCGGCGGCCGGGTGAGACGGTCTCGGGCCGCAGGAGCAGGGAGAACGTCAGGGCCGCGCGCGGCGGGGACACCCAGCTCCGGCCCATCCGGCCTCGTCCCGCGGTCTGCTCCTCGGCGGCGAGCACGACGCCTTCCGGCGCGCCGGCGAAGGCCCGGGCCAGCAGGTCGGCATTGGTCGAGCCAGTCGAGGCCAGCACCTCCACGGCACGCCACAGGCCGCCCGGCCTGACCACGGCGCGGCGCAGCACCGCGGCGTCCAGGGCGGCCCGGTCCGCCGGAGCTGCCCGCCCCGGTGTTTTTGGGCCGGGCTGGCCGGGTGTATCGCTCTCGGCTCGCATCATCACCCACTATTGTTCAGGTTCGGAGGAGGTGGGAAGTCGTTGACCGGTCTCGGAACCAGCCAGCGCCGCAGCGCGGACGGTGACAGCGCGGGTGATAACGCGCCGGAGCGCCAGCGGAGCTGGCAGCTGTGGCCACCGGAGATCTCCTGGGACGCCGGCCCGCTGGCCGCCCGGGCCCGAGGCGTCGGGGTCCGGCTGACTCCTGCCGCGCTTTGGCGGAACCATCGTCTGTTCACCATCGCGGCCTGCGTTTCTGTGCTACCGCGGGTGTTCGCCGCGCTCGGGTTCAAACCCGCGCTGCTCATCCAGGACTCGTTCGACTATATGGCCGAGGGTGTCCACCTCACTGCGCTCTCGCAGCTCCGGCCGGAAGGCTATCCGCTGCTGCTGCGGGTGCTCGAGCCGTTCCACAGCCTGCTGCTTATCACCACGATGCAGCACCTGATGGGGATCGCGCTGGCCACGATCATCTACGCGGTGCTGCGCCGCTGCGGGCTGCCCGCCTGGGGGGCGACGCTCGCCGCCGTCCCGACCCTGTTCGACTCACGGCAGATCTGGCTGGAATCCTCGATCCTGCCCGACACCTTGTTCACGTTCGTGCTGATGATCGCGGTCGCGATCCTCATTGTCCGGCCCCGGCCGGCGATCTGGCAGGCCGTGATCGTCGGCTTGCTTGTCGCCTGGGCCTCGATCATCCGCGGCAACGGCGCCCCGGTCTTCGTGATCATCTTGATCTACCTGATCATCCAGCGGGTCGGCTGGCGGGTGCTCACCGCGTGCCTGGCGGCGTTCGCGGTCCCGCTGCTCGGCTACGCGCTGGTCTTCTTCTCCGAGTACGGCCAGCTCAATATCACCAACAGCAGCGGCTTGTTCCTGTGGTCACGCACCATGTCGTTCGCCAACTGCGCGACCATCAAGCCGCCCGCCGACCTGCGCGCGCTGTGCCCGGACGCGCAGCCTGACCACCCGACCTCGCCCGCCCCGCCCTGGTCCGTGTCGGCCCTGCTGAACGAGCGCAGCCCGGCCGACTACCTGTGGGCAGCGGGGGCCTGGTACCACACCGATGCGCACCCGGGCATCAACGCCTACAACAACAAGCTGGCGATGGAGTTCGCCGAGAAGGCCATCGAGGCCCAGCCGGTCGACTACCTCAAGTCGGTGGGCGAGGGCGTGTTCCTGACGTTCTTCGCCACCGACAGGTCCGAGACCTACCTGTCGGATCACTTCACCGTGGCCCCGCACGTCACCACGCTCGCGCCTTACCAGAAGCACGACGAGGCCAGGTACGCGCACACCACCTCGAATACGCACGTGGTGCAGCCGTGGGCGTTCTTTGAGCTCCTGTACCAGCTGCCGGTCTGGTTCCCCGGCTGGGTCTTCTTCGCGGTCATGGTGGGCGGGCTGGTCCTGCTGATCGCGAGGTGGCGGCGCGGCTGGAGTAAGTACGCGGGCCTGGCCTGGGCGGTCGCGGTGGTCAACCTGGTGGTTCCGATCGCGGCCCACGAACTCGACTACCGGTACGCGCTCTCGGCGGTCCCGTTCGCGTGCCTGGCCCTCGGGCTGGCGTTGGCGCCGAAGCCCGCGGTGGCGGCCACCGCGGTGGCGGCCGGTGCGCCGGCGACCGGGTCAGGGCCTCAGGAGGCCGTTTCAGGACCTGACGAGGCCGTTTCAAGGCCCGACGAGCCGGACGAGGGTTAGTGCCGGTCGCTGACGCGGATGCGCAGGCGGCGGAAGCCCTTACCCTTGCTCTCGATCTTGACGACCTCGATCCGGCCGACCTGGCTGGTCGACGCGACGTGGGTGCCGCCGTCCGCCTGCTGGTCCAGGCCCACGATGTCGACCACGCGCACGTCCTTGACCTCCGGCGGCACCAGGTTAGTGGCGGTGCGGATGATGTCGGGGAGGGCGAACGCCTCGTCCCGGGGCAGCACGCGCACGTCGATGCGCCGGTCGGCCCGGATCTCGGTGTTGCAGGCGGTTTCGACCGCGTCCCGGAAACCTGCCGGCAACGCCGGCAGGTTGAAGTCCATCCGGGCGGCCAGCGGCTCCATGTTGCCGCCGGTGACCAGCGCCCCGAAGTCACGGAACACCACGCCGCACAGCACGTGCAGGCCAGAGTGGGTACGCATCAGCGCGGTCCGGCGCTCGTCCTGAATGGCGCCACGGACCGTGGTGCCTGGCGGCGGCAGCGGATCGCCTTCGGCCGGGATCAGGTAGAGGTCGTCGCCCTTGCGCGCCCCTTCGATCCGGGTCTGCACCCCGCCCCACAGCAGGACGCCGTGGTCCGGCGGCTGGCCGCCGCCGCCCGGGTAGAACGCCGACCGGTCCAGGACGATCCCCTCGGGGTCGGCCGCGAGCACTGTTCCTTCCCATTCCCGCAGCGTCTGGTCGTCCAGCTCAAGCCGGTGCGTGCGCCATTGCATCTCGCTCATCCCGGCAGCCTACCGAGACACGGGACGGGGGGTCAGCCGGTGTTCTGCAGGCCGGCGGCGACCCCGTTGACGGTGAGCAGGAGGAGGCGCTCCAGGCGGTCGCGTTCTTCTTCGGGGATCGGGCCGCGCAGCGCGGCCAGGGCCCGCAGCTGCAGGTAGGACAGGGCGTCCACGTACGGATCACGCAGCGCGACCGCCCGTGAGAGCACGTGCTTGTCTTCGAGCAGCCGGTCGTGGCCGGTCACGGCGAGCACCAGCCGCCGGGTCAGGTCGTACTCGGCGAGCACGCGCTTGGTCAGGTCATCCCGGCCGCCCAGGGCCAGGTAACGGGCCCCGATCAGCCGGTCCGTCTTGGCCAGGCTCATCTCCGCGTTGTCGAGCAGCACGCTGAACAGCGGCCAGTCGCGGTAGGCGCGCCGCAGCACCTCGGCGCCGTCCGCGCCGTCCGCGCCGTCCGCGCCGTCCGCGCCGTCCGCGCCGTCCGCGCAGTCCGCGCAGTCCGCGCCGGAGATGGCGGCGAGCCCGCTGCCCAGGCCGAACCAGCCGGGCAGGTTCATCCGGGTCTGCGACCAGGCGAAGACCCAGGGGATGGCGCGCAGGTCGGTCAGGTCCATGGTGGCCACCGAGCCCGAGCCGGCGGGCGCCAGGCCGCGCTTGGCGGGCCGGGAACCGATGCGCAGCTGGCCGATCTCGCCCAGCGGGCTGATCCGGGCGAACCAGTCGGCGAAGCCGTCCGCCTCGACCAGGGACCGGAACGCCGAACGCGCGGCCTCGTCGATCCGGTCGGCCACGTCGCGGTAGGTGGCGGCCGCGGCCGCGTTCCGGTCCGCGATCCGCGGTGACGAGGCGAGCAGCACCGCGGAGCTGACCTGCTCCAGGTGCCGTTTCGCGATCACCTGCTGGCCGTACCTGGCGAAGATGACCTCGCCCTGCTCGGTGACCTTGAACGACCCGTTCACCGAACCAGGCGCCTGGGCGAGCACGGCGCGGCCGGCCGGCCCGCCGCCGCGGCCGAGCGCGCCGCCCCGGCCGTGGAACAAGGTCAGCCGCACCGCGTGGCCGGCGGCCCATTCGGCCAGCTTGGCCTGCGCGTCGAACAGCCGCAGGGTCGCGCTGGCCGGCCCGAGTTCCTTAGCCGAGTCGGAGTAGCCGAGCATCGCCTCGAGTTCCCGGCCGTTCGCGGCGAGCCGCCGGGTGACCTCCGGGATCGCGAGCATGCCGGTCAGCACGTCCGGCGCGTTGGTCAGGTCCGCCGCGCTCTCGAACAGCGGCACCACGTCGAGCTCGGGGACCGGGCCGCCGGCCATCGCGTAGCGGGCAAGCTCGTAGACCGCGGCGATGTCATCGGCCGACCGGGTGAAGCTCACCACGTACCGCCGGCCCGCGTCCGCCCCGAAACGGTCCTGCACCCAGGCCACCGCGCGGAACGTCGCCAGCACTTCCTCGGTCTCCGCCGACCGGGGCCCGCCGTCCAGGCTGCCGTCCAGGCCGGACCCGTCGGGCCCGTCGCCGTCCCCGATCCCGGGCGGCCCGGCGGCCCGCAGCTCGGCCAGCGCCCGGGCGTGCACGTCGCTGTGCTGCCTGACCTCCAGGCCGGCCAGGTGGAAGCCGAACGTCTCGGCCTGCCAGACCAGGTGCTGCAGCTCGCCGAAGGCCTGCTTGGCGGCGCCCGCGGCCGCCAGCGACTCCTGGACGACCCGCAGGTCGGCGAGGTACTCCGCGGGCCCCCGGTAGGCCAGGTCGGCGTGGCGTGCGCGCGTCGCGGCCAAGCGCTGCGCCACGTACAGCAGGTAGGTCCGGTAGGGCTCCTGCGGTGACCGTTCGGTGATCTCGGCGAGCAGTTCCGGGTGCGCGGCCGAGGCGGCGGCCAGGGCGCGCCGCAGCGCGGTGGCGGGCGGCGCCGATCCCTCGTGCAAGGTCAGCGCCCGGCCGATCCTGGTCGTGGCGGTCTCAAGCGCGCGCAGCACGTGCTCGGCCTGGATTGCGGCCGCCTCCCGGGTGACCTGCGCGGTGACGAACGGGTTGCCGTCCCGGTCCGCGCCCACCCAGCTGCCGAACCGCAGGAAGGCCGGCACCGGCGACGGCGTCTGCCTGCTGGCCTGCCCGGCCAGCGCCCGGTCGAGCTCCCGGTACACGACGGGGACGACACGGAACAACGTCTCGTCGAACGCGGCCATGACCGTGCGGACCTCGTCGATCGGGTCCATCGCCTTGATCCGCAGCTGTGATGTCCGCCACAGCAGGTCGATGTTCTCGTGCAGGGCGCGCCGCGTCTCGGCCCGGTCCATGGCCCCCGTGCGCGGGTCGTCCAGCACGTCGAGCAGCTCGCTGACCCGCCGCAGCGCCGACACCACGGCCCGGCGGCGCGCCTCGGTGGGATGGGCGGTCAGCACGAGGTGGACGCGCAACGAGGCGAGCAGCTGCACCAGGTGCTCTCGCCCGACATCGTGACTCAGCTCGGCGACGGCGGCGTCGAGCGATTCGCGCACCGGCTGCTGCCCGGTATCGCGCGCGCGCAGCACGCGGATGCGCTGATGCTCTTCGGCCAGGTTGGCCAGGTGAAAGTAGACGGTGAAGGCCCGGGCGACCTGGTCGGCCCGGACCAGGCTCCACGACGCGACCAGCGCCGCGATCTCGTCCCCCGCTGAAGCGTCACGCGCGCCCCGGCGGGCCTCGATCACCGCGCGCCGCAGGTGCTCCACGTCGGCCAGCAGCTCAGGCCCGGCGGAATCCCGGATGACCTCCCCGAGGACGTCGCCAAGCAGCCGGACATCCTGCCGCATCGGCTCGGGCAGTGCGGCTCGGTCCCTATCTCTGTCCCTGTTCACGGTCAGAGCGTATTACCACGGGCTGACCTGCCCGCTAGCCTGATCCCCATGACGACACAAGCCGCCGAATCCGTACCGGATCGCGAACCCCTTTCGGACCCGCATACGACCGCGGGGAAGATCGCCGACCTCGAGCGGCGGCGGCACGAGGCCGTGCACGCCGGCTCGGAACAGGCGGTGGCCAAGCAGCACGACCGGGGCAAGCTGACGGCGCGGGAGCGGATCGAGCTACTGTGCGACCCGGGCTCGTTCACCGAGTTCGACGAGCTGGCCCGTCATCGCGCCACCGACTTCGGCATCGAGGCCAACCGGCCCTACGGCGACGGCGTCGTCACCGGCTACGGCACCGTGGACGGACGGCCGGTCTGCGTGTTCAGCCAGGATTTCACCGTGTTCGGCGGTTCGCTCGGCGAGGTCTACGGCGAGAAGATCGTCAAGATCATGGACCACGCGCTGAAGACCGGCTGCCCGGTCATCGGGATCAACGACGGCGGCGGCGCCCGGATCCAGGAAGGGGTGGTGGCGCTCGGCCTGTTCGCCGAGATCTTCTACCGCAACGTGATGGCCTCCGGGGTCATCCCGCAGATCTCGCTGATCATGGGCCCGTGTGCGGGCGGAGCGGTCTACTCCCCGGCCATCACCGACTTCGTCCTCATGGTCGAGGGCACCTCGCACATGTTCATCACCGGCCCCGACGTGATCAAGACGGTGACCGGCGAGGACGTGACGTTCGAGGACCTCGGCGGCGCGCAGGCGCACGGCACCAAGTCCGGCGTGGCCCACTACCAGGCCTCCGGCGAGCAGGACTGCATCGATTTCGCCCGCGACCTGCTCTCCTACCTGCCCTCCAACAACCTGGAAGACCCGCCCCGGCACCCGGCCGACGGCCTCGACGGCCTGGACGGCCTCGACGCTGCCGGCGACGAGGTGAGCGACCTCGACGCCGAACTCGACACGCTCATCCCCGACTCCCCGAACCAGCCCTACGACATGCACGAGGTGATCGGCCACGTGCTGGACGACGGGGAGTTCCTGGAAATCCACGCCGGCTTCGCGCCGAACATCCTGGTCGGCTTCGGCCGGGTGGATGGCTCGCCCGTCGGGGTGGTCGCGAACCAGCCGATGCACTTCGCCGGCTGCCTGGACATCGACGCCTCGGAGAAGGCGGCCCGGTTCGTCCGGACCTGCGACGCGTTCAGCATCCCGATCCTGACCTTCGTCGACGTCCCCGGGTTCCTGCCCGGCGTCAGCCAGGAATGGCGGGGGATCATCAGGCGCGGCGCCAAGCTCATTTACGCCTACGCCGAGGCGACCGTGCCGAAGGTGACGGTGATCACCAGGAAGGCCTACGGCGGCGCCTACGACGTGATGGGCTCCAAGCACCTGGGCGGTGACGTCAACCTGGCCTGGCCGACCGCGCAGATCGCGGTGATGGGCGCGCAGGGAGCGGTGAACATCCTGTACCGCCGCGAGATCGCGGCCGCCGAGGACCCCGACGCGCTGCGGGCCCGGCTGATCACCGAGTACGAGGACACCCTGGCGAACCCCTACATCGCGGCCGAGCGCGGTTATGTCGACGCGGTCATCCGCCCGGCCGAGACCAGGCTCGCGGTCACCCGCGCCCTGCGCGCCCTGCGCACCAAACGCCAGACCCTGCCGCCGAAGAAACACGGCAACATCCCGCTTTAGAATGCTCCGGTTACACAGTGCTATCAGTTCAATTCGATCCGTCGGCAAAAGTGACACATCTGGCCCGCGCACGCTCCCGGCTGGCCTAAAGTCGTTGGTGATGACCGAATTCGCTGCCCCCCTGCCCATCCTGGCCCGCTACGCGGTCATGGTGGATGTCGGCTACCTCTACGCCGCCGCGGGCGAACTGCTGTTCGGCTCGAGTTCACGCCGGGATTTCCGGGTGGACGCGGTCCCGCTGATCCAGGTGATCACCAAGCACGCCGACGAACTGATCCGCGGCGAACTGCTCCGCGTCTACTGGTACGACGCGGCCCGCGACCGGGTGCCGACCATCGATCAGCGGGTCATCGCCCAGATGCCCTGGGTCAAACTCCGGCTCGGCAACCTGAACGCCCGCGGTCAGCAAAAGGGCGTCGACGCCCAGATCCGCGCGGACATGGAGGCGCTGGCCCGGCACCGGGCCATCACCGACGCGATGCTCATCGCGGGCGACGAGGACATGGTGCCCGCGGTCGAGGCGGCGCAGGCGTACGGGGTGCGCGTGCACCTGTGGGGCATCGAGCCGCCCTACGGCACCAACCAGGCCGAACGGCTGGTCTGGGAGTCGGACACCGTGGACGTCCTGGACGCCCCGTTCCTGCGGCCCTACTTCACCAAGAACCCGACCGCGGTCGAGCCGGTCAGGCCCGACGCGCCGGCCGCGACGGTGCCCTCGCCCGCCCAGCTGTTCGGCGAGCGGCACGTCCGGATCCAGGGACCCCCGCCGGCGAGCCGGACCGGCGGGCATCCGATCCTGCCCTCCGGCTGGTCGCCGACCGGCACCGGACCCATGCCCCGGCTGGGGCCCGACCGGATGCGGGTCGAGGAGGCCGGCGAGCACGTCGCGCAGAAGTGGATCCTGACCCGCGGCCGGGACAACATCCGGGACCTGCTCCCCGGCCCGATCCTGCCGCCCGTGATCGACAAGGAGCTCCTGGTCGACGCGGAGAAGGAACTCGGCCTGTCGCTGCGCCCCTACCAGGAAGCCCGCGAGTGGCTCCGGGACGCGTTCTGGGAGCGGGTCCACCGGGAGTTCGGCATCAGCCTCGGCAAATCCCGTTCTTTATACTGAACGGATCATGGTTAAAGTTCCCGCTGACAACGATCAGCCCCCCGGCGAGCCGCTCCTGCGCGTGGTCCGCGGCGACGCGTCGCCCCAGGAGATCGCGGCCCTGGTCGCCGTCCTTCTTTCCGCACGCCCGGCTGTCGATGACGCGCCGCCCGAGCCGACGCCCTCAGCCTGGTCCAACCGCTCCGCTGTATTGCGCCGCCCGGTATTTCCCGGTCCCGGCGCCTGGCGCCACTCTAGTCTTCCGCGCTAGCTGAGGCGCTGCCCACCCCGCTAGCCCGCCCTCACTGGGGTCAACGTGGATCGTTACCGTCTTGAGGCGACGGTGACGATCCACGATCGTGCGTGAGTGCGGGGGCGCGGGCGGAGGATGGCTAGGTCAGGCGGTTCAGGATCAGCTGGCGGACGCGGGTGGCGTCGGCTTTGCCGCGGGTGGCTTTCATGACCGCGCCGACCAGGACTCCGGCGGCGGCGACCTTGCCGTCGCGGATCTTGGCCGCCACGTCGGGGTTGGCCGCGATGGCTGCCTCGACGGCGGCGGTGAGGGCGCCATCGTCGCTGACCACGGCCAGGCCGCGGGCGGCCACCACCTCGTCCGGCGTACCCTGCCCGGCCAGCACCCGGTCGAGCACCTGCCGGGCGAGCTGGTCGTTGAGCGCGCCCTGGACCACCAGGTCGGCCACCCGGGCCACCTCGGCGGGCTTGATCGACAGGCCCGCGAGGTCGGTACCGGCCTCGTTGGCCCGGCGGAGCAGCTCACCCAGCCACCACTTACGCGCGTCGGCCGGCGAGGCGCCCGCCGCGACCGTCTCGGCCACTAGGTCGAGCGCGCCGGCGTTACGCAGCGCGGTCATGTCGGCCTCGGACAGGGCCCACTCGGCCTGCAGTCGCGTCCACCGCGCGGCGGGCAGCTCGGGCAGCCCGGCCCGGATCTGCTCGACCCATTCGCGCGACGGAGCGACCGGCACCAGGTCGGGCTCGGGGAAGTACCGGTAGTCCTGGGCCTCTTCCTTGGACCGCCCGGAGGTGGTGGTCCCGGTGTCCTCGTGGAAATGCCTGGTCTCCTGGATGACCCGGCCGCCTGCGTCGAGCACGGCGGCCTGGCGCTCGATCTCGAACCGGACCGCGCGCTCCACCGAACGCAGCGAGTTAACGTTCTTGGTCTCCGTCCGCGTCCCCCAGACGCCGGAACCCCGTGGTGACAGCGAGGTGTTCACGTCGCAGCGCAGCGAGCCCTCTTCCATCCGGACGTCGGAAACCCGCAGCGAACGGAGCAGGT
>Ga0302314_10018670_pt1 | contig 11552 bp, 12 predicted proteins | sample III_Palsa_N2_3_FD_200533 | JGI IMG/M metagenome (GOLD analysis project Ga0302314, IMG submission 200533) | Peat permafrost microbial communities from Stordalen Mire near Abisko, Sweden - III_Palsa_N2_3 | ecosystem: Environmental > Terrestrial > Soil > Palsa > Peat permafrost | place: Sweden... | reverse complement strand
CATCGAAAAGCTCATCGAGGGCGAGTTCTTTTCCGCCGAAGTCACCGCCATGCCGGACCTGGAGCGCTACGAAGAGCGCGAAATGGACGTGCTCACCCGCTCGGTCATTACCCAGTTCGAGCAATACGTAAAACTGAACAAGAAGGTCCCGCCCGAGATTCTTACCTCGCTGGCGGGCATCGAGCAGGCCGGCCGCTTGGCTGACACCGTTGCGGCTCACATGTCGCTGAAGCTCTCCGAGAAACAGAAGGTCCTGGAGATTCCGGACGTGCGTAAACGTCTGGAGCACATGCTCGCCGTCATCGAAGGCGAAATGGATGTGCTGCAAATCGAAAAGCGCATTCGCGGCCGCGTCAAACAGCAGATGGAAAAGAGCCAGCGCGAGTACTACTTGAATGAGCAGATGAAAGCCATTCAGAAAGAACTCGGCGACCTGGACGATGCACCGAACGAAATCGGCGAACTCGAGAAACGCATCAAAGCGGCGGGTATGCCCAAGGAAGCACGCGAGAAGGCCAACTCGGAACTCGCGAAGCTCAAGCTCATGTCGCCCATGTCGGCGGAAGCCACCGTGGTGCGCAACTACATCGACTGGCTGGTGAAGTCGCCTTGGAAGAAGCGCAGCAAGGTGCACTTGGATATCAGCGCCGCGGAGAAGGTGCTCGAGGCGGATCATTTTGGCCTGGAGAAGGTCAAGGAGCGCATCGTCGAATATCTCGCCGTACAGCAGCGAGTGAAGAATCTACGCGGACCCATTCTCTGTTTGGTGGGCCCGCCCGGCGTCGGCAAGACTTCGTTGGGTCAGAGCGTGGCGCGAGCGACCAATCGCAAATTCGTGCGTATGTCGTTGGGCGGCGTGCGCGACGAGGCTGAAATTCGCGGTCATCGACGCACCTACATCGGCTCCATGCCCGGCAAGATCATTCAGAATCTCGCCAAGTGCGGCGTGCGCAATCCGCTGTTCTTGCTCGATGAAATCGACAAGATGTCCACGGATTTTCGCGGCGATCCGTCGTCCGCGCTGCTCGAGGTGCTGGACCCGGAACAGAACAGCACGTTCAACGATCACTACCTCGAGGTGGACTTCGATCTGTCCGAAGTGATGTTCGTGTGCACGGCGAACAGCTTGAATATTCCCGCGCCGTTGCTCGATCGTATGGAAGTGATTCGCATCCCCGGCTACACCGAGGATGAGAAAGCGAATATCGCGCGTCGTTACTTGTTGCCAAAACAGGTGAAGCAGAACGGACTGAAGCCCGACGAACTCGTGGTGGCCGACACCGCGATTCAGGACATGATTCGTTACTACACTCGCGAAGCCGGTGTCCGTAATTTGGAACGCGAGCTGTCGAAGATCGGCCGCAAGGCGGTGAAGCAATTGTTGCTGAAGCCCAGCGACAAGACCGTCACCGTAGATTCCAAGAATTTGGACAATTACCTGGGCGTGCGCCGCTTCCGCTACGGCAAAGCCGAGGAAAGCAACCGCATCGGTCAGGTCACCGGATTGGCATGGACTGAGGTGGGAGGCGAGTTGCTGACCATCGAGGCCGCGGTGGTCCCCGGCAAGGGCAAGCTCACGCACACGGGCCAGTTGGGCGAGGTGATGCAGGAGTCCATTCAGGCGGCCATGACGGTGGTGCGCAGCCGCTCCGCCATGCTGGGCCTCGATATGGACTTCTACCAGAAGGTGGACGTGCATATTCACGTGCCCGAGGGCGCGACGCCGAAGGACGGCCCGAGCGCAGGTATCGGCATGTGCACGGCGCTGATCTCGGCGCTTACCAAGATTCCGGTACGCTCTGATGTGGCCATGACGGGTGAAATCACCCTGCGTGGGGAAGTGCTCCCTATTGGCGGATTGAAGGAAAAGCTGCTAGCGGCGCACCGTGGGGGCATAACCACGGTATTGATCCCCGACGAAAACACCAAGGATTTGGCGGAAATTCCCGACAATATCAAGGAAAAGCTCGATATCCGGTCGGTAAAGTGGATCGATGAAGTCCTGTCAATGGCGTTGACTCACATGCCGACGGCGCTGCCCTCGACGGACGCGAAGCCACCGCCGGAGGCGATTGCCGGTGAGAAGCGACGCCGCAAGCCGGCGCGGGGTAAGGCGCAGGTCCGAGCGCATTGAGCTGGCGCTGATGCGCGACTAATTCGGCCGTCCGGCCGAATTGAACGCCGCGAACGCGGCGGCCCGGCAGGGCCGAGGCGCTCCGCGCCGAGTCATTGACGGGGTCGTCTGGGGACCCCGTTGTTTATGTGCTGAGGGATCGAAACGCGTCTTGGGTTTCAGGGTGCGCTACCAATAGCGCATGAAGCCTCGGCAGGCGCGAGCGGACTGCGCTTTGCAGTTTTGCCGGCGCTTCTGCCAACGATGAGACGAGCGACAGCCCGTCTTGCTCCACCAGGATGGCAGCTAACGTTGCTGCCTGCAGAAGGTCTTTCTCCGCCTTTGAAGGCGTGCGCGTTCGATTCGCGCTTGCGTATACCTTATGCCAGATCATGCGATCGATTCTTGGCAGCGCGATTGGGATGCAGTGTCCACCAGCGAGCATTGCTGCGTTCTGGGGATCCTGAAGTAGATAGTCATAGTAAGGAACTGTTTGGGCGTGCGATTGCAGTTCGGGTATCTGAATGACGCTTCCCAGTTCCTGGCCTGGTGCGAGTATGTCCACGCGAAGGCCGTCGCGTCCGGGTAGTTTGACCGAGGTTGGAGGCGCACTGTTCGGCATGCCAGGTATTGGGTGGAAGGGGAGTTGAGTCCCTTTTATGCTCTCCAAGAATGGAGTGGGTGTGGCGAGCTTCAAGTGTTGTCGGCGATGCCCACCCATTCCTCAGCCTGCTTGCCCGGCATCGGATAGTAGACGCGGTACCAATAGGCGTGTCCGGTGCCCTCTCGCTTGTAGAGGCTCCCAGGGTGAGTGTGGCCGCATCTTGATATTTCATGATTTGTCATGATAGAGTTGCCTTCTACGGAGAACGCTATGGCTGAACTGCGCGAGAAATTTGCCACTCAAGTCGATCCCGAACTGCTCGCGAAGGTGCGCAGCTTGGCGCAGCACGAGGGCCGTCAACTGCAGGCGCTCGTCGAGGAGGCGCTCGCGGATCTGATCGACAAACGCAAGCAGGCCCGTCCTCGTTCCCATGTCATGGCCGCATACCAGGGCAGTCACGAGAAATACGCTGAGCTTTACCAGAAACTCGCGCGGTGACGGATTATCTGACTGTCGCCGATGTGCTGGCGATGCACGCGGACCAGATCGAGCGCTATGGCGGGGCCTTGGGCGTTCGTGATCCTGGACAGCTGGAAGCGGCGCTGTATCGATCGCAGACCGGCTACTACGCGGATCTCATCGAAGAGGCTGCGGCGTTATGGGAGAGCCTGTCGCAGAATCATCCGTTCATCGATGGCAACAAGCGCACCGCGTTTGCCGCCACCTACACCTTTCTGGCGATCAATGGTTGGCGCCTGACGGCGGAAGCCGAAGCTGTCTATGCCTTCATGATGGGGCTCTACGATGAGCATACCTTCAACTTCAAGGCATTAGTCTTGTGGCTACGCGGGCATGCCGAGGCCGCTGCTCCTTAAGGTCTTGAGGATTGCACTAGCCAAGCGCCAATTCGTCGCGTATATTTCCGCCCCTCTTCCAGGGGGGTGCTTAGCTCAGCTGGTAGAGCATCGCCTTTACACGGCGAGGGTCGGGGGTTCGATCCCCTCAGCACCCACCAGCACGCGGAGTGGTAGTTCAGCTGGTTAGAATACCGGCCTGTCACGCCGGGGGTCGCGGGTTCGAGTCCCGTCCACTCCGCCATTTCCTGACGAAGATGTCCCGCGCGTGCCGCATGGCCGCGCTGCGGGTATGATCGCCCCGCCAGAATAGCCATAGAGGGCTGGGCGCCTATGTCAGACGGGAAACGGTGGGTACATGCTGCAGACGATTCACGATAGGTTAAAAGGTTGGCTGGCCGGAGTGGTCCTGGGGATCATCGGCTTGGTGTTCGTGTTCTGGGGCATCAATTGGACCATGAGCGCGCCGAACTACGCCGCCAAGGTCAACGGCAGCGAAATCTCGAGCAACGAGGTTCGCCAGGCCTACCAACAACAACTCGCGCAATATCAGCGTCAGTCGAACGGCCAAATCGACGATGCGCAGCGCAATGAAATCAAGCGCCACGTCCTCGATCAGTATGTGAACACCGAAGCCGTGGTGACCCGTGCCGACTCGCTGGGCTATCGGGTCAGCGACCAGGATCTTCTCGCCGAAATGTCGAAAATCCCCGCCTTCCAGGTGGACGGCAAGTTCGACAAGGCGCATGCCATGGCGGTACTGCGCTCCCAGGGCCGTTCGATTGCCGAGATCGAAGATCTGTTCCGCCGCGACGTGAAGTTGCGCCAGCTCGATGAAGCGCTGACCTTGTCGAGCTTCGCGACGCCGAGCGAAATGAAGCGGCTGCGCGCGCTCGCGGAGCAGGAGCGGCAGGTGTCTTGGTTCACGGTGGCTCCGGCCAAGTACATCGCCGAGGCCACTGCCAGCGATGCCGACTTACAGGCCTACTACGATGCGCACAAGGCGCATTACATGACTCCGGAGACCGTCGACCTTCACTATGTCGAGCTCAGCATGGCGCAGCTCGAATCGAAGGTGACGGTGGACGACGCGCAGCTCAAGGCCTACTACGACGACCAGAAGACCAAGACGCCGGAACGCTTTACGCAGCCCGAGCAACGCCGCGTGCGCCACATCCTGTTACAGGTGTCCGATCCCAAGGACGACGCGACCGTGAAGGCCAAGGCCGAATCCATCCTCAAGCGAGCCCAGAACGGCGAAGATTTTTCCGCGTTGGCGAAAGAATTCTCGCAGGACCCCGGATCAGCGCAGCAGGGCGGCGACCTTGGCTGGTCGGAGCGCAAAGCGTTTGTCGGACCTTTTGCCGATGCCGCCTTCGGTATGAAGGAAGGTGAGATTACCGGTCCCGTGAAGACCCAGTTCGGCTATCACATCCTCAAGCTCGACGGCATCCAGCCCACCAACATCAAAACCTTTGAGCAGGCGAAGGCCGACCTAGAGACCGAATACCGCCGCAGCGAGGCTGAGCGTCTGTTCAATAGTGCTCAGGACGAACTGGCCGATGCGGCGTTGCAGAACACCACGGACATCGATGTGGTCGCGCGCAAGGCGGGTTTAACGGTGCGTGACATCCCGGTGTTCAGCCGCACCGACGGCGGTGGTGAACTGGGCAAGCCGGCTCCGGTATTGGAAGCCGCCTTCAGTCAGGACGTGCTCGATGGTCGCCTGAGTCCCATCGTGGAAATCGAAAAAGGCCGCGGTCTTGTGCTGCGCGCCACCGATCACAAGGTGCCTCAGCAGAAACCCTTGGATGCCGTGCGCACCGAAATCGTCGCGGCGTGGAAAGAGCAGCGCGGCACGGAGCTCGCTGCCGCGGCGGCGAACGATGCGGTCAAGCGTCTCACGGCCGGGGAGGCCTGGGAGGCGGTCGCGAAGAGCTTGGGCGCCACGCCTCAGCCACCCAAGTTCGTCGAGCGCTCCGATCAGGCAGTGCCGCTCGAGATTCGGCGCGGTGCCTTCGAGGCGCCGAAGCCCGAGGCGAAGCCGTTGTACCAGCGCCTTGCCATGACCGGCGGAGATTCCGCGGTGTTGGAACTGATCGCCGTGCGCGAAAAGCCGGACGCCGATCCCCGGCAAATCGACACGCAGCTGCGCCGGCAATTGACTCAACAGTCCGCGTCCTCGGAGTCGCAAAGCTATGCCCTGGCGGCACGCGCGGCTGCCAAGGTCACGCTCAACCCGCAGGTATTGGACTAGTTGGCTGACCTGCTGCATCAGTTCTCGGACTGGTATCTCGGCGTCCTATCGCAGGGCGGCTATTTGCTCATTGCGGGCTTGATGGCGCTGGAGAGCACCCTCGTACCCATTCCGAGTGAAGTGATCATTCCACCGGCCGCCTACCTGGCGCATACGCAAGGAGAGCTGTCGATCATCGGAGTGATCTTGGCCGGCACCTTGGGTTCGTGGGTGGGGGCGGGCGTCATGTATTGGGGTTCCCGCTGGCTGGGCCGACCGCTGGTCATGCGCTTGGGTCCCTACGTCGGCGTGGCGGCATCCAAAATCGAAATGGCCGAGGCCTGGTCCGCGCATTACGGCTGGCCGGGCGTGGTCTTATCACGCTTGCTGCCGGTGATCCGGCATCTCATCGGCATTCCCGCCGGTATCTTGCGCATGGATTTTCGGTGGTATTCGGTCGCTACCTTGGGGGGCGCCCTCGTATGGACCTCCGTCCTGGCTTGGCTGGGGTGGACCCTGGGCGATCACCCAGAGCTCCTCAAAGGCCCTCTGCACCGATTTTTCTTGCTGGTGCTGGCCGTGGGGGTGGTCTTGGCCGCGCTGTACTACGCCTTCGTGCGGCGGCCGGGATCCAAGAAATAAACATGGGTGATATCGATCAGCGCCGCGCCAAATTGGCCGCGGAAGTACAGCAAGATATAACTGCCGCAGAGAACTATGCGCAGAGTCACGGCTCCTTCGCAGACTTCGTGCGGGAGCACTACGAACGGGACGACAGTGCTGTTTGAAGCGTGGAAAACGCCTCGCAGCCTAGCCGGCAAGCTTTAAGTCGTCGTCCGCGCGCCCGCCGGCAGCGTCGCGCCCACCGGGAACTTCGTAAATATCGCGGCCGTCGCCGTATTAATGCGTTGCACGGCATTCGGGCCGGTCAAATCGGAAACGCTCTGGCTGACCGAGGCGTGCCAGATGGGAGTCCGCGACTTAGCATCGAACAGGTCAATGGAAATGCGCGTCTCGTCGTAGGCAACCGGGCCGTCCGCGAAGCCGCCACCCCACCCACCGCGACGCCAGCCGCCGCCCCAACCCCAGCCGACGCCAAAGTCACCGTAGTAATCATTGAAGACCTGGCGGGTGCCCATGGCATAACCCACCACGCATTCCGCGGCTTTGTGATCGGTGGCCAGCGGGATGCCCTTGGACGCCATGTTCGCTTCAATGGCCTCGCGCAGACGCTGGGCATTAATAGGATTGCCGAAGGCCGATTGTTGGTCGCTTTGGGCGACATGCTCGTTGGCAAACACGTAGCTGTGGCAGCTCGCCACCGACATGTTCGGGTTGTAATCGGTTTTGACGGGAAGAGCGGTGCAGGCTTCCAGCGCCACCACGGTACCGGCGACGAGGAGCGTCTGGATGACGGACTTATTTAACATAATCAAAGCTCCGCTAAACCCAAAAGTGACCCAACGTGCGACCCATGAATTGGTTGACAGCTGCAGGCGACTTTTGTTCGCGCCTGCCGAGTCGGTCAACCGTCCGAATCTCCCGGAAAACTCATACCGACCGAGTTGAAGCCGCCATCGACGTAGGTGATCTCCCCGGTGATGCCGGCGGCGAGGTCGGAACACAGGAAGGCCGCCGTGTTGCCCACATCCTCGATGGTGACATTGCGTTTAATGGGTGATACGGCGGCCACATGCGCCAGCATTTTGCGCAACCCCGGAATGCCCGCGGCGGAGAGGGTCTTGATGGGTCCCGCGGAAATACCATTGACTCGAATGCCCTGGGGACCCAAGTCCGCGGCCAGAAAGCGGATGTTGGCCTCGAGGCTGGCCTTGGCCAGGCCCATGACGTTGTAGCCGGGTAGGGAGCGCACCGCTCCTAGGTAGCTCAGGCTCACCATGGCGCCGGCCCGGCCCTTCATGAAGGGAACGGACTCGCGGGCGAGGGCGGTCAGGCTGTAGCTTGAAATATCGTGCGCCACACGAAATCCATCGCGAGTGGTGGCGTCGATGAAGTTGCCGGTCAGTGCCTCGCGCGGCGCGAAGGCAACGGCATGCACCAGGATATCGAAGGCATCCCACCGGGTTTTCAAATGCGCGAAGCCGCGCGCGATGTTCTCGTCCGAGGCGACATCCATTTCGAAGGTGATGTCGGAATCCAATTCCTTCGCCAACGGCACCACTCGGTCGGCCATACGTTGAATGTGCGAGAACGCCAATTGGGCGCCTTCGCGATGCATGGCTTGGGCGATTCCCCAGGCAATAGAACGATCCGTGGCGAGCCCCACGATCAAGGCGCGCTTGCCCTTCAAAAAACTCATCTTTTGTCCTTGCTAAGGCGCTTCGCGCCAGAATCTACGTGGTCGCCCAAGGGGCGACCACATCCTTTATGTTAGCCTTGTTGGCGGTTCGAGTCGACGTACATGACGATGCGCTTGCCGGCTTTGATTTGATGGCGCTGGTTGATGCCGTTCCACGCCTTGAGCTGTTCAAGGCTCACTTGGAATTGATGCGAAATGCTGTAGATCGTATCGCCGCGGCGCACGGTATACAGGACGCGGCGGCCGCTTTCGATGCCTTCGCCGCGGAAACGCCGCGCGCTTGCCTTGATGACCAAGCGCTGGCCCTTCATCAGCGCATCGCCGCTTTCCATGTTGTTCAAGCGGGCCAGTGTGCTCACGGGTATGTTATTGCGGCGCGCGATGCTGTAGAGCGTCTCGCCGGCGCGCACGCGATACACGATCTGGCGCTCCTTGTGACCCGGCGCGTCGGGCTCCGGTTTGTCGACGCGCGAGGCTGCGAGCATCACCTTGTCCGGCAGATTGCCGCTGATTTGCGGAATCTTGAGCGATTGACCGGGCGCCACTCGCATGCCGGCGAGGCCGTTGATCTTGGCCAGCACCACGGCGGAGGTGCCGTACTGATGAGCAATGCTTTGCAGGGTCTCGCGCTTGCCGACTTCGTGCGCCACGTAGGGCACTCGCTCTTCCGGCGACAGCGTCTTCAGCGCGTTTTCATAGGCGTCGGCATTGTCGATGGGTACCAGCATGCGCTGCGGACCGGCGGGATCCGTGGCCCAGCGGTTGTAGCCGGGATTGAGCGCCACCAATTCGTCGTAACTGGTGCCGGCCAATTGGGCCGCGACCTTGAGGTCGATCTGCGAGTCGGTGTCGATGACCGCGAAGTACGGCTGATTCGGGATGGGCGCAAATTCCAGGCCGTAACGCTCCGGCTCGGCCATGAGGCGCTTCATGGCGAGCAATTTGGGAACGTAGGCACGCGTTTCCGCGGGCAGATTCAAATGCCAAAAGTCCGTGGGCTTGCCTGCGGCCCGGTTCACCGCGAGCTGCCTTTCGATGAATTGTTCGCCGACGTTGTAGGCGGCGATGGCGAGCAGCCAGTCGCCGTTGAACTCGTCATGCAGGGCTTGCAGGTAGTCCAGGGCCGCGCGGGTGGACTCGATCACGTCACGGCGGCCGTCGTACCACCAGGTTTGTTTGAGACCGAAACGCACGCCCGTGCCCGGGATGAATTGCCACAGGCCCGCGGCCTGGCTCGTCGAGTAGGCGAAGGGTTCGTATGCGCTTTCGACCACCGGCAATAGAGCGAACTCGGTGGGCATGCCGCGGGCTTCGACTTCCGTGATGACGTGGTACATGTAGCGCTGACCACGCTGAAAGACCCGCTCCAAATAATCCGGATTGTGTTGGAACCAGGCGAGTTGCTGATCGATGGCCGGTTCCTGAACTTCGTCGAAGGCAAAGCCGGCTCGCATGCGATCGAACAAATCGTCGTAGTCCTCGCCGTTGTGGTGCTGCCATTCGCGCGGCATGGTGAGCGAGGGAAGGGCCCCGGTTGCCGGTCGGGCCAAGGGTGCGGGCGTGGTATCGGCGGGCGTCGGGGTCACCGGTACGGCCGGGAGTGCGGAGGATTTGGGGGCTTGATGTGCGCAGGCGGCCACCCACAGCACCGCAGCGGCGATTGCCACCATACGGAGCACGGACGACCTCATCGGAACTGGTCTTTCCAGGCGCGCAGTACGCCGAATACATCCGAGGCCTGCGGTAGAGGCTTGCCGGCGTGTCCTTCGGCGGCGGCTCGGATGGCGGCGGTATCGCAGCGCAAGAAAGGATTGATGCGTATCTCCAGGGACAGCGGCGAGGGCAGGCTCGGGGCATCGGCAGCGCGAATACGCTCGACCACCTCCCGATATTCCTGGAGCGTGTCGTTGTCCGGATCCACCGTCAGGGCAAAGCGCAAGTTGGCCGCCGTGTATTCGTGGCCGCAGAACATGCGCGTCTCCGGCGGCAGGTCGCGGAGGCGAGTGAGCGATGCGTTCATTTGCGTAGCCGTACCCTCGAACATTCGACCGCAACCGGCACTGAACAGCGTGTCACCGCAGAACAATGCGCCATGACCCCAAAACGCAATATGACTTAAGGTATGCCCTGGTACGGCCAAAGTCTGGAAGCTAAGTCCCAAGTCTGGAAAGTCGCAGGCATCGCCGTCCCGAACCGTCCGCGTGCGCAGCGATATTCGCGCATCGTCCGGTCCAACCACCGGTATTGCCCCCAGATCCAAGAGGTCCCCGACCCCGCCGATGTGGTCGGCGTGATGGTGGGTAAGCATAATCGCGGCTAAGCTTGCGCCGCTCCGATGCAACTCGGCGATCACGGGAGCGGCGTCGCCCGGGTCAACGGCAATCACTCGGGCCGGATCCGAAGGCGACTCGATCAGCCAGATATAATTGTCGGAAAATGCGCGGACGGGGCGCACACTGAGGGGCGTTGAAGGGTTTGACATTTTGCGGGGTATTTAACCTGTAAGATCCAAACTTCGCTAGTGTTTTCAAGGAGTACTGATTGCAGTCCATGCGTGACAACGCGGCCGCCGAATGGTTCGCAAGCCCTCTGGGCGCGCGCGTATTGCGCGAGGAAACGGCCTTGGCTCGGCTGGCGTTGGATGACGTTTTCGGCTTCGAGTTGCTGCAGGTAGGTATCTGGGGTCCAACCCAGCACCTCCTGACGGGGGCGCGGACCCAGCATACGACGTTGTTGGCGCCGAAACGGGGTCCGGGAGTCACTCTGTGCGCCCCCTTGGCATCCTTGCCCTTCGCCTCGGATTCCATCGATGCCATTGTGCTGCCGCATACCTTGGAGCTGGTGGAAGACCCCTACGCCGTGCTGCGTGAGGCGGAGCGGGTGCTGTGCGCCGAGGGCTGCCTCATGATTTGCGGCTTCAATCCCTACAGTGGGTGGGGTGCGCGGCGGCTGTTTGGCCGTTTTTTTCATCGCCCCGCGTTTCCGCCCCAGACGCGTCGCATGCTGACGGAACGACGACTGCGCGACTGGATGGCGTTGCTCGATTTCGAGGTGGCCGACGTCTTCGGGTATCTCGGGCCCATGCCCATGACCCGCAGGCCGCGTAAATTGGCCGATGGTACGGTGCGGCAGGCGGAATACCGCGAGCGCCGCCCGCTGACGGCGGGCGCCTATCTTCTCAAGGCACGCAAGCGCGCGCAGACGCTGACGCTGGTGCGCCCACGGCGGCGAACGCGTCAACTGGTGTTGGTGCCGGCCTCGGAGGCGACTACCCAGGTAGGATCCAGCAAGCTGGGCAGCGACGACACCAGTCTATGACCGCGGTGGAGATTTATACGGACGGTGCCTGCCGGGGCAATCCGGGTCCGGGCGGGTGGGCCGCGCTCTTGGTCTCGGGCAAGGAGCGCAAGGAGGTGTCGGGGGCC
>Ga0302314_10018669_pt1 | contig 11552 bp, 12 predicted proteins | sample III_Palsa_N2_3_FD_200533 | JGI IMG/M metagenome (GOLD analysis project Ga0302314, IMG submission 200533) | Peat permafrost microbial communities from Stordalen Mire near Abisko, Sweden - III_Palsa_N2_3 | ecosystem: Environmental > Terrestrial > Soil > Palsa > Peat permafrost | place: Sweden... | reverse complement strand
TCCGCCACCCCAAATACGGCGAAGGCATCATCTTCGCCCGCGAAGGCGACGGCGAAGACGCCAAGCTTACCGTACAATTTAGTAGTCACGGCATGAAGAAGCTGGTCGAGAAGTTCGCCCAGCTCGAGAGACTGTAGCTCCTTACGCCGGCAAATTTCCGAAAATTCAGAAACTCCAGAGAGAAGAGATCATCATGGCAAATACCACCACCATCACCGACAAAATCGAGCGCAAGAAGATCAAGCGCGCCGCCCGCAAAGCCGCTCCACCCAAAGGCCCCCGCACCGGCGCCCGCGGCGAAAACAAGGCCAAGATCAAGAAGGCAGCGCGCGGCCAGGCGAAGCGATAGATCGCTAAAACAAACCCACGAACGGCGAGCGGAGTCCATCTCCGCTCGCCGTTCGTCCTTTAAGCCAGCTACAATCGATCCAACCCAAATCATCCCCCACCGACGAGGAACGAGCCCTGGCCCGCCAAATCTTCGATACGAAATCCCAGCTTTTCGCTACTAAATCTATCGACAAGCTCATCTCCGACTCCGAGGTCCCCGAGCACTGCCTCAAAAAGTCGCTCGGCCCGGTCTCGCTCACCGCACTCGGCATCGGGATCGTCGTCGGCTCGGGCATCTTCACCGTCATCGGCACGGCCATTGGAGGCAACCCGGCCAAGATCGCCGACTGGAAGGGCTCGCCGATCATCGACCTCATCCTGCACCACGGAGCCGTCGCAGGAAGACCAGGAGCCGGCCCCGCGCTCGCAATCTCGCTGGTCCTGGTCGCCTTCGTCTGCGCCTTTACCGGCCTGTGTTACGCCGAGCTCGCCAGCATGATCCCCATCGCCGGCTCCGCCTACACCTACACCTACGCCATCATGGGCGAGCTCATCGCCTGGATCATCGGCTGGGACCTCATCCTCGAATACGCCTTTGCCAACATGAGCGTCTCCGTAGGTTTTGCAGCGCATATTGTGGACTTATTAGACTGGCTCAACATCCGCCTCGACCCCAAGTGGCTCTCCCCCGCCTACCTCCCGCAAGGTCTGCAAGACCTCGCCGGCAACGATATCTTCAAAGTCGGCTGGCATGCCGGCTTCGACATCCCCGCTTTTCTCGTCGTCTGCATCCTCACCGTCGTCCTCATCCTCGGCATCCGCGAATCCACCCGCACTAACAACATCATGGTGCTCATCAAGATCGCCGCCATCCTGGCCTTCGTCTTCTTCGGGCTCAGCTTCATCCACCCGGCCAACTACCATCCCTTCGTGCCCAACGGCTTCTCGGGAATTCTCGCCGGCGGCTCCATCATCTTCTTCACCTACATCGGCTTCGACGCCGTCTCCACCGCCAGCGAAGAGTGCAAAAAGCCCCAGCGCGACGTCCCTATCGGCATCATCGCCACGCTCATCGTCTGCACCATCCTGTACCTCGGCGTCGCCCTGGTGCTCACCGGCATGGTGCCGTGGCATTCCATCTCGCCGGACGACGGCGCTCCGGTCGTCAACGCCCTCAAGCGCCTGTCGTTGACGCCGGGAGGCCACCGCCTGCACTACGTCCGGCTCTTCGTACTGATCGGCGCCATTATGGGCATGATCTCGTCGATCCTCGTCGGCCAGTACGGCCAGACCCGCATCTGGTTCGCCATGTCCCGCGACAAGCTCCTGCCCGATCGCTTTAGCAAACTCCATCCCCGCTTCCGCACCCCGGCCTTCGCCACCATCGTCGCGGGCGTGCTGGTGTCTATCCCCGCGGGTCTGTTTGACGTCGGGAGCCTCGCCGAGATGACCAACATCGGCACGCTCTTCGCCTTCATCCTGGTCTCGGTGGGCGTCATCGTCCTGCGCGCCAAACAACCCGGCCGCCACCGCGGCTTCCGCCTCATCGGCGGCCCCCTCTTCCCCGTGCTCAGCATCCTCTGCTGCCTGCTGCTGATGGCCGGCCTGCCTGCCATCACCTGGGTCCGCTTCTTCGTCTGGCTCGGCATCGGCCTGCTCGTCTACTACTTCTACAGCCGCAAACGCAGCGAGTTTTATAAGGAGCCATAATGACAATCTCTGTGACTAGGTTTGTTACTGCTCTCAAATCTATCCCGCCTCCAAGCGACCGTCAGCGTGCGTTTCTCAGAGCGCACTTTGAAGCAGATGGTAGGGCGATGACAGTGACGAAGCTTGCAAAGGCCGCACCTTATGCGAGCTGGCGAGGGATCAACTTGCAGTATGGAAAATTGGCTGTCCGTATAGGGGACGAACTCGGCCTGTCGAATCCAACTATGGATCTACTCGCAGATTGCATTCGACCTAAAGAGCTTACAAATGAGCATTGGATATTGATCATGCGTCCAACCTTCGCATTGGCATTGGAAAGGCGAACTGGATATGAGTCGGGATTCGTCTCTAGACTTCAGCGTCAATGGTTCGATCCTGCCCGGTGACGACTAAGGTCTCCGGTTGAACAGCCGCGCATCGAACTGAAATATCTTCGGCTTTTCTGCTGACATCCCCGCCGCATTCGGGTGTGCTGGATTAATGACCGCATTCCATTCTCCGTCGACCACCACGGACGGAACCAGCAACACCAGCGATCTCATTGACCGCGCCCATTCATCGCCCATATCACGCAGGACTGGATGATCGAGCCGCCTCCAGTCCCGCGGTAACCGCTCTATATCTACTCGTTCAGCCTTCGACACATCGATCCCAAGATCAGCCGCCACATAAACGTAGTCTTCCGCGCCCGCAACTGCGGTCATATGCACCAGAACCTCAAGCACCGCGAGAGACAGCGACAACGATGCATAAACCACGGGCACGCCAATGGAGTTCCACCGGCCGCCGAGCACCCTTGCTCCCTCACCGGTGAACGCCGCTTCGGCGTAGCGTGTCTTGCTCAGCCGCCACGCCTTCAAACCCGGCATCAGCTATAGACTCCCCACGCAATGCGACCAAGAATCGTCTCCACGCTGCGCACGCCTGTATCCGTATCGAGCAGGTCAAGCGGCACCTGACCGTCAAGCGTTGCATTCGGCGATTGCAACCATGTCGAAGCCTTTGCGAGCGTCCCTAGCGTATCTGTAGCCAGCGCAACAACTCGCGCCAGCCTTACAGTCCGGTCACTTTCCTCTGCCGATAGACGATCACTGTGAGCAATCCGTCGGCTCAACGTCCGCTCTGATATCCCGACCACATGTGCAAGCTTCTTCCGCTCAAGCGCCAGCCCTTCGGCCATCGACGTAAGAGCGTCTACTGGCAAGCCTTCGCGGGTGATCAACCGCAGATCTGAATCATAATCGACCTTCCGCTTCAGCACCTTCCGCCCACCCAATACTGCCGTTATCGCTGCAACTGTCATACTGCCAATTGTCCTCTCACATCCGCCAAATGGCAAGCCCCGAATTCAAATATACTTGGAAAGTTAGTTCAAAGAAGGACCCCATGGCCGCCCTGGTAGAAGCAATCCACGTAAAACGCAAGCATCTCTTCGAGTTCGAAAACGAACCCTACGTCTGTCTCGACTCCGACATCTCCACCCCCACGGCCCGCGGCGGCCAGACGCTCGTCCGCCTGAAGATGCGCAACCTGCTCACCGCCGCCGTCTTCGACAAGACCTTCAAGGCCCAGGACAAGTTCAAGGAGCCCGACCTCGTCCTCGTCCCCGCCACCTTCCTCTACACCGACGCCGACGGCTCGCACTTCCTCGACCAGGAGTCCTACGAGACCCTCTCGCTCACCCCCGCGCAGCTCGGCAACGCCGCCGACTTCCTCATCGACGGCCTCGCCCTCCAGGTCCACAAGTACAACGGCAACCCCATCGGCCTGCAACTGCCCATCTTCGTCGACCTCTCGATCACCTACACCGAGCCCGCCGTGCGCGGCGACACCAGCTCCGGCGCCACCAAGATCGCCCGCCTCGAAACCGGCCTCGAGATCAAGGTCCCGCTCTTCATCAAGGAAGGCGAAAAGGTCCGCGTCACCACCGAAACCGGCGAGTTCTCCGGCCGCGCCTGACGCATGTACCCCTTCCTCACCGCCGAGTGGCGCAAGCTCATCATGGCGCAGTACACCGTGAAGCCCAAGCTGCTGATGCCGTACCTCCCACGCGGCCTCGATCTCGACCTCTTCCACGTTGGCGATGAGGCACGCTGCTATGTCTCGCTGGTCGCCTTTCTCTTCGACAAAGTTCGTGTCAAAGGCCTCGCCATCCCCTTCCACACTCGTTTTGAAGAGATAAACCTCCGCTTCTACGTGCGTCACAAAGAACCCGACGGCTCCATCAAGCGCGGCGTCGTCTTCATCCGTGAGTTCGTCCCTCGTCGTGCTATCGCCTATGTCGCCAAACGCTTCTATGAAGAGCCCTACCTAGCGATTCCTACACGCCATCGCATCGAATCATCACCAACCAAGCTTTCCGCGGAGTATGGCTGGAAAATCGGCAACCGCTGGCACGACATCTCCGTAGACGCTTATCCAACTCCACTCAAAATCGCACCAGGCAGCGAACAAGAGTTCATCACCGAACACTACTGGGGCTACACCAAGCGCTCTGACGGCAGCACCTCCGCCTATGAAGTCCAGCACCCTAGTTGGCAAACTTATAAGTGGCAGAACTACAGGATCGCGGTCGATTTCGAAAAAATGTACGGCCCACAATTCGCCTTCCTCACCGATCAGGAAGTCTCCAGTGTCCTGCTCGCCGAAGGCTCCGCCGTCAGCGTCCACTCCGGCTCGGATATTCTGCTTGCATAGGGGCCGCACCTTGCGACTTCAGCCCAGATTTCGCGTCTAATCTATCCAGATAGGAAGGACACACCATGCAAGTCATCAACGCCACAGACGGCATTCGCGTTCTCGACAGCCGCTCCACCGCCAGCCTGCTCAGCAAGGTCCTCTGGATCACCACCGTCGGCTTCCTCTTCACCGCCTTCGGCGCCTACCTCGCGCCCGAGATCATGTCCGGCATCGGCTTCGGCGCCATCGTGATTCTCAGCTTCATCCTGCTCTTCGCCATCCGATTCGCCGCCCAGCGTTCCCCCGCCCTCGGCCTCGCGATGTTCTACCTCTTCACCCTCATCATGGGAGTAGAAGTCGGCCCCATGATCAAGGCGTATCTCCACCTCGCTAACGGCCAGGCCATCGTCTTCGAAGCCGCCATCACCACCGCCGTCGGCATGGCCGTCATGGCACTCGTCGCCCAGATCGCCACCTTCGACTACCGCAAGGTCGGCAACTACGCCGTAGCCGCGCTCTTCGGCCTCATCATCGTCAGCTTCATCGGAATGTTCTTCCACTTCATGGGCCCCGCGGCCTACTCGCTCTATTGCTGGGCCGGCCTCGCCATCTTCAGCGTGCTCCTGCTGGTCGACTTCATGCGCCTGCGCGACTCCCCCGCCAACAGCAGCCCCGTCTTCCTCGCACTCAGCATCTACCTTGACGCCCTCAACATCTTCCTCTTCCTGCTGCAGATCTTCGGCAACGGCGGCAGCCGTCGCGACAGCAAGTGGAACTAACGGCACCGGACGAGCCATCCGCCGTAAACTAACCAGATGGCTCGCCGCACAACCCCGCAATCTTCACTGGCCCCACCCGACCCGGAACTCTGGCTCCGCGGCCTGCCCAAGGCGGAGCTCCATCTCCATCTCGAAGGCTCCATCACCCCCGAGACCCTCGTCGAACTCTCCCGTCTCAACGACCCTGAGCCCCTCACCCTTGAAGCCGCCCGCAACGTCTACCAGTACACCGACTTCCCCAGCTTCCTGATGAGCTTCAAAGCTGTCACCCAGCGCCTGCACACCCCGCGCGACTACGAGATCATCACCTACAACATGCTCCGCGACCTCGCCGCCCAGGGCGTCCGCCACGCCGAGGTCTACATCTCCATCGGCATCCTCTATCACTTCGCCCGCCTCGACGTCGACGAGGTCATGGCCGCCGTCGAGCTAGGCCGCACCCGCGCCGAACGCGACTTCAACATCTCGCTGCTCTGGATCATCGACGCGGTCCGCCATTTCGGCGTTGAAGAATGTGCCCGCACCTTCCAGAAGGCCGCCGAGTTGCAACACCAGTACCCCAGCGTCATAGGCATCGGCATCGGCGGCGACGAAGCACGCGGCCCCGCCCAGGACTTCCGCGAACTCTACGCCGAAGCCAAACAAAATGGCCTCCATCTCCTCTGCCACGCCGGCGAATCCTGCGGCCCGCAGAGCATCTGGGCTGCTCTCAACATCGGCGCCGAGCGCATCGGCCACGCCCTCACCGCTCAGCTCGACCCTGACCTCATCGAGGTACTCGCCGAACGCCAGATCCCCCTCGAGCTGAACATCACCAGCAATCTCCGCACCGGCTGTTGCAAATTCCTCCTCGAACATCCTGCACGCCTCTACTTTGAAGAAGGCCTCATGGTCACCCTCAACTCCGACGACCCACCCTTCTTCGGCGCCAACCTGCTCGACGAGTACCTGCTCGCCCACCGCGAGTTCGAGTTCACCTTCGACCAGCTCCGCGAACTCGCTGCCAACAGCATCGAAGCCAGCTTCCTCGCGCCCGACCGCAAGCTGGCTCTGCTGGGCGAGATCGAGCACTACGGGCACTAAAATATTCCGCGGAGAATCCAAATGCCCGCAGCCGTACCTCGCAACCCCGTACCGCAAACTATCGACGAATACCTCGCCCTACAAGCCGCCCCTGCGAAGGCCGCCCTTACCCAGGTACGCGATGCCCTCCGCAAAGCCTTGCCCGGAGCACAGGAAGTCATCGCTTACAAGATGCCGGGATTACTGATCGAGAATCAAACTGTGCTGTTCTTCGCCGCATGGAAGAACCACTACTCCCTGCACGGTGCGACTGGCGGTGTCCTCGCCGCATTTACGCAGGAATTGGCCCTCTACAAAGTCCAGAAGGGCACGATCTCGTTCCCTTACGCCGTCCCGGTTCCGGTAAAGCTCATCGAACGCATCGCACGCCACCGCGCAGAGGAAATCACCGCCCGCCGTGCCAAGACGCTATAGACAACCCAATCAATCTGTCTACAGCTACTGTCTGCTCTTATCCGGCACCATCACCACACTCGGATCCACCTTGGGAATCCCGAAGTGCCCGCTCAGATGCACCAGGTCCAGCGGCTTCAAAATCCCGCTTACCTCGATCACGCTCATCTGCTTCGCCCCGCGCACCACCACGGTCAAGCCGTCGATGTCGGTCCCATGAAAGTGCATCCAGAGGTCCGTCACCGGCTTGGTTGGCGCAGCCGACTGCTTTGGCGAAGCGTTCTGATCCACCAGGTGCATCCATCCCGCCGCGTCGTACGCCTTCCTTAGAGCAGCCACATTCTCCGGGATATAAAACGCCGGCTCGCGATACTTGTAGTTCTCAAACGTAATGCTGCTCAGTCCAGCGACCGGCCCGCCGCCATCGCCAAACAAGCCATTAGCCGTCTCCAGCATGTCGCGGTCCATGGTGAACGATGTATGCGTCGCATGTTCCGACGCAATCTCCTTCAGTGCATCCGCGACCCCGGCAGGCTGCTCCGCCTGCACCGCCATCGCACTCAACACCAGTCCCGCAACAACCAACAGACGCAGCTTCATCGCGCACCTCGCCGCTTAAATAGACCCCCACCCACCCCAAAAAGTTGCTGCGCTTTCTACTCTCTGCTGTCTGCTTCACTGTGCATTCGGCGCAAAGTACCCTTTCTTCGCTCGCACCGAGTACCTCGTATCCTGCGAGTGCAGATAGATCGTCCGGAACGAGCCGTCGCGTTTGAACTCCGCCGGCACATACTCCAGCAGGTACTGGCTGCGCAGTTCCTCCTCGATATTGCGGAACCCGATCGCCACATCGTCGATCCGCTTGGGGAAGAACGCCTGGCCGCCGGTCGCGTCGGCGATGTCCTGCAGAATGTCGTCGCCCTTGCCTTTGGTCGGGGCCACGTCGGTGCTGATGGTGTACACAATGGTCTCCGCGCGCTGGCACATCTTGATGGCCTCGCTCTCCAGCACCCGGCTGTAATCGTCTTCGCCGTCCGAGATCAGCACAATCGCCTTGCGCACCGAACCCGTCTCTTTCAGCGTAAGCATCTCGTCGCGGCAAGTCTTGTACAGCGAATCGAACATGGCCGTCCCGCCGCCCGGCCGCAGCTTGCGAATCCCCGTATCCAGCATGTCGATGCGGTTGGTAAAGTCCTGCGTAATGTCGGTCTGTACATCGAAGCCCTCAACGAACGCGCGGTCCGCCGGATGCAGCACCTGCAAGAGGAAGTCCGTCGCCGCCTCCTGCTCAAACTCGAAGTGCTGGCGGATGGAGCTGCTGGTGTCCAGCATGATGCCCACGCGCAACGGCAGGTTCGTCTGCTGCTCAAACTTGCGCACCCTCACCGGCGCCTTGCCATCGTCCAGCAGGCCAAAGTTCTGCTGCTGCAACCCAGTGACAAAATGTCCGTTCTTGTCCAGCACGGTAAAGATCAGATCGACCTCGTTGACGAACTGGTGGATGGTCGCCGTCTCCGGTGGAGGCCCCTCCTGCTCCTGCAACACTGGAGCCGGCGCTGAGCCCGAAGCCGCCGGCGCCGTCTGGCTGCCGGTAGAGCCCTGCGCTCCCGCAGACGTCTGTGCCGCCGGAGCCGGGGCCTGCTGTGCGTTCGCAAAGCCGCTCGCCGGCTTGGGCTGGCCCTTGCCAAAAAGCCTGCTGAAAAATCCCTGTCCCACGGCCGTCTGTGCCATCATGGCGCACGCCAACACCACAACCGCGCACCGCGCACTCCTACTAATCTTCATAACCACTATCGTATCAACTTGCGCCCTCAACTGGCTCCCCTGACCCGTTCCAACACCTCAACCAGCTCCTCCGGCAGCCCGGCGCTCAGTTCCAGCTTCTTTCCCGTGCGCGGATGCACGAACTCCAGCTCCGCTGCATGTAGGAAATTGCGATCCAGAGCAAATCCCGAACCCTCACCTTCATCCATAGGCGCAGACGCCTTTCGCGCGCCTGCACCAGCGCCCACCGGCTTCACCCGCGCCGGCGCGCCATACAGCGTATCGCCCACCACGGGATGCCCGATCGCCTGCATGTGTACGCGGATCTGGTGCGTCCGGCCGGTCTCAATCCGCACCTCCACCAGCGTGAACCTGCCAAACGCCCCGTCGATCTTCTCCAGCACCTTCCAGTGCGACACCGCCGCCCGCCCGCCTGCTCGCCGCGTCGTCATCCGCGTCCGCCGAATCACATCCCGCGAGATCGGAAGCGTAATCGTGCCTTCATCCGGCTCAACAGCCCCATGCACCAGCGCCAGGTAAACCTTGCGCAGTCGCCGCTCCGAGAACATCTCGCCCAGCTTCCTATGCGTCGAATCGTTCTTCGCCACCACGATCAGCCCGCTGGTCTGCTTATCCAGCCGATGCACAATCCCCGGCCGCAACTCTCCGCTCACCCCACTCAGCTTTTTCCCCAGATGAAACAGCAGCGCATTCACCAGCGTGCCCTTGTTTCTCTCCGAATCACCCGCTCCTGCATGGACCATCATCCCCGCCGCCTTATCCACCACCGCCAGATCGTCATCCTCATACACAATCGTCAGCGGAATATCCTCCGGCTCGGCGTGCAGCGGCTCCGACCTCGGCTCGCCTTCAATCTCGATCAGTTCGCCACCCTTCAGCTTCGCGTTGCCCTTTCCGGGCTCACCGTCGACGGTCACCTGCCCACCCTCGATCAGCAAGACCACCCGCGCACGGCTGATGTCCGGAATCGCCTTCGCCAGGTACGCATCCAGCCGCATCCCCGCCGCTGCCGCCTCAGCGGTAAAGCTGCGCACCCCATCCTCCGGCTCCAAATCCTCAAGCACCTGTATCTCCGGCGCCGGCTCCACATAAACCTTGGGCGCCCCATACCGCCGCGGCGACTTCACCTCCGAAGGATGCTTCCCCCCATCCGGCCCGTCCGTCACCAACCCCGGCACATGCGCAAACGGAGAAGGCGTCACATACATCTCCGCTGTGTCGTATGTCACCGCATCGACCTCTTCCTCTTCGACCACCCCCGCTGCCCGCGCGGCAGCCGCGCGCTCCTGCGTCGCCGTCCGCTGCGCGCGATACTCCGCCTTCACCGACCGCCGGCGCTCGCCCTTCGGCAACATGTTCTTCGATGGCATCTACACCAACTCCTTCGTTGATCGTTCCGTATCGTCCGGTGCGGCTACCAAAACCTCATCCCTCATTCCTCCAACCCTCATTCCTCTCCAACTCACGCTCCAAACCCACACTCCCAACACCATCTCCCCCAACCCCACCCACTGCGAGGGATCGAGCCACGCACTCCCAACACTCTCAAACGGCTGTCGCAGCATATCCAGCAGAAACGAAATGACCCCACCCGCCGCCAACGCCAACCCAGCAACCTCACCCGCGCGCTTCCGCCGCTTCAAACGAATCAGCAAAAACTCACACATCCCCAGCGCCGCCGCCATCGCGTAAAGCTGCACCGGATGCGTCCGTCCCAACACCGTATCTCCCGCCGTCACCACACCCCACGGCAGCCGGGTAGGCATCCCCGCATCGGTGCCCTCAACAAAATGCCCCAGCGACAGCACCGCCGCCAGCAGAGCCGCGCAGGGAGCCCACGCATCCAGCACATCCAGCACCCGCAGCTTCTTTCTCCACAGATAAACCCGCACCAGCACCACGGTCAGCGCCATCCCTCCGTATGTCAGCGAAGGCAACGCCAGCACCAGCAGCGGATACCGCAAAAACGCGCGAAAATCCATCACAACCAGCAACACCCGCGAAGCCATGAACGCCGCGACGACGGCGAACATCCCCGCATCCCACAGCTTTTCCTCAGCAATTCCCACAAATTTTGCAGTGCGCTGGCTCAACCACAGCGCCGCCACCAGCCCCAGCGCGGCGAACACCCCATATACCGGCAGCCGCACCGGCCCCAGCCGCAAATACCCCGGCACACCCGCCGCAATCGCCTGTAGCTGAAATCCCATCAACCCCAAGGATACGCCGCCACCAGCCGCGCCTTCTCTACCCTCTACACTCTACCCTCTACTGTCTGCCTTAAAAGCAAAGACCGATCCGCTTGGCCGTACGGTCGAGGCGCAGGTGAACCCGCGTGTAAGCGGTGGGATCCAGCCGTCGCTCTTTAGGCTTTCGGAACTGGCCGACATAGCACACCGAGCTATTTAACGAGCCGAACCCCTGTTCAATGAATATTGGTTCAACCTGCGGTATTCGCCGTACCTGCTTTGCAGACCGGTCTCTGCCTTGGATGCTATCGGGCATCGCCGCTAAGTGCAACTCGGCGCACCAAACGCTCAGAACTCACCAGCCCACTCATTGCCCAGAATCAGCAGCGACAAGGTCAGCCTGCTCTAAGGCAGCCACGAAAACCTTGACCATGTCCGTGAGCTTGGGGCCTTCAAAAAGCACCAGCCCATCCGCATTCAATAAAACATAATGCGGTATCGTCCTGATGCCGAATAAATCGCTAATTCGACCATCGTCGTCGATGGCCTGGGGCCAGGTCATACCTTCCTTTGCCATCGCAATGCGCCATTTTTCGCGATCGGA
>Ga0302314_10018668_pt1 | contig 11553 bp, 9 predicted proteins | sample III_Palsa_N2_3_FD_200533 | JGI IMG/M metagenome (GOLD analysis project Ga0302314, IMG submission 200533) | Peat permafrost microbial communities from Stordalen Mire near Abisko, Sweden - III_Palsa_N2_3 | ecosystem: Environmental > Terrestrial > Soil > Palsa > Peat permafrost | place: Sweden... | reverse complement strand
GGGTGAGCTCGCGCGCCTGCTGAACCGCATCACCAAGTCGGATCGGTTCTCCGCGAGCGATGTCTTTCATGTCGCCGAGCCGCCGCAGCTGGCCAGCAACTGGCTCGCCACGATCTTCGGCCACGCCTACTTTCGCACCACCCTTTTGATCTGGACGGCCTTCCTGTTCAACACCATGGGGCTGTACTTCTTCGTCAACGGGCTGCCCACGATTCTTGCGACCAGCGGCATGAGCCATGAGTTCGCGATCCGCGGCGCGACCTTCTTCAATGTCGGCGGCAGTCTCGGCGCGATCGGCGGGGCGATACTCATCAGCCGCTACGGCAGCCGCTCGATCGGCAGCACTTTCGCCGCCGTCGGCATGATCGCGACCCTCGCGGTCGGATGGATGCTCGCCGGATCGCTGCCCACCGCCACGCAGATCTTTCCGCTGTTCGTATTCGCCGGAATCGCGTTCTGCGGCATGCAGGGGTTCGTGTATGCCGTCGCCTCGAATGCCTATCCCACCTACGTGCGCGGCGCGGCGGTCGGATGCGCCCAGACCGTGTCGCGCATCGGCGCCGTGCTGAGCGGTGCCTTCCTCGGAATCGAAGGCGTGCCGGTCACCCTGCTCTTCTACGTGGTCGGCGCTTCGATGAGCCTGCTGCTCGCGAGCTACTTCTTCATCGGCTCGCACTTCCAGGCGCGTGAGGCGCACGCCTAGGACCGGGTCGCCTTCACGCAGGCACTCACGAAATCCCGTGCCAGCGGCGGTACCAGGCCGATCAGCGCCACCCGCTCAGGTTGAAACAGTGTCGCGACGAAGAACGGATGCTCGGTGAGCTCGAGCGCCCGGACCTCCCCCGAGGGGGATTTCCCAGCGATCTGCATGTCTGCCGAGGTGATCTCGTCCACGAAGCGCCGGTTGAGTCCGTAGCGGCATTGGTACCCTTCGACGATTTCATCCCGACCGTAGGCCGCGTGAACGCGAGTGCCCGGCTCGAGCTGGATGAAATCGGTGGCCTCGACCAGGCCGCATTCCAGCAGTGAGATGACGGCTCGTTCGGCCTCGGGCGCCGTTTCGGCATGCTCGGCATCGGCCCAGCCGAGGACGTTGCGCGCGTACTCGATGACGGCGTGCTGGAATCCGCCGCAGGTCCCCAGGAAGGGACGGTCGTGTTCGCGCACGAAGCGGATGGCGAGCAGCGCACCCTCCATGTTCAGATAAGGACTGGCCGGAACACACCACAGCGCGTCAAATTGCGCCACGCGCCGTTCGCTGGTGATTTCGGGGGTTGCCACCCACTCGAATTTCACGGCCGTTTCCAGCTCATCCGCAGCAAGCTGCAGCGCCAGCGGAATGGCCCGGTGCGCGGCAACGCTGGCATCGTAGTCGCCGATCAGTCCGATGGTGATCATCCCGCCTGCCTCTTCTCACACGTCATGAATGACCGGTGGATGGCCTAAGCTTACTTCACCGCGCGGCATCGCCGCCGACGAATAGGGCATCGTGATGTGGCCCGCGGCATCCACCGCGATCAGTCCGCCGACGCCGCCAAGTTCTTTGAGTTCGACAATGACCTCGCGTGCCGCGGATTCGAGATCCTTGCCCTGGTACTTCAGGCGCGCGCGCACTTCGCTGGCCACCGTGAACCGGATGAAATACTCGCCATCGCCGGTCGCGGAGATGGCGCACACGCCGTTCTCGGCGAGAGTTCCGGCGCCGACCAGCGGGGAGTCGCCGACCCGGCCATAGTGCTTGTTCGTGAGACCGCCGGTCGAGGTCGCCGCGGCGAGGTTGCCGTGCGAATCGCAGGCCACCGCGCCCACGGTGCCCGTCGTAGCTGCGAGCGCCCTCTTGAGCTGCCGGCGCCGCCGCTCGGTGATGAAGTCAGCGGCCGGTATCAGCGTGAGGCCCTGCTCGAGCGCAAACTGCTCGGCCCCCGGACCTGCGAGCAGGACGTGTTTGCCGTGATCCAGGATCAGGCGTGCGAGGTCGATCGGATTTGCGATGTGGCGCAGGGCCGCAACGGCACCGGCCCGGCGACCATTGCCGTCCATCAGGCAGGCGTCGAGCTCCGCGAAGCCTTCGTGGTTCAAGACCGCGCCGCGCCCCGCGTTGAGGACGGCGCAGTCCTCCAGGATGCGCACGCTCGCCTGGACGGCATCCAGGCCGCTGCCGCCCGCGGCCAGTATCGCGCTGCCGCCGCCAAGGGCGTCCTTCAGGGCCGTCCTGATTTTAACCTGCTCCGGCGCCGGCAGATCCTTCGGCGCACTGCCGGCACCGCCGTGAATCGCCAGCGCCCAGTGGCGCGCAACCCCAGGGGCGTTTATCTTCAAAGCGTGCTCCGGGAAGGATTCCGAAGCCGATGCATAAAGCGAATGGAGAACCCCGTCAATGGCTCGTTTCTTTTCCAGCGCAATTCTCCTGGGCACGTTGCTGCTCGAAGCCTGCGCCAGCCCGGCACCCAGTCCGACCGCGGCGGCACCCGCAGCGCCGGTGTCCACCGCTGTGGCCGCGCCCATGGCAGTTCCACCGGGGGCCGTGTCCCCCGCCCCCGTGCCGGCGGTGCCCGCGGGGTCCCACTATGACCCGCTCGAGACCTTCGCCAGGTTGACGCTGCCCGACCCTGTCAACAGCATGCGGGCGGGCGACGGGTCGCCAGGACCACAGTACTGGCAGAACCGGGCCGACTACACCATCCACGCCCGACTCATTCCCGATAAGAAGGAGCTGCACGGGACGGAGGTCATCACCTATACGAACAACAGCCCGCAGACATTGGACTGCCTGTGGGTGCAACTCGATCAGAACATCTACCGCGCCGACTCACGCAGCGCGGCGCAGGGTGTCGGCAGGCCGGCGGGCGGGCAGCCGCGCCTTCCCGTTTCCGCCACCACGACAAACGGCGACGAACTCGATTCGGTCGAGGTCGAAACGGCGGGCCATACCACGCGGGCCGACTACGTGGTCAGCGATACCCGCATGCAGGTCAGGCTGGCTACCCCCCTGAAACCCCACTCCAGCCTTCACCTGCACATTGCCTACCACTACACCGTGCCCGGTGTGTGGGGGGGACGCACGGCCTGGGCGCCGTCGAAGAACGGTGAGATCTTCGACATCGCGCAGTGGTACCCGCGCATGGCGGTGTTCGATGATCTGCGTGGCTGGGACACGCTCCCCTATCTGGGCAGCGAGTTCTACCTCGAATACGGCAATTTCGACTACTACGTGACGGTGCCGGCGAACATGCTGGTCGCGGCCTCGGGCGAGCTGGTGAATCCGCGCGAGGTCCTGACGGCCGCCCAGGTTGAACGGCTCGAGCAGGCGCGTCACTCCGATAAGACCGTGATGATCCGGGGGCCCGAGGCCGTGAATGACCCCGCCAGCCGGCCCAGGAGCAGCGGCGAGCTCACCTGGCATTTCAAAATGACGAATACGCGCGATGTCGCCTTCGCGGCGTCGCGCGCGTTCGTCTGGGATGCGGCACGCATCAATCTGCCCGATGGCAAGAGCGCTTTGGCGATGTCGGTCTATCCGGTCGAAAGTGCGGGTGCCCAGGACTGGGCCCGCTCGACCGAGTATTTCAAGAACGCCGTCGAGAATTTCTCGCGCCGCTGGTACCCCTATCCCTACCCGGCGGCCATCAACGTCGCGGGACCGACCTCGGGCATGGAATATCCCGGCATGGCCTTCGACGGCGCGGAGACGAAAGGCAAGAACCTCTTCTGGCTCAGCGCTCATGAGATCGGCCATACCTGGTTTCCGATGATCGTCGGCTTCAATGAGCGCCGCGACACCTGGATGGATGAGGGATTCAATACCTTCATTGATGTCTATGAGTCGGTCGACTTCAATCGCGGCGAGTTCGCGCCGAAGCGCGATTCGGAATACGCCGGCGGTGGCGGCAACCCGGTCGAAGAGATCCAAAGCGTGCTCAAGGATCCGGGGGCTCCGATCCTGCTCACCAATTCCGATGAATTCCTCAGGAAGTACGGGCACACGGTCAGTTACTTCAAGTCGGCGCTGGGACTGGTACTGCTGCGCGAGCAGATCCTGGGTCCCGAGAGGTTCGATTTCGCGTTCCGCAAATTCATCCGCGACTGGGCGTACAAGCACCCCTCACCCTCGGATTTCTTCCGCGCGATGGACAGCACCGGTGGTGAGGACCTCGCCTGGTTCTGGCGGGGCTGGTATTTCAATAACTGGAACGTCGATTTCGCCGTTGCGAAGGTGCTGTACATGGACGGCGATCCGGCGAAGGGCGCGATGGTCACCGTCGCGAGTCTCGATCGTCTCGTTCTGCCCGTCACCGTACAGATCGACTACGCCGATGGGACCCATCGCCGGGTCAAGTTGCCCGCCGAAACCTGGATGCAGCAGCGGCAGGCGGAGATTCAACTGGAGGGCGGCCCGGCAATAACCGCGGTCACCGTGGATCCGGATCAGGTCATCCCAGATGAGAATCGCGGTAACAACATACTCAAGGCACCGTTCGCTGCAGCGGCGGGACACGACTGAGGCTTGCGGTGGCCCGCAGGGCAGGCGCCGCGCGCCGGCGCCGCAGCAGCCAAAACGTAAGGACGATGATCACATTCGGGATCCAGGACGTGTACGCCAGCCAGACAGACATCGCCGAATAGCTCGCATACCCGAGCGCGAAGCCCAGCGGAATCTGCAACCGCAGCGTCACCGCCCCGAAGGTCATCGCATAACTCAGGCGCATCATCAGGCGATGCAGCTCGAACTTGCGTTGCACCGCAGCCCGCCAGCCCATGAGTGACGTGCCCATCCAGCACACCGCCAGCAATCCGAAGCCCAGACCCGCGATCGGACCGCCCGAGGCGTACGGTGCCGTTGCCAAGGCCGCGATGCCGGCAATCACGCAGGCCGCGACGTACACCCGTCCGACGTAGCGATGAATCTTCGGATGTCGCGCCCGCAGGCCCGGGACGAACTGAAGCGGGCCGACGAGCAGCGCGATGGGCGCGATCACCATGTGCACCAGGGCCCGCACCGGCACCTGGGTAATGACCCCGCGGATGCCCTGATCGATCAGCGGCCACGCACCGAAGGCCACGGCGGCATAGCGCAGGGAGTACAACGCCACGAGAAACGCCACTGCGCCCATTACCACCCAACCGGTTCGCCGCAGTGCAATCATGACTGGTATCCGCTATGATCTAAACAGTGTTTAGATAAAGTAGCTGCTAATTTGAACAGTGTCAAGATTGGCTCGAAAGGGCGCAGGCCGAAGCGCAGCACCTACCATCACGGGGATCTGCGCCGCGAACTGCTGGCGGCGGCCGAAGCGGTGGTGCTCGCACGCGGGGTGCATGGCTTCACGCTGCGCGAAGCCGCACGCCGCGCCGGAGTGACACCGGCCGCCCCGGCCCACCATTTCGGCGATGCCCGCGGGCTGCTGACCGAGCTTGCGATCCTGGGGTTTCGCGAGTTCGCAACGGTGCTGGCGGCGGCCGATGCAGAAGGAGGTAGCGATCCTGCCCAAAGATTGCAGGAGCAGGGACAGGCCTACGTCCGTTTTGCACTCGACCGTCCGGCGCGCTTCCAACTGATGTTCAGCCGCGGTGTCTACAACGAGGAAAACCCTGAGCTGAAGGAAGTCGCAGGGGCGGCCTACGCAGTGCTCGAAGGCGCCGTGCGCGCCGCGATGGCGATCCCACCCGGCCGGGCACTCGACGCAGACAGCCACGGCTTGCTGCTTGCGAACTGGTCACTGGTGCACGGGTTCGCGCATCTTGCCTTGGGTGACCGATTGCGCGACCCGCAGGGTTCGTTGGCGACCCGCGCACTGATTTTGAATTCGCTGCTGCCGGCAGCAACCCGGCATCTCGCCCGCTCGACCAGGACGAGCGGTTGAACGCCCCGGTCAGTCCTCGCAGTTCGGACACACGTTCGCGTGCATCGCAGCAATTGGCACATTGCGGGCGACCTGCAGCCGCGGGATCAGGCCGCTGATCGTAGCCAGGAGTTCCTCGCAGGTGCGCAGCTGCGGCGAATGCAGCGGACCGTCCTGCTGCACCTCTGCATCGAGCAGTGCCGAGAGTTGGGTGAGATCTGCGATGGCCTGATCGATGAGCCGCGTCGGGTCAAGAAGCATGGGGGCGCACCAGGTGGAAAGGACGACCTGTATATTTATACAGCTCGAATATTCCTTGCGCAAGGTTCCGCCGGAATCGCCCGCGGTGCGGATGAAACGCGCAAGCGGGGTGGTCCGCCGCTCCGCCGCCCAGCTTTGACTTAACACGCCGCCTTGGCGCTGCACTGCGTCAGCCGACACAGTACCTTACGCTTTGTTTGTAGTAGCCTCGGCCACGCCGAATGGAAGGAGCGCAGAAGCGATCCGCAAAACACATGGACCAAGCGCCAGGCTCGTTGCAATCAGGTGAAGCCCACGACCCCGCCACCGGCCGGCCCGATCCGGCAAAGGCGTATGGGGTCGATTTTTCGCTGCTCTTCGCCCAATCACCCGAGATCCTGTTGGTGCTGCTGCCCGATGCGCCGCGCTTCACGATGATTGCGGCAACCACCGCCCGCCTGCATGCGACCCACCTGACGCAGGAGAGTTTCGGCCGCGGGCTCTTCGAAGTATTCCCTGACAATCCCGACGACCCGGCGGCAAGCGGCACGAGCAACCTGCGGGCCTCGCTCGAGCGCGTCCTGAAGACGCGTCAACCCGACACGATGCCGGTCCAGAAGTACGACATCCGCGGGGCAGACGGCGAGTTCGAAGTAAAGTACTGGAGCCCGAAGAACCTGCCAGTGCTCTCGCCGCAGGGCGAAGTGCTCTACATCTTCCATCGCGTCGAGGATGTCACCGAACTGGTGCGCGCGAGCGAGTTGGGCGATCAGATGCGCGGCCGCACGAGCGCGATGGAGCGCGAGGTCATCAGTCGCAGTCGCGAGCTCGACGCGGCACTGCGCAAGCTGCGCGATTCGAATCTGAAGCTGGCCGAGCTCGATGCCGCGAAGACGGTGTTCTTCAATAACATCAGCCACGAATTCCGCACGCCCCTGGCGCTGATCCTCGGGACGCTCGAGGATGAACTCTCGAGCAATTCCCCGCTCCTGCCCGCCAAGACCCGGATGCAGCTGAAAATGGCCCATCGCAACAGTCTGCGGCTGCTCAAGCTCGTGAACTCCCTGCTCGACTTCTCGCGCATCGAAGCCGGCCGCATGCAGGCACGCTACCAGGCGACGGACCTTGCGGTACTGACCAAGGAACTCGCCGGCAACTTCCGCTCGGCGATCGAGCGCGGTGGACTCCTGCTGGCGGTTGATTGCCCGCCACTTCCCGTCGCGATCTACGTCGATCACGACATGTGGGAGAAGATCGTCCTGAATCTGCTCTCGAATGCCTTCAAACACACCTTCGAGGGCAGCATCACACTCAAGCTCGCCTGGCTCGGCGATGGCGTGCAGCTGAGCGTTCAGGACACCGGTGTCGGCATTGCCGCGGAAAACCTGCCGCGCCTGTTCGACCGCTTTCACCGGGTCGAGGGCGCGCCCTCGCGCACGCACGAGGGCAGCGGTATCGGGCTCGCGCTGGTCAAGGATCTGGTGCAGCTGCATTCGGGCGCGATCGCAGTGGAGAGTGAGCTCGGCAAGGGCAGCCGCTTTCAGGTCACCCTGAAAGCCGGTACGGCGCACCTGCCCACGGATAAGATCGATCACACGGTCGATGCCTCCATCAGCGGCCACTTCACCGCCGCCTTCGTCGAGGAAGCTTTGAACTGGAGCCCTGCCGGGCTGGACAGCGCAAATCCGGGGCCACCTGCGCTGATCGATCCCAATGGAGTTTCGATACCGCCGACGTGGACCGCGCCGCGGGCACAGATCCTGTATGCCGACGACAATGCCGACATGCGCTCGTATGTGACGCACCTGCTCGGCCGCCACTACGACGTGGCCGCGGTGCCCGATGGTCAGGCGGCGCTCGAGGCCGCACTGGCCTCGCCTCCCGACCTGGTACTGTCGGATGTCATGATGCCGAGGCTCGATGGCTTCGGGCTGCTGCGGGCGCTGCGCGCCGACGTGCGCACCCGACGTGTGCCGGTCATTTTCGTTTCAGCGCGCGCCGGCGAGGAATCGGCGATCGCGGGACTCGATACCGGCGCCGATGACTACCTCGTCAAGCCCTTCACGGCGCGCGAGCTCCTGGCACGGGTGCGCACCCACGTCGGTCTCGCCTGGCAACGGCGCAGCTGGGACAGTGAACTCGAACAGCGGGTCGAGCAGCGCACCGCGGAGCTCGCCGCCGAGATCGCGCGGCGACGGGCCACCGAAGCCTCTCTCGAAGCGCAGATACAGCGGCTCGGCCTGCTGGATCAGATCACGCGGGCCATCGCCGGGCGAAAGGATCTCGGCGGCATCCTGCTCGCCGTCGTCCAGAACGTAGAACAGAACCTGCCTGCCGATGTCTGTTGGATCGGCCTTCCGGGTGCCGTGACGGTGGGCCTCGCACTGGGTGGCGAGCTGCTCTACGAGCCCGATTTCCATCCCGAAGCGATCAATCTGCCGCCGGAACTGGCGGGCGTGGAGGTGCGTTCTTTGGTGATTGCGCCGCTGCGTGCCGAAGGCGACCTGCTTGGCGTGCTGCTCGCGGGCCGGCGCGAGCCCGACAGCTTCAGCGTCGGTGAGCGCGAGTTCCTGCGCCAATTGAGCGAGCACGTTGCGATCGCCGCGCGCCAGGGACAACTGCACGAATCGCTGCAGGCTGCCTACGATGACCTGCATCTGACGCAGCAGACGGTACTGCTGCAGCATCGGGGGCCGCCGGAGCCCGCTACCGACCCGGTCGCGCCTTCGGCGGCGGCGGCGTCGCCGTCTCGACGCCTGTGACCCGGTCGCGCCCGTCGCGCTTGCTGCGATAGAGCGCCGCATCCGCCGCGCTTTGCAGCCGCGTCGGCACATCCGCGATGCTGCCCTTCACCGTCCACAGACCCGCGACGCCAAAACTTGCGGTCACCGGAATCTTCTTGCGCCCGACCAGAAACGGCGTTGCACGAACGTGATCACGGATCTTGGTCGCAACGACGATGGCCGCCTGGTAGTCGATCTCCGGCAGGACGATCGCAAACTCCTCCCCGCCGATGCGCGCGATCCAGTCCGTGCCGCGTCGCACGCACTTCTGGATCCGCGCTCCGAACTCGCGCAGCACGACATCTCCGGCGCCATGACCATAGGTGTCATTGACGGCCTTGAAGTGGTCGATATCGCACATGCCCACCGACAGCGCGTGCCCATAGCGGGCCGCACGCCGCACCTCCAGGGGAAAATGGCGTGCGAAGAAATGGCGGTTCGCGACCTTCGTAAGCGCATCGGTCGTCGACAACTTCCGGTTCTCGTGCAGTACCCGCCGCAGCGAGACTTCCACGTGCGCGGTGCGCCTGGCGATCTTGAGTCGCGCCAGCACCACCACCGCCGTGCCATGGCGCGGGATGCAATCATCGGCACCGGCCTCGATGGCGGTAATGAAGTCGGTCTCGGAGCTGCCCGTCAGCATGACTATGTAGCTTTCCGGGCTCAGCGCGCGCAGCGCGCGGGTCATCTCGTGATCGTCGGTGATGATGATTCCGGGCTGTTCAGTGCGCAGGGTCTGCAGCACGGCCGCCGGGCCGTCCGGTGCGAGTGTCGGCATTTCGCCGCTCGCGAGAATGGCGCAGATGTCCTCGCGGGCGTTCGCTTCATTGGTGACGACGAGGATCCCGGGAAGCGGTGTCACGCGTAACAGGACGCCGACCGTATCCGTCCGGTCGCCAAGACCCAATGGCGTCTCCGCCAGAACGGCCTGTCGCTCGAGCAGTCCCTGAGCACAGCGCGTTGTGTTTTCGGTTCTCGACGCCATGGAACTTTGTTTCCCTGTCAGCAAGGCGTTCGTCGCAGCGGCAACGCTGCCAGAACCGACGCCGGCCATCATTGACGCAGCTCACAAGGTGTTACCAAGTGTTGAAACGATGCGGCGGAGTTTCTGTTCAAATATTTGCATCGGCTCGGGACTTATGGCACATGCCATCTCAAATAGTGGTCGTTTACGCGCAGTTCAGTTGAAAAATGCGCGCAATATTCGGCATGAGCCGGAATTGAGGTTTCTGCATGCTAGGCTCGTGACTCATGCCAATGTTCCATCACAACGGACAGGTGCTCCACTATCTGATCCGCGGCAGTGGTGAGCCGGTCCTGCTGCTGCACGGCATCGGCTCGAGCGGCGCCGACTGGGCCTTCCAGGTGCCCGCGCTCGAGGCCCGGTTCCGGGTCATTCTTCCGGACATTCCCGGCTGCGGTCACAGCGCCGCGCCTTCCGGTCGGCTCAGCATCGCTTCATTCGCAAGTTCGCTGTGGGCGCTGCTGGATGAACTTGGCGTCGCGCAGCCGAACATCGTGGGGTTCTCGATGGGCGGCGCGGTCGCACTCGAAATGGCATTGCAACGACCGGCAGCGGTGCCACGCATCGTGCTCATCAACAGCCTCGCAAGTTACCGGCTCAATCATTGGAAGAAATGGCTCGAGGCACGGATCCCGCCGGCCCTGGTGCGTACCCTGGGTATGCGACGGGTCGCGCGCATGGTCGCGGCGCGGGTCTTTCCGGATCCCTGGCAGCGGCCAATGCGGGAGCGGGCAGCGAGTGTCATCGGAGCGGTGCCGGCTCGTTCCTACCTGGGCTTGTGCAAGGCCCTCGAGCATTGGTGCGCCGCCGACCGCATCCGGGATCTGCGCAGTCGCACCCTCATCATCGCGGCCGAGCACGATTACACCCCGCTCGCGGAGAAACGCGAGCTCGCAGCGCGGCTCGGGGCTGCGATCATGGTGGTCCGCGGGTCGCGGCACGTGACGCCGTTCGATGCGATCGAGGCAACCAATGCGAGTCTGCTGGCGCATCTGACCGACCAGCCGTTGCCGGCCGTCGAGTACTGGATCCGCGACGCGCCGGCGCGGGCACCGGCCACGCCACCACCGGGGAGCGTTGCCGAGGAACACGCTGCTGCTGCGGGATTGAGCCTGTCGGCGCCGCGTGTCTGATGGTTCCGTGTAGGCCGTGACCCACTTGCACCGGGGATATGGGTCAATTGGAAAGCCATGGGTTTCGGCTACCGTCAGCCCTTCGACCATCAAAGGGGTATGTCATGCCTCAGAAGCAAACGTTGGAACGGGCGCGACGCGACAAGCGCGAAGGCAAGGCGCCGTCCACACAGGCCGGTGAGTTCATCCGCGAGGAAATCGACGACATTCGTGCGGGTAAGCACGGCGCTCGCTCGACCAAGCAAGCCATCGCAATCGGTCTTTCGATGGCGCGGCGGGCGGGAGTCGACCTGCCGCCGCCTGTGGCAGGCAAAGCCTCGCCGCAAACCCGCAAGAGCGCCACCCGCGACTACACACGCGGCCACGGTGCGCCCGCACGCCGGGCTGCTTCGCCCAAGCGGGCTCGGGCCTCCCTGCAGGCGCTGAAGCGCGAGAGCACCGCGGCCGCTTCGCCACAGGCGCTCTCCAACCAGGCACGGTCGGCTGCCCGGCAACGCTCGCCGACGCAGCGCTCGGCGGCAGCGCGAAAAGCG
>Ga0302314_10018667_pt1 | contig 11553 bp, 9 predicted proteins | sample III_Palsa_N2_3_FD_200533 | JGI IMG/M metagenome (GOLD analysis project Ga0302314, IMG submission 200533) | Peat permafrost microbial communities from Stordalen Mire near Abisko, Sweden - III_Palsa_N2_3 | ecosystem: Environmental > Terrestrial > Soil > Palsa > Peat permafrost | place: Sweden... | reverse complement strand
CTCGTGTCTCGAGCTGCTCGAGATAGCGGTCCAGGTGCCGCATCGCGCCGGTCTTGGCCGCCTGCCCGGCGGCACGCAGCTCCTCCCAGTCACCGAGCTCGGCGACGACCGCGGCCCGCTTGGCACGAATGGTCTTGGTGGCCATCGCGAGGTTGGCGCGCAGCTGGGTGTCGCCAAGGGCACGGCGGGCCGCGACCGGGAACGGCTCGGAGCCACGCAGGTGGCCGACGCCTGGAGGCGCGGTCGGCAAGCCCAGGTAGGTCGTCATGTCGCCGCCTTGGTAGAAGCGAGGATCTCGGCCAGGTGCACCGTCTTGATGCCGGCGCGCAGCCGCGACAGGCCGCCGCCGATATGCATCAGGCAGGAACTGTCGCTGGCCGAGCAGACCTCAGCACGGGTGCCGAGCACGTTCCGCATCTTGTCCGCCAGCATGGCGGTCGAGGTGTCGGAGTTCTTCAGGGCGAAGGTGCCGCCGAACCCACAGCAGACGTCCGCATCCGGCAGCTCCATCAGGTCCATACCCTCGACGTGACGAAGCAGCCGCAGCGGGCGGTCCCCGACCCGCAGCATCCGCAGTGAATGGCAGGTCGGGTGGTAGGTGACCCGGTGCGGATAATAGGCGCCGACATCATCTACCCCGAGCACGTCGATGAGCAGCTGTGACAGCTCGAATGTCCGTCGCGCGGTGGCCTCGGCGCGCCGTGCGAGATTCTCGTCGCCATAGGCCCTCGCGACCATCGCATGCTGGTGCCGGATCGAGCCGACGCAGGAACCCGACGGCGCCACGATCAGGTCACAATGTTCGAACGTCTCGACGTAACGGCGGACGAGCGGCAGCGCGTCCTTCTGATAGCCGGTGTTGACATGCATCTGGCCACAGCATGTCTGGCCTTCCGGGAATTCGACCTGATGGCCGAGCCGCTCCAGCAGCGTGACAGTCGCCCGCCCGACGTTCGGATACAGCGTGTCCGCCAGGCACGTAACGAAGAGCGCGATCCGCATGAGAAAGATACTGCCCTCTCCGCGCCCAACGCGGAAGTAGCGACCCCCGGGCTTCGCACCCACGCGGACAGGACCCGCGCACGCACGCCAGGGCGGGGACAGGCTTTGAGCACTAGCCTGGAACAACGCCTCCGGCAGCTACATCACGCCGGACCTCCACTCCTGCGAGTTCACTCGCAATTGTGCGACTTCGTGTCAGCACCACCACCACGTGGCGATCCATCAGTGGGGCTGGATCGTCACCCTCAACCCTGACGGCACCACCACCGCCCGCAGCCCCGACGGCACCAAAATCCTGCACAGCCACAGCCACAGCCACAGCCACAGCCACAGCCACCGCCCGCCCGCCCGCGCCGGGTGAGTCCCGGACCGCCGGCGGCGATCACCTAGCCGGACCACCCGGCGGGGATGACCGGTGGAGGAGCTCGACGAGGTTGCCCTCCGGGTCGGCGACGAACGCCATCCGGACCCCGGCTTCGGGCGACGGGCCCGGTGGCATGACCGGCCGCGCCCCGCGGGCCACCGCCCGCTCGTAAGCAGCGTCCAGGTCGGTGACGTCGAACGCCACGTGCCCGTACCCCTCGCGCAGCGCGGCCTCAGCAGGAGTGACCGGCTTGCCGCGCGCCGTAGAACCTGGCCGGTGCAGCAGCTCGAGCCGATAGCCGTGCCCGGGATGGATGAGCATCTCGATGCTCAGATCTAGCGCTTCGACACGGACCGCGAGCTCGCGCACCAGCCCGAACACGTCGCAGAACCACGAGGCCTCCGCGGCCAGGTCCGCCACCGTCAGTCCGACATGATCGAATCGGACGCCGACCTCAACCATGGACGTTCAGCCCTTCCGGGTCGCGGGTCAGGTACGACGCGAACCGGCCAGACGGGTCGCGCGAAGCGCGGACCGCGGCTAGCCGCCGGTACGCCTCGTCGGACAGGAACCGGTCCTGCCGCCGGGTGAAGTCGGTGTCGCCCAGGTAGACACCGCTGCCGTGGGCGGCGGCCAGCGCGCCGGTCCGGCCGTGCACCCACTCGCTGTACCGGGCGTCATCGGCGGGGTCGGTGTAGATCACGTAGGTCGCCACGTAGACGTCCGCCTCTACCGAGAACGCCATGTCCGGAAGATCCCGGCGCGGCGCCCACCCGTACCAGATCGAGAACGAGTGCTCGGTATCCAGCTCGCTCCACAGCTTCTGCAGCATCGGGGCCAGCACGCGGGCTGGCGCGTCGGTCCACGTGCAGTCCACCGCGTACCGGTAGCCCTCCGGGTTCTGCACCGTCTGGGCCAGGTTCTCCTCGGCCACGCTCGTTGGGCCCCGCACGTGCCCGAGCGAACGCGCAGCCAGCGGGCCGTCCTGCAGCGGCGCGAGCAGCGCAAGCGCGACGGAGTCAGAGGAAGCCATCACCGTCGTGTGCAGCAGCAGGACTGTACCGGATGGACGCGTCGTACCGTCGTGCAGGGGAACGTCCGGCAGGCGAGTTGCCGCGACCACCGGCTCCACCCGCCGGTCCAGGCCAGGCAGGACGTCGTGCAGCCAGCTCAGCAGGTCTACCGCGTCCTCCAGCCCAAACGTCCACGTGTCGTGCCACATCACCCGCGGGGCCTGGTACGTCTGCAGCTGGAACCGGGTGACGACCCCGGGGAAGCCAGGCCCGGCGCCGCGCGCCGCCCACAGCAAGTCAGGGTTCTCGGAAGCGTCGGCGCGGACCAGGGCGCCATCCGCCAAGACCACGTCCAGGCCCACCACGCTCTGGCACGCCCACCCGCGCGCCCGCCCGTCCCAGCCCTGCCCGCCCTGCAGCAGGTAGCCGCCCAGGCCGACCGAGGCGCAGTGGCCGCCCGGGAAGGCACGGCCCCGCTCCGCCAGGAACGGCGCGAGTTCCAGGCCGCCTTGAGTGGCCGGCCGCGCCGAGACCACCCCGGTAGCCGGGTTGTACGCCAGGTCCCGCAGGCCGCCCAGGTCGATCAGCAAGGCGTCGTCGCGCAGGCTCCACGCGGCCCACGAGTGCCCACCGGAGCGCACACTCACCGGCCACCCGCGCGAGGCCGCCAACCGAACGCCCTCGGTTACGTCGCCATCGGAAGCCGCGAGCAGCACCGCCGCGGGGAACCTGTCCGGCCGGCGCCCGTTGAAGATGCGGCCCGTCCGGGCCTGTTCGTATCCCGGGTCACCACGCAGCAGCAGCCGCCCGGCCAGCGGCGAGCTCACCCGACCACCGCCGCGCCGCCGTCGACCGGGATGTTCGCGCCGCTCACGTGGGACGACTCGTCCGAGGCCAGGAACAAGATCGCGTTCGCCACGTCCTGCGGCTGTCCCCAGCGGCCCAGCGGCACGCGGGCGGCGATGCTCGCGGCCGGCCCGTCGGGATCGGCCAGCATCGGGGCGGTGTGCGGAGTCTCGGTCATCGCCGGGCTGACCGCGTTGACCCGGATACCGTGCGGGCCGCCCTCTACGACCAGCTGGTAGGTCAGCGCCAGCACGCCGCCCTTGGCCGCGCCGTGCGCGTTCTGCGGCATGAAGAACGCGCCGCGCGAGGCCGTGATCGAGGCGACGTTGACGATAGATCCGCCGCCGCCCGCCACCAGGTGCGGCCACGCGGCGCGGGTGACGAGGAAGACGATGTCCAGCTCGTGCCGGATCGTGAACGACCAGTCGGCGAAGGAGAGCGCGTCGATGGGGCCGAACCGGATCGCCGACGCGTTGTTGACCAGGATGTCGATCCCGCCCGTCAGGGCCACGGCCTCCTGCACCCAGCGCCGAGCCCCCTCCTCGGTGGCCAGGTCGACGGGCGCGATGGCGTCCATCCGCCCGCCCTCGGCCCGGGCCAGCTCGACGGTCTCGGCGGAGGTCTCCGGGTTCAGGTCACACCCCACCACGTGGGCCCCCTCCCGCGCGCATAGCAGCGCGGCCGCCCGCCCGATCCCGCCGCCGGTACCCGAGACGAGCGCCCGCTTGCCGTCCAGCCGACCCATGCCCGGCTCCTTCAATCCCAGTAGAGTATCTTCACTCTATGGAAGTTACTCTCTCACAGTGAGAGGATGGTCCACAAGCCGCCCGATCAGGAGGACAGATGTCGACCACGGACACCGGCCGCCGGATGCTCGGACTGGGCTGCGGTCAGCCGCACGGCAGCGCAGAGATCCTGCTTAAGGCGGCGCTGCGGGCGGCGCAGGACCAAGGCGCCGAGGTCGAACTGGTCCGGCTCAACGAAGTCCGCCTGCCCAGCGGGACCGCGGAAGCCGCCGAGCCGGACAACGCGTGGTGGCTGTGGGAGCGGATGATCGAGTGTGACGGGCTGATCGTCAGCACCCCGATCATCAGCCGGACGGTGGCGGCCCGGCTCAAGCTGTTCATCGACCGGGCGCTCGGACCGAACGCCGACGCCGCCATCATCGACGCCATGCTGGCGCTGCGCCGGGAGGGACGCGATCCGGCCGTCCCGTTCCGCGTCGACGAGCGGGTGCTCAAGCCCCGGGTGGCCGGCTTCCTCGCAGTGGGTGGCTCGCTGACCTCGCAGTGGAAGACGCTGGCCCTGCCGATCATGCACACCACCACGTTCTCGATGCATATCGCCGTCGTCGACCAGGTGCAGTTCGAGGGCGCCGGCACGCCGCGCTCGGTGGTCCTGGACCCGGCCGCCCTCGACCGGGCTGCCCTGCTCGGCCGCAACGTCGCGGGCCAGCTCGGCGTGCCCTTTGACCAGGCGCGTTACCTGGGGCCGCCCGGGCTGTGCCCGATGTGCCACCTCGACGTGATCGTGCTGCGCGGTGCGGACGTCGAGTGCGCCACCTGCGGCGCGCGCGGTCGGCTGGCGCCGGACCTCCAGGTGACCTGGACCGACCTGGCCAGCTCGGTCATCTCCATGGACGAGAAGCGGGCCCACGCCGCCGAGATCCAGGAAACGGCCGCCCGCCACCAAGCGCTGCGCGAGCAGATCGACGAGCGCGCCCGGGCGTTCGAGGCGTACGACCCGACCGTGCGTCCGGCGGGCGCCGTCAGCCGCTAGGCGCGGCCCCGGTCCAGTGGTGCCGCCCCGGCCCGACCTCCTGCGGCTCCCCGCCGGGCATGACCACGGTCGCGGTGGACCCGCCGGGCACAACCACGTCCAGCTCCATCGCTCCGTCGCCAACATGCCAGGCAAGATCGATGGGACCGAACGGGCCGTGGTAGCGAGCGGAAGCCCACGTGATTCCGCCGCCCGGCCGCGGGCGCACCTCGAACTGGCGGTGGCCGGGAGACGCCGGCCGCAGCCCCGCGACGTAGCGGTGCAGGAACGTGGCCACCGCGCCCTTGCTGTAGTGGTTCAGCGACCCGTGCGGGACGCCCCGGGCGTCCACGCCGTCCCAGTGCTCCCACAAAGTGGTCGCCCCCCGGTCCACCATCGTCAGCCAGGATGGTGTGGTGTCCTGTCGCAGCAGATCGTAGGCCAGGCCCAGGTGCCCGCTGTCGGCCAGCACCGGCAGCAGGTAGCCAGTCGACAAGAAGCCGGTCGCGAGGTGACCTCCGGCCAGGCCGACCAGCCTGGCCAGACGCCCGGCCACCGCCGGCCGGAGGTCCTCGGGCACCAGCCCGAAGGCCAGCGCCCGCACGTGGCAGGCCTGCGTCGCCGCCGCGAGCGTCCCGTCGTCCCGGACGAACTCCCGCCGCCACGCGTCCAGCGCCCCCTCGGCGATGGCCTGGTAGGGGCGCCACTGGTCCTCCCGCAGCCCGAGCACCCGGGCGACCCGGACCACGGTCGCCGCCGACCGGTACAGGTAGGCCGTGGCCACCTCGGACTTGTCCGCCCGGGCGAACGCCGGGAAGTCGGTGACCGTCACCCCCGGCTCCATCCATTCGCCCCAGTGGAAGCCGCTGTCCCACAGGTACCGCTCGTGCGCGGCGGGTTCGGGCCGGGCCGCGGCCCGGTCGGGATGCCGGCTGCCCGCGGCCGCGCCGGCGGCGAACCGGACCCAGGCTGTCATCGCACGCCACATCTCGGCTAGCAGCGACGTGTCGCCGTACGCCTGGTACAGGTCCCAGGGCACGGACACCACCGCGTCGCCCCAGCCCGCGGAGCCGTGCAGCCCGCCAAGCGGTCCGTCGAAGCCCTCGGACGGCGGGCAGGGCGACATGTTCGCGACGCACCCGTCGGCCCGCTGATCAAGCATCACGTCACCCAGCCACTTGCGGGTGAAAGCCAGCACGTCGTACAGGTAGGCGGCCGTCGGCGCGAAGACCTGCCAGTCTCCCGTCCAGCCCGCGCGCTCGCGCTGCGGGCAGTCGGTCGGGATGTCGCAGATGTTCGACCGCAGCGACCACACCACCGCCTCGTGCAGCCGGTTGACCCGGTCGTCGCTGCAGCTGAACCAGCCGGTCCGGCGCAGGTCGCAGTGCACGACGACGCCGGTGACGTCGTCGGGGCCCAGCGTCCCCGGATGACCCTCGATCCGCACGTACCGCATGCCGTGCGTGGTGAACCGCGGCTCGAACGTCTCCCCGCCAGGGCCGGGCACCACCTCGTCGACCTGCCCCAGCGGCAACGGCTCCGGGACGACCGGCAGGTCGACGTCGAGGTGCGCGGTGGTCAGGTCCCCGTCTCGGTCCAGCCACTCGCCGTGCGTCAGCGTGACCCGGCCGTCTGCGGGCCCGGGGTTCGCCAGCCGCACCCAGCCGCTGAAGTTCTGCCCGAAGTCCGCCACGAAGGCGTGCCCGCCGTGGGCCAGCCACACGGCCACCGGCCGGATCTCCTCGATCGACCGGACCGGCGGTGCGACCGACCGAACGATGGCCACGTCGACGTCACGCGCCACGGCGCCGGCCCACGACCGGTCGTCGAACGACACAGCGTGCACCGCCGGCCGCGGCCCGCGGTGGTCCTCTCGCTGGCCGCCGATGAGGTCCGCCGCAATGATGTGCGACGACGCCACCCGCCAGCCCGGCCCGCTACCCGCCACCACCTGCCAGCCGGGCCCGCTATCCGCCGCGGCCCGCCCGCCCGCGTCGGTTCGCACCTCGAGCTGCGCGCGCAGCGCGAGGTCCCGGCCGTACTGGTCGGCGGCTCGCGGCAGCCCGACCTGGCCGCGGTACCAGCCGTCGGCCAGTAGGACCGCGAGGACATGCCGCCCCGGCGGCACCAGTGCAGTGACGTCGTACGCCTGGTACTGGACCCGTGCGCGGTACTGGGTGTAGCCAGGGGCGAGTTCCACGTCGCCGACGCGTCGTCCGTCCAGGAACGCCTCGTACAGGCCGAGGGCCGTGATGTACAGCCGGGCCGCGGTGAGCGGGGGAACGTCAAAGGTCGTCCTGAGCCAGTACGCGGGCCGCGACCCTGCCGCCGGCCGCGGGTCTTCCGGCACGCCGATCCACCGCGCCGACCAGTCCGCCTCCTTCAGTAGGCCGGCCTCGACCCTGACCGGCTCGCTCCACTCGCTCTCGCCCAGGTCGGTCCACACCTTGACCTGCGCCTCGGCGCAGCGCCGGGACCGGTCGAAGACCGGCAGCCGGACGAACGACTGGGCCCGGCCGTCTACCCGGCCGGTATCAAAGCCGTCATCGGTGCGCAGCCGGTAGGCGTGCTGGACCGACGCGCCGTCCGGCAGCCACCAGCACAGGGCCGGCTCCTGCCCGCGGCCCAGGGCGTCGCCCCCGACGATCTCCGCCCACACCATGGGCACCATGAGCATCGTTCCCTTGACGTAGTAGCGTTCCGGGCATGACGCGCGTGGCAGCGGTCACCGGGGGAGCCGGTGCCATCGGCGGCGCGATCGCCGCGGGCCTGCGCGCGGCCGGGCACGAGGTCGTGGTCCTCGACCGGGACGGCGACCCGCTCGAGGACCTCGCCGAGCGAGCCGAGGTCCGGGCCGCAGACTTGGCACCGGGTCCAGGCCGTCAACGTTGAGTCGGCCCTGTGGCTGGCCCAGGCCGTGGCCCCCGGCATGGCCGAGCGCGGCTTCGGGCGGATCGTGTTCGTCGTCTCGGACACCGTCTGGGAGCCGCCCGCCGGCGACCTGCTCGCGTACGTGGCCAGCAAGGCGGCCCTGATCGGCATCGCCCGCACGCTGGCCCGCTCGCTCGGACGCGACGGGATCACGGTCAACTGCGTCGCGCCCGGGCTCACCCCGACCCCGGCCGCGGTAGCCGACACGCCGCCTGAGGCGTTCGCCGCGGTCCGGGCACGCCAGGCCATCGGCCGGGACTTGGAGCCCGGCGACGTCGCCGCGGCAGTCAGTTTCCTCGTCTCCGACGCGGCCGGGGCGATCACGGGCCAGACGCTGTGCGCGGACGGCGGTCTGATTCTGCGCTGAGCTCGTCCCCTTCGGCCCCCGGCCCCGGGCTCCGTACCAGGGCGTCGGCCCCGGGCGCCGGGCTCTGCACCCGGCCCGCGAGCCGCCGCTTGGCGTACTCCCCGGTCAGGCGGTCCTGGAGCTTGGCCAGCGCCACCGCCGGGCCCTTGCCGGTCGCGGTGCCCGTGATGCCGTCCGGGTTCTGGACCGCGGTCAGTACCAGCGCCACGCCGGCCACGATGGCCTGGTACTTGCCCACGTTCAGGTGCAGGTTCAGGAACGTCACGAACAGGCCCGCGGCGGAGAACATGATGCCGGCCACGACCGCCCCGGCGATGCGCCCGACCCCGGCCACGAACACGATCGCCAGCAGGCCGATCGAGGTGAACGCGGCGAAGCTGTCGGCGGTGAGCTCGCCCTGCATGTAACCGGTCAGCGCGCCACCGATGCCGGCGATGAACGCGGCCAGCCCGAACGCCATCAGCTTGGCCTGGGCGACGTTGATCCCGACCGACCCGGCCGCGCGCTCGTTGGAGCGGATGGCCAGCAGCATGCGCCCGGCCGGGCCGCGCCGCAGCCGGGCCACGAGCAGCCCGAGCAGGATCACCACCAGCAGCACGAGCACGCCGAAGATCAGCGTGGGATACGCCTTGCCCTGGGTGATCCCCAGGTTCAGGCCGGGCAGGCGCGGCGCCGGGATGGGCAGGCCGGCCGTACTGCCGGTGAAGGACAAGTTGGTGAACAGGACGGCGTCCATCGCCGCGGCGAACCCGAGCGTCACCACGGCCAGGTTGACCCCGCGCAGCCGCAGCGCCGGCAGGCCGATGACCAGCCCGATCGGTACGGCGAACAGGCCGGCCAGGATCAGCGACCACGGGAACCCGATGTGCCAGTCGGTGGAGATGTGCCCGAGCATGAAGCCGCCGATTCCGGCCAGGGACATCTGGGCCAGCGACACCTGCCCGACGTAGCCGGTCAGCACGACCACCGACAGCGCGATGCACGTGACGGTCAGCGACGATATGAAGGCGAACCGCAGGACGCTGCTGAGCACCAGCAGCAGCAGCACCCCGAGAACGAAGCAGATCGCCGCGGTGCGCAGCGGCGTGTGCGGGCGGCCGATCGACGGGTTGCGCTCGGCCACGTCCCCGCCGCGGGCGAGCACGGTGCGCGAGCGCAGCGCCATGACCACGATGATGACGGCGAACGGGAGAGCGTCCGACAGCCCCTGCTGGGGCAACCAGCTCCAGACGGTGATGAGCTTGTCGATCTCGGACTGCGCGCAGCCCAGCAGCAGGCCGGCTAGCGCGGTGATCCAGAACGACTGGAACCGGCCGATCAGCGCGGCGGCCAGGGCCGGCACCACGAACAGGGTGTAGGAGGTCGGGTCGAGGCTGGCCACCGGTGCGATCAAGATGCCGGCCGCGCCGGCCAGGACCGTGGCGATGACCCAGTTCTGGCCCGCGATGACGTTGGCGGAGATGCCGGTCAGCGCGGCCCCCCGGTCGTTCTCGGCCCCGGCCCGGGTGGCCAGGCCGAACCGGGAGAAGCGGTAGACGATCGCCAGCGCCACCGAGATGAGGATGACCACGCCGGTGAAGAACAGCCGGTCCTCTGGGAACGTGATCTTGGCGATCGACAGCGGGGAACTCGGGAAGATCGGATTCGTCGCCACCGGCTCGGTGCTGTAGTTGAGCACCGCGATGGCCTGCAGGGCGAGCATGACCCCGACCGACGCGCACACCCGGGTGAGCGGCGAGGCGCCCCGCAGCGGCCGGTAGATGATGACGTACAGCACCAGGCCGAAGATCGCCGCGTACACCAGCGAGATCACGATGGCGAGCCCGGTGTTGAGCCCGGCGCCCCCGTTCAGCGAGATCTGGTGCGGGATCAGAATCACCGGCAGCTCGAGCTCGCCGAAGCTGCGCAGGTTGACGAAGACGTAGGCGATGAACATGGCCACGGCGCCGTGCGCGAAGTCGACCACGCCCGCGCTGCGGTACTTCAGGACGAGCCCCTGGCCGAGGATGGCATAGGTGGCGCCCGCGCCCAGGCCGAGGATCAGGAACAGGATGTAGCTAGACATGGTGTCTCGTTTACGTCTCGTCGATACGCACAGTGCTGCGGTCGGGTCCGCCCGCGGACCGTGCAGACCCGACCGCGGTCATCAGCCGCTAAGGCCCTGGAAGTAGCCCTTCGAGGTCACCCAGGTCGGGTCGGGCTGGGTGACGGCCCCGTTCTCGATCTGGTTCATGAGGTAGTAGTCGTTGCAGATCGCGGCCGCGCCCTTCAGCGCCTGCCCGTTGCACGTGTATGAGTGCGACAGGAAGTTCGGGTGCGTGCCTGACTTGAACGCGGCCAGGATGCTCGACGTCGTCGGCGTGCCCGAGATCGTGCTCAGCACCTGCTGGACGTTCATCACGGTGGCGAAGCCGGCCGTCGAGATCGAGTCGATCAGCGTGCCGGGTGCGGCCCACTTCTTCATCGCCGCCTCGAACAGTTGCGCCTGCTGGCTGGTCCCGCTCTGCAGCATGAACGGCGAGGCGATGTACATGCCTTCGGCTCCGCCGGCCGCCGCGGCGATCACCGGCGGCGCGCTGCACGGGTCGATGCCCATGATCTTGCCGGTGAAGCCGACGGACTTGAGCGCCTTGAGTACGTTGCCGCAGCCGTTCGGCACGTCGACGTAGACGAGCTGGGCGCCGCTGCTCTCCACCAGGGCCGCCTGCGGGCTCGGGTCCGGCGAGGTCGGCGACAGCGGGATGTCATGGATCGTCGTCACCCCGGCCGCCTTGAACACCGGCGTGATCTGGGGCAGGATCGACTCGCCCTGAGCATTGCTGAAGTAGATCAGCGCGACACTCTTGATGCCCAGCGTCTTGCCCGCGTACACGGCAGCCGCCGCGTTGTCGCCCACGCTGACCGACCAGAACTGGATCGAGTTCGACGCGGTCTCGGGGACCGGGGTGAACGGGATGCCGCCCAGGTAGGCCAGGTTGGCGTGCGCGTAGATCGGGATCGAGGCGGGCGCGCCGACGTCGGCCGCGCCCAGGATCGCCAGGGGGTGCGCGGCGACCAGCTGGTTAGCGCATCGCGCCGCGGTGGCCGGCGTGCCGTCGCCGGTGCACTCGTCGATCACGATCGGGTGCCCGTTGATGCCGTCGAGGTAGTTGTTGACGTAGTCGACCGCGGCGATCGCTCCCTGGCGTGCCTCGGGGAAGGTAACCGCGCCGGTCTCGTCGTTGATCATCCCGAAGGTGTACGGCGAGCCGGTCGCCTTCTTGGGGGTGCCG
>Ga0302314_10018665_pt1 | contig 11554 bp, 13 predicted proteins | sample III_Palsa_N2_3_FD_200533 | JGI IMG/M metagenome (GOLD analysis project Ga0302314, IMG submission 200533) | Peat permafrost microbial communities from Stordalen Mire near Abisko, Sweden - III_Palsa_N2_3 | ecosystem: Environmental > Terrestrial > Soil > Palsa > Peat permafrost | place: Sweden... | reverse complement strand
CACGGTGTCGCCCTCGGCCAGGGCCGCCTGCATCAGGCCGCGGTGGGCGGCCATGCGCAAGTCGGGAAAGCCCAGCATGGCGGCGTAGGCGGCGCGGGCGCCGGAGGCATCGCCGGCGGCCTCCGCAGCCTGGGCCGACAGTAGCCGCACCAGCGCCGGCGTGTCGTCGACCAGGTCGGCGGCGCGCTGAGCCTGGCGGCGAGCCTCCGTGCCATCGCCGCCGGCGGCCGCGAGGAAGCCCCGGGTCAACGCTTCCTGGCCCTGGCGGCGGCGCGAGTCAGCGCGGGACCTGGCGGCGCGACGCGGCGCCTCGGCGACCCAGATCAAGGCGCGCCAGAACAGGCTGGCGCCGAGGGTGAAGAACAGCGCCAGCATCGCCGCGGCGGCGGCCGTCGTGCGGATGTTCCAGTGGAACCAGGTCACCTCGGCCGCGCCGGGCTCCCCGCGCACCGCGATCACGAGCACCGCGATGGCGACGACCAGCAACAGGATCAGCAGTGTACGGATCATGGCGAGGCGATGGCGGGGGCGACGGGTTGGCCGGTCGGGATGGCGGGCGCCGGCGTGAGCGCCGCCACCGCTCGCGAGCGGATCGCGGCGATGCGCTGATCGATCTCGAGGCGGCGGTTCGCGGCGGCCCGCCAGTCGGCGACCTCGGCGCGGGCCGCTGGCGGCAGACGTTGCAGGGTCTGGACCGCATCGTCGAGGTCGCCGGCCGAGGCCTCGGCCTGCGCCCGCGCCAGCACGCCATCGACCCCCGGCGCGGCAGGGTCGACGTTGCGCACGATCACCACGCGGCCGATCATGGCCCAGAATTTGGCGAGGAAGTCGGCGTCGGCTGGCGGCGTGCGCGCCGCTTCCACCACCGCGGCGGCCACGTCCGGCAGCGCGGCGGCCAAGGCGGCGCGGCTCGGCGCGCCCCGGGCCGCGAGCGGGACCAGGGCGCGAAGGTCCGGGTCACCCGGCGCCAGCGCTTCGTAAGCCGCCAGGTCGTGGTCGAACGGGGCGGAGCCTTGCGCGGCGACAGAGAGGGAGGCGGCGGCGAGCGCCTGGGCGGCGGCCTGGCTTTGCCGGGTCGACGCCGTCTCCAGGCGCGCGACCCGGTCACTCAGCGCGCTGTCACCGGCGCCGCCGCTGGCCGGGGGCGCCGTCATTGGCGCGCTCGCCACGGGCGGCGGTGGAGCGAGCGAGACTGGCCGGGCCGGCGGCTCGGCCGACAGTTGGGGCGTCGGCGCCAGCTGGGCGGGGAGGCCGAAGCGTCCGACCGCAGCGCCGATCGCCAGACAAACCAGGCAGAGCACCAGACCCGTCAACAAGCCGGTGGCGGACAGCGGCCGACGGCCGTACGCCGCCGGATCGCGGGACGGCGCCAGCTCGGCAGGATCAGGCGCGGCGCTCATCGCCGCCAAGAAGTGAACCATGCGGGGCCGGCGCGCAATCGCCGCCTTTACACGTCGCTGACGGACCCCAGCAGCGCCAGCAGCGCTGCTTCGTTGGGCGCCTCGGCGCTGAGCACCTGCGCCAGCCCGGCATGATTGAGAGCGTGGGCGATCTGGGGCGAGAGGCAGTAGGCGGAGAGGCTGGGTGACGGGTGCGACCGCAGGAAGGCCGCCAGCGCCTTGGCCGCCTTCGCCGAGTGGAGCAGCACGGCGTCGACGCGGGGCAGTTGCTCGATCAGCGCCGCCGAGGGGGCGCGGATCACCGTCTCGTAGAGCGTGATCTGCCGCACCCTCACCCCGGCCGCGTCCAGCGCCCCGGCCAGGTCCCGCGCGGGATCCGCGGCGGCGGGATAGAGGATCACGCCTGGCGACTCGTGACGACGCACCGCCAGAGTCGCCGCCAGGGCTTCCACGTCGCCGCGAGCCGATAGCACGTCGGCGAAGCCCACGGCGCGGGCCGCCACGGCGGTCGCATCCCCTACCGCGAACACCCGCAGAGCCCGCTCTGGCGAGCGCTCGGCGAAGGCGGTGACGGCGTTGGCGCTGGTAAAGGCGAGGGCGCCGACATCGGTGAGGTCGATCGGCGGGTCGGACCTGCGGCGGACTTCAAGCAGGGGCTCGACGATGGCATGAAGCCCGAGGGTGACGATACGGGCGGCGGTGGCGTCGGCGCCCGGTTGGGCGCGGGTGACCCAGACCAGAGGGGGCGCCGCGTGAGTCAAACCTGCAGGATCAGCGCCGCGCCGCCCTCGGCGGCGACTTCGGCGCCCAGCCGCAGGCCCAGCGACCGCGCCGCCGTCGCGGTCGCTTCGCCGCCGACATCGGCCTCGCCCTCGCGCCGGAACCGCCGCGCGCCGTCCGGTGTCAGCGCTTCGACGATCAGGCGCAGCCGGCCGCCGTCCAGCCGGGCGTGAGCGCCGATGGCGGTCTTGCACGAGCCTTCCAGCGCCGTCAGCGCGCCGCGCTCAGCCGCGACAGTGAGGACGCTGGGGTGGTGGATCAGCGCCTTGAGCCAGGGTGCATCGGCATCTTCTTCGCGCACCTGGATCGCCAGCGCGCCTTGTCCCGGCGCCGGTGGGTGCTCGACGGGATCGAGCGGCGTCGCGGCGATCGCGCCGAGGCCCAGCCGCTTCAGGCCCGCGAAAGCGAGGATGATCGCGTCGGCCTCGCCGGCTTGCAGCTTGGCCAGGCGGGTGTCGACATTGCCACGCAGGTTGATCAGCTGCAGGTCGGGCCGGATATGCAGCGCCTGGGCCTGGCGGCGCAGGCTAGCGGTGCCCAAGGCCGCGCCATGGTGCAGCGCAGCAATCGAGCTGGCGCGCGGGCTGACGAACACGTCGCGCGGGTCTTCCCGCTCGGGGATTGCGCCGATGACCAGGCCCGGCGGCGTGTCGGCCGGCATGTCCTTCAACGAGTGCACCGCGCAATCGATGCGGCGATCCAGCAGCGCCTCCTCGATCTCCTTGGTGAAGAGCGCCTTGCCGCCGATCTCCAGCAGCCGGCGATCCTGCACCCGGTCGCCGGTGGTGGTGATCTGGATCAGCGGCGCGACTTCGGCGGCGTCGGTCGGCGACGCGCCGAGCGCGGCCGCGATCTGGCGCTGCATCAGCCCAGCCTGCGCCAGCGCCAGCTTGGAGCCCCGAGTGCCGATTCGGACGAGCGGTTGCGAGGGCGTGGCCAATGGACTAGCTGCGAAGTGACGCCGGCCTGCTACACGCGCCGGCCGCCCCTAGCAACGACTGATGACACCGCCCTTCCTCGTCCTCGGCCTCGAAACCAGCTGCGATGAGACCGCCGCCGCGGTAGTGCGGCTGGGCGTCGACGGCCGGGCGAGCGTGGTCTCGTCGGTGGTCGCGAGCCAGATCGCCGCCCACGCGCCCTACGGCGGCGTGGTGCCGGAGGTGGCGGCGCGGGCGCACGTCGAGCTGATCGAGCCGGTGGCGCGGCAGGCGCTGGCCGAAGCGGGCGTCACCTTGGATGATATTTCGGGCGTGGCGGCGACCGCCGGTCCTGGGCTGGTGGGCGCGGTGATGGTCGGGCTATCGTTCGCCAAGGCGCTGTCGCTGGCGCGGGGGCTGCCGCTGATCGCGGTGAACCATTTGGAGGGTCACGCGATCTCGGCGCGGCTCGAGGCAGACGTGCCCTACCCGTTCCTGCTGTTGCTGGTCTCGGGCGGGCATTGCCAGTTGCTGGAAGTGGCGGGCGTCGGCGCCTGCACGCGGCTGGGCTCGACCATCGATGACGCGGCCGGCGAAGCGTTCGACAAGATCGCCAAATCGCTCGGCCTCCCTTATCCGGGCGGCCCGGCGCTGGAGCGGCTGGCGGAGGGCGGCGATATCGATCGCTTCCCCCTGCCCCGCGCCCTGCTTGGCCGCGACGGCTGCGACTTCTCTTTCTCCGGCCTCAAGACCGCGGCTGCGCGGCTGGCCGAAGGTGTCACTGATCAGACGGATCGCCGCGACCTTGCGGCGGCGGTCCAGAACGCGATCGCCCGCCAGCTGGCCGAGCGAACTCAGCGTGCGATGGCGGCTTATGCTGCGCAGCATTCGGTGCAGCATAAACGCTTCGTGGTGGCCGGCGGCGTGGCCGCGAACCGCACCGTCCGTGCTCGGTTGGAGGCCCTCGCCACCTCCAACGGCTTCTCGTTTGCGGCGCCGCCGCTAAAGTACTGCACCGACAACGCGGCAATGATCGCACTCGCTGGCGCCGAGCGACTCGCGGCCGGCATGATCGATGGCCTGGACGCTGTCGCTCGGCCGCGCTGGCCGTTGGACCAGGCCGCCGCCTTGGCCAACCCCACTCATGTTCCGGGACGCAAAGGCGCCAAGGCATGAAGCGCGTCGGCGTGCTCGGTGGCGGCGCCTGGGGCACGGCGCTGGCCCAGGTCTGCGCCCGCGCTGGCCTGGAGGCGACGCTGTGGGCGCGCGAAGCCGAGGCGGTTCGCTCGATCAACCAGGCGCACGAGAACCGCCTCTTCCTGCCGGGTGTGACGCTGGATGACACCGTGATCGCCACCGACCGGCTGGCGGATGTTGGCGACTCCGACTTCATCCTGGCCGCGGCGCCGGCGCAGCATTTGCGCGGCGTGCTGCGCGAGTTTGCCCTGCATGCGCGCCTGGGCCTGCCGATCGTGCTCTGCGCCAAGGGCATCGAGCAGGGGTCGCTGAAGCTGATGACCGAGGTGCTGGCCGAGACCATGGTCGGGGCCGACGCGGCGGTGCTGTCCGGCCCCAGCTTCGCCGGCGAAGTGGCGCGCGGCCTGCCCACGGCGATCACGCTGGCTTCCGCCGACGGCAACCTGGCCAAGGCCATCGCCGAGGCGATCGCGACGCCTACGTTCCGCCCCTACATTTCGCCCGATATGATCGGCGCCGAGGCCGGCGGGGCGATCAAGAACGTGCTGGCGATCGCCTGCGGCATCGTCGAAGGCCGTGGCCTCGGCCGTAGCGCCCATGCGGCGCTGGTGACGCGCGGCTTCGCCGAACTGACCCGGCTCGCCGTCGCGCTGGGCGGTAGGGCCGACACCGTCGCCGGCCTGTGCGGCCTGGGCGACCTCGTGCTGACCTGCTCCAGCGCCCAGTCGCGCAACATGAGCGTTGGCCTGGCGCTGGGCCGCGGCGAAAGCCTGGACGAGGCGCTGGAGGGCAAGATCTCGATCGCCGAAGGCGTGACCTCGGCCCCAGCCGTGCGGCAGCTGGCGCGGAAGCTCGGCGTCGATGCGCCGATCAGCGAGGCCGTCGCCGCGATCCTGGCCGGCGAGACCGGGGTCGACGAGGCCATCGCCGGCCTGCTTTCGCGCCCGCTGAAATCGGAGACCTGACCGCCGTGGCCACCTTCGTCCTTACCTGCATCGATAAGCCGGACTCGCTGGCGCTGCGCCTGGCGAGCCGCGACGCCCACCTCGACTACGTGCGCCGCCATCCGGGGTTCGTGCGGCTGGCGGGGCCTTTCCTCGACTCCGCGGGCGGGATGGTCGGATCGTTGTTCATCGTCGAGGCCGAGGACATCGGCGCGGCCGAGGCTTTCACCGCGTCCGATCCCTACGCGCTGGCCGGCCTGTTCGAGCGGGTCGAGATCCGCGCCTGGCGCGCCACGGTCGGCGCTCTGCCTTGAGCGGCAACCCGGCCCAACCGCTACCCGGGGCGCGGCTCTGCGCCGTCGCCGACATTCCCGAGCCGGGATCGAAGGGCTTCATGTTTCGCGAGGGCGAGAAGCTGTTCATGGGCTTCATCGTCCGCCGCGCCGGCGAGATTACCGGTTACATCGACCGCTGCCCGCACACCGGCCTGCCGCTGGCGCCGCTGCCCGACCGCTATCTGACGCGGGAGAACGACCTGATCATCTGCAGCTCGCACGGCGCGCTGTTCCGCATTGTCGATGGCTTCTGCATCGGCGGCCCTTGCGCCGGCAAGAAGCTGTGGCCGTGGCCCGTCATAGTCGAGGGCGACGACGTGGTGGCGGCCTAAGCGCAGGATCGCGGTGGCAGTCCCCCTAAGGGCGGTCGAAGGTCAGGTTGCAGACCCGGCCGGCGGTCCAGCTGCCGGCGCCGTGTTGGGCGGTAAATTGGGCGCTGACGGGGTGGCGATATGGCGCTGATTTGGTCGGATCGGCGCCGTAGCGGGCTGAGCCGGTGACGCCGGCGGCCTGCAGGTTCGCCTTGCCGTTCGCCTGGATCACGCCGTCGATGCGAAGCCATCCCGGCTGGTTGGCGGTCCCGTGTTCGCCGCGGATCACATCCCCGGCGACCTGTGCCTTGAATGCATAGAAGAATGCCACGTCACCGTCGGGTGACGCCGGACAGTCGACCGTGACCGCCCAGGCGCCGTCGAACGCTTCGGCGTGGATGTCCTGCGCCATGGCCGCGCCGCAGGAGAGCGCGGTGGCCAGCCCAAGGCTCAAACACAGTCCCAATCGCATTGCCGCTCCGCTGGTCGAGGTTCGCCGGCCCCGCGGCGCATCTTAGAGCACACCTGTCTCCATCACGTTGCGAAAGCGACTTCGGTGCGACCGTGTCAGCTTGAGGCCCTTGAGCACACCAGCAACTTCGTGGAAGTTGGGCGTCAGGGGGACCTGTCAGATGATCGACAAGACGGTTTGGATCGCGCTCGCGGCGGTGTTGGCTCTGGCCGGCTGCAACAAGCCGGCGCCGGCGGCTCAGACGGCCATGCCGTCGAACGCCGCGTCGGTCGCTGCCCCCTTCACCCCGTCATACGCTTCAGGCGGGACCGCACCAGCCGCCACGCCGACGGTGGCGCCCGCCGATGGCTCCGCCGCGCAGCCGACCGGCGCATTGCCCAGCGACCTGTCATCGCCAACGCCCGCCGAGGCCGCGACCTTCAACGCCGCATTCGACCGGGGCACCCACGACTCCTGCGTGACGTCGGCCGAGTCCAACGGCTTACCGCCGGACGGCGCCGACAAATACTGCAGCTGTGTGGTCGCCCGCCTCGAGCCGCTATCAGTGCAAGAGAAGTTGGCGCTGCCGCAGCATCATGACGTGATCGTGGCCGCGGCCACGGCCTGCCGCTCGCAATAGGTCAGGTCCCGGCGCCAAAAGCCGCTACGTCCTCGATCAGGCCCGCCACCGCCATCTTGACCAGTTCGCCGCCCTTCTCCGGCGTCGCCAGGCCGGGATCGGAGCCCATGCGGCCGTCGGGGTGGCGGGCGCGGAAGTCGGACGACTCGCGGATCGGGCCGGAGCCGGCGATCTGGGGCGCGTAGTTTGCGGACTTGATCGCGTCCGGATAGGCCCATTGCGTCACCGCGATCTCCGATGGCGTCGCGTGGCTGCCGTGACCGGACGGGAACTGCCGCCGCGCCAGGCTCATCACCCCGCTCAGGTCCCACCAGTTGCGCTGGCGAAGCGCGAAGCCGCGCGGCCGGCCGGCGTAGCTGGCCTCGGCGTAAAGCTCGGAGAAGGCCGCATCGATGGTGGCGACGTTGCCGCCATGGCCGTTGAGGAAATAGAGCCGCTCGAAGCCGTGATGCCCGAGCGATCGCGCCCAATCGCCGATCGCGGCCATGAAGGTCGAAGGACGCAGCGCGATGGTTCCCGGGAAGTCCAGGTGATGCTGGGCCATGCCGACGTTGAAGGTGGGCCCGACCAGGATGTCGGCGGTCTTCTGCGCTTCGTGGGCGATGATCTCCGGGCAGAGCCAATCGGTGCCGAGCAGGCCGGTGGGCCCATGCTGCTCGTTGGAGCCGATCGGGATCACCACGGTCTTGGACCGGGTGAGGAATTGCTCGATCTCGGCCCAGGTGGACAGGTGCAACAGCATCGGTGACTCCGAACTTCAGGCGGGCTGGCGTAGGCCGAGGGCGTCGATCGCGGCGACCTGCGCCGCCTCAAGCGGCCCCGCAGCGTCGGCCTCCAGGCATTGGGTGAGTTCGGCGCGGTTCTTAACCCCCAGCACCAGAGTGTCGACGCCGTCGATGCCGAGCGCATAGCGATGCGCGACCACGGCCGGGTCTTCGCCCCACGATTTGCACAGCGCGCGGAATGGGGCGGCGCGGTCGTAGTCGCGGGTGTCGGGGCTGTTGGCCGAGAGGGTGCGGTCGATGGCGCTGGTGAGGGCGCCGGCCTGGACCGCCCGGATGCCCATCACGCCGACGCCGGCGGCCTTGGCGGCGGCGATGATCTCGCGCGGCCGGGCCGGCGTTCCGTAGCGGTTCAGCGCGCCAGGGCTGTCCATCAGGTTGGCGATGGCTTGGACCACCTGCGGTTTTGGGTCGTGCGCTAGCGCGGCGAGGATCGCGTCCGGCACGCCGATGCCGGTGATGCCCCAGGCGCCGATGCGGCCGTCGGCTTTGAGCCGCTCCATCGTTGGGATCACTTCATCAGCGTACTGCGTCCAGGTCGTCGCGTACTGCGCCTGGCGGTCGGCGCCGTGGGCGTAGGCGAAGCCGTCGGGCGAGATGTTGGTGTGCAGGAAGAACACGTCGACGCGGTTCAGGCGCATCGCCGCCAGGCTGGCGTCCAGCGACGCGGTGAGCCGCCCCGCCGCCTCGCCGACCGGGACCGTGCCCAGCGAATGCTTGGTGGTGACCTTCACCCCGGCTGGCAGCTTGCCGTCGAACACCTCGCCGATGAAGGTCTCGCAGTTGCGATAGCCGGGCGCGGCGTCGAGCACGTCGATGCCGCCGTCGAGCGCGGTGGTGATGGTGGCGAGCGCTTCCTCGCGGCTGGTCTCGCCCCAGATCTGGCCGATGCCGCCGCCGCCCAGGGTCAGGCGGCTGACGGGTCCGAGCGGGCCGAGCGTTGTTTGCTGCATGGCGGACTCCTCTGGCTGACGCTCGGTCAGTCTGGTGTTTCTTCACTTCCGGGGCGATCATCGCCTCAGGAAACGTTCCGAAGGAAGGGCGACATGCGCACCAACGGCGTCAATCACCTAGCCCTGGTCTGCCGCGACATGGCCGAGACGCAGGACTTTTACACCCGCATCCTCGGCATGCCGCTGGTCAAGACCATCGCCCTGCCGGACGGCGGCCAGCACTTCTTCTTCGACTGTGGCGGCGGCAATTTGCTGGCCTTCTTCTGGTGGGAAAATGCGCCGGCGGCCGCGCCGGGCATCGCTTCGGTGGAGGACTTCCCGCGCAAGCCGATGAGCGCGATCGGCTCGATGAACCACGTCGCCTTCACCGTCGACGAGGACGAGCTGGCGCCCGCGATCGAACGATTGCAGCAAGCTGGCGTGCGGGTGTTGCCGCAGGTGGTCAATCACGACGACAGCCCGATGGGCGTAGCGCGCGAGAACGGTCCCGGCGTGTTCGTACGCTCGGTCTATTTCCGCGATCCGAACGGCATCATGCTGGAATTCGCCGCCCTCACCCGCGAGCTTGGTCGGCCGGAAGACGTGCTGCATGCGCCGGCGAGAGCTAAGGTCGAGGCGCCGAAGGTCCCGGCCTGATGCCGCGGCTGCGGGAGGTTCCGCGCCCCGAGGTCACCGACGAGACGATCAAGCGAATGTACGCGCTGTTGTTCGGCGACCGCGACCCGGTGGCCGAACCGGGTACGGCGACCGGCACGCGCGGCGACTGGTGGACCGTGTTCGCCAACTCGCCGGACATCTTCCAGCACGCGGTGCAGGGGTTCGCGATCTACCGCGGCAAGCGCAAGCTCGACCCGGTGCTGCGCGAACTCGGCCAGACGCGGGTCGGCTGGGCCAAGGGCAGCCAGTTCGTGTTCTCGCAACACTGCAAGTCGCTGCGCGGCCTCGGCGTCTCCGAAGAGCGGATCGCCGCCGTGCCGCATTGGCAGGTAGCCAGCTGTTTCAACGAGCAGGAACGCGCGGTGCTGGCCTACGCCGACTGCTTGGCGCAGGGCGGGCGCACGCCCGAGCCGGTGTTCCAGGCGCTGAAGGCGTTCCTCTCCGACGAACAGATCCTCGAATTGACCTACATCACCTGCCTCTACGACATGCACGCGGTGATGGTCCGGGCGCTGCGCCTTGAGTTCGATGATCGTGACGATCCGATCGTCGAAATCGCGCCGCCCGCGGGCTTCTCCGCGCGGGACTTCCTGGATACCGGGCGGCGCTAGCTCCGAGACACTTTTTGGCGAGCCGGCCGCGCGCGGGATCGACTCCAGCGCAGGCTTGTGGCGAGGTCCGGCCAAAGCGTCCCAGCTAGCGGGCGCAGCGGAGGAAGCGGCGCCATGACCAAGCCAGAGTTCATCAATCCCCTCGCCAAGGCCCCGTTCAAGGCGCGCTACGGCAACTTCATCGGCGGTGAATGGGTCCAGGCGGTATCGGGCAAGACCTTCGACAACGTCTCGCCGATCACCGGCGGCAAGATTTGCGAAGTCGCCCGCTCGGAAGCCGCCGACATCGAGCTGGCGCTGGACGCCGCGCACAAGGCCAAGGACGCCTGGGGCGCGGCCAGCGCGACCGAGCGTTCGCAGGTGCTGCTGAAGATCGCCGACCGGATGGAAGCCAACCTCGCGATCCTCGCCTCGGCCGAGACCTGGGACAACGGCAAGCCGATCCGCGAGACCATGGCCGCCGACATCCCGCTGGCGATAGACCACTTCCGCTATTTCGCCGGCTGCATCCGCGCCCAGGAAGGCGCGATCAGCCAGGTCGACAACGACACCGTCGCCTATCACTTCCACGAGCCGCTGGGCGTGGTGGGCCAGATCATCCCGTGGAACTTCCCGATCCTGATGGCGGTGTGGAAGCTGGCTCCGGCGCTAGCGGCCGGCAACTGCGTGGTGCTGAAGCCGGCCGAACAGACCCCGGCCTCGATCCTGGTGCTGATGGAGCTGATCGCCGACCTGCTGCCGCCGGGCGTGATCAATGTGGTCAACGGCTATGGCCTGGAAGCCGGCAAGCCGCTGGCGCAGTCCAAGCGCGTGGCCAAGATCGCCTTCACCGGCGAAACCACGACCGGCAAGCTGATCATGCAGTATGCCAGCGAGAACTTGATCCCGGTGACGCTGGAGCTGGGCGGCAAGTCGCCGAACATCTTCTTCGACGACGTGGCGCGCGAGGACGATGACTTCCTCGACAAGGCGCTGGAGGGCTTCGTGATGTTCGCCCTCAACCAGGGCGAGGTCTGCACCTGCCCGAGCCGGGCGCTGGTGCAGGAGTCGATGTACGACCGCTTCATGGAAAAGGCGCTGAAGCGGGTCGGCCAGATCACCCAGGGCAGCCCGCTCGACGCGGCGACCATGATCGGGGCGCAGGCATCCGAGGAGCAGCTCGACAAGATCCTGGGCTACATCCAGATCGGCAAGGACGAAGGCGCCGAACTGCTGATCGGCGGCGCGCGGGAGCTGATGCCGAACGACCTCGCCGGCGGCTACTACGTGCAGCCGACCGTGTTCCGCGGTCAGAACCAGATGCGCATCTTCCAGGAAGAGATCTTCGGCCCGGTGCTGGCCGTGACCACCTTCAAGGACGACGAGGACGCGCTCAGGATCGCCAACGACACCCGCTATGGCCTGGGCGCCGGCGTCTGGACCCGCGACGCCAACCGCAGCTACCGCTTCGGCCGCGGCATCCAGGCCGGCCGGGTGTGGATCAACTGCTACCACGCCTATCCGGCGCACGCGGCGTTCGGCGGCTACAAACAGTCGGGCGTGGGCCGCGAAACCCACAAGATGATGCTCGACCACT
>Ga0302314_10018661_pt1 | contig 11556 bp, 14 predicted proteins | sample III_Palsa_N2_3_FD_200533 | JGI IMG/M metagenome (GOLD analysis project Ga0302314, IMG submission 200533) | Peat permafrost microbial communities from Stordalen Mire near Abisko, Sweden - III_Palsa_N2_3 | ecosystem: Environmental > Terrestrial > Soil > Palsa > Peat permafrost | place: Sweden... | reverse complement strand
GAATGACAAAAAAAGGACAAAGTAGCTAAGCTATCGTCCTGTCTCGATAAAGGTGACCTTGTTGATCTCCTTCAGCGTGGTGATGCCATCGCGGACGCGTTCGAGCGCTGAGTCGCGCAGAAAGGCCATGCCCTTGGCTTTGGCTTTCTTGCGAATCTCCGAGCCAGGACGCTTTTCGAGGAGCATCTCGCGGATCTCGTCGTCGAGCTCGAGTAGCTCGTGGATGGCCGAGCGGCCACGATAGCCGGTGCCGCCGCACTCGATGCAGCCGACGCCTTCCTTGAATTGGACGTCGCGCCACTCGCTGGGGATGAGGCCGTTCTCTTCGAGCTCGGCGTCGGTGTAGAAGATCTCGTGGACGCAGAACTCGCAGATTTGACGGACCAGGCGCTGGGCGAGGATGCAGTTGAGCGCGGAGACGAAGTTGTACGGCTCGACGCCCATGTTCAGGAAGCGGCCGAGCACGTCGACGACGTTGTTGGCGTGGACAGTGGTGAAGACGAGATGGCCGGTGAGCGCGGAGTTGATGGCGATCTGCGCGGTTTCGGCATCGCGGATTTCACCGACGAGGATCTTGTCGGGGTCGTGGCGGAGGATGGAGCGCAGGCCGCGGGCGAAGGTCAGGCCCTTCTTTTCGTTGACCGGGATCTGCGTGATGCCGCGGATCTGGTACTCGACGGGATCTTCGATGGTGATGATCTTGTCCTCTTCGGATTTGATCTCGTTGAGCGCGGCGTAGAGAGTGGTGGTTTTGCCGGAGCCGGTGGGGCCGGTGACGAGCACCATGCCGTAGGGCTCCTTGATGTAGCGGCGGAAGCGCGTGAGGTCTTTCTCTGCGAAGCCAACGACGTCGAGCGAGAGCTTCTTGAATTTTTCCGACATCGATTCTTTATCGAGCACGCGGAGGACGGCGTTTTCGCCATGCACGGTGGGCATGATGGAGACGCGGAAGTCGATGAGGCGGCCCTTGTAGCGGACGCGGAAACGGCCGTCCTGCGGGACGCGGCGCTCGGCGATGTCGAGCTCAGACATGATCTTGATGCGGGAGAGGATGGTCTGGTGATGCTCCCGAGCGATGGGCGCCATGGCCTGCTGGAGCACGCCGTCGATGCGGTACTTGACGAGCAGCGAGTCGTCGAAGGTTTCGAGATGGATGTCGGAAGCACGGCGCTCGAGCGCGGTGAAGATGGTGGTGTCGACGAGGCGGATGATGGGGGAGATGTCGTCGTCGGCCGTGAGCTTTTCGATGGAGATGTTTTCGTCGGCGTTCTCCTCGTTCGAGAGGACGTCGAAGGCGAGGCCTTCGCTGGCTTCGTCGAGAACGCGCTGGGACTGCTCGGTCTTTTTGAGGAGGTCGGTGATCTGCGAGAGCGTGGCGACGCGGGTGACGATGCGGGTGCCGAGGAGGCCGGAGATCTCGTCGATGACCATAAGCTTGGAGGGGTCGGAGACGGCGATGGCGAGGCGGCCTTCGGACTGCTCGAGCGGCACGAAGTTGTAGCGGAACATCATGTCTACGGGAACGCTCTTGAAGAGCTCATGCTGGATCTTGAAGTTCTTGAGGTCGACGAACTCCGCATGATAACGGCGGGCGAGCATCTGGGCGCGCTCTGCCTCGTTGAGGGAGTCGTTCGCGTACGGGACTGCTACGGGGATTGTTGCCATAAGTGTTGGACTCGCTGACTTCAAAATCGGGTTGGATTAGCTGCCGGTTCCGTTCAGGCTGAAGATGGGCAGATAGAGGGCGATCAGGATGGTGACTACGACCAGGCCCATGACGACCATGATCGCCGGCTCGATGAGGCTCATGATGGCGGCTAGGGAGGTTTGCACGTCTTCTTCGAAGAACTCGGCTACCGAGTTGAGCATCTGAGGCAGGGCGCCGGTGCTCTCGCCAACTTCAATCATTTCAATAGATAGCTCGGGAAATACCTTGGTACGCTCCAGGCTGACGGAGAGGCCTTTGCCCTCGCGGACGGTCTCGACGGAGCTGAAGACGGCCTTGGCGATCTGCTTGGAGTCGATGGAGCGGGCAGCGGTTTCGAGCGATGGTACCAGCGGAAGACCGCCGGTGAGGAGCGTGGAGAGTGTGCGGGAGAACAGGCCGACCTGGTAGCGGACCCAGACGCTGCCCACCAGCGGCATGCCTACGCGGATCTTGTCGACCATGGTCGAGCCGGCCTCGGTTTTGGTCCAGCGGATGAGGAGATAGATCAGCAGCACGACTACCGGCGCGATGTAGAGACCGTAGTTTTGGGCGTCCTTGCCGACCTGTAGCAGCAGGAGAGTGAGAGCGGGGAGCTTGGTGCCGAGCTGGTCATAGAGCTGGGCGAACCGGGGGACGACGAAGGTGATCAGGAAGATGAAGAGGCCGATCACCATGACGATCAGGATAACGGGGTAGATGAGGCTGGCGACCAGCTTCTTGCGGAAGGTGAGGGAGACGCGCTGGAACTCCAGGAAGCGCTGCAGGACCTCTTCGAGGTTGCCGGAGCGCTCGCCGGCGAGGAGGGTCGTCGTGTAGACCAGCGGGAAGCTGCCCTGGGCTTCAAAGGCTGCGGAGATGGACTCGCCGGTTTTGATGCGGCCGGTGACATCCTCCAACTGGCTGCGGAAGGTGAGGTCTTTTTGCCGCTTGGCGAGGAGATCGAGCGAGCTGAGGATGGGCAGGCCGGCGCGGATGAGCGTCAGAAACTGCTGATTGAAGACCAGAAACGGCGCGAGCTTTACCCTCTTCTTGGCGCCGCCGCCCATGGAGGACTTCGCCTTGACCGAATAGACGAGGTAGCCGTTCTGGGTAAACCGCGCTCGGAGCTCTTCGGCCGTAGACGCAACGTGCGTCTGCTCCTGCACACGTCCGCGATCGTCGGCTAGTTTGATTACAAATTCAGTCATGGGAGATTCGCACTGTCTTCAGCTTAGACGTTCGAACCCTCATTTGGCACATCGTGTTTGCTTTCAGACCCGAACCCTTCTACCGGGCGCAGCACTCGGTCAAGGGTATAGGTATTCATTCAACCATATAGTTGACAAATAATTTTGGTCCGGCTATATTCAACCACATGGTTGAACAAAGTAATTCGGGTCTTGACCTCGTGTTCCATGCTCTCGCGGATGGCACACGCCGCGCGCTGCTGAACACCATCGCGCAGAAGCGGCTTTCCGTAGGCGAACTGGCTGCGCCGTATGAGATGTCGCTGGCCGCGGTCAGCAAGCATCTCGACGTGCTGGAGCGAGCCTCGCTGATACGCCGCGAGCGCGAGGGCAAATCCCGCATGGTTTCACTTCATCCCCATCCTTTGGAGGCGGCGCAAAACTGGCTGGCCTTCTACGACCAATACTGGAGTGACGGACTCGATCGCCTCCAGGCAACTCTCGAAGAAAAGGAGCAGTAAATGTCGACTACCATTGCACCACCGCACTCCGGTACCGCGTTCGTCAAGAAGACTCGCATCATCCGCGCCAGCCGTCAGGCCGTCTATGACGCCTGGACAAAGCCAGAAATCCTGAAAAAGTGGTTCGGCCCTGTCGGCCATGTCTGCACCCTCGCCGAGTCCGACGCGCGCGTAGGGGGCATCTTCCGCTTCGCGTGCGAGCCGGACACCGCAGCGCCATCGGGTACACCGCCCTCGGACATCATCGAGGGTGTCTACACGGAGATCGTCCCTGGTGAACGAATGCAGCGCACCGGTTACCGGAGCGCGAGCCCCGACGATCAGGCATTGTTGACGGTGACCTTCCGCGATGTCGAAGGTGGCACCGAGGTGACGGTGCTGCATGAGCTGCATGAGAGGCTCCCGAGCGACACCGTTCACCTCTACGAGGCAGGTTGGGAGGGCACACTGGATAAGCTGGTCGCGCTGGTCGCCGCTTGAGGCGTTCCTGCGACAAATGAAAAGGGCGAGCCTGATTCGGCTCGCCCTTTCACTTCTTCAAAGAGATATGCGCTTACACGCTGAAGCTGGAACCGCAGCCACAGGTGGACTTCACCTGGGGGTTTTCGAACTTGAATCCAGCGGCTTCGAGGGTCTCGACGTAGTCCACCGTGCAGCCGTTCAGGTACATGGCGCTGGTTGCGTCGACGAAGACCTTGAGGTCTTCGAAGCGGACGACCTTGTCCATCATGCCGGCGGCGTTCTCAAACGACATCGAATACTGGAAGCCCGAGCAGCCGCCGCCGACGACGCCGATGCGCAGACCGGCAGGGACCGGGTCCTGTGTCGCCATAATCTCCTTTACCTTCACGATAGCGGCAGGCGTCAGCACAACAGGGGCTGTCGGCGCGGGCGCGTTCACAACTTCGACGGTAGGGGTAACAGCGGCAGTAGCCATAATTCGGTCTCCTTCAAAAATCACAGGATTCGCTGAAGTTTTGCCTTCACAACGAGTCCTCTATCAGTGTAGTCGCGGCTTTCACCCGTAGCAAGGCAAGAAAAGCCACTCGGAGTTGGATGCGCCACCTCCCTGCCCGGATTCGTCCGCCGCAAAAGGCATACGATAGACCCATGCGCCTGCTCGAAGCCCTGGCCTCCATGTTTATCAACACCTTCGGCATTACCCAACCCACCGATCAGGGCCGCCGCCGCGCCGCCTGGTTCATCCTCTGCCTGTTGATCCTGACGCTTGTGGTCGTCGCGACCGCCGGCTATGTTCTCTACCGGTCAATGCACGCATAACCCGAAAAACTGTTTGATTCTGCTCCAAACGTAGGAGTATGCTTTCGATCCAGGCCCAGCCTACCCTCCGTCGTCCATCTCTAAACGGACCCCGACCGGTATACCGGACCAGACGTCATACTCTGGGGAGCATGTCATGAACGCACTCGATATTACCTTCGCAATCTGGGTCATTCTGACCGCAGCCTTCGTCGGCCTTATGGTCTATCGCGGTCATCTCACCCAGTACGAGACCGACCAACTCTTCCTGAACGAAAACGCCAGCCACAACGAAGAAGAAGAGCACGACGACATTATTCGCCGCGTCAACCGCATCCAGCCGCTTTGCATGGGCTTCGGCGGAGCTGCCGCCATCTCGACCATCGCGCTGATAGGCGTCTGGCTGGCCGGCGCGATGACAAAGTTCTGACATACACGGCCTAACCAGCCCAGACACGAAAGCCCTCCTCTTGACTATCAAGAGGAGGGCTTTTTCGTGCCGCTTCTAAGCGTTATAGGTTGAGGACGAGACGCGACCGCCGCGGCCGGTCCAGTTAGTGTGGAAGAACTCGCCGCGGGGCTTATCGACACGCTCATAGGTATGAGCGCCGAAGAAGTCGCGCTGCGCCTGCAGCAGATTCGCCGGCAGCCGCGCTGTTCTGTAGCCATCGTAAAACGCCAACGCGGTAGAGAACGCCGGCGTTGGCACGCCGAGCTCGATCGCATGGATCAGCGCCTTGCGCCAGCTCGCCTGATACTTGTTCAGCGCGCTGGAGAAGAACTCGTCCATCAGCAGGTTGGTGAGCTTCGGATCCTTGTCGAAGGCCTTCTTGATATCGCCGAGGAACGCCGAGCGGATGATGCAGCCGCCGCGCCACATCAGCGCTACGCCGCCCATGTTCAGGTTCCAACCCTGCACCTTTTCGGCCGAGCGCAGCAGCATGTAGCCCTGCGCATAGCTGATCATCTTCGAGCAGTACAGCGCGCGCCGCACCTCTTCGATGAACTCAGCTTTATGCTCGGGAGAGATTTTCGCTGCGTCCTTGGGGCCTTCGAGCACCTTCGACGCGGCGACGCGCTCATCCTTCAGCGCACTCAGGCAGCGCGCAAACACGCTCTCGCCGATCAGCGTCACCGGCATGCCGTTATCCAGCGCGTCGATGGCCGTCCACTTGCCCGTACCCTTCTGCCCAGCGGTGTCGAGGATCTTGTCGATCATCGGCTGGCCATCGTCGTCCTTCTTGCCGAAGATGGTCGTCGAGATCTCGATCAGGAAGCTGTCCAGCTCGCCCTTATTCCACTCCGCGAAGACCTTCTCGAACTCATCCGGCGTGAGGCCCAGGCCATCCTTGAGCAACTGATAGGCTTCGCCGATCAACTGCATGTCGCCGTACTCGATGCCGTTATGCACCATCTTCACGTAGTGGCCCGCGCCGCCTTCGCCCACCCAGTCGCAGCAGGGCGTTCCGTCTTCTACCTTCGCCGCGATCGCCTGGAAGATCTCCTTCACATGCGGCCACGCCTCAGGATCGCCACCCGGCATAATCGACGGGCCAAAACGCGCACCCTCTTCACCACCCGAAACACCCGTTCCGATGTAGTGCAGGCCCTTCTCGGCGAGCTCCTTCGTGCGGCGGTTGGAGTCCGTAAACAGCGAGTTGCCGCCGTCGATGATGATGTCGCCCTTCTCCAGGAACGGCACGATCGAGTCGATGGTCTTATCGACCACATCGCCGGCCTTCACCATAATCATCACGCGGCGCGGGGTCTTCAGCTTCGAGCACATCTCCTCGATGGAGTGCGCGCCCTCTACGAGCGTCCCCTTGGCCTCGTCGGCCAGAAATTCATCCACCTTGGACGTGGTGCGATTGAAGACGCACACCTTGTATCCGTGGTCGTTCATGTTCAGAACGAGGTTCTGCCCCATCACAGCCAGGCCAATCAGGCCAATGTCACAGTTTCCAGTTGCCATCAGTTTCTCCTTGCCCGCGCCTTCGTGAGGTGGGGCTTGTTTTTATTCAACACAGAATCAAGCTCTTATCGAATCGTTAGATTATCGCAGACTGTCATACCTGAATGCGTCATTGTCAGACAGATATGCGTTTGATGCTCGACGCTCCGCCGGCGCGCACAGCACCCCGTGGGCATCACCCTACGCTGTCCGGGCAATGGCTGTAAAGGCGTTTTTCAGCACGAATTGTCGCTTACCGCCACGCACAGGGATACACTGGCGCGTATGACCCGCAGACCTGTAGGCGTAATCCTCTCCGCAATCGTGCTCGGCCTGGCAGCTGCGTTTCTGCTGCTTATGGGGGCTGTCACCCTCTTCAGCCTGATGATGATGGGCCACCTGCCACCTACGCCGACCGCGCCGGGCGTCCCGCCGCCTTCCATGATCTTCGTCAAAGTCTCGATCGCCCTCGTGAGCTGCTGTTATCTCGCGCTGGCTGGCTGGGCGATTGCCACGCTGGTTGGGCTGGTCCGCATGAGGCCGTGGGCGCGCATCTCGATCATCGTCATCGGCAGCGGGTTGGCAGCGATGGGCCTGATGTTCGCGCTGGTGTCGGCTGCGCTACCCACCATGATGAGCTCGATGCCTATGCCGCCAAATGGCAATCCGGCGATGCTTCGCGCTGTGTTCCTCGGCATGGCAGTCGTCTCGTTGCTGGTGGCCGCCGTTGGCGTTACGTGGATCGTCTACTTTGCGTTGCGGAGCACTCGCGAGGCTTTTGTGAATCCCACAGCGCCGGCGCCCGTGTCACCCCGTGTTGCAGCGACGAACCAGGCCCACTCACTGGACTTCAGCTATGCGCAGCCCATTGAACCCGAGGTTATAATCGTCGACGACTTGGCGCCGCTAATAGTCGTCCCCCAGGCCACCGCGCCCAAGCGTCCCGTCTCCATCACCGTTCTCGCGATCCTGCTCCTTATAGGCACAGCCAGCACCCTGCCCAGCTTTCTGCTTCCGCTGCCAATCTTTTTCTTCGGACACGTCTTCTCGGGCTGGCCGGCGCACGTCGCCATGCTGGTCCTTGCGGTCTGGACTGCGCTCGCAGGCATCGGACTCCTTAAGCTGAACAAAGCAGCGTGGTTCCTGGCCGTCGCTTACGGCGGCGTCGGGATACTCAATACGCTCACCATGGTCTTTCCCAGCGGCCGCCTGCGCATGAGCGAGTACCTTGCATCCCTCTCGCACACGATGGCCATGGGTGCGCCCTTGGGTGCGCCTCCCATCAACCTCTTCGATCCGCCGGTCTACACCCTGATCTTTCTTCCAGGCCTGGTCCTAGGGTGTGCGCTCATCCTCTTCGGCATCATCCTGCTCTGGCGCGCCCGCTGGGCCTTTGAAGCCAAGGCTGCGCCCGCGCAGGATCAGGCCGCGGTGTAACGGCCAAGCTCTTTCACCATGCTGCTCTCTCGTTCCAGGGCCTTCAGTGCGGCCTCTGCCTTCGCTGCGCCGTCAAACCGGAAGTCCACATAGAACACATACTCCCACGGCTTGCCGGGAACCGGTCGCGACTCGATCTTCGTGAGGTCGACGCCGGCCTCCGCGAGCCCTTGCAGCGCGGCCACCAGCGTGCCTGGGCGATGCTCGACGACGAACGCTACACTCAACTTGTTCGGCTCCGGCAGGCCCTCAGCGCGAGCGTCGTCGGCGCGGCGCAGCAGGTGAAAGCGCGTGAAGTTTTCCGGGTGATCTTCGATGCCAGCAACCAGAATCTCCGCACCGTACTCTTCTGCCGCCAGCGCCGGAGCTACCCCTGCAGTATCGCGCAGGCCTTCCGCCATGATGTGCTTCACGCTGCCCGCTGTGTCGTAGAACGGCATCGCCGGTGCGTGGGTCATCGTCGCCAGGTACCTGCGGCACTGCGACAGCGCGACTGGGTGCGAGAGGATGTGGCGCACCTCCGCCAGCGCCACTCCGGGCGCCACAATCAGGTTGTGCCGTATCCGCAACTGGCTCTCGCGGTCGATGCGGATGGAGTTCTCAAACAACAGGTCGTAGTGCTCGGCCACCGAGCCGTGCAGGCTGTTTTCAATCGGCAGAACAGCCGCATCCACGCGCCCCGTATGTACGGCATCGAACACATCGCCCGAGAGCGCGCACGGCACGACCTCGATCTCACCCAACATCTCCAGCGCAGCCATGTGGCTGTTCGATCCGCGCTCGCCTTGTATTGCAATCCTCTGCATCACACCCACCAATACTTCTCCAAAGGTTGCCACGACAGCTAAAATTTTCTGCCGCAGGCTCTATTCACTATTCACCATTCACTATTCACTGCCTCTAGACAACCTCGTCATTCTACTCGGCAACTTACCATAACGAACGCCCGGAAGACGTCCGGGAAAGCGGCGACCGATTCGCATAGTCCCGCGCCTATTCAGGAGACCACTCAAAATGCTTTGGACTATTATCGTCGTTCTCTTCGTGCTTTGGCTGTTGGGCTTCTTCGCCTTCCACATCGGCGGCAGCCTCATCCACATTCTGCTCGTGCTGGCCGTCATCATCCTTATCTTCAACCTTCTTTCAGGCCGTCGCGGACTCTAACCAGCCGCGGCGCGCAGCACCGGGCCAGGCTATCGCAGATTCGTATCGCAAAGCTCACCTTAACTAAGGAGTCGGACGCACTATGCTTTGGACGATCACCATCATCCTCGTCATTCTCTGGGCCGTCGGTTTTATCGGATTTCATGTACTCGGTAGCTGGATCCATCTGTTGCTGGTACTGGCCCTGATTGTTCTCCTCTTCAACCTGTTTTCGGGCCGTCGAGGCATCTAGTTTCAACTTCAAACGATCAAAGATCGCGGGTGGAGGGCAACTTCTGCTCTCCACCCACTTCAATAAGGAGCAACGTTATGACCACATCCAATAGCACCATCAAGGGGAAATACGACGAAGTGGCCGGCAAGGTAAAGCAGGCGACCGGCGAGACATTCAACGACCAGACGCTGGCTAATAAGGGCGCTGCCCAGCAGGTGAAGGGTCACGCCGAGCAGGCGTGGGGATCGGTCAAGGAAGCCGCTCACGATGTGAAGGAACGCAAGCAGCCTGAGGCCGAGCATAACGCCCATGATGTGCGGGAATCCGTCACCTCTACGGCGCAGAATGCCAAAGAGCACATCAAGGCTGGCGTGGATAAGTTCCTGAATCGCGACAAGGACAAGAGCGCGGCTTAGTCTACTTCGTCTTAGCCGCGGCGGTGCAAGACGTCCGCCGCGACCGAGACGAAGAAGACCACCGAGATCACTCCGTTCAAGGTGAAGAAGGCCGCGTTCATGCGGCGCAGATCGTTCGGCGAGATGATCGAGTGCTCATAGGCCAGCAACACCAGTACCAGCACCATGCCGGCGAGCGCGATCATGCCTAACCCGAAGACGTGCAGCAGCACGAAGAGCAGAACAGCCATGCCGAGGTGCATGGCGCGCGCAATCCAAAAGGCGCCGGCAAGGCCAAAGGCCTGAGGCACACTGTTCAGGCCGGCCTTGCGGTCGTGCTCGAAGTCCTGGCAGGCGTAGAGCACGTCGAAACCACCAACCCACAGGATCACAATGGCCGTGAGCAGCAGGATGCGCGGATCGAGCGAGCCGCGAACGGCTATCCATGCGGCCGAAGGCGCAATACCCAGCGCCAGCCCCAGCACCAAATGGCTCCAGCGAGTGATCCGCTTCATGTAGCTGTAGGCCAGCACAACGATCAGCACGATGGGGGCAAGCTCCAGAGTCAGCCGGTTGAGCATCGCCGCGCCGAAGAGAAACACGCCCGATGCGAGAATTGTAAAACTCAAAACGAACCCGCGCGAGAGCTCGCCTTTTGGCAGCGCACGCAGCGCCGTTCGGGGATTAGCAGCGTCGATCTCGCTGTCAGCAAGGCGGTTAAAAGCCATCGCCGCACTGCGAGCTGCGACCATGCAAATCACAATCCAAAAGAGCACCCGCAGCGAAGGCCAGCCGTTCGCCGCCAGTACAGCGCCGGTCAGCGCAAAGGGCAGCGCAAAGATCGAGTGCTCCCACTTGATCATCTCCAGCGTTATGCGCGTGCTGCGAAGTACGTTTTCCATCGCTATCTATCGTACTAGCTTGTGAATGGCCACAAAATCTTGTCAAGCCCCCTCAGCCTCTAAACCAAAGAAAACAGGCTAGATAGCTGTGGCATAGTTTCCTTCGCCAATCGGTAAACTAGAAATAGGGGAATTGAGAGCTACCCCTCCCAAACCCAACCCCAATACCCAAAACCCTCTCCCCTAACCCCTTTGCAATGAAACACTTGGAACTAAGTCCTTTAGAAGAACATAGTTACGAGACATCCGTCCGCTGGAGGCGAAGATTCTAAACCACTTACGCCCAAGACACCCCACAGGGGGTGGGGGTGTTACCGGTAGCGCTTGCGTATTTTGTACACGATCGAAAAGACACCGGATTCGTCGCGGGTTGCGACCAGGGCCGTGTCCTGGGTGATCTGGTACTGTACCTGGATCAACTGCTCTGCGGTCTGGTTCACGTTGGTCGCAAAGGTCAGCATCACCTGCTTGCCGATAGGCTCCTGCACCGTGATGCGCGCGCTGGAGTTGCCGAGTGTCCCTACAAAGGCCGGATCGATCTTCACCGAGCCTGCACCGAAGAGCTTGCCGACGCGGCTGGACACGGTAGCATTCAACGCACCGCCGAGCAGCGCCGAGGTGGTCGGATCGGTTCCGGCCTGCACCTGCTGCTCCTGATAGAGCTGCGCTTCCTCCTGCGTCCGCCCAAGCGCGAGCAGGTTGAAGATGTCCGCCTCGGTCAGCGGCGGCTCCGAACGGTAGGTGGGCTTAAGGTTCGCGACCGTCCCATTCAACCCGATGGTGATGTCGTAGTTCTCTACCCGGGCAGTTGCGTCGAGGTCGATGATCGGATCGATGC
>Ga0302314_10018659_pt1 | contig 11557 bp, 9 predicted proteins | sample III_Palsa_N2_3_FD_200533 | JGI IMG/M metagenome (GOLD analysis project Ga0302314, IMG submission 200533) | Peat permafrost microbial communities from Stordalen Mire near Abisko, Sweden - III_Palsa_N2_3 | ecosystem: Environmental > Terrestrial > Soil > Palsa > Peat permafrost | place: Sweden... | reverse complement strand
GCTGGTTGGGCACAGCAAGACGCCGGGCCGGTTCGCTCATGCCGGGAGAGATTGTGTTCACGTTTGCCCGGAGAAATCTACGCTCCGCCACTCTTTGCTGCGAGCTCTTGCCATCCGGCGCACCCCATCGATAAGCGACAAGCCACGACCGTGCCAACGCACAACCGTGGGCGAAAGACTGAGGGATCCTGTAGAGATCGCCCTCGCATGAGCCGCTGGCCTCTGCACCCGTTCCGACTCCCGCGGACGGCGCGCGCGGTACTGGTCGCCCTCACGATTGGCGTGCCGCCGCTCTTCTGGGTGGTCCTGGCTACGCGGCGCGCGAGCTTGGCTCCCCTTGGGCGCGACCAAGGCATCTTTCAATACGTCGCGTGGGCGCTCGCGCGCGGCGACGTCGACTACCGCGATGTCCGCGACGTCAACGGCCCGCTGACGCACCTGATGCACATGGCCTTTCTCGCGCTTGGGGGCGGCGACGAGCATCGCTTCCACGTCCTCGATCTCATGATGACGGGCCTCTCGTTCGCGATCGTCGGGGCCTGCCTGCCGGGCTTGCGCGCGACGCGGGCCCCGGGAGTCCTCGAGCGCGCCGCGTGGGCGTTCGCAGCGTGGGTCGTGCTCAGCGGGCAATACCTGCTCTTCGATTTCTGGGAGATGGCTCAGCGCGAGAGCTTCTTCGATTGGTTCATGCTCCCGGGCGTCGCGCTGCAGCTCGTCGCGCAGGCCCCGTGGGGCGTTCACCGCGGCGCGCACGGCAACGCGCGGCAAGCTCGGCTCCTTGCCTTGTCCGGCGCGCTCGGCGCCATTCCGTGGTTCGGCAAGCCGACGTACGTCCTGTTCACGCTCGCGCAGCTCGCCGCGCTCGTCGCCGACGACGGCCTGGCCGATCCGTTCTTGCCGAAACCGCGGGCGCTGCGCGCGTTCGCCGCGGGAGCGATGGTCGGTTCGGCGGCGATGGTGGCGATGCTTTGCCTGTACGGCGACGCGCCGGCCTTCGCGCACATTCAGTGGTCGGACGTCCCCGCGATGTATCGCTTCATCTGGCCGCGATCGCCCGCCGACATGCTCTCCGAGCCGTGGCGCGCCACGCAGGCCGCGTTCGCGATCCTCGGGGCCGTCGTGCTCACCGGGCTCATCGTGGTCGGCGAGATGCCGAGGCGCGCGCTCGCCGTCGCGCTGCTCCCGGTCGCTGGCCTCTCGGCGGTCGTGGCGCAGGCCAAGGGCTTTCCCTACCACTTTCACCCCGTCACCGCGGGCGTCCATCTGCAGTGGCTCACGCTCGCCGCGTGGCTCGCCGAGCGCACGCGCGTGGCGCAGCGGAGGCTGGCGCTCGTGCGGCTCGCCCCCATCGTCGTCGGGACGGTCATCGCCTATCGCGTCGCGACGGCGATGCAGGATTCGCCGCACCTGCGCGCGACCTGGCTCGACTGGGGCGCACGAACGGCCGCCGAGCGGCAGACGGCCGAGTACTTCGATCACTTTGCGCGGCCGGATTTCTTTCCCTTCGAGATGCGCCAGGCCGCAGCCTACCTGCGCCGGCACACCGCGCCGCGCGACCGCGTGCAGACGTACGGCATGGACGCGTACCTGCTGTTTCTGGCCCAGCGTGCGAGCGCCACCCCGTACATCTACGCGTACGACCTGAACGCCGACGCGGCCCTGCAAGGCGGAACGGGTGGCGCGCCCGACGAAGCGCAGTCCGACCGCATCCGGGCCATCCGCGATCACCACGAAGACGACCTCGTCGCCAAGCTCGACGCGCACCCGCCCGCCGCGTTCGTGTTCATGGACGGCGTGCCCCTGCTCTCCCAGGCCGACGCCTGGCGCGACTTCGAAGAGCATTGCCCGAAGGCGGCCCCATGGGTGGCGGCCCGCTACCAGGAGACGGCTCGCTTCGGCCATGATCACGTGTGGTTACGCCACGATCTGGCACGGGATGGGCGCTCGGAACCAGATGTCACGCAGCCGTCACCGACGCGTTGAGTTACACTGACGGCCCCCTCGGAAAGGCACGATGACAGAGACGAGCTCGGCCCCCCTCACTCCGCCGCCGCCCGGCGTGTGGGCGGCGACAGCCGCGTCGGTCGCGCCAGTACCCCCGCCGCCCGTCTCCGCGTCGCAGCTGCCCCCGCCCGACCCGCTCGACCTGCGCGCGCCCGCGCTCTACCTCAATCGCGAGCTCTCGTGGCTCGAGTTCAACGCGCGCGTCCTCGCCGAGAGCGACAGCGAGACGGTGCCGCTCCTCGAGCGGCTCAAGTTCCACGCCATCGTGTCGAGCAACCTCGACGAGTTCTTCATGGTGCGCGTCGCGGGCCTCAAGCAGCAGTTGACCGGCGAGGTCGACGAGATGGGCCCCGACGGGATGAGCGTCAACGAGCAGCTCGCCGCCATCTCGATCCGCGTCCACGAGCTCGTGGCCACGCAGTCGAGCACCTTGGCGCTGCTGTTGCCCAAGCTGGCCGAAGCCGGCATCGTCTTCGTGAAGACCGCCGACCTCTCCGACGAGAAGCTGGCCGAGCTGGATCTGCGCTTCCAGAACGAAGTCTTCCCGATCCTGACGCCCATCGCGATCGACCCCGGGCACCCGTTCCCGCAGGTGCGCAACAAGAGCCTCAACCTCGGCGTCATGTTCACGCGCGAGGGGACGCAGGAGCCGGGCTTCGGCGTCGTGCAGGTGCCGTCGGTGCTGCCGCGCCTCTTGCCGGTGTCGGGCATCAAGACGTCGAGCGGCAGCACCGCGCGGGCGTTCGTCTTGCTCGAGGACCTCGTGGCGCGCCACGCCTCGACCATCTTCCCCAGCGTCCGGATCAAGGGCGCGTACGTGTTCCGCGTGACCCGCAACTTCGACATCGAGGTCGACGAAGAGGAGGGCGACGACCTGCTCCAGTCGATCCAGCTCGAGCTGCGGCGCCGCGAGCGCGGCAACGCCGTGCGCCTCGAGGTCGCGGGCGACGTGCCCCCCGGATCGCTGGCCAAGCTCGTCAAGGCGCTCAAGCTCGACCCCGACAAGGACGTCTATCCCGTCGGGGTGCTCAACGTGGCCGACCTCATGGGCCTCTCGCGCGACTCGCGCGACGAGATGCGCGCGCTCCGCGACGAGCCGTTCACCTCGCACGCCATCGCGCCGCTGCGCGAGGTCGACGACGTCTTCGCGACGCTCCGCGAGCAGGACGTCATCCTGCAGCACCCCTACGAGTCGTTCGACAGCGTCGTCGACTTCATCACACGCGCGGCCGACGACCCCGAGGTTCTCGCGATCAAGCAGACGCTGTACCGCGCCGGCGGCGACTCGCCCATCGTGAAGGCCCTGGTGCGCGCGGCCGAGAGCGGCAAGCAAGTCACCGCGATCGTGGAGCTGAAGGCCCGCTTCGACGAGGAGTCGAACATCGTCTGGGCGCGCATGCTCGAGCAGGCTGGCGCCCACGTCGTTTATGGCTTGCTCGGCCTCAAGACGCACGCCAAGTGCCTGCTCGTCGTGCGCCGCGAGAAGGGCAAGCTGCGGCGCTACGTGCACGTGTCGACGGGCAATTACAACCCGACGACGGCGCGTCTCTACACGGACCTCTCGTATTTCACGTCGCGGCCGGACATCTGCGAAGACGTCTCGAGCCTCTTCAACCTGTTGACGGGCTACAGCGCGCCGCCCAAGTGGAACAAGCTCATCGTGGCGCCGCTGGGGATGCACGAGGCCGTGCTGGGTCTCATCGGGCGCGAAGCGGATCACGCGCGCGCCGGAAGGCCCGCGCGCATCTTCGCCAAGATGAACGCGCTCGTCGATGCCGACGTCATCGAGGCCCTGTACCGCGCCTCGCAGGCGGGGGTGCCCATCACGCTCTCCGTCCGAGGCATCTGCTGCCTGCGCCCCGGCGTGCCGCGCGTGAGCGAGACGATCGAGGTCCGCGCGATGATCGATCGCTTCCTCGAGCACGGTCGCGCCTTCCACTTCGTCAATGGCGGAAAGGACGAGGTCTACATCTCGAGCGCCGACTGGATGCCGCGCAACTTCCACAGGCGTGTCGAGACGCTCATCCCGCTCGAGGACCCCGCCATCCGGACCCGGCTCATCGAGCTTTTGCAGACCCAGGCGCTCGATACGGCCAAGACATGGCTACTCAAGCCCGACGGCAAGTACGAGCGCGTCCAGGTGAAGGTGGGACAGGCGCCGTTCCGCGCGCAGGCGCGCTTCATGGAGCTCGCGCGCGATCGGGTGAAGGCCGCCGAGGCCGGGGCGACGAGCGCGCGCTTCCCGCTGGCGCGCTTCACCGGCGCTCGGCCCAAGATGGACGACAAGTCCGACGGCCGCCGCAGCCGGCGCGAGCTGCGCGAGGCGAAGAAGGGTCATTGAACGCCGGTCCCGCGCGCCGCGGGTACTTCCCGCCCATCGAGCCGTACCGCACCGGGCGGCTGCGGGTGTCGGACGTGCACGAGCTTTACTTCGAGGAGAGCGGCGACCCTGGGGGCAAGCCCGTCGTCTTTTTGCACGGGGGCCCTGGGTTCGGCACCGAGCCGAACCACCGGCGCTTCTTCGATCCCGCGGCGTACCGCATCGTTCTCTTCGACCAGCGGGGCTGCGGCAAGAGCACGCCGCACGCGTCGCTCGTCGAGAACACGACGTGGGACCTGGTCGCGGACGTCGAGACGCTGCGCGCCCACCTGGGCATCGAGCGCTGGCAGGTGTTCGGCGGTTCGTGGGGAAGCACGCTCGCCCTCGCCTACGCCGAGACGCACCCGGACCGGGTGACCGAGCTCGTGCTCCGCGGGATCTTCCTCGTCCGCGAGCAGGAGATCGCCTGGTTTTATCAGCGCGGGACGAGCGCCATCTTCCCCGACGCATGGGAAAAGTACGTCGAGCCGATCCCCGAGCGCGAGCGGGGCGACTTCGTCCGTGCATACTACAAGCGGCTCACCTCGGACGACCCGGCCGAGCGCCTGCGCGCCGCCAAAGCCTGGAGCGTTTGGGAGGGCTCGACGAGCTGCTTCGCGCCGAACCGCGCCCTCATCGAGAAGACCGCCGTCGACGAGTTTGCCGTGGCCTTCGCGCGCATCGAGTGCCACTACTTCGTCCACGGGGCGTGGCTCGAGCCGCCGCGCGATCTCCTGGGCAACGTGCACCGGATCCGCCACATCCCCGGGGTGATCGTCCAGGGGCGGTACGACGTCGTCTGCCCGATGGAATCCGCCTGGGCCCTTCACCGCGCGTGGCCGGAGGCGGACCTGCGCATCGTCGCCGACGCGGGCCACTCTGCGGGCGAGCCCGGCACGGTCCACGAGCTGGTCGAAGCCACGGATCGATTCCGACGCTAGAGTCTGGGCCCGTGTCCGGCCCCCGCGTCGTCGTCATCCCGTTCGGCGTGCCCGCCGAAGGGCGCGGCCTCGGGCTCGGTTTGGCCGCGCTGGTGCACGCGTTCGTCCACGTCGATGGCTCCGGCGTCGCGCTGGCGCAGCTGCACGGACGCGCGCCGCCGCCCGGCGCGGAGCCCGGAGAAGCAGCGCCGCCATCCCCCGTCGAGGCCTTCGTGTCGCCCGACGCCTGGCGCGACATCTCCGGCCGCGGCGACGCCCCGGGCGCGGTGGCCGTCGTCCTCACGGGATCCTTCGAGCCGCCGATCGACGGCGCCGGCACGATCCACCTGCTCGCGTTCGACGTTCAGGATGGCCGGACGCGGGCGCGTGTCGACGCGTCGCTCGACGGCGACGACGCCGGCGCGACGCTCGTGAAGGCGTTCGAGCAGCTGGGGTCGGGCCTGGGCGGCGAGATCGGCGCGCTGCACGATCTTCGCGAGCTCGGGTGGGAGTCGCTGGAGAGCGTGCTCCGCGCCGAGCGCTGCGCGCTGCACGACCCGAGCCGCGGCGGTCCCCACGACCGGCTCGCCGCCATGTTGCATCTGGGCCGCGCGATCGGCGACGCACCCAAGGCGCGCTATCCAGCCGGGCGCCTCGCGCTCCTCGCGATGGAAGTCGCGTCGGGGCCGGCGCCCGACCCGCGGCTCGCCTCCGCCGCGGTCCGGGCGCTGGAGCGGGCGACGACCGACGCCCCCGGCCACGTCGAGCTGCTCGAAGCGCTTGCCGCTTTGCACCTGCGCCTGGGGCGCCCGCGCGATGCCGAGCGCCGCATGAACGAAGCCACCGCCCTCGCGCCGACGCGCGTCCGGCCGCACGCGCTGCTCGCGCAGTCGCTCCGGGCGCAGGGCCTGACCGCGGCGGCGCTCGTCGCCCTCGAAGCCGGGCTCGGGCACCATCCGAGCGATCCGCTGCTGCTCGCCGAGCGCGGCGTCACGCTGCTGGCGATGAAGGACTTCCATGCCGCCGCGGCGTCGTGGCGCAGCGCGCTCGCGCGGGACCCGGTTCACCCGCTCGCCTTCGGCAGCCTCGCCGCCCTCGCCCTGGCGCGGCGCGACGTGGCGACGGCGCAGGGGCTCGTCGACGCGGCGCTCGCGGAGTCCCGCGCCACCCCGGACGTCGTGCGGCGCGCCGTGCAGCTCGCGCTGTCGACGGAGGCGCAAGGACTGCCACGGGCGTCGCGCGTCGCGCGGCTTTGCGAACGCCTCCTCGCCATCGTCCCGGACGACGCCCAGGCGGCGGTCGCGCTCGCGCGCGCGCAGATCACGCTCAGCGAGACCGCGAAGGCGCGCATTCGGCTGGCGCAGGTGGCGCTCGCGGCGCCCGACTCGGCGGCGGCGGCCGAGGCCCAGGTAACGCAGCTCGCCCTCGACGACCCGAGCGCCGAGCTCGAGCTCCAGAGCGTACTTCGCGCGGCGCACACGGCGCCGGTCAGCAACCTGGCCGACGTCGCCGCGCGGGCGCGCCGCCTGGCGACGATGCACAACGCGTGGACGGGGTGGCTGGCGGCCGCCGTGGCGGAGCGGCGCCGATCGCGGTGGGTCGCGGCGCGCGGCGCGCTCGAGGTCGCCCTCGAGACGGCCCCCGGCGCAGCGGCGGCGCACGCCGAGCTCGCGCTCGTTCTGCTCGAGGTCGACGACGTCTCCGGCGCGCTCACGCATGCGCGTCGCGCCGCTGCGCTCGAGCCCGAGTCGCCGCGCGTCCTGATGGTGCTCGCGCGCGCCCTCGTCGCGTCGGGCCGGCGTAACGAGGCGACCGAGGCCGTGCAGCGGGCCCTCGCGCTTCGCCCCGACGACGCCGACGCGGAGGCCGTCCTCGCCCTTCTCGCCCGCCCCGCGAAAGGCGCGCTCAGCTCGTGGACGCGGGTCGCGCATCGCGCGCGCGACATCTGGCGTCGTCTGGCAGGCAGCCGATAGGGTTTCAACAGGAAGGGCGGAAGGGCGGAAGGAATTGGGGTTGGGTTCTGGCCGCTTCCGCTCTTCCGCCCCTCCTGTGAATCTCTCTCGCGCGAGACGAGAGGGAGGGCGCCTTAGCGTGGGCCGAAGATCGCCGTGCCGACGCGCACCATCGTTGCGCCGCAGGCGAGGGCCACTTCGAGGTCGCTGCTCATGCCCATCGAGAGTTCGGGGAGGGCTGACGCTCCGCCGTGGAGGTTGCGCAGCAGGGCGAGGGTCTCGAAGACTTTGCGTGCTGCGTCGAGGTCGCCGGCGGGCGGCATCGTCATCAGGCCTCGCAGCACCAGCGAGGGTTGCTCGCGGATGGCGGCCATGACCTCGTCGATCTCGCTCGGCGTCGCGCCCGCCTTCTGAGGCTCGCCGCCCACGTTGACCTCGACCAGCACGGGCCCCCCTGCACCCGCAGGCCGCGCGGCGGCTCGCCGCCCGAGCTCCTTCGCGAGCGCTGCCGAGTCGATGGTGTGCACCACGTGGGCGACCTTGGCCGCCGCCTTCGCCTTGTTCGTCTGCAGGTGCCCCACGAAGTGCCACACGATGTCGGGCAGGTCCGCGAGCGCCTCGGCCTTGGCCACCAGCTCTTGCACGTAGTTTTCGCCGAACGCGCGCTGACCTGCGGCGTACGCCTCGCGGATCGCCTCGGGCGGGTGACGCTTGGAGACCGCGACGAGCTTGACGCCGTCAGCGCCGCCCGGCAGGCGCGCGGCGTCGGCGATGCGCGCTCGAACCTCGTACAAACGAGCCGCGATGCTCATCGCTCACGCCCGCTTCGCCCGGCGCGCGTGCCACACCATCGTGTCGCTGTCCGCCGTGAGCGGGCCGCCTTCGAAGTCGCCCTCGACGCGGTCGACCCCGAACCCGTTGTAGTGCAGCAGCGCCTCCCACTCTTGCGGGAAGAACTGCCGGTGCGCCAGCGGCGTGGTCCATGCGCGGGCCGGCTGCCCGAGCGGCTCGAACTCCATCGAGACGAACAGCACCTGCCGCACCGGGTCGTAGTCGAAGTACTCACGGTTGTTCACGACGACGCCCGCGGTCGGGTGGCGGAAGCGGGGCGCCGAGTGCGCACGCGACGCGGGGCGAGCGAGGTCCGCCGCGTGCGGGACGGAGAGGTCGACCACGAAGCGCCCCCGCGGCGTCAGGTGGGCGCGCACCCTCGCGAAGAATTGCTCGACGTCCCGGCGCTCGTACAGGTGCAAGACGGTGTTGAACGCCGCGATCACCAGGTCGAACCGCTGGCCGAGCTGCACGCGGCGCATGTCGCCCCGCACCACGCGCACGCGTCGCCGCACGTCCGCCGGCTCGTCCCGGAGGCGCGCGCGCAGGCTCGCGAGCATTGGCGCCGAGTGGTCGACGCCGACGACCTCGATCCCGTGGCGCGCGATGGGGAGCGCGATGCGCCCGTTGCCGACGCCGTACTCGAGGACGCGCCCGCCCGTGCGAACGGCGAGGCCCGTGTAGTACGCGACGTCGTCGATCCGCGACGCGTAGTTGGACGTGTAGTACCCCGGGTCCTCGTAGTGGGCGAGGGAACCGGCTTCGAGCTCGGCGTCGCGCCGGACCGGTGACGATGGGCGGGCGCGCGCGGATCGTTCCACGCGAGCGGCCCGTGGGCTCGTCAACCGAACTCGCGGCGCGTCACTTCGTCGATGTATTCGCGCACCGCTTCGTTCGTGGGGCGGTCGTAGTGGACCTTGCCGGCGGCGATCTCGCGCAGCGCGGTGACGGCGGCCTTGTTTTTCGACGGAACGAGCTGTCCGGCGCCCTTCATCAGGGCCCGCGTGCGCTGCGCTGCGAGGACCACGAGGGCAAACCGGTTGTCTTCGCGCTCGAGGCAGTCTTCGACGGTGACGCGGGCCATGGGATGCGGTGCTCCTTCCCGAATCGAATCGGGGTGGGGAAGCTACTTTGCCCCGGCCGTTCCCGCAAGTCCGGGCTTTCCGCCCGGCTCGGCCTCGATGGCGTCGAGCTCGGCCACGAGATCCTTGCCGAAGTACCACTCGATCTCGCCGCGGACGCCCGTGTAGAGCGACGGGCCGTCGTCGACGCACTGGAGCGACCGGTCGACGATCTCGTTCGACGGGTGGAGCAGCCCCCCGTCGAAGGTGACGGGGAAGAGCGTCGCGACCAAAGGCTTGATCTCGTGGTAGTCGAGGCCCTTCTCCAGGGCGAACGAGTGCAGCATGCATCCGCGGCCCTTGCGGTTGCGAAAGACGCACGATCCGTCGACGACGCGCGTGCGCGATTGCCGCCCCCCGGGGAACTCGCGGTCGTCGACCCACTCGCCCGTCCACCAGAGGTCGCGCGGCACGCCGGTGAAGCGCTCGAGATCCGCGGCGTGCGCTTCGACGCGGGCCACGTTCTCGCCGTCGATGTCCGAGCCATACTGGCAGCACGAGTCGCCGCAGTACGTGCACGACATGCAATTGACGAAGTAAGTGCGGACGAAGATCGCGGTGTCGACGCGGTCGATGACGGGGGCGCCCCAGCGCGTGGGAAAGGGCCGAGATAGAGAGCGAATCACCGCGCCATTCTATGCCACATCGTTACCATTCGGGGCGATGACGTCCGACCCGTCGGCGTTTCGCACGGCCTGGTGGCAGCGGCTGGCGCACGAAGACGCGACGTACGAGCTCACGCGCGTCGTCATCCTGCGCCTGCTCGCCTTCGTGTACCTGGTGGCGTTCGTCGCCCTCGCGCGGCAGGTCGAGCCCCTGCTCGGCGCGCACGGTCTCTTGCCGGTGGCGCAATTCCAAGAGGCGATGCGCGCGCAGGTGGGCTTCGAGGCGTTCTGGCGCGAGCCGACCTTGTTCTGGCCGGGCCTCTTCGGCACGTCCGACACGGCGCTGCGCCTCGCCAGCTACGCGGGCATCGCCCTCTCCGCCGCTGTGCTGCTCGGCGTCACGAACGCGTGGTTCCAGCTCGCGCTCTGGGCGCTCTACATGTCGTTCGTCCACGTCGGGCAGATCTTCTACGGCTACGGCTGGGAGATTCAGCTCCTCGAGACGGGCCTCGTCGCCGCCTTCCTGTGCCCGTGGAAGACAGTCGGCCCGCTGCCCGCGACGGCGGCGCCCAAGATCCCGATCTGGCTGTTTCGCTGGATCATCTTCCGCGTGATGCTCGGCGCGGGCCTCATCAAGCTGCGCAACGACCCGTGCTGGCGCGACCTCACGTGCCTCAACTACCACTTCGAGACGCAGCCCAACCCGAACCCGCTCGCCTGGTGGCTGCACCACGCGCCCGCGTGGGTCCACGCCGGCGGAGTGCTCTTCAACCACTTCGTGGAGCTCGTCGTCCCATGGTTCGCCTTCGGCTTCCGGCGATGGCGGCACGCGGCGGGCGTCCTGCTCGTCGGCCTGCAGGTGACGCTCATCCTCAGCGGCAACCTGTCGTTCTTGAACTGGCTCACCCTCGTGCCGGCGCTCGCGTGCTTCGACGACAGCTTCTTCGCGCGCTTCGTCCCCAGCCGGCTGCGCGATAGCTGGCTCCAACGCTTTGCGCTCTTGTCGCCCTCCGTCCTGCAGACGCGCGCGACCCAGGTCTTTGCCGTCGTCGTCTCGCTGCTCAGCGTGGGACCGGTGGCCAACCTCGCCGCGTGCGACCAGTCGATGAACCAATCTTTCTTTCCGCTCGACATCGTGAACACGTACGGCGCCTTCGGCAGCGTGGACCGCGAGCGCTACGAAGTCGTGCTCGAGGGCACGTCGGACCCCGCGCCCGACCGCGACGCGCGATGGCAAGAGTACGAGCTCCCCTGCATGCCGGGCGACCCGCGCCGCCGCCCGTGCCTTGTCACGCCCTACCACTATCGCCTCGACTGGCAGATGTGGTTCGCGGGCAACGGCGCCGCGCGCGGCGAGACCATGGAGCGCGAACCATGGTTGATTCACCTGGTGTGGCAACTGCTCGAGGGCGAACCGAGCCCCAAGCGGCTGCTCGCCCGCGACCCGTTCCCTGACGCGCCGCCGCGATGGATCCGCGCGGGCATCTGGCACTACCGATTCACCGAGTCGCGGCGCGCCGGCGCGTGGTGGAGCCGCAAGCGCGTGGGCGAAGCGCTGCCGCCGCTATCGACGGCGAGCCCGGGGCTGCGGCGGTATGTGGAGCTGTACGAGTGGCCCGATGCGCCCGAGGGGCCGGCGGCGAACTAGGGGGGGACTTCTCGGCCACCGCACGACTCGATCGTCGTCGCTCCGCGCTCCGCCGTCGACATCAGCCGATTGGTACAGACCGGGGGCGCGTCTCTCCGGGTCGGGGGCGCGCCTCTC
>Ga0302314_10018658_pt1 | contig 11557 bp, 4 predicted proteins | sample III_Palsa_N2_3_FD_200533 | JGI IMG/M metagenome (GOLD analysis project Ga0302314, IMG submission 200533) | Peat permafrost microbial communities from Stordalen Mire near Abisko, Sweden - III_Palsa_N2_3 | ecosystem: Environmental > Terrestrial > Soil > Palsa > Peat permafrost | place: Sweden... | reverse complement strand
GAGCCGGTCTCCCAGCCCGAGCCGTCCATGGGCACCTTGCTGCCCCGCGCCTCGGACCTCACGTAGACGAACTGGTCGGGGCCGGCCGCCAGGGACGGCCGCGCCTGGGCGGCCGCGGCGATGCGGTCCAGTGTCGCGGTGACGCCCTGGGTGCTGCCGGCCTGCACGCCGACCACGGTGGCCGGGTACCAGACATCGGTTCCGCCGCCGGCCGAGGGGATGGTGTCGCGGTGCAGCGCGACCCCGCCGGCGACGGCCGCGGCGATCAGTGGGAGCGCGATCAGGCTGCGCCGCAGTCGGCGGGGCCTGCGGGCCGGGGCGAGTGGCGCGGTGGCGGATGAGGTGGCGGATGAGGTGGCGACGTCCTGCTGGATCTTGCTCATCAGGTGCTCCCGGTACAGGGTGTGACGGCCCGTCGGAAGGTCCCGTTCGGCCGGGACCGGCAGCAGCCGGGCCAGTTCCTCGCGCTCGGGCCCTTCGGGCCGGTGCTCGGTGGCGTTCATCGGTGAGCCTCCTGGGTGGGCCGGGCCGCTTTCCCGCGGCCTCCTTCTGCCTGTCGCGGGAGCGGCGCCGGTTCCTGGGATTCCGGGTGGTCCCGCAGCAGGGCCTGGTCACTGAGCCTGCGCAGCTTGGCCCTGGCCCGGGAGAGCCGGGAGCGCACGGTGCCGACCGGCAGCCCCAGCGCCTCGGCCGCCTCGGCGTAGCCGAGCTCGGACCATACGCACAGCGCCAGCACCTCGCGCTCGGTCCGGCGCAGCCCGCGCAGGGCGGTGTGCACGGCGGCGAGGCGCCTGGCGTCGTCCATCCGGGCGTCGGCGTCGTCGGCGAAATCCGCCTGGACGGCCTCGGGCCGCGGCAGGCTCGCCAGGAGTTGCCGCCGCCGCCGGGCGGACCGGTTGAGGTTGCGGGCGGTGTTGGTGGCCACGCCCAGCAGCCAGGGCCGCAGCGACCCGCCCTCGGCGTCGATGCGCTCCCGCAGCCGCCAGGCCTCCAGGAAGGTCAGCGCCATCACGTCCTCGGCCGCGGACCAGTCACCGGTCAGCCGAAAGGCATGGTTGTAGACGGCTCGGCTGTACGCGTCGAAGAGCTCCCCATAGGCGTTCGGGTCTCCCGCGCGCAACCGGGTTCGCAAAGGTATCTCCACACCCTCTAACTGTCGCGGCGGCAGGGGGCAGTTCCTGTGATCCACGTCACTGTGACGGAGGGGGACCTGCCCAGGAGTCCTGGGCGGGTCCCCCTCCGTCGGGCCGGGGGCTCAGGCCATGGTGACGACGGGCTTGGAGCAGAGGATGGCGGCTCCGGTGACGATCAGGATGGCGGCGGTGGCGGTGAACATGGCCTCCGGGTGGGCCTTGGCCAGTGCGCCGCACAGCACCAGGGAGACGGGGGCGGCGATGTAGCCCGCGACCATGTCGACGGATATGACGCGGCCGAGGATCTCACCGCGGATGTTGCGCTGGATCCAGCTCATTCCGAACACGCCCTGGAAGCCGATGCCCAGGCCCATCAGCAGCACCACGCCGACGGCCTCGACCAGGTTGCCGAGCACCCCCAGGGCCAGCATCCCGGCGCCCAGCCAGCCGGTGAGAGCGGAGATGAGCAGGCCCACCCGCAGGTGGCGGCGGGTCTTGCCGCCCAGCAGCGCGCCGACGATGGCTCCCGCGGCCAGTGCGCCGTCGAGCAGGCCGAGGGAGGTGGCCCCGCCGTGCAGCCGGAACTTGGCCAGGCTGGCGAAGCCCACGGTGAACGGACCGGCGTAGCAGAAGGTCACGGCGGTGTCGATGACGACCATGGCGCGGATCCGCGGGTCGGTCCAGACGTAGACCAGGCCGGCCCGGATCCGGCTGCCGAGGGAGTCCCCGGCCGTGCCGGCCCTGCTCTTGGCCGCCGGGGCGGTGACCCGGCGGGTGGCCCGGCTGACGAACAGGGCGACCAGGGCGAAGCAGGCGCCGTCGACGGCGAAGGCGGCATTGGGGTCGGTGGCGGCCACCACGATGCCGCCGACGGCCGGGCCGAGCACCGAGGCGACCCGGCTGCCCACGCTGAGCAGGGCGTTCGCCGGCTCCAACTGCTCGGGCCCGACGACCGAGGGCAGGATGGAGCTGCGCGCGGGCTGGAAGAACGCGTCGACCGCGCCGAAGAGCGCCGCCGCCACGAACAGCATCCACAGGTTGAGCAGGTGCGCGAATCCGGTCGCCGCCACCCCCGCCATCAGCGCGCAGCGCAGCAGGCTGGAGAGCATCATCAGGTGCCGGGCCGACAACCGGTCGCTGAGCGCCCCGCCGAGCAGGGTGAGCAGGGCGCGCGGCACCGCCTGGCAGGCGAGGACCACGCCGAGAGCCAGGCTGGAGTGGGTGAGGGTGAGGGTGATCCAGGCGAAGGCGACGGTGCTGAACCCGTCCCCCAGCAGCGAGAAGGCCTGGGCGGTCCACAGGTTGCGGAAGGAGGGCGTGCGCAGGGGCGCACGCAGCGAGGGCCGTTCGGTCGGGGGCGCGGTCGGGGCCATGGTCTGAGTCATGCGCTGGTTCTTCGCCTTCGTCGGTGTGCGGAGGTCGGTGGGCGGGGAGCGGGCTGCGGCGGACGTCAGTAGCGGACGGGGAGGTCCTTGAGGCTGCGGTTGAGCAGCGAGAGCTGCCACTCGTGGCGGGACGGGAGCAGCTCCAGCCGCGGGTGCTCCCGTACCAGGACCCCCAGCGCACTGCCGGCCACCAGCCGGGCCAGCGGCGCGCCGATGCAGAAGTGGATGCCGTATCCGAAGCCCAGGTGCGAGGTGCGGCCGCGGTGGACGTCGAAGGTGTCCGGGTCGTCGAACTGCCGCGGGTCGCGGTTGGCGGCGGCGGTCACCAGGAAGATCCGGTCACCGGCGCGGATGTCCTGCCCGTCGAGCCGCAGGTCCTCGGCGGCGATGCGCACCGACATCTTGGAGGGACCGTCGAAGCGCAGGGCCTCCTCGACGGCACCGGACAGCAGCTTGGGGTTCTCCCGTGCCGCTTCCAGCTGCTGGGGGTGCATCAGCAGGGCGCGCAGTCCGTTGGCGATGAGGTTGCTGGTGGTCTCCCCGCCGGCGAAGGCGAGGTGGGTCAGCATCCCGATGAACTCCTCCTCGCTGACCGTGTCGCCGATGGCGCCCCCGGCCAGCACCGCGCTGATCAGGTCGTCCTGGGGCTGCTCCCGGCGCAGCCGCACCAGCTCGCCCAGGTAGTCGTAGAGCTTGACCAGGGACTGCAGCGACGTGCGGTACTCCCGTTCCTCCTGGGCGGCGCCCAGCACCAGGTCGCCCACGCGGGCGTTCCAGTACCAGAACGACGGGGCGTGCGCGTGCGGGACACCGAGCCAGCGGGCGAAGACCAGGCTGGGCAGGGTCTTGGCCACGTCGGCGACGGCGTCCCCGCTGCTGCCGGGCGCGGCGCGGCGGGCCAGCAGCGACGTGGTGGCCTTCTCGATCAGCCCGGTGTAGCGGTTGATGGCGCGGGCGGAGAACTGGTCCTGGAACACCCCGCGCAGCCGGCGGTGCTGCGGCGGGTCGTTGAAGACCATCCAGTGCGACAGCAGACCGACCGCGCGCCGGGCCTCGTCGTCCAGGACGCTGGCCGGGATGGCCTCCATCAGCGGGCGGACCCGGTCGGCGGACAGCGACGGGTGGCCCAGGGCCTCGGCCATCTGCGCGTAGCCGGTGACCAGCCAGGCGCGGTGGACGCTGCTCCAGTGGACCGGCCGGTGCTCGCGCAGCGCGTTGAGGTACGGGTACGGGTCGGCGTTGACCTGCGGGTCCAGCAGGTAGCGCTCGGTGAAGCGGGTGGCGGTCAGCACGGGAGTCCTCCGGAGGTGAGCGTGTCGAGCAGCGCGGCGATGGTGCCGACACCGGGATCGGTGAGCATGGTGCGGTGCCCACCGGGGAGGTGGTGCACCTGGATTCCGCCCAGCGCCAGGCCCTGCCAGGCCGCCAGGTACTCGCGGTAGGGGACGCCGATGTCGGGCATCGTGGTGTCCTGCGGCTGGTCGGCCGTGTCCTGGCCGATGACCAGGTGGATCTGCCCGGGGTAGGGGCGGGCCCGGTAGCCGGCCAGGGCCTGGAGCAGCGAGTGCCACACCTCGATCGGGGCGTCCTGGGCCAGGTCGACCTCCTGGTCGACCATGCCGGCGGCGCGCAGCACGGTCCGCAGCCGGGCGTCCGCCGCGGCGCGGGCCTCGGATCCGGCGGGGGTGGCCCGCAGTTCGTCGCGCAGGACCAGCGCGTGGCGCTGCTGCTCGGCGAAGCCGGCGAGCCGGCGGTGGGTGTCCGGGGTGGGCAGGTACGGCTCGACCAGCACCAGCGGCGCCACGGCGGCACCGGCGTCGAGGAGCTGGGTGGCCATCTCCAGGGCGATGTTGGCGCCCATCGACCAGCCGAGGATCGCGTGCGGTCCGCCGTCCTGGTCGGCCGTCAGCTCGCTGACGTAGGTGGCGGCGATCTCACCGATGGTGAGCGGGTCGGTGCCCCCGGCCAGGCCCAGGGCCTGGTAGCCGTGCACCGGCCGGGCGCCGCCCAGGGCCCGGGCGAGCGGGAGGTACCAGGTGACGCTGCCGCCGGTGGGGTGGACGCAGTTCAGCGGCCGCCCCGTCCCCGGGCGCAGCAGCACCCGCGAGCGGGGGCCCGGCACCGGGTCCGAAGCCGTCCTGAGCCCGGCGATGGTGGGTGTCTCGACCAGGTCGCGGACGGTCAGCGCGAGACCCTGGGCGCGCGCCCTGGCCACCACCCGGACCGTGGAGAGCGAACTGCCGCCCAGCGCGAAGAAGTCGTCGTGGATGCCGACCCGGTCCACGCCCAGCACCTCGGCCCACACCTGCGCCAGCGCCTGCTCGACGGGGGTGCGCGGGGCGACGTAGCTGTCCGCCGGCTCGGCGCGGACGCTGGGCACGGGCGGCAGCGCCCGGCGGTTGACCTTGCGGTTGGCGGTGAGCGGTATCGCGTCGATGACCACGTAGGCGGTCGGCACCATGTGGGCCGGCAGCCGGCGGCGGAGCGACTGGCGCAGTTCCTCGGCCTGCGGGGCGCCGTCCGGGTCCTGCGGCACCACGTAGCCGACCAGCCGTGGATCGCCGCTCCCGTCGGCGCGCACCATCGCCACGGCCGACTGGACGCCGGGGTGGGCCAGCAGGGCGTCCTCGACCTCACCGAGCTCGATCCGGAACCCCCGCAGCTTGACCATGCTGTCCTGGCGTCCGACGTAGTCGAGCGAGCCGTCGGCGCAGTAGCGGACGATGTCGCCGGTGCGGAACAGCCGGGCCCCGGCGCGGCCGCTGAAGGGGTCGGGGACAAAGCGCCGCGCGGTCACCCCGGGGCGGTTCAGGTAGCCGCGGGCCAGGCTGAGGCCGCCGACGCAGAGCTCGCCGGGGGCGCCGACCGGCACCGGTTCCAGGTCCTCGTTGAGGACGTAGGCCTCGGTGTTGCGGATGGGGGTGCCGATGGAGGGCCGGCCGCCGCCCGGCAGGCACTGGGCCGCGGTCACCCACACGGAGGTCTCGGTCAGGCCGTAGCCGTTGAGGAAGCGCCGCCCGGGCGCCCAGGCGTCGACGGTCTCGGCGGGGCAGGCCTCGCCGGCGACCATCAGCGTGCGCAGGTCAGGCAGTCCCCGCGGGTCCATCACGCTCAGGGCGGTCGGCGGCAGGACCGCCGCGGTGATCCGCTGGGTGCGCAGGGTGCGGGTGAGGTCGGCCCCGGGCGCCAGGTCCTGGCGGGCGGCGGTGCACAGTCCGGCGCCGTTGGCCAGCGCCCAGGTCATCTCGAACACCGAGGCGTCGAAGCTGCTGGACGCGAACTGCAGCACCCGGTCGTCCGGGCTCGGCGTCAGCACGTCCTGCTGCGCCCGGACCAGGTTCAGCATCCCGCGATGGGTCACCGCCACCCCCTTGGGCGTGCCGGTGGAGCCGGAGGTGTAGATCACATAGGCGGTGCTGCCCGGTCCCACACCGGACTTGGGGCAGCCGTCCGGGAGCGGGTCGGACTCCGGGTCCGGCTCGGCGGTGAGCGCGCCGATCATCAGCGTGTGCTGGACCGGCGGGGCGGCGTGGGCCAGCTCGGGCTGGGTCAGCAGCACCGTCATGGCGGAGTCCCCGGCCATGAAGGCGAGCCGCTCCCCGGGGTACTCGGGGTCCAGGCAGAGGTAGGCGGCGCCGGACTTGAGCACCCCGAGGACCGCCCGCGCGAGGTCCGGGCCGCGTTCCAGGCAGATGCCGACCACGGTCTCGGTGTCGACCCCCAGCGCGCGCAGCCGCCGGGCGATCCGGTCGCCGGCGCGGTCGAGCTCGCCGTAGCCGGTGACGTCCTGCCCGTGGAGCAGGGCGGGGGCCTGCGGGCGCAGCTCGGCGTGCCGCTGGACCAGTTCGTGGAACAGCCGCCGGTCGTCGTCCCCCTGGTACGGGTCCTGGTCCCGGGTGGCGGCGGCGCCCTGCGTGGTGGCGGCGTTCCAGCGGCGCAGCACCAGGTCGCGGGCGGCGCCGGTGAGGGCGGGCCGGGTGACCGGGCCGTGCGGCGCGGTCGCCATCGCCCGCAGCAGGCCCCGGTAGCTGTCCGCGAGCTGTTCGCAGGCGGTGGCGTCCAGGTCGCGGGGGTCGGCGTCCAGGGTCATGCCGCCCGGGTTGGCGTTCAGGCTGAGCGGGAAGTTGGTGCGGGCGACCTCCAGGGTGTCCTCCCACACGTCCTTCTCCAGCCGGTGGAAGTTCACGAAGTTGAAGACGGCCTCGACCGCCACCCCGCCGAGGGAGCGCTGCATCTCGGCGAGCGGGAACCGCCGGTGCGGCAGCAGGGCGCGCTCGGCGGCGAAGGTCTCGCGCAGGTAGTCGATCCAGCTGCGGGCGGTGGAGTGGAACCCGAGCGGCACCGTGTTGAGGAACAGGCCGCGCAGCAGGTCCGCGTTGGCGTGCTCGGGGCGGCCGTTGGTGACCATGCCGACGCTGTACGGGTCGTCCCCGGCGAAGAGGTCCATCAGCCGGTAGAAGGCCGCGAGGAAGACCGTCCGCACCGGGACCCCGGCCTCGGCGGCGATCCGGGCCAGCGGCTCGGCCAGCTCCCGGTAGGAGCGCTCGGCCTCGTGCGGCGGCTGGTCGCCGACCAGGGCCGGACCGGGGGCCGGGGCGAAGTGGACCGGCTCCAGGCCGACCAGCGCCTCGTGCCAGAAGGCGCGGGACGCGGTGGAGGCCAGTGCCTCGCGCTCCAGCGCCACGTAGTCCGCGAAGCGCACCGCGGGCCTGGCCGTCGCGGCGGGTTCCAGCCCGGCCGCCCGGCGGTGGTGCTCCTCCATCAGGTCCGCGATGAACGAGGTCAGGCTCCAGCCGTCGAGCACCACGTGGCAGTCGGTGATGGTCAGCCGGAACTCCCCCTCGCCGAGCCGGTGCACGAACAGCCGTACCAGCGGGGCGGCGGACAGGTCGAAGGGCAGCGCGGCCTGCTCGCGCACATGGGCGGCGGCGGCCTCGCGCCGCTCGGCCGGGGAGAGGCCGCGCAGGTCGGCGAAGCCCACCGGCAGCGAGGCCCGCCGGTGCACCAGTTGCAGCGGCTCGGTGTCGCGCAGCAGGTCGAAGGAGGTGCGCAGGATGTCGTGGCGCTCGACCAGGGCGTCCACGGACTCCTGGAACGCGCCGAGGTCGAAGCCGGCGCTGTCGCGCAGCTTGAAGCTGGTCACGTTGTGGTAGGCGCCGCGCTCCGGATCGCTCATCAGCTCGTGCAGCATGCCCGCCTGGAGCATGGTCAGCGGATAGGCGTCCTCGACGCCCGGGGGCAGCGAGGCCGCCTCGGCGCCGCCGATCATGGACAGGGCAGCCACCGGCGCCGTCTCGACCGGCGCCGTCGCGTGGTCGGCCAGGTCCGCCAGCTCCGCCAGGACCTGGGCCCGGAAGATGTCCGGGATGCTCAGCGCCAGCCCGGCCTCGCGGGCCAGCCCGATCACCCGCAGGGCCAGGATGGAGTCGCCGCCCAGGCGGAAGAAGTTGTCGTCCACGCCGACCCGGTCGAGCCCCAGGACCGTGCCCCAGATCCTGGTCAGCGACTCCTCGGTGGGGGTGCGCGGCGCGGTGTACCGCGCGCTGAGGTCGGCCTCGCGGGCCTGGAGCAGGGCCAGCGCCTTGCGGTCGACCTTGCCGTTCACGGTCAGCGGCAGCGCCGGGTGCTCGGTGATCAGGGCCGGGACCATGTAGTCGGGCAGGCTCCGGCCGAGGTGGGCGCGCAGCTCGCGGGTGTCGACCGGGGAGCCGGCGATCGAGGCGTCGGCGCCGGTGGCGATGTGGCCGACCAGCCGCCGCACGCCGCCCGGCTCCTCGCGGACCACCACGGCGGCGTCCACCACCCCGGGGAAGCCGCGCAGCGCGGCCTCGATCTCGCCCAGCTCGATCCGGAAGCCGCGGATCTTGACCTGTGCGTCCACCCGGCCCAGGAACTCCAACTGCCCGTCGGGCAGCCGCCGGACCCGGTCGCCGGTCCGGTACAGCCGGCCGCCGGCCGGTCCGTAGGGGTCGGGCACAAAACGCTCGGCGGTCAGCGCCGGGCGTCCCAGGTAGCCCCGGGCCAGACCCGCCCCGGCGACGTACAGCTCGCCCGGGACGCCGACCGGTACCAGCCGCTGGTGCTGGTCGAGCACGTATCCGCGCAGGTCTGCCAGCGGCACCCCGATCGGCGACAGGGTGTCGCCCTCGGCGTCCGCGCGGGTCAGCACCCGGTGGGTGACGTGCACGGTGGTCTCGGTGATCCCGTACATGTTCACCAGTCGCGGCCGGTGCGCCGAGGGATCGGCGAACCAGTCGCGGAAGTCCCGCGCGCTCAGCGCGTCGCCGCCGAAGACGACCGTCCGCAGGGCGAGTTCGGCGAACGAGCGCCCGGACTGCGCGGCCTGCGCCCGCAGGCCCTGGAAGGCGGCGGGGGTCTGGCTGAGCACGGTGACCCGCTCGGTGGCCAGCAGGTCGAACACCGCCTCCGGGTCCCTGACCACGTCCTTGGAGGCGATCACCACGCGCCCGCCCCTGGCCAGCGCCCCCCACAGCTCCCAGACCGAGAAGTCGAAGGCGAAGGAGTGCAGCAGCGACCAGACGTCGTCCGGGCCGAAGTCGAACCACGCCTCGCAGGAGGCGAACAGCCGGGCGGCGTTGTGGTGGGTGACCACCACGCCCTTCGGACGGCCGGTGGAGCCGGAGGTGTAGATGATGTAGGCGGCGTTGCCGGGCCGGAGCGCGGTGCCCTGGACGCCGTCCAGGTAGGGGCAGCCGGAGCCGTCCAGCGCGCCGGGCGCGTCCAGCACCAGGACCTCGGCGCCCAGCTCCGCGACCTGGTCGCGGGTGGCGCTGTCGGTGAGCAGCAGGGCCGCCCCGGCGTCGTCGACCATGAACCCGAGGCGCTCGGCCGGGTGGGAGCCGTCCATCGGCAGGTAGGCCCCGCCGGCCTTCCAGATCCCCAGCACCGCGACCGCGAGCCAGGCGTCGCGGCCCACGCAGACGCCGACCCGGGACTCCGGGCCCACCCCGCGCAGGCGCAGCGCTCGGGCCACCCGCTCGGCCCGCTCGTCGAGTTGCGCGTAGCTGAGGCGCTCGCCCGGGCACACCAGCGCGACCTGGTCGGGGCGCAGGCGGACCTGCTGCTCGAAGGCGTCCAGCAGCAGCGGCACGGTCGGGGTTACGGCCGGGTCGGGGTTCCCCGCCCGCGCCAGCAGCGACGCGCGTTCCTGCTCGGCCAGCGGCTCCAGGGCGGCGATCGCCGTCGCCGGGCGGGTGGTGATCGCGTCGAGCACCCGGTGCACGTGGTCGGCCAGGGTCGCGACCGTCTCCGGGTCGAACAGGTCGCGCCGGTAGACGAAGGAGAGCGTCAGCCCGTCCGGCTGCTCGGTGGCGTGCAGTGACAGGTCGAACTTCGCGATGTCCGCGCCGACGGACACGGTCTCGCCGCGTGCGCCGCCCAGGGTGAAGCTGCCCCCGTCGGCGTACTCGTAGGCGAAGAGCACCTGGAACAGCGGGTTGCGGCTGAGGTCGCGGTCCGGGCTGAGCACCTCGACCAGGCGCTCGAAGGGGACGTCCTGGTGGTCCATCGCGCCCAGGGCCGATTCCCGCACCCGGTCCAGGTAGTCGGCGAGCGTCGGGTTCCCGGACAGGTCCCCCCGCATGACCAGGGTGTTGACGAAGAATCCGACCAGGGACTCGGTCTGCGGACGGTCGCGGTTGGCCACGATCGTGCCCACGGCGATGTCCTCCTGCCCGGTGTGGAAGCCGAGGGCGATCTGGTAGGCGGCCAGCAGCGTCATGAACATCGTCGAGCTGCCGCGCTCGTTGAGCTGCCGCAGCGACTGGCGCAGCCGGGAGGGGAGTGCCAGCTTGAACACCGCTCCCTCGTGCGAGCGTTCGGCCGGGCGCGGCCGGTCGGTGGGCAGCTCCAGCGGAGCGAGGCCGGCCAGCCGGGTCCGCCAGTAGTCCAGGTGGGCCTCCGCACGGGCCCTGCCGCCGGCGGCGGACTCCCACGCCGCGTAGTCGCGGTAGGTGATCGGCAGCTCCGGCAGGGCGGCGGTCCTGCCCTCGGCGCGGGCGCCGTACAGGGCCGCCAGGTCACGGCAGATGATGCCCAGGGACCAGGCGTCGGAGACGATGTGATGCATCGCCAGGACCAGGATGTGGTCCGCCGCCCCGAGGTGCACCAGCGTCGCCCGGAACGGGGCCTCGGCCGCCAGGTCGAAGGGTCTGTTCGCGGCGGCCTCGGTGGCCGCCGTCGCGGCCCGTTCCCGTGCCGCCGGCGCCACACCGGACAGCTCCACCCACTCCAACTGGAAGCCGCCGACCGGCAGTTCCTCCTGGAAGGCCACGCCGCCGCGGCTCGGGAAGCGGGTCCGCAGCTGCGGGTGCCGCTGGACCAGGTCGCCGAGGGCGAGCTCCAGCGCGGCGCGGTCGAGCTCCCCGGACAGCCGCCAGACGGCGGGCATCAGGTACTCGGTGCCGCCGGGCCGCAACTGGTCCAGGAAGTTGAGGCGCCGCTGCGCGCTGGACAGCGGCGCGGCGGTCTCGCCCGGGGCGAGGCGCGGGATCTCCGGAGCGGCCTGGCCGGTCGGCCGCAGGCCGCGCAGGCGCTGGTTCAGCAGGGCGCGCGCGGCGGGCGTGAGGGCCTGGCGGGCACGGGGCTTTGCGGCTTCCTTGATGCTAGACATGTCAGATCCTCGTTCGGCTGGTCACTGGAGGGAGAGGTGGAGCGACAGGTCGATCTCGTCGCCGCTCATGGCGGCGATCTCGTCGATCAGGAGCTGTTCCACGGTGACCGCCAACGCGGAGACGGTCGGGTTCTCGAAGACGTGCCGGACCTGGACGGCGCAGTCGAACGCCTGGCGTATCCGGGAGGCGACGACGGTGGCCCGCAGCGAGTGGCCGCCGAGTTCGAAGAAGTTGTCCTCGACACCCACCTGGTCGATGCCCAGGGCCACCGACCAGATGCTGGCGATCACGTCCTCGGTGGGCGTGCTGGGCTCGACGAAGGAGGCGCTCGTGGCGCCCTCGTCGGTGGTGGGTGCGGGGAGGGCTTTGTGGTCGATTTTGCCGGTGGGGGTGGTGGGGAGGGTGG
>Ga0302314_10018652_pt1 | contig 11559 bp, 10 predicted proteins | sample III_Palsa_N2_3_FD_200533 | JGI IMG/M metagenome (GOLD analysis project Ga0302314, IMG submission 200533) | Peat permafrost microbial communities from Stordalen Mire near Abisko, Sweden - III_Palsa_N2_3 | ecosystem: Environmental > Terrestrial > Soil > Palsa > Peat permafrost | place: Sweden... | reverse complement strand
TCCTGCGCGAATACCTGGCGCGGGAGGGGATGCCGCCAACCCAGGCGGAAATTGCCGCGCGGTTCGGCTTCACGCAGAAGGCGGCGGGCGATCATCTGAAGCTGATCGCGGCCAAGGGGGTGATCGAGCTGCGCCGCGATATCCCGCGCGGCATCCGCCTGCGCGATCGCGCCTGGCCGGCGGGTAGCGATCGGGCGTTCCTGCCGCTGCTGGGCCGCGTCAGCGCGGGGCCGCCGATGCTCGCCATCGAGAAATTCGACGAGTTGCTGCCGATCTCGCCGGCCATGTTCAGGCCGCCGGCGGACTATCTGCGCCGGGTCGTCGGCAGCTCGATGGTCGATATGGGCATCCAGAACGGCGACCTGATCGGCGTCAAGCAGACGGCGATGGCCGAAAACGATCAGATCAACGACCAGATCATCGTCGCCAAGCTGTTCTCGCACGCTGGCATCGAACTCACCGTCCGGCGTCTGAGGCGCAGCGGCGATGCGATTGTCCTGCTATCCGTCAATGAGGAACTGGAGCCGCTGGCCTTCGTCTCCGGCCAGGGCTTCAACGACCGGCCCTCAGTGGAAATCGAAGGGTTGTACTGCGGCCATTTTCATCCGCATTCGGGTTAGAGAAGCGGGACAAGCCGCCCAAATCCACGAAGAAAATCAATAAAAAAAGGGGGCCGCGAAGCGGCCCCCTTTGAACTGTCCGGTCAGGGACGACCGGAATTCTGGACAGGGATGTCCTTAATGAGTCGGGCCCGGCTTGTCGTCGAGCTTGGCTTCCACCTGGATCTGCAGCTTGACCTGGCCACCGGTCATCGGCACTGCGTAGGCGATGCCGAAGTCGCTGCGGTCGAATTGCGCGGATGCATCGGCGCCGCAGACCTGCACCTTGAGCATCGGGTGGATGATGCACTTGAAGGAATTGATCTTCAGCGCCACCGGCTTGGTCACGCCGTGCAGGGTCAGCTGGCCATCCACTTCCACCGGCGTATCACCGTCGAACTTGATGGTGTCCGCCTTGTACTCCGCGGTCGGATATTTCTCGACGTCGAAGAAGTCGGCGCTCTTGGCATGCTTGTTCATCTTCTCCATGCCGAAATCGATCGAAGTCGTGTCGATGACGATGTCGACGGTGCCGGTGTGGGCCTTGCGGTCCAGGGTGACGGTGCCGGACTGGGTGTGATCGAACTTGCCGCGCCAGTAGGAAATGGCCTGGATGTGCGGCGCCTCGAAGCTGGCGTAGGTGTGGTCCGGATCGACGGTGTAGTGCTCGACGTCGGCGAAAGCGGGGGCGCTCAGCGCCGCCAGCAGGGCTGCGGCAGCGATGCGGTTGAGTTTCATGGAAAACGCTCCTGTATTAGTGCTTGGGGGAAACGACGATGTGAAACTTGACGGTGACGGGATCGGCGACAGTGTCCTTCCATTCGTCGTCGCCGATGTTGAAATACGCGCGCGAGATGGTGACGGCGCCGTCGAAGCTGCTGCCATCGCCATCGGTCTTGAAGGTGACGGGCACGGTCAGGGTCTGCGTCTTGCCCTTGAGGCTGAGCGTGCCGCTGGCCTCGTAACGCGCGCCGCCCAGGGGTTTCACCCCGGTGGCGTCGAAGCTCGCCTTGGGAAAGTGCGCGGTGTCGAACCAGGCGGGCTTGCGCACTTCGCTGTTGTAGTCCTCGTCGCCGAGATCGAAGCTGGCGGTGTCGATCTCGATATGCGCCTTGGCCTGCGCCGGCTTGGCGGGATCGAAATCGACGCTGCCCCGGAATTGCTTGAAGGGCGCGTCCACCGCCACTTTCATCTGGGTAAAGGTGGCGCTGACGCTGCTCTTCGCCGCGTTGACCGGCGTGTCCGCCGCGGCGGCGCCGAGGGTCAGCAGCAGGGCGGCGAGGGCAGCCGTGCGGTGCAGGGTTTTCCCAGTCATGGGGGCTCCTTGGTTTGACTAGCTGGGGCGCCAGCGCAGCATGCGGCGCAGTGTTTCATCGCGATCGAGGAAATGGTGTTTCAGCGCCGCCGCTACGTGCAGCAGCAGGACGTAGAACATCAGCCAGGCGAAGGTCGCATGGATGTCGCCGAGGGCGTCCGCCAGCAGCTTGTTCTTGGCCAGCAGGTTGGGCAGGGGCAGGATGCCGAGATACACCACCTGGTAGCCGGTGGCGGAGCTGAACAGCCAGCCGCTGAACGGGATGGCGAACATCAGCGTGTACATCAGGGCATGGGTGAATTTGGCGCCGATCTGCTGCCATGCCGGCATCGGCGGCAGGGGCGGCGCCTGATGTGTCAGCCGCCAGATGCCGCGCAGGGCGACCAGGGCCAGCACGGTGATGCCCAGCCACTTGTGATAGGCCACCAGCTTCAGCTTCTGCGGACTGAAGTGCATATCCGATACCACCAGCCCCAGGCTGAAGGCGCAGATGATGATGCCGGCCACCACCCAGTGCAGGGCCACGGCGGTGCGTGTGTAATGGGTTGCGGCCAAGGGCAGTGGCTTGGAAGTGGGACTCATCCGTGAGTGTCGGTTCGGTCGGTTGCGGTTCTATTTCAGGCGCTATGCGCCGCCGCGGCCTGTGGTACCCGCGCCGTGGCCTCGGTCAGCAGGTTGCGGATGGAGACCCGGTCCAGGGCCAGGCGCAGGGCCTGCTCGGGTTGGGACAGCATGCATCCCAGGGTGGACTGGATGCCTGCGCTCATCGGGCAATCCGGATTGGGGTTGATGCGGCCGATGGAAAACAGATCCTCGGCAGCGCGGATGGCGTCGTACACCTGGAGCAGGCTGATCTCATCCGGCGAGCGCGCCAGGCGCGCGCCGCCGCCGGGGCCAAGCTGGGTCTCCACCAGGCCGGATTCGCGCAGCATCGACAGCATGCGGCGCACCAGGGCGGGGTGGGTGCCGATGCTGGCCGCCAGTTCGTCCGAAGTCACCATGCGCTCCTGCGCCAGACTCATGAAAGTCAGGGCATAGGTGGCGACTGCGAAGCGCGTATTCATTGCGTGACTAGTTTAGTAACTAATTATCGGGAGTCAAGCGAGGCCAATAGGCACGCATCCTGCTTTTCCATGCCTCGCAACGTGACGCAACAGCCACATTCTGCTTGGCTCGCCCCCCTGCCTGCCGATAAAATCGTCAGTTCGAGTCGATCGAACCATATTTCCTGCTAGAGGCTACCCCCTGTGAACGAAAAGATTCTCCGCGAAACCGCTTTGGCGATGGTCGCCCCCGGCAAAGGCCTGCTGGCCGCCGACGAGTCCACTGCCACCATCGGCAAGCGATTCGAGAAGATCGGCGTCGAAAACATCGAGCCGAATCGCCAGGCTTACCGCGACATGCTGTTCACCACCCCGGGCTTCGAGCAGCACACCAGCGGCGTGATCCTGTTCGAGGAAACCCTGTTCCAGAAGAGCTTGGCCGGCCAGCCGTTCTCGCAGCTACTGGCTGCCAAGGGCGTGATTCCGGGCATCAAGGTGGACAAGGGCGCCAAGCCGCTCGCCGCCGGCGGCCCCGAGGAAACCGTTACCGAGGGCCTCGACGGCCTGCGCGAGCGCCTGGAGAAATATTTCGCCGCCGGCGCCCGTTTCGCCAAGTGGCGCGCTGTCATCACCATCGGCAACGGCACGCCGAGCTACAACGCCATCCACACCAATGCCCACGCCCTGGCCCGTTATGCCGCGCTGTGCCAGGAAGCCGGCATCGTGCCGATCGTCGAGCCGGAAGTCCTCATGGATGCCGACAACACGGTCGAAACCTGCGAAAAGGTGACGGACTGGGTGCTGTCCGAGGTATTCCAGGAGTTGTATTACCAGAAGGTGCTGCTGGAAGGCATCGTGCTCAAGCCGAACATGGTGGTATCCGGCGCCAAGTGCCCGACCCAGGCCGGCGTGCAGGAAGTGGCCGAACGCACCCTCAATGTGCTGAAGCGCCGCGTGCCGGGCGCCGTGCCGGGCATCGCCTTCCTCTCCGGAGGCCAGGCCGATGAACTGGCGACGGCCCATCTCGACGCCATGAACAAGATCGGCAACCTGCCGTGGAAGCTGACCTTCTCCTACGGCCGCGCCCTGCAGGCTGCCGCGCTCAAGGCTTGGAGCGGCAAGAACGTGGACGCCGGCAAGCTGGCCCACCTGCACCGCGCCAAGATGAACGGCCTCGCCGCGCTGGGTCAGTGGGACGCCAAGCTGGAAAAGGCTGCCTGAGACTGACGTAGGTCGGCTCAAGCCGAAGGCGGAGCCGACAGCCGCAAACCAGCCCTCTCGCGGATAATCCGCGAGAGGGTTTTTTTATTGAAGCCGTCTAGGTCCTTAGCGGATTGCGTCCAGCAATTGCACCACCCGCCGCTCGGCCCAGCATTCCAGCGCCAGGTTCTCGATGAAGCCGCAATGGCCGCCGCGTGCCGGGGCGTCGTAGTGGATCACCGAGCCGCGCGCTTCGAGCCCGGCGAAATCGCGGAACGGGATCACCGGATCGTCCTGCGCGGTGATCAGCGCCAGCGGCGAGGCCGAGTTCATCAGCATGGCCGGGCTCAGCGTGTAGGTGCCGAGGTAATCTTCGCTGCTGGGGAAATCGGTGAAGTCGGCGACGAAGCGCCGCGTCGTCTCGACAAAGGTCTTGATGCCGGCATAGGGGCTGAAGTCGTAGCGCCCGGGCCAGGCCTGGTCCTTGGCGCGCAGGGTCTTGCGCCACTTGCCGATGAAATAGCGGCGGAACAGGAGCGGCCCCTGGTCGATGGCGTGCAGGGTGGCGCCGGGATCGATCGCCGGCGAGATGCCGATGGACAGCCGCGGCGTCACACCCGCCGCCGGCCCTTGCATGCCCACCCGCAGGGCGAAATTGCCGCCCAGCGAAAAGCCGATCACCACCAGCGCCTGCGCCGGGTCGAACTGCTGCACGGCACGGATCGCGCCCAGCACCTCGGCCATGCGCGCCGAGTGGAACGGCTCCTCATTGAGCCCGTGGGTGCCGCCGTGATCGCGCAGATTGAGACGGAAGGTGTTCCAGCCCAGGGCATACAGCTGGCAGGCCATCGAATAGACGTAGGCCGAATCGTGATGGCCTTCCCAGCCGTGGATCAGCACCGCCAGGCCACGCGGGGTCACTCCGGCGGGCTGGCGCGAGTGGTAACCGACCAGGCGTACGCCTTCGCCACAGTCGAGCAGGTGACGCTGGGCCACGGCGTCCATGCGGCTGCCGCGCTTCAGCCATAGGCGCCGCCGCGGCCCCTTGGTGGCAAGGATCGATTGCAGCTGCGGATGCGCGACCAGCCAGGACGGGCGGAAGTCCGCGAGCCCGGTGACGCTTGCGGCGCTCATTGCAGCAACCGGGCCAGGGTGTTTTCGTAGATCCGGCTGAGCCGGTCGAGATCGTCGACCTTCACATGCTCGTCGATCTTGTGGATGCTGTCGTTGATCGGCCCGATCTCCACCACCTCGGTGCCCAGCGGGGCGATGAAGCGCGCATCCGAGGTGCCGCCGCCGGTGAACTGCTCGGCGCGCAGGCCGGTGATCTCGCCGATCGCCGCCTGCGCCGCCTTGATCAGCGGGCCCTGGCGGGTGAGGAAGGGCTCGCCGGTATGCCACCAGTCCGCTTCGTAGCGCGGCAGGTGGCGGTCGAGCACGGCATGCACGCGCGCCTTGAGGCTTTCCGCGGTGGACTCGGTGCAATAGCGGAAATTGAAGATCACCTCGGCCTCGCCGGGGATGACGTTGTTGGCGCCGGTGCCGCCATGCACATTGGAAATCTGGAACGAGGTCGGCGGGAAGTGGGCATTGCCGCGATCCCATTCGGTGCCGACCAGTTCGGCCAGGGCCGGGGCCAGGCGGTGAATGGGGTTGTCGGCCTTGTGCGGATAGGCGACATGGCCCTGCCTGCCGTGGACGCGCAGGTTGCAGCCGAGCGAGCCGCGCCGGCCGACGACGATGCGGTCGCCCAGTTGCAGGTTGCTGGAGGCTTCGCCGACGATGGCATAGTCCGGCCGGATGCCGCGGCCGCGTAGGACCTCGGCGACGTATTTGGTGCCGTGCCGCGCCATCCCTTCCTCGTCGCTGGTGACCAGAAAGGCCAGGCTGCCCTTGATCGGCGCACGCGCCAGCAGGCGCTCGACGGCGCAGACCATCGCGGCCAGGCCACTTTTCATGTCCGCCGCGCCGCGGCCGTAGAGCGCGCCGTCGCGGACCTGCGGCAGAAAAGGATCACTGGACCAGTTCTCCAGCGGACCGGTGGGCACCACGTCGGTGTGGCCGGCCAGCACCGCCAGAGGGCTGCCCTGGCCGAGTCTCGCCCACAGGTTGGTGACGCCTTCCTGGTTGAGCCATTCCAGCGCGAAGCCGAGTTTGGCCAGACGCTCGCCGATCAGGGCGCAGCAGCCGGCATCGTCCGGGGTCAGCGAACGGCGGGCGATCAGTTCCTGGGTCAGGCGCAGGGTAGGGGAGTCGGCTTGCATCGAAGGCATGGTGTGTTTGGCAGGGCTTAGCTCTTAGACTAGCAAGGCATGCCTTGCGCCGCGAATGGAAGCGCGAAACGGTGGGCAATACGGGAGGAGCTGATGGCTGTGCCGGAGATGGACCACATCGTATCGATTGCGGATGTGATCAGGCTGGCGGTGGCGCCGGTGTTCCTGCTGTCCGGCATCGCCGCCATGCTCAATGTGCTGACCAACCGCCTGACGCGCATTGTCGATCGCGCCCGGCATCTCGAGACGGAGTTTGCCGCCGCCGCGCCCGGCCGCATCGAGACCTTGCGCGCCAGCCTGGGACGGTTGGCGCGGCGCGCGCGGCTGGTGAGCTGGGGCATCAGCCTGTGCACCAGCAGCGCCATCCTGATCAGTATCGTGGTGGTGGTGCTGTTCATCGATTCGCTCACCGGCACCAACTTCAGTGCGATCATCGCCCTGCTGTTCATCGTGGCGATGGCGGCATTGACGCTGGGCCTGGTCTGCTTCCTGCGCGAAATCTCGCTGGCAACGCGGCATCTGCGTATCGGCGAACCGGAGCCGGAACATTCGACCCCGGTGGCGGTGGTGCAGGTGGTGGGGAGCGATCAGCGGGAGACTAATAACTGGTGATTAGTGGTTAGTGATTAGTAAAGGCAGAAGCAAAAGCGGCCTTGCTAACCACTAATCACTAGTCACTAACCACTGCTTCAAAGATCGCGCAGCAGTTCGTTGATGCCGATCTTGGAGCGGGTCTGGGCGTCGACGCGCTTGACGATCACGGCGCAGGTGAGGTTGTAGCGGCCGCCGTCTTTCGGCAGCGAGCCGGGCACCACCACCGCGCCGGCCGGCACGCGGCCGTAGCTGATCTGCCCGCTCTCGCGGTCGTAGATCGGCGTGCTCTGGCCGATGAATACGCCCATCGACAGCACCGCGCCCTTCTCCACCACCACGCCTTCCACCACTTCCGAGCGCGCGCCGATGAAGCAGTCGTCCTCGATGATGGTAGGGCTGGCCTGCAGCGGCTCCAGCACGCCGCCGATGCCGACGCCGCCGGACAGGTGCACATTGGCGCCGATCTGCGCGCAGGAGCCGACCGTGGCCCAGGTATCGACCATGGTGCCCTTGCCGACATGGGCGCCGATGTTGACGTAGCTGGGCATCAGGATCGCGCCCGGCGCGATGTAGGCGCCGCGGCGCACCGCCGCCGGCGGCACCACACGGGCGCCGAGCTGCTTGAACTGGGCCTCGCTCCAGCCGTCGAACTTGAGCGGCACCTTGTCGTAGCCGGAGAGCCGGCCCATTTCGATCGGCTCGTTGTCATGCAGGCGGAAATACAGCAGCACCGCCTTTTTCAGCCACTCGTTCACCACCCAGCCGGCGGCGGCGGGCTCGGCGACGCGCGCCTGGCCGGCGTCGAGCAGGGCGATAGCGCCCTCGACGGCGCTGCGCACATGGGTTTCCTTGGGATCGAGCGAGGCACGCTTTTCCCAGGCGTGTTCGATGATGACTTTCAGTTCAGTCGCGTTCATTTTTCTTGGAGGGCGGCTTGGTGGGTTCGGCGTCGCTGAGGGTGCGGATCAGCACTTCGCGCAGTTCGTCGAGCAGCTCTTCGTCGGTGATCGGCAGGTGTTCGCGCGTGGTGATGAAGAACACGTCCTCGGCGCGCTCGCCGATGGTGTTGATCTTGGCGGCGTCGAGCAGGATGCCGCGCTTGTGGAAGACGCGGCCGATCATCGACAGCAGGCCGGGCTGGTCGGCGGTGACCAGTTCCAGCAGGGTGCGCTTGCGCGGCAGGTCCTGGCTGAAGCTGACCGTGGTCGGGGTGTCGAAGTGCTTGAGGCGCTGCGGGCGGCGGCGGCTCACGTCCACCACGGAAATGTCCGGATCGCCCAGCACCTTGCGCAGCCCCTCCTTGATTTCCTCGTAGCGGTGCGGATTCTCGATCGGCCGGCCATCGCTTTCCACCACGGCATAGGAGTCGAGCACATAGCCGTCGGCGGTGGTGTTGATGCGGGCGTCGAGGATGTTCAGCCCCATCCGCGCCAGCACGCCGGTGGACAGGCCGAACAGGTGGTCGCGGTCGCGGGTGTAGACGAACACCGTGGTGCCCTGGCCGTCGACCGTGTCCACCAGCACCAGCGGCAGGCTGGACTCGCCGACGGCGCAGATCGCCGGCAGGTGCCAGGCCAGTTCGGCGGGCGAGTGGCGCAGGAAATAATCGCTTTCGAAGCGCGCCCACACGGCGTCGGCCTTGTGCGGATCGACGCCGCGGCTGCCGAGCAGGGCCAGGGCCGAGCGGCGCTGTTCGGAGACGCGCTCCGCCTCGCTTTCCGGGTTGTCGAGGCCGCGTTCCAGTGCCCGCCCGGCGCCGTGGTACAGCTCGCGCAGCAGGCTGTCGCGCCAGGAATTCCACAGCGCCGGGTTGGTGGCGCGGATGTCGCTGACGGTGAGCAGCAGCAGATAGTCGAGGCGGCTGCGCTCGCCGATCCGCTTGGCGAAGGTGCTGACCACTTCGGGATTGCTGATGTCCTGCCGCTGCGCGGTGAGCGACATGGTCAGGTGGTTCTTCACCAGCCAGGACACCAGCGCGGCGTCGGCATGCGACAGGCCGTGATCCAGGCAGAAGCGCTCGGCCAACTCGGCGCCCATCTCGGAATGGTCGCCGCCGCGGCCCTTGGCGATATCGTGGTAAAGGCCGGCGATAAACAGCAGCTCGGGGCGGGGCAGGCGCGCCATGACCTCGCTGTAGAACGGCAATTCGTGGCGGAAGCGCTCCATCGCCAGGCGCCGCAGGTTGCGCACCAGGTACAGCGTGTGTTCGTCCACCGTCAGGGTGTGGAACAGGTCGTACTGCATATGGCCGATGATCAGGCCGAACTCCGGCAGGTAGCGGCCCAGCACGCCGTAACGGTTCATCCGGCGCAGCGCATGGGTCAGGCCGCTGCCGTGCTGGAACAGGCCGACGAACAGGGTGCGGGCGCGCACGTCGTCGCGGTGCGCGTCGATGCGCTTGCGGTCGCGGCGGATCAGGCGCAGCGTCGCGGCGCGCACCCCCTCGATCTGCGGATGCTGCTGCATCAGCGCGAAAATCTCGATCAGCGCCGAGGGCTGCTTCAGGAACACGTCGTCGGCGCGCGCCTCGATATAGCCGCCGCGCAGCTGGAAGCGGGCATTGAGCGGCAGCACCGCCGCTTCCTCGCCCTTGCCGAGAATCGCCTCCTCGAACAGCTGCAGCAGCAGGTCGTTGAGGCAGGACAGCGACTTGATGCTACGGTAATACAGCTGCATGAACTGCTCGACCGCCTTGTTATGGTCGGAGTCCACATAGCCGAACAGCGCGGCCAGCTTGATCTGGTGATCGAACAGCAGCCGGTCCTCGTGGCGGCCGGTGATCATGTGCAGGGCGAAGCGCACCCGCCACAGGAAATCCTGGCCGGCGAACAGCTCGTCGCATTCCTGCTTGCTGAGGAAGCCGCGGTTGCGCAGCTCGTTCAGGGTGAGGGCGTTGAAGTGGCGCTTGGCGACCCAGGCCACGGTGTGGATGTCGCGCAGGCCGCCGGGGCTTTCCTTGACGTTGGGCTCCAGCTTGTAGCCGGTATCGTCGTACTTGGCGTAGCGCTTGCGCTGCTCTTCCAGCTTGGCGCGGAAGAAGGCGTCCACCGGCCACATCTTGTCCGGCGTCATCGCTTCCTGCAGCGCGGCGTACAGCGCGCCGTCGCCGCACAATGGGCGCGACTCGATCAGGTTGGTGATGACGGTGATGTCCTGCGACGCCAGTTCGGCGCATTCGGCCACCGTGCGCACACCGCTGCCGACTTCCAGGCCGATGTCCCAGAGGAAGGCGAAGAACTGCTCCAGCGCCGACTTGTTGCCCTCCAGCGCGTGCTCGTCGTGCAGCACCAGCAGGTCGATGTCGGAATGGGGCAGCAGTTCGCCGCGGCCATAGCCACCCACCGCGATCAGGCCCAGGCCCGCCGGCTGCTCCGGCAGGAACTGCAGCCAGGCCTGGTGCAGCACCTCGTCCACCAGGTGGGCACGGGCATGGACCAGGGAATCGGAGGCGGCGCCCTCGTGAAACAGGCTGGTCAGGCGTTCGCGGCCCCAGTCCAGGGTGGCGCGAAAGGCGACGACCGGCTTTTGCCCTTCGGCGCTCAACCGCGCCCGCACCTTGCGGGCGGAAAAAACCGTGGCGGCTTCGTTTCCCGCCAAGTCCATCTCCGCACCCATTAGGAGCCTCTCCGTGGGTGAATCGTACCTGCGACGGAGATCGTTTTTGCGCAGCGCAAGGAGAGAGGAGCGATGTGTACTGGAAGTACATGAGCGACGATCGACGCGGCGATGCGCAAAAACGATCCCGTCCCTTCGGGTTGCGCCCAAAATTGCGTCAGCCTGCGTTGTCGGCCTTGGCCATAGAGTCTATGGCCTGACGGCCTCCGCCTTGTCTGACGCAATTTTGGGCGGCAACGCAGGCACGATTCACCCACGGAGAGGCTCCGGTACCTTTTCGTCGGCGCGCAGGGTCAGGATTTCGTAGCCGGTGTTGGTCACCAGCACAGTGTGCTCCCACTGCGCCGACAGCGAATGGTCCTTGGTCACCACGGTCCAGCCGTCCGGCAGCAGCCGCACGTCCGGCCGGCCGGCGTTGAGCATGGGTTCCACGGTGAAAGTCATGCCCGGAACCAATTCAAGGCCCGTGCCAGGACGGCCGTAATGCAGGATTTGCGGGTCTTCGTGGAACACCCGGCCGATGCCGTGGCCGCAGTATTCGCGCACCACCGAGAAGCCATTGCCTTCCGCCACCTGCTGCACCGCATAGCCGATATCGCCCAGCCGGGCGCCGGGCCGCACCTTGCGGATGCCGGCGAACATCGCCTCGCGGGTCACCTCGCTGAGGCGGCGCGCCAGTACCGAGGGCTCGCCGGCCGAAAACATCTGGCTGGTGTCGCCGTGGAAGCCGTCCTTGATCACGGTCACGTCGATATTGATGGTGTCGCCGCGCTTGAGCTGCTTGTCGCCCGGGATGCCGTGGCAGACCACATGGTTGACCGAGGTGCAGATCGATTTCGGAAACGGCTGGCGGCCGCCGCCGCCGCCGTAGTTGAGCGGGGCGGGGATGCCCTTCAGCTCGTTGACGATGTAGTCGTGGC
>Ga0302314_10018651_pt1 | contig 11560 bp, 10 predicted proteins | sample III_Palsa_N2_3_FD_200533 | JGI IMG/M metagenome (GOLD analysis project Ga0302314, IMG submission 200533) | Peat permafrost microbial communities from Stordalen Mire near Abisko, Sweden - III_Palsa_N2_3 | ecosystem: Environmental > Terrestrial > Soil > Palsa > Peat permafrost | place: Sweden... | reverse complement strand
TCGCTGCTGCAGGCGGTGCTGCTGTTGCCCGGGGCTCGGATGAGGGTCATGAGCTCGATCCTCCTCGCGCTGGGGTACTTGGCCTGGATGTCGTTCACGACGCTCGTCAGGTCCGTCTGGTACGTCGCCTCCGTCGGGTACGGTGGCGCGTAGGTCACGACGAAGATCACGCGATCGGGAGTCGTCGCGTCGATGCTGCACGCGTGCCCCATGTCGAGAGGGGTGCTCCACGCCGAATCGTCCGGGTTGGCCCAAAGATCGATGTAGTGGTGAGCGACCCAAAAAAGCTCCCAACGGGTGGCGTCGATGCCCGGATAGAGAAGGAACCCGCCGTCGAACCACTGCTGGGTCGTCGAGTTTCCGATCACCAGGTTGCAAACGCCGGCGTCGCCGCTTCCGTCCATCGAGCCGCCCTCCTCGCGGTCCGTCGAGTCGACCCCTCCGCTCCCGTCGGTCGAGCCCCCCTCTTCGCCGCCCAGCGCCGAGTCGCCTTCTCCACTTCCGTCCGTCGCGCCGCTCTCTTCCGGTCCACTCGCCGTGTCGGCGCCCTCGCCGGTGTCCGCGCCGAGCGAGCCGGCATCGCGGCGGGCACCACCGTCACCTGCTTCCGTCCCAGGGACCGACGCGGTTTGTGCGCAGCCGTGTGCGGAGAACCCGATCACGAGGAGGCCCCATCCACAGAGCTGGCACCGCCATTTCATTCGATGCACCGCGCAAGGGAAGGGTTGGACCATCCAGTGACACTGGAACGCCGTCCAATTTGGCCGAAAGCCTATACGAGATGCTCGGAAGCGGGAAGGAAAGGGTACACTGTTGACAGCGCTCGAGTCCGGGTCCACGGTAGCGCTCCATGATGAGGACGTCTCCGACACCCAGGACCAACCGCCTTCGGGACCTCCTCGGCGCCGCGATTGTCGCCGTTGGCATCTCCGTCACGCTGACCGCGCAGGCACGACCGGATTCGTCCTCTGGGCAGGCGGCGCCGCTCTCGTCTCGCCTCCGCGGGGCCCACGATTCGCTGAACCGTCTTCATCCCGACCCCGACTCGAGCCATCCGGTGAATCCGACGGACGCCGACGCGCGAGGGCCAGAGGAGCACGGACCGGGCGGCATCCACTGGGCGAACTACTGGGGCAACTACAACCCGTGGCGAAACTGGAACAACTGGAATAATTGGCACAATTTCAACCAGTGGTCCAATTTCTGAATCGATCGATCATGGCCGCCGGAGGCGTCGTCGAACTCCTCATTCTTCAGCCCACTCCGTTCTGCAACATCGATTGTGACTATTGCTATTTGCCGGACCGCGGCGTGCGCACCAAGATGCGCCCCGAGGTGGCGCGCGCGGCCGCGCGGCAGGTGGCCGAGGCGGGCCTGCTCGGCCCTCGCCTCTCGGTGGTCTGGCACGCCGGTGAGCCGCTGACCGCGGGTGTGAGCGCGTTCGAGGAGCTGGTCGGCGCGGTGAACGAGGCGGTCCCGCCCGGCACGGAGGTCACCCACCACGTCCAGACGAACGCAACCCTCATCTCCGAACCGTGGTGCCAGTTGTTCCAGCGCGCCGGGATCCGGATCGGAGTCAGCCTCGACGGCCCGGCATTCTTGCACGACGCCCATCGTCGCACCCGCTCGGGACGCGGAACGCACGAGCGCACCATGGCGGGGGTGCGCGCTCTCACGGACCACGCCCTGACCTTTCACGCCATTGCCGTCTTGACCGAGTCGTCCCTGGACTATCCCGACGAGTTTTACGACTTCTTTCGATCGCTACCCGTCACGCTGCTCGGATTGAACGTCGAAGAAATCGAAGGGCGCACTCACCGATCCAGCCTGCAGTCGCTGTCGATTCGCCCTCGATATCGAAGGTTTTTGACACGGCTCTTCCAGAGGACGGGCGGCGATGGCTTCGCGCTTCGCGTTCGAGAGTTCGACTCCGCTCTCGGCGCGGTGCGCCTCTCGGCCGGGCCGCCGCAAACGGTGTGGGATCAGCAAAATCGACCCTGGTCCATCGTCAGCGTGGACTGCGCGGGCCGTTACACCACGTTCTCGCCCGAGCTTCTCGGCCTCCCCTGGGGCGACGACACGTTCGCGCTGGGGAATGTGCTCGACACGCCGATCACAGAAGCGGCCGGCTCCGAGAGATTTGGCCGCCTCGCGAGGGAAATCGCCGCCGGCGTAGAGGCCTGCCGGCAAAAATGCGAGTATTTTCCGTACTGCGGCGGCGGCGCGCCGGTCAACAAGTACGCCGAGAACGGCTCGTTCGCGTCCACCGAGACCCTATTTTGCACGTTGAGCCGCAAGATGATCCTGGACGTCGTGGCCGAGGAGCTGGTCTCGGCGTCCCGCTCCCGCCTCCGGACCAGGGCCTGATGAGCCCGATGAAGTACTCGTCCTATCCGGCGCCGATCGCGCGCGACGTGGGCCACTGGTCCGCCCACGCCCGCATGTGGCACCTGACGACCACCCGTCAGGGCGACGGTCACCGAGCCGCCGAATGGGGCGCGCGGCTCGAGCAGCTCGAGTCTCTGGCTGCGGCAAGGGCTTCGCGAACGATCGAGTCGGGCATGTCGTTCTTTCGCCTGCCCGAGCGGCTGAGGGAGGAAGCCGCCGCACTCGACCCAGGCTCGCTGCTTACCCCGCAAGCGAGCGCCGAGTCACGTCAATTCATTGGGCATTTTGCCGAGTACCTGGAGTTTCTGGGGTTGTCCTCGGAGCTCCAGGCCCGAGCCTGCATCGTCGCGCCCGCGCAGATGTCGCCTGCCATCGTGCCGCCGTTCCCCGAGCCGGTATGCGGCGACCGCGACGCCGTCATTTGTTGCAATCTGTCGGAAGTCCCGGCGCGGGTGGCGCTGCGAACGGATCCGGCGCTGTCCCCCGACGAGCCGGGGAGCGACGACCCGCGCACGGATTCGCTCGCAATTTCGCTCGAGATGGCGGATTGTCTGATTGTCCCGAGAGCGTCGATCTTGGGGTATGTCCCCGATGGGCAAGGCGAGCCGACGTTCTGGTTCGAATGCTTGATACAAAATTCGAACGGTATTGCGAGGTCTCCATGAGGGTCACTTGTTTGGTCGTTGCCTGTCTGGCCGTCCTCGAGGGATGTGAGCCAAACGCCACCGGCCCCGCGCCGGCCACACCCGCCGCGGCGCCCGTGGCCTCGGCCGCGCCCATGGCGTCGACCGCGCCTGCAGCGGCCGCGCCGATGCCGACGCCCACGGCGTCCGCCTCGGTGGTTGCACCGCCGCCGCCGCCTCCGGGCGATGGCCTCGCCGGAGACGCAGCCGCCGTCGCCATCGCGCGCGACGTGGCCGCGGCGCTGACGAACGTCACGACGCCCGAGAACATCCCGCCCTCATGGGCGAACCGGGTGGGCAGCCCGAGCGGACCGTTCAAGGCTCACTGGGCGTCCTTGATCCCATCCGGCAGCCACCCCGAAGTGGTCGCCACGCTGCTCGACGTCGGCGCCGTGACCACCGAGCCCGGGGTTAAGGTGGAGCTTGGGGCCAAGCTCGTCGTGCTGGGCGACGGGCGCGTGCGCTGGACGACGATCTCTGCACGGGAAGGCGCAAAGGTCGACTCCAACCCGACGCCGGGGCTCGCGGCGGCGGAGCCAGCGGTTTCGGCGCTGCTCCTCGAGCTCGTGAATCGCTTGAACACCGGCCCCTGCCAGCTTTCCTTCCTCAGCGGGGAGGAGCTCCTTTCGCTGCCCACGCCCGTCCGCGGGGAGCTCGGCGCCGACATTCCGACCTTCGCCGAGTCATGCGCGATTGTTCGAAAGCATCGGCAGGCGACCTGGGGCCCAATCCTCGAGGCCGCCGTCGCCCTCGTCCGCCAGGGTGATGCCTACTTTGCCGTCGCCGCGCATTTCCTGGCCGATAACCAGGCCGGTCGACTGGTTCTGGAGCCGATCGACGTGGTCCCGGTCAAGGGCCGCAGCATGGAGCTGGCCTGGTCGGAAGCGGCAGGGAGCTCCAAGGGACCGGCCACCCCGGCGCCGGGGAAGAAGTGAGCTATAGAGCACCCCAGGAGCGGCACGATGAAAACGTCCCATGAGTGCCCCAAGTGCGACCATCGCGAGATCCTGTTCGTGCCCCACGTGGCCGATCGCGACGACCGCGACGTCGTGCGACCGCTGGTTCTCTACGTTCGTCATCACGACTGGAAGGACGACGAGATCGGGGTGATCCAGGCTTACGTGTGCCGGAAGTGCGGCTATACTGAGCTTTACACGTCGAAGGCCGACACCATCCCCGTGGAAAAGATCCCCGGCGCGAAGCTACTGAAGTCGGCGTCCTGAGCCGGTCTTGTCTCGATAGCAGGTCGGTCTTGTCTGCAGAGCAAGGTGCCTATCACTGCCGATGCAGGCGGTGATCAGGGCAGACAAGGGTGCCTATCACCGCCGATGCAAGCGGTGATCAGGGCAGACAAGGGTGCCCATCACTGCCGATGCAAGCGGTGATCAGGGCAGACAAGGGTGCCTATCACTGCCGATGCAAGCGGTGATCAGGGCAGACAAGGGTGCCTATCACTGCCGATGCAAGCGGTCGTCAGGGCAGACGAGGGCGCCCATCCCTGCCGATGCAAGCGGTCATCACAGCAGACAAGGGTGCCCATCCCTGCCGATGCAAGCGGTCATCAGGGCAGACAAGAGTGCCCATCACTGCCGATGCATGCGGTCATCCGAGGAGAGCAAGATGCCCCGCCGGGCCTATCCAGGCAACCGATGGAAAGGACGAGGGTATCCGGCGGCCGCCCTCGCTCACCGCATCCGCACCACCACCCGCTCGGGCCTGGCGTCGTTGTCGAGCATGATGGAGTCGGCCTTGGCGCCGCGTTTCTCCAGCTCGGCGACCACGCGCGCGGCCTGATCGAGCTTGCGCCGGAAGGGCGGGGCGCCGAGAACGAGCTGCATCGCGCCGCGGCCCACCAGGACGGAGAACGTGCCGTCGGTGTCCACGTGGACTTCTTCGAGCGGTGCCCGGTGCGCCAGGGCGCCATGCTCGTACTCGGCCGCGAGGTCGATGCCGCGGCGGATGGTGCGCATCGTTCCCTCGCGGTCCTCGGAGAGGGCGTCGGCGCGGAGGCCGGTGATGAGCGGCAGATCGACGGGATCCTCGGGCTCGAGCCTCTTGAAGGGCTCCCCCTCGGCGGTGGCCAGGAAGGTGTCGCCCAGGGCCACCAGGGCGGCGGGCTTGCGCTCGGTGACCTCGATGAGAATGGTCCCGGGGAGGCGGCGCGCCAGCGTCACCTGGGAGATCCACGGGTCGGCCAGGATGCGCGCGCGCGCGCGGTCCAGATCCAGCGAGAACACGTTGACGCCGGCGGTGACGCCGCTCTCCCCGGCGATGGCCTCGGCGGTGCGCCGGTCGTGGCCGAGGACGTCGATCTCGGTGACGGCGAAGCGCGGGCTGGTCATGACGTGGCGGCGTGCGGCCCAGGCCACGCCGACGGCGGCCGAGACCACCAGGACCACACCCAGCGTGGTCCGCAGCGCCGCCAGCACCGGCGAGGGCGGTCGCGGAGGAGCCGGGACGCGCGACGGTCGCGGCGCGGGCGCCGGCGCGACGCCTTGCGGGAGCGGGGTGGCCTTGAGGCGGCGATTGGCCGGCGTCACGTGGGGGCCTCGCGCGTCAGCATGGCCAGGAGCTCGCGCGCGCTGGCGTTGATGTCCCCGGCGCCGAGGGCGATGACGATGTCCCCCGGCTCGATCACCTCGCGCAGCGCCTGGGCCACGCGCCGCTTGTCGGGCACGAAGGTCACCGCGTGGTGGCCGTGCACGCGGATGGCCTCGGCCAGCGCCTCGCCGGTCGCCCCTTCCAGCGGCTTCTCGCCTCCCGCGTAGACGTCGGTGACGAGGACCACGTCGGCCTTGTTGAAGGCCCGCGTGAACTCGTCGAAGAGGATGCGGGTGCGCGTGTAGCGGTGCGGCTGGAAGGCCACCACCACGCGCCGGTCGAAGCCGCGCTGCGCGGCGTCGAGGGTGGCCTCGATCTCGGCCGGGTGGTGCCCGTAGTCGTCGACGATCATCACCTCCCCGCGCTTGCCGTTCCGCGTGAAGGCCGGCTGCCCCAGCACCGTGAAGCGGCGCTGCACGCCGTGGAAGGCGGCGATGGCGTCGCGCGTGACGTCGAGGGGGACCTCGAGCTCGTCGGCCACGGCGATGACCGAGAGCGTGTTGAGCACGTTGTGCGCCCCCGGCATCTGGATGACGAAGCGCCCCAGCGGCTCGTCGCGGCGAAACGCGTCGAAATGCGTGGACAGGCCCTCGTAGTGCGCGTTCTTGGCGCGGTAGTCGGCCTGGCGCGAGACCCCGTAGGTGACGTGCCGTCGCTCGATGCGGGGCAGGATCTCCTGCACGCTGGGGTGGTCGATGCACATGACGCACAGGCCGTAGAAAGGGACGCGGTTGGCGTGCTCGACGAAGGCCTCCTTCACCGCGTCGTGCGTCCCGTAGTGGTCGAGGTGCTCGGGGTCGATGTTGGTCACGACGGCGATGGTGGGCGTCAACTTGAGGAAGCTGCCGTCGCTCTCGTCGGCCTCGGCGACGAAGAGGTCCCCCTCGCCGAGGCGCGCGTTCGAGCCGAGGGCGTTGACCTTGCCGCCCACCACCACGGTGGGATCGAGGCCGGCCGCGCGGAGGACGGTGGCCACCAGGGACGTGGTGGTGGTCTTGCCGTGCGACCCGGCGATGGTGATGGCGTAGCGGGTGCGCATCAGCTCGGCCAGCATCTCGGCGCGCGGGATGATGGAGATCTCCTGGGCGCGGGCGCGGGCGATCTCCGGGTTGTGGGGATCGATGGCGCTGGAGTAGACGACCACGTCCGCGCCGCGCACGTGCTCGGCGGCGTGACCGAAGAAGACGCGAACGCCGAGCCCCTCCAGACGGCGCGTGTTCTCGTTGGGCTTGAGGTCCGAGCCGCTCACGTCGAAGTCGAGCGTGCGCAGGATCTCGGCCAGGCCGCTCATGCCGATGCCGCCGATGCCGACGAAGTGAACGTGGCGCACCCGACCGCGGAACATGCCTATCGCGCCTCCTCGGCGCGACGAGGCGAGGGCGAGGAGCCGTTGGTCTTGGTGCGCGGGCGTTCGGCGATGCCGGCCAGGGCGAGGAGATCCACCGCGACGTCGTGCGCCGCTCCGGGCTTGCCACAGGCACGGCACGCGTCGGCCATGGCGGTGCGCGCGCCGTGGTCGGTCAGGAGCGCGCCGATCTCGCGGGCCAGCCGGGCGGCGTCGGCCGCGTCTTGCCTCACGCAGAGGGCGCCCCCGGCGCGGGCCAGGGCCTCGGCGTTCTTGGCCTGATGGTCGTCGGCGGCGTGAGGGAAGGGGACCAGCACCGCCGCGCGCCCGACCGCCGTGAGCTCGGCGATGGACGACGCGCCGGCGCGCGCCACCACCAGGTCGGCCTCGGCCAGAGCGCGCGGCACGTCCTCGATGAACGGCACCACCGAGACCCGCGTCACCCCTTCGCGCTGGTAGGCCGCGCGCACCGCCGCGTCCCGCTCGCGACCCGCCTGATGGACCACCTCGAGGCCGGGCAGGTCCGCCAGTCGCGCCACCGCCTGCGGCATCCGCTCGTTGAGGGCGCCGGCTCCCTGGCTGCCTCCCAGCACCAGCACGCGCGCCGTGCCGTGGGGCGCGTAAGGCCTCGGCGCAAACCCCGCCCGCAGCGGCACTCCGTAGACGCGCCGGGTGCGGGCGCGAAAGGCCGCACCGGTCTCGTCCCAGGCCACGTAGGCGCGCCGGGCGAACGGGGCCAGCAGCCGGTTGGCCAGACCGACGACCCGGTTCGGCTCCATCAACGCGACCGGGACACCGAGGAGGGCCGCCGCCAGCGTCACCGGTCCCGCGGCGTACCCGCCCACGCTGAGCACCGCCCGGGGCCGCAGCGCACGCACCAGGGCGAACGCACGGAGCGTCGCCCGGGCGGCCACCACCGCCCCGCGCACGGCGCGCGCAGGACCCCCGCCCTTCATCGGCTCGATGTCGAGCAGCTCCAGCCGCCATCCCCGCGCCGGGATGACGCCCGCTTCGACGCCGCGTCGCGTCCCGCAAAAGACGGCATCGACGTCGGCCAGCGCCTGCATCGATTCGGCCACGGCCACCGCGGGGAACACGTGCCCGCCGGTGCCGCCGCCGGCCAGCAGGATGGTCGGGCGGGTCACGCCGGCTCCTGCGGGGGCTCCAGCGCGCTCTCCAGCGGGACCTCCACCGCGGGGGCAGGGGGGGTGAGGTCCGGCGCCGGCTCGTCCGTCTGACGCGAGATGTTCAGCAGGATCCCCGCCGCCGCAGCGTTCATCAGCAGCGACGAGCCGCCGAAGCTCACGAAGGGGAGGGTCAGCCCCTTGGTCGGCAGGACCGCCAGGGCCACCGCCAGGTTCACCAGGGCCTGCACGCCGAACATGGTCGAGAGCCCGAAGGCGAGAAAGGAGCCGAAGTCGTCCGGCGCGCGCAGCGCCACCCGCACGCCGCGCGCCACGAGGAGGAGGTAGGCCCCGCACAGCGCCGCGACGCCCACGAACCCGAGCTCCTCGCCGATGATGGCGGCCACGAAGTCGGTGTGCGCCTCCGGCAAGTACAGCGTCTGGAGGCCGCGTCCGATGCCCAGACCGGTGGGGCCGCCCGAGCCGAAGGACATCACGCTCTGGAAGGGCTGGTAGGCCAGGTCCTGCCGGTGCTCGTCCATGTGCAGCCAGGCCAGGTAGCGCTCGTAGCGGTACTCGCGGAAGCGAATGGCCGCCGCGCCGAACGCGCCGCCGAGGATGGATGCGCCGAGGATGTAGCCGACCTTGGCCCCGGCGATAAAGAGCATGGTGAAGGTGAGCATCAGCAGAACGACCGCGCTGCCGAAGTCCGGCTGCTTCAGGCAGAGGAGCATGAAGACGCCCGCCACGATGAGATGCGGGAGAAAGCCCACGGTGAAGGTCTTGATCTTGTCGGCCTTCTTGGCCAGCGAGTAAGCCAGCCAGATGACCAGGGCGACCTTGGCCATCTCCGCCGGCTGCACGTGCACCGGTCCCACCGAGAGCCAGCGCGCCGCTCCGCCGCCGGAGTGCCCCAGGCCGACCACGCAGAAGAGGAGGAGAACTCCGACGATGGCGAGCAGCGGATAGGTGAGCTTGTAAAGGCGGTGGTAGTCGATGCGGCTGGCGGTCCACAGCGCGGCGAGGGCAGCGACGGCGTAGGCGGCCTGGCGCTTCAGGAAGAACTGCGGGTCGTGGTACTGCACCGTTGCCTGCACGGCGCTGGCGCTGTACACCATCACCACCCCGAAGCCGACCAGGGCCACGACCACGGCGGCCAGCACGGGATCGACCGGTCCGGAGGCGCGGCCGAGGTGGGGCTTGGCGTCGAGGGGGGCGGCCAGCCGCAGACCCACGGTGCGGCGCACGTTCTTGAGGATCACCCTGCGGCCTCTTTCTCGAGGATGCGCACGGCGCGGACGAACTCGTCGCCGCGGTGCTTGTAGTCGCGGAACATGTCGAAGCTCGAGCACGCCGGGGAAAGGAGCACGGCGTCGCCGCGGAGGGCGAGCGAGGCCCCCACGCGCACGGCTTCGTCCATGGTGGCCGCGCGATGCACCGGGACGCGCTCACCCACCGCGCGCGCGATGGCCTCCGCGGCCTCGCCGAGGAGCACCACGGCGCGCCCTTTTCGCGAGAGAGCATCGGCGAGCGGCCCGTAGCTGCCGCCCTTGTCGCGCCCGCCGGCGATGAGCACCGCCCTGGGCTCGCGCAGCCCCTCCAGCGCGGTCACCGCCGCGCCCACGTTGGTTCCCTTGGAGTCGTCGTAGAAGCGCACGCCGCGCACCTCGGCGACGAGCGCCGTCCGGTGCGGAAGGCCGCGGAACTCACCCAGGACGCGGCGCACGGTGGGGCCGGGGACCCCGAAAGGACGCACGCAGGCGATGGCGGCGGCCACGTTGAGGGCGTTGTGGCCGCCGGTCAGCGCCATGGCGTCGCGCGCGAAGCGCTCGTCGTTCCTCCGGTCGAGCACGGCGTCGTCGAGGACGTCGAGGTCGCCGCCGGCCCCGAAGGTCACGATGCGCCCACCTCCGCGGCGGGCCTCGCGCAGACAAAGCGCGTCGCCGGCGGGGACGACGGCCCAGTCCTCCGCGGTCTGCCGGCGGAAGGCCTGGCCCTTGGCGCGGGCGTACTCGTCGAAGCTGGCGTAGCGATCGAGGTGGTCGTCGGTGACGTTGAGCAGCGCGCTCACGTGGGGACGGAAGGCGTCGACCCGCTCCATCTGGAAGCTCGACACCTCGAGCACCAGCGCGTCGAACGGCTCGTCGGCGTGGTCGGCCAGCGGCTCGCCGAGGTTTCCCCCCACGAACGTGCGCATGCCGTGCGCCTGGAGAAGAGCGCCCACCAGCGAGGTGGTGGTGCTCTTGCCGTTCGTTCCCCCGATGGCCAGCACCGGCGCGGCGCGCGCCATCGACCGCACCGCCAGCTCCACCTCGCCCCAGATCGCCACCCCCTTGGCCTCCGCCGCGGCCAGCTCCGCCAGCGGCGGCACACCCGGCGACACCACCACCACGTCCGACTCGTCCATGTGCGCCGCCGCATGGCTCCCGGCGACGAGCGTGGCCCCCTCCGCCTCCAGGGCGCGCGCCTCGGCGCTCCAGGCGTCGCGCGGCCGGCTGTCGTTGGCCACCACGCGCGCACCACGCCGCAGGCACAGGCGTGCCGCAGCCACGCCGCTGGCCCCGAGGCCCACGACCACCACGCGCTTTCCAGTCAGCTCGGACACGACGGGTTCCAGTCGACCGGCTCTCCGGGGGAGCCGGAGACGAGTCGTCATCGCAACTTCAAGCTCGAAAGGCTCATGAGTGCCAAGAGAATGGAGATGATCCAGAAGCGGACGATGATTTTCGGCTCCGCCCAGCCCTTCTTTTCGTAGTGGTGGTGGATGGGGGCCATGAGGAAAATGCGCCGCCCGGTGAGCTTGAAGCTGGTCACCTGGACGACGACGCTGACCGCCTCGAGAAAGAAGACCCCCCCGAGGACGGCCGAGAGGAGCTCGTTCTTGGTGAAGACGGCGCACATGCCCAGGCCGCCGCCCAGGGCGAGCGACCCCACGTCGCCCATGAAGACCTGCGCCGGGTAGGTGTTGTACCAGAGAAAGCCGATGCCGGCCCCGACCATGGCCCCGCAATAGATGGAGAGCTCGCCCGCGCTGGCGACGGCGGGAATGTCCAGGTAGCGGGCGACGACGAAGCGCTGCGCGACGTGCGCGATGCCGAAGGTGGCCCCGGCCAGGTACGCCCACACCAGGTAGGTGCCGGCGTTGATCATCACCGGGCCGATGGCCAGCCCGTCGAGGCCGTCGGTGAGGTTGACGGCGTTCGAGGTCCAGACCACCACCAGCACCGCGAAGGGCAGGTACAGCCACGCTGGCAGGACGATGGGGTGCTTGGAGAAGGCGACGAAGGGGATCCCCAGGTTATAGCGAATGTCCCACCAGTCGGAGGGGACGTGATCCTCGGCCAGGAAGGCGTAGGCGAGGACGCCGCCGGCGATGAGCAGCTGGCCGAGGAGCTTGTAGCGACCGGGCACGCCGCGCG
>Ga0302314_10018648_pt1 | contig 11561 bp, 8 predicted proteins | sample III_Palsa_N2_3_FD_200533 | JGI IMG/M metagenome (GOLD analysis project Ga0302314, IMG submission 200533) | Peat permafrost microbial communities from Stordalen Mire near Abisko, Sweden - III_Palsa_N2_3 | ecosystem: Environmental > Terrestrial > Soil > Palsa > Peat permafrost | place: Sweden... | reverse complement strand
TTTCGACCCGCCACCCTGCGAACTGTTGACCACGAGCTCCCCCTCGGGCAGCGCGACCCTGGTCAGTCCGCCGGGCAGCACCCAGACATCCTTGCCATCGTTGACGGCGAACGGCCGGAGGTCGGCGTGCCTCGGACGCATCCCCGCGTCGACGAGCGTGGGGATGGTGGAGAGCTGCACGACGGGCTGCGCGATCCAGCCGCGTGGGTCGGCGATGAGTCGCTGGCGCAGGTCGGCGAGCTCCTTGTCCGATGCCGCGGGCCCCACGACCAGTCCCTTGCCACCCGATCCATCGACCGGCTTGACCACGAGTTCGTCCAGCCTGTCGAGAACCTCCTCGAGCGATGCAGGATCTTCGAGTCGCCAGGTATCGACGTTCGGGATGATCGGATCCTCCGACAGGTAGTACCGGATGAGGTCGGGCAGGTAGGTGTAGACGAGCTTGTCGTCGGCGACCCCGTTTCCCACCGCGTTGGCGATGGTCACATTGCCGAGGCGTGCCGCCAGCAGCAGCCCGGGGCTGCCGAGCATCGAGTCCGCGCGGAACTGCAGCGGGTCGAGGAATTCGTCGTCGACGCGACGGTAGATGACATCGACCCGGGTCGGGCCTGCCGTCGTGCGCATCCACACCCGGCCACCCGAGCAGAACAGGTCGCGTCCCTCGACGAGCTCGACGCCCATGAGGCGCGCGAGCAGCGTGTGCTCGTAGTAGGCGGAGTTGAAGACGCCGGGCGTGAGCACGACGACCGTCGGATCCTCGACGCCCTCCGGCGCCGCCGCACGCAGGGCCGCGAACAGCTTGTTGGGATAGTCGCCCACCGGGCGCACCTTCATGCTCACGAACAGTTCCGGCAGCGTCTGCGCCATGACCCGGCGATTGGAGATCACGTAGCTGACGCCGCTGGGAACGCGCACGTTGTCTTCGAGTACACGCCAGGTGCCGGCCTCGTCACGAATGAGGTCGATTCCGGAGACCTGGATGCGCACGCCGTTCGCGCCGACGACACCGGCCGCTTCGCGATGGAAGTGGCTGGACGAGGTCACGAGGGACGCGGGGATGACGCCGTCGCGGATGGCCGCCTGCGGCCCGTAGATGTCGGCCAGGAATCGTTCGAGCGCGCGAACCCGCTGCCCGATTCCGGCCTCGACACCGCTCCACTCGGCCTGGTCGATGACGCGCGGCACGGCATCCAGCGGGAACGGCCGTTCCTCGCCCGCGAAATCGAACGTCACGCCCTGGGCGAGATAGCTGGCACCGAGCGCTTCGGTTCGTCCTCGGAGCTCCTCCTGCGTCATCTGCGCGAGCGCGGAGTAGATCTCTTTGTAGGACTTGCGTGCCGTCGCCTTCGACTCGAACATCTCGTCGAAGGCCGGCGCGCCCTTACCTTTGGTGGCGACGCTGCCATATCCGTCGAACAGGTCTCCCATAGCCAGAGCCTAGCCTCGGGGTGTTGCGGCAATGTTTCGATCGCTTCTCGTACTCGTGTCAGTGCGCGCGTCAGCGCCCCCGTCAGCACCCCCGTCGGGCAGGCGTCAGCGCCCCGAGCCGGCGGTGTCGATCAGCCGCGGTCGGGTGCTCTCCCGCGCGACCAGTTCCGGCTGGAACACGACGCGCACGGGATCGATCGAGGCACCGTCGGCTTCCGCGAGCAGGATGTCGATGGCCGTGGTTCCGATCAGCGTGCTCGGCTGCCGGATCGAGGACAGCGGAACGATGGACGAGGCGGCGAAGTCGATATCGTCGTAGCCGATGATCGCGATGTCATCCGGCACGGCGACCGCGCCCTTCATATACAGGGCCTGCAGCAGTCCCACGGCAACCAGGTCGTTCGCAGTGAAGATCGCATCCGGTCGATCATCCGCCGGCCGCTCGAGGATGCGGTCGCCCACCGAGCGGCCCTCCTGCACCGTGAGCGCGGCGGTCTCGATGACCTCGAGGCGCGCGTCTGTCTGCGCGACGACAGAACGACGAGCACCCTCGAGGCGGTCGGTCACCTGCCTGACGGCGGAAGGGCCGCCGACGAAGGCGATGCGTCGACGACCGAGCTCCAGGAGATGGTCGACCGCCAGCCGACCCCCCGCGACATCGTCGACCGAGACGGAACTGAAGGAGTCGTCCGCGGAGGTGCGGTCGACCAGCACCGCGGGGATGCCCCGGTCGCGCAATTGCCGGAGCCGCTCGGTCGCGTCGCCGAAGGGTGAGATCAGCACCCCGCGCACACGCTGCTGCTCGAACAGGTCGAGGTATCCCGCCTCGCGCTCGGACCGCTCGTCGCTGTTACCGAGGATGACCGAGTATCCGGACTCGGCCGCCCGATCCTGGGTCGCCCGCGCCAGGTCGGCGAAGAACGGGTTGCCCGCGTCGAGAACGACGAGACCGATGGTTCGCGAGGCACCGACTCGCAGCTGGCGCGCGGCTTCATTGCGTACGAATCCGAGTTCGGCGATAGCGGCGTGCACCAGGGCGATCGTGGGACCGGCAACCCGCTCCGGACGGTTGAGGACATTGGACACGGTGCCGACCGAGACGCTGGCGCGCGCCGCGACATCGCGAACACTGACGTTCGCCATCCCGTGTCCTCTCCGCGGAGGATTTCCGCCGCCGGCTCGTTCCCATGATGCCACCGGTGGTTCGTCTTGACCCGTGAATCGAGAAGCGCATAGGCTGAGTGTCGTCGGTGCCTTGAATCGTTTCAACACGTTCTGGGGCAACAGGGAGCACCATGTGAAGATCCACCGTCTGAACATCCACCGTCTCAACATCCACCGTCTCAACATCCACCATCCGAACAATGAGGTCGGGAGCCAGCCATGCGAGTCTGTTTCGAGCTGCGAGTGAAACCCGACAGGGTGGATGAGTACCTGCGCCGCCACGATCCCGTCTGGCCAGAGATGCTTCGTGAGATCGCCGCATCCGGCCGCCGCAACTACTCGCTGTTCCACCGCGGCGGCGGTGAACTCGTCGGCTACTTCGAGACCGACGACCTCGAGGCGAGCGCTGCCTACTTGGCCGCGTCCGCAACGGCTGCCCGCTGGGAGGCCGAGATGGAGCCGTTCTTCATCGCGGTCGACGGTCGCGCCGACCAGAACCTCGCCACCATCACCGAGGTCTTCAACCTCGCCGACCAGCTCGCCGCGGCCGACACCCATCTCTAATCTCCACAATCCGCACATCTCCGTAGAACAGGACCAGTAATGACCACTTTCGACCAGATCGCCGACCGCCTCGGCGAGCAGACGATCGAGCTCCCGTCCTGGGCGTTCGGCAACTCGGGAACCCGCTTCAAGGTGTTCTCGACGCCCGGTACGCCGCGGACGCCCCAGGAGAAGATCGCGGATGCCGCCCAGGTCAACAAGTACACGGCGCTGTCGCCGAAGGTCGCGCTGCACATCCCGTGGGACAAGGTCGACGACTACGGGGCACTCGGTGCCTTCGCGAAGGACCACGGTGTCGAACTCGGAACGGTGAACTCGAACACCTTCCAGGATGACGACTACAAGTTCGGGAGCCTCACCCACTCAGACCCGAAGATTCGCCAGAAGGCCATCGACCATCACTTCGAGTGCCTCGAGATCATGACCGAGATCGGCTCCCGCGACCTCAAGATCTGGCTGGCCGATGGCACGAACTACCCAGGTCAGCAGGACATCCGTGCGCGCCAGGATCGCCTCGCCGATTCACTCGCCAAGATCTACGAGCGCGTCGGCGACGACCAGCGGATCGTGCTCGAGTACAAGTTCTTCGAGCCCGCTTTCTACCACACCGATGTTCCGGACTGGGGAACGAGCTACGTGCAGGTGGCGGCGCTCGGCGACAAGGCGATGGTCTGCCTCGACACCGGTCACCACGCGCCGGGCACCAACATCGAGTTCATCGTCGCTCAACTGCTGCGCCTCGGAAAGCTGGGAAGCTTCGACTTCAACTCGCGCTTCTACGCTGACGACGACCTCATCGTGGGTGCCGCCGATCCGTTCCAGCTGTTCCGCATCCTGTACGAGGTCATCCGCGGCGGCGGCTACGGCACGAACGCCGATGTCGCCTTCATGCTCGACCAGTGCCACAACGTCGAGGACAAGATCCCCGGCCAGATCCGCTCGGTACTGAACGTGCAGGAGATGACGGCGCGCGCGCTGCTCGTCGACGGCGACGCGCTCGCCACCGCGCAGGACGCGGGCGACGTGCTGGGTGCCAACGGCATCCTCATGGACGCCTTCTACACGGATGTTCGCCCCGCCCTCGCCGACTGGCGCGAGTCCCGCGGCCTTCCGCGCGATCCGTTCGCTGCGTACCTGGCATCCGGCTACCAGAAGGAGATCGCGGCCGACCGCGTCGGCGGACAGCAGGCCGGCTGGGGCGCGTAGCCCTGCCGCGGTGGCGGGAGAAACCATCATCCGAACTTCATAGTGGCGGGAGAAACCATCGCGCGGGCGGAGTAACAACGCCGCCCGTGGAACAGTTTCCCCCGCCACATGGGGTGGTGGCGGCAGTTTCTCCCGCCACCGGCTCGCTCAGATGGCGGTGGGGAACGGATTGCGTTCCGCCGCCTGCTGCTTCTGGTGCCAGTAGGGGTAGATCGGAGCCACGGAACTCGCCGCATCGAGCCGGGCGATCTGCCCGGGTTCGAGCGACCAGCCGACGGCACCGAAGTTCTCGCGCAACTGGGCCTCGTTGCGAGCACCGAAGATGACGGTGGAAACGGTGGGTCTCTGCAGCACCCAGTTGAGCGCGATCTGCGAGAGCGTCTTACCGGTCTCGGCCGCGAGCTCGTCGAGCACATCCACTGTCCGGTAGAGCGTCTCCGAATCACCCGACTGCTCGGTCTCTGATCCGGCGACGAGACGGCTGTCCTTCGGTACCACCTGCCCGCGGCGGACCTTGCCTGTCAGTCGACCCTGGGCGAGTGGACTCCACACAACCGATCCGATGTTCTGGTCGAGCGCGAGGGGCATGAGCTCCCACTCGAGCTCCCGCGCGGCCAGTGAGTAGTGCACCTGGTGCGCGATGTGGCGTGCCCAGCCGAAGCGATCCGAGACAGCGAGCGATTTCATCAGCTGCCAGCCGGAGAAATTGGATGCCCCGATGTAGCGCACCTTGCCGCTTCGCACGAATTCGTCGAGAGTGCTGAGCACCTCTTCCTGTGGAGTCAGGGCGTCGAAGCCGTGCAGGTAGTAGACGTCGACGTAGTCGGTTTGGAGGCGACGCAGGCTGCCCTCGAGCGCGCGGACGAGGTGGAGCCGCGAGCTGCCGACATCATTCAGTCCCTCGCCGCTGCGTCCGGCTGACTTCGTGCCGATGAGGACGTCATCGCGACGGCCAGCGAGGGCCTGCCCGAGCACCTCCTCGGACCGGCCGGCCGAGTAGACGTCGGCCGTGTCGAAGAAGTTGACGCCGGCATCGAGGGCGATGTCGATGAGACGCTTCGCCTCGTCGACCTGCGTGTTGCCCCAAGACCCCTCATGCTCGCCCTGGGCGAAGGTCGCTGTTCCGAACGAGAGTTTGGGCACGCGAAGTCCCGAATTGCCGAGTTGTGCAAAGTCCATCTGTTCGTCTCCCTGTTGCCGATGTGGCGGTCAGTCCTGCTGCGCCCGTGGAACGCGCTCGGAAAGCGCGCGCGTGAAGATGACATAGCGCTCGGCCATGGCGTCCGTGAGGTCCCGGTCCGGTTCGATCAGGTCGCCACCCTCGGTGAACCGCGCGACCACCTCGTCGAAACGTTCGTCACTCGCGCCCCACGCGGCGAGCACCGCGGCACCGTATCCGCTCTCGCCATGCGCGGGGATGCGCACCGTAACCCCTAGGGCCGCCGCACGCAGTTCGTTCCAGAGGCGGTTACGCGTGCCGCCACCGCTCAGCACTCGCTCGTGCGCGGATGGCTCGATCCCGAGCGTCTCTAGTGCGAGTCGCTCGACAAGGGCGACACCCTCGATTCCGGCGCGGTAGGCGACGAGCGGCTCCACGTCGCCGACGGGCGACCCCTCGAGGTCGACCGTGAATGCCTGCCACTCCGCGTCAGCGACCGGGAAACGTTCGCCAGGCCGCGCGAGCGGATACCGCACGAGCGGACTAGGACCGAGCGCCCGCGCGAGGCGCTCGGCCTTGGCGTAATCCAGGCCAGCCGGAGTAGGAACGGATCCGCCGCCGACATTGGATGCGCCGCCGAGCCAGAATCGTCCGTCGGGAGATCGATGCGCGTAGACACCGGTTGCGGCATCCCAGTGATCCGCCGGCGAGACGGACTTCAGCACCAGCGTGGTTCCGAGCACGCCGACCGACTGGCCGTCACGCACTGCGCCGCTCGCCAGCTGCGAGGTGCAGCCGTCGGTCATTCCGGCGATCAGGAGAGCACCGGATGCACGCCCGGTCGTCACCCTGCCGATCACCGATCCCGGCTGGGCCAGCGGAGGCAGCATCCGCGCATCCAGCCGGGCATCGGCGACGAGATCTGCCGGCCAGTCCTCGAGCGTCGGGTCGATGCCCGCTTTCAGGAAGTGCGAGGTGTCCCCCGCAACGGGATGACCGACGAGAGCGGTTCCGATGACCTGCGAAACGGATGCGGCATGAAAGTCATCGCGCTCGGCGGCCATCGACATGATGCGTCCGAGCATGGCCGTCGGTCGTCCGGTGCGGATCGAGAGGATGCGCTCGAAGGAGGCACCGCGCCCATCGTGGTACATCACGGCGGCCCCGATCTGGCGACCGACAGCATCCACCGGTACCACCGTGCCGGAGGTCGCGGTGATCGAGATCGCCCGCACCGTGTATCCGACGAGCGAGCCGAGGGCCTCGTCGATCGCGGCGAGTGCGAGTGCCGCGTAGTCGGCATCCTGCTCGCGCTGACTCGCATCGCCGGTGATCGGGGGCAGCGCAGTCGCGGTCCCTGCAACCACCCTCGTGGTGTCGAGGTCGAGTACCGTGGCCCGCACCTCGACGGTCGAGACATCGATCCCGATGGCGAGAGGCAGTGTCCGGGGTTCAGGAGTCATGGGTAGAACCGGTCACGGGTACAGCAGTCGATCGAGACCGGCCAGTGAGGGGACCGAGAGGTCGGGTTCGGCCTTCTGCTCGGGCGTAGGACTCGCCGGGGCCTCACCGCGCATGACCCACACCGTGCCGAGCCCGACGGCGCGCGCTGGACGCACGTCCGTATCGAGCCGGTTTCCGATGTGCACGGCTTCGGCCGCCTCGACGCCCGCCTGCTCGAGGGCCCAGGCGAAGAGCTCCGGCGACGGCTTCTCGATTCCGACCAACGCGGACACCCCCCACACGCTGACGAACGGGGCGACCCCATCGCGAACCAGGTCGTCGACCACGCCGGCCTCCTGGTTTGCCACCACCCCGACGATCGCGCGCGAGCCCACGGCTTCGAGGAACGGGATGACGTCCGTCAGGAGGGTGCCGGCGGGATGCGTCCAGTACTCCTTCGTGCGCGCGGACAGCTCACCCCGTGCCGCTTCGTCCCCGAGAAACTCGCGGGAGAGCTCACCACGAATCGACCCGGACTGCCGAGCCCGCATGGCGTCGTAGATCGCCCGCAGCTCCGCCTCGGGCACGCGAGCCAGCCCGCGCTCGGCGCGCATCTCATCGAGAGCCCTGGCCACGGCGACGACGAAGTTCTCGTCGTCGTAGATCGGACCACCGATGTCCAGGAAGATGGCGCGGGGATTACGGATGCGCGCAAGGTCGGTCACGCGTGCGTCCTACTGGGCGGTACCCGAGAGCGCGTCTCGCCGCTCGGAGAAATCTTCGCGGGTCCAGTAGGCCGCAACGTGCTCGGGATCGAGCCCGGCCACACCGCCGACGGAGTAAGCGCCGAGGCGAACCCGTGCCGCCTTGACCGACATCAGCGAGATCGCCTCCGCGCCCTGCGCCGTCTCCGAGGTTGCGACGATGCCGTGGTTGCCCAGCAGGATGAGCGGGGGCACCGAGCCGTGATCTTCGACGTGCCTGCGCAGCCGTTCGTGGAACGCGCGACCGAGCGCGATTCCGGGCGGGGCATATGGCACGAAGAGTGGGGTTCCGATGACCACCACCTCGTCGGAGTAGGCGGCGACCGCGAACGCGTCCTCGGCGCGCACGCTGGCGAGCAGTGAGATCACGGGAGTCGGGTGGCTGTGAGCTACGAACCGTGCCGTGGTGAACGCCCGGACGGAGGCGTGAACCAGTGTCTCGATCGACCCGCGGCGACGCACCCCGTTCTGCACGCCGGCATCCAGCACGTGGGTCAGCTGCTCCTGCGTGCCGGCCGGATCCTCGAGGAGGTCGACGACCTCCGAGACGGTGACGCTCACGAAGTCGTCCTTGGTTGCGCTCGACATGTAGGCGCCGGACGCCTTCACGGCGATGAGGTCATCGCCGATGACCTCGGAGGTGTTGCCCTCGGCGAGGATGACGAGGTCGAGATCGGGCTCGCCAAGCCGGTTGGTCAGCGCGAGAAGTTCATCGCTCACGACGGATGGATTCCACTGTGTTGTCATGGTTCGTTCCTGTTCAGGGCGAGTGCACTCGACTCGCGAATGATGAGTTCGGGCGGCAGGATCACGTGACGATGCACGTGATCTTCCCCGTTGGTGATTTCGTCGACGAGCATCTGCACGGCGATCTGTCCGAGTTCGTGTCGTTTCTGGTGCACCGAGGTGAGCGGGATCATCGATGCCGCGGCCCATTCGAGGTCGTCGAAACCGACGAGGGCGATGTCGTCTGGTGCGCGGAGGCCGCGCTGCCATAGGCCCTTCATGAGTCCGAGCGCGATGAGGTCGTTGGCGCACATGATGGCGGTCGGGCGTTCCGCCGCGGGCAGGTCGGCGACCGCGTTCGCGACGGTGACTCCGTCATCCAGCAGCCAGGAGTCGGTGTCGAATCGACGCAGGAATTCGGCTTTGCCGTCCACCGCGCCACTGAATCCGGTGAATCGTCGCTCGACGTGCTCCGAAAAGGTTGGACCTCCCGCAAATCCGAGTCGGCGATGCCCGCGCTCGACGAGGTGCTCGCCGGCCAGTCGACCGCCAGCCACGTCGTCGGTGGTCACCCAGCAGCAGGGCCGGTTACCGGAGATCCGGTCGACGTAGACGATGGGGATGCCCTGGTCGATGAGCTGCTCCAGGCGAGGGTTCACCTCGTCGACCGGGGTGATCATGATGCCGTGCACCCGCTGCTGCACGAGAAGATCGAGATTGTGTTCCTCTCGTTGCGCATCGGCATCCGCGAGGACGAGGACGACACCCATTCCCAGGCGTTTGGCCTCGGCATCCGCGGCGAGCGCGACGTCCACGAAGAAGGGGCTTCGCATGTCTGCGACCGAGAGTCCGAGCGTGCGCTCACGACCGGGTCGAAACTGCTGGGCGGACTTGCTCGGCTCGAACTCGAGCTCCGCGATCACGTCGAGAACCCGACGCCGCGTGTCCTGTCCGACGTAACTGGGACGGTTCAGCACATTGCTGACGGTTCCCGCCGAGACACCGGCGCGCTTTGCCACGTCGCGAATCGTCGCCATGGCGAACACCTCCTCTGTCTGGTCGGGAAGAAAATACGAGGGTCCGTGGCGCCCCCCCCGCCCGGCCCCGACCCACCGGCGGGGGTGGGCGGGGCGGGAGCCGGCGTGGAAAAGGACGTAGAAGTTGTTGTTATCGATGTTCGCCAGGTCGAACACGGTGGGCGGGCCGAGGACGACGGTCTTGTCGGCTCCAACCGTGTACTTGCCCAGCTTGCCAGCGGTGAAGGTGTCACCCTTCTTGCCGGTGATCGTTCCGTCGATGAGTGCCTTGGTCGCGTATGCGGCCAGGTATCCGAGGTGGCTCGGGTCCCAGAGCACGAACTGCTTGACGGTGCCGTCCTTGACGTACGAGCGCATTTCGCTCGGCAGGCCAAGACCGGTGAGGTAGACCTTGCCCTTGTACTGCGACGTCGAGAGGTACTGTGCTGCCGCTGCAACAGCCACCGTATCCGGAGCGATGATGCCGCTCAGGGTCTGGTACTTCTGCAGCAGACCAGTCGCCGCGTTGAGCGACTGCTGTGCGTCGTCGTTGCCGTACACGGTGGTCACGATGGTGATGCCGGGGTACTCCGACGCCATGTAGGACTTGATGTACTTGATCCAGAGGTTCAGGTTGGTCGCGTTCGGTCCACCGGACTCGATTGCGACGGTTCCCTTGCCGTTCAGCGCCTTACCGGTCAGGTCGACCTGGGACTTGGCGATACCCTGCGGCGTCGCCTGGTTGATGAACAGGTTGCGGCAGTTCGTGTCGGAGTCGAAGGTGACGACCTTGATGCCGGCCTTCATCGCCGCGTTCAGCGCGGTGCAGGCTGCCTGCGGGTCATCGGCTGCGAGGTCGATACCGCCGACCTTCTGCTGCGTGAGGGTCTGCACGAACGAAACCTGTCCGGTTGGACTCGCCGTTGCCGGCGCGACCTCCTGGTAGCTGCCGCCGAAAGCCTTGACCGCCGAGGATCCGCCCGAGTCGGACGCCTTGAAGTAGTTGTTGCCGAGGCTCTTCGGAACGAAAGCGATCTTGTAGTTCTTGGACCCCGACGACGAAGTCGATCCGCCGGAGCTTGAGCAGCCGGCGAGCAACGCGACGGAGGCCACTGCGGCCACCGCTACGAGTGCTGCCCGACGATTGCGGGGGAGCATGTTGCGAAGAAACATCTTTGTTCTTCCTTTCAATTGGTGGGATGGGGATTGCTGGATGGTGCAGGGTGTCGCCTTGTCAGTCACCTCCGATCGCAGTGGCGATTCTTTTCTCGCGCCGGCGGCGGGTGAGGCTTTCGAGCACCCGCGAGCCGATCACAGAGACGATGAGGGCGGAGCCGGTGACGACACTGATGCCGTTCGATCCGACGCCCGCGAGCTGCAGCGCGGACGACAGCACCGCAATCAGGAAGCCACCGACGATGGCGCCGAGTACGGTTCCGCGGCCACCGAAGGTGGACACACCGCCGAGCACGACCGCCGTGACGACCTCGAGCTCGTCACCGAGTCCGTTCGACCCGATCGAGTTGTCGTACTGCAGGGTGAAGACGACTCCGACCGCTGCAGCGACCAGACCGCTGATGACGTAGAGGATGAATTTGGTGCGCTGAACGGTGACACCGGAGAAGTGCGCGGTCTCGCCACCGAGACCGATCGCATAGATTCCACGACCGAACGGGGTGAACTGCAGGATCAGGATGAAGATGATGGCGAGAATCACGAACGGGATCGTGAGTATCGGAAACGGTGAAGAACCGAGAGTCGTCTGAAGATTGTTGGTAATGCCGACCGGGAAGTCGGTAATGGCCGTCGTTCCGAGCAGGCCGACCGCGACTCCGCGGAAGAGCGCCAGCGTCCCGATCGTCACGGCGAGTGATGGCAGGCCGACCACCGTGACCAGGAACCCGTTGAATGCTCCGATCGCCGCACCGATCAACACCGCGATGATGGCCGCAAGTACAAGCGGAACGTGACCGTCGTACATCAGGCCGAAAACGACACTGGAGACACCGAGCACACTGCCGACCGAGAGATCGATCTCACCGGTGACGACGATGAGCGTCATCGGAAGAAGCATCACGAGGATCGGGACGT
>Ga0302314_10018647_pt1 | contig 11561 bp, 12 predicted proteins | sample III_Palsa_N2_3_FD_200533 | JGI IMG/M metagenome (GOLD analysis project Ga0302314, IMG submission 200533) | Peat permafrost microbial communities from Stordalen Mire near Abisko, Sweden - III_Palsa_N2_3 | ecosystem: Environmental > Terrestrial > Soil > Palsa > Peat permafrost | place: Sweden... | reverse complement strand
CAGTAACTGCGGGCATCGCATTCGCGGGAGGCTCCTGCCAGTACGTGTACCCGATGTGTGTCTGATCCATCAGGTGGTCCCACTTGCCGTCCAGGAGTTGATGGTTATATTCATCCGTGAGCTGCTTGTCCAAAGCAAAGCGACGCTCGACCTCGGACTTGTACTCGTTGGTCTTCATATCGCCCAGGCGGGAACTGAAGGCATTGCGGCCTGCAGCGATGTACATCAGTGCAACATTGCCGCTGGCATCCACGGGGTATTTCACCAATTCGAAAAAGCTTGCCTGTTCGTCCGCCGGCAGTTCCTTGGCGAGAGCGTCGGTTCGCTCGATCAGACCATTCCATTCGGCGGCAACACGATTAGCCTCGTTGTAGTTCGTGATCGAGAAGGTCGTCGGATCCAGCAGTTCGGGTTTGCGGTCACTATTCAACCGCGTGTATCCCTCGACGATGGATGCCATCTCCTCGGAATGGTCTGGACCGAACTCGCGCGTAGCCCAGTCCGCGGTGAATTGATGCAGGTTGTCCTGATTCCAGCGCTCCGGTGTGCGGGCATAGTCGAGAAAGAACTCGATGGGGAATTCCATCGGTTTCAGATCGCCGACATTCACAATCCAGATGCGATCTGCGCCATAGGTTAGCGCGATATGCATCTGCTCCCAGATCTTGGGAACATAGTTGGTATTGAGCCACTTGTAGTTGCGAGGCCCCCCAACGTAATCGAAGTGATAGTAGATGCCGGTGCCACCCGAACGCTTTCTCTCTTCAGGCGTTGGAACGCGGCGCAGGTCGCCCCAGTTATCGTCCGACCACAGAAGGGTTACATCGTCGGGCACCCGCATACCCTTCTCGTAATATTCCTGCACCTCCTTGTACAACGTCCAGAGCTGCGGAACCTTTGTGATATCCGGATTCACTGTCTCCTTCAGGATCTCGCGCTGTTTCGCGACGATGGCTTCGAGTTGCTGACTGCCGGCCGCGGTCGACATCGGGGTATCGGCCAAACCACGCATCCCGAGCGTCACGATCTGCTCATAGTTTTTGTTGCGGATCATCCCCTCGCGCCAGTACTCATCAATTTGTTTTGAGTTGGTCGCGTAGTTCCATGGACCGTGGTTCGGATTCTGAGTCCATTCCTTCTCCGCACGCATCATCGGTTCTTCATGCGATGTACCCATCACGATGCCGTACTCATCCGCGAGTCGTGTGTTCTCGGGATCATCCGTAGCGAAGGCGTTGTTCCACATCGCTGGCCAAAGGAAGTTCGCCTTGAGCCTCAGTAGAAGCTCAAACACCTTCGTGTAAAACTTGGAATTCATCCCACCGAACTTTTCACTTGTCCACCCGGACAGCGCAGGCGCCTCGTCATTGAGGAAGATGCCGCGGTACTTCACCGCAGGCTCAGGTTGCAGGTGCCGCCCAGGCTCGACGATCAACGTGTCGTGGTGTGGAATGCGGACGTCCGCCCACCAATACCAGGGCGAAACGCCAATCTGTTCCGAGAGATCATACGCAGCATAGATAGTGCCACGCTTGTCTGCCCCGGCAAGAACAAGCGCGCGGCTGATTCCGGGAAATGGCCTTTTAACGACGGTAGTAACTGCAGATTCCCAGTGGCCCTCGACGCCGGAGACGTCCAGTTTGTGGCGGCGAATGAGATCGTCAATCAAAGGGCTATGTCCAATTGTGCCCAGGATGATCGATGTGGTCTTGTTTGCATCCCCTTCCGCGTGAAGAACCGTCGGAGCCGCTCCCGAAACGCGTTCAATATCGTCGCGAAGGTCTCCCGCAACCCGCACCACGCCAGGCCAATCGTCCTTGCTGACTAAAATCGGTGTCGCTTTCTCGTGGCTGACAATAGGAAAGCCTGGAGAGCCGGCGGTGAACTCGACATACGGCTGCTCACCAATGGTCTGGGCACGACTTTCACCCACAAAAAACATCAAGAAGATAAAAAGCGCTTCCAGCCTTACAACTCGCTTCACTACGAGTACACCCCGGCTGTCCGTTGAGAAAGAACGAACACTCATCGAAACGCTCCCTCTTTGGGGTTCGCGCTAGCGGCCGCCGCCCGTCACGCCACCAATCTGCGCCATCGTGGTGCGCAGATACTTATGCGGATTCACCGGTGTTCCCCGCACCCGAACCTCGTAATGAAGGTTCGGCCCGGTCACCCGTGTGCCGCTATGTCCGACATAACCAATCACTTCGCCCTTCACCACGCTCTGCCCTGCAACCACGTTGAAGCCTTGCAGATGCGCATACAGCGTCACAATCCCGTTCCCGTGATCGATCTGGACCTCGCGCCCATACCCGGTCCCGATCCCTGCCTTAATCACCCGGCCCCCAGCAGGAGCATGCACCGGCGTCCCATCCGGCCCGCCAATATCCACACCCTCGTGAAACTCCCCGTCCCCATTACCTAAAATAGGATCTTCACGCTCGCCGAACCCACTGTTAATCGGTCCCATGATCGGCCACATATCGGGCACATTCGCTTCCGCACTCGCGTCAAACGAAGCAAAATCACTCAGCACAGCGCGAACCCCAAGGTTCTGATTCAAAGGCTGCGGCGCCGTCAATCCTTCCGTCGCCGTGTCTTTCAGCGCACGGTACGTGTCCAGCGACTTGTAATAGCTGTCATCACTGAAGTTCGCTGCATCGTCCTTCAACGGCGCCTTCGCCGCATCGATGGCCGCAGACTTCGAAAAATGTGAGCCATGAATATGGGTCAATTTCCCAGCAGTCAGCCCGTAAATTGCCGAAACCTCGACCGCCAGCGATCCCAGGCTCGCCGCCTGAACATCTTTCTCATGAGCCTGTTTTTCCAGACCCGCATAATCTTTGCGCGTCATCGCCAGCTCATCGCGCATGTGATTAATCGATTCGGCCTTCACCAGCATCCGCGTATACGACCCCGCCATGCCGGCGATCGAAAACATTCCCACCACCCCGGCCGCGACAAACATCGTAACGTAACGCATCGGAATGCCCACGCGTTCCACCGTGCCATCCTCAAGCTGCGTTACATAAACAATAAAGCGCTTCCGCAATGCTTCTCCTGCCTACAACCAGATTCGCGACAATCTTGCGCGTCTTCTTTCCCCGCTGAAAACCATACTCCCGAATACACCGCAAGGTCGTAACTATCGCGACTTTTCTGCGACTTTATTCCGACAGCATCGAGTAGGAAACCCGAAAGAGCCCCCATACGATCACCCGATGACCGTCTCTCCATCTTAATGGAGCGCCCCGCTAAGAGCAAACATTGGTGGCCCTTCAACCTCTCATCCACAGCGCTGCGCCTTGTAGATTTACTCTGGAATCTGTGCCTTATCCCTCCCACCCCCGCCCTGCGTCAAATCCCTTCGGCGAACTGCCTATCATCGACCGCATCCGCTCCCGCACCTCTCTGTCCGGCGCGGTCCGCCTCGGCATCGGCGACGACTGTGCCATCCTCAAACCACCTCCCAACCACGAGCTCCTCGTTACCACCGACTTCTCCCTTGAAGACCGCCACTTTCGCCGCCATTGGCACAGCCCTGCCTCCATCGGACATCGTACCCTCGCCCGCGGCCTCAGCGATCTCGCTGCCATGGGAGCCAAGCCCCTCGCCGCCTTCCTCTCGCTCGCCATGTCCAAGTCCATCGCCCGCAACCCTCGCTGGCTCGATGGCTTTCTCGACGGCCTACTCGCCCTAGCCTCGACGCACAACGTCCCCTTAGCCGGCGGCGATACCTCGCAATCGCCCGCCGAAGCCATCCTCGCCGACATCATCCTCATCGGCTCCGCGCCCTCCGGCCGCGCTCTCCGCCGCTCTGGAGCTCATCCCGGCGACCTCCTCTACACCACCGGCGCCCTCGGCGGCGCCGCAGCCGAGCTCACCGCCCTCTCCGCCTCCCCGCGCAAATTCCGCACCGCAACTCCCGCACACGACCACCCTCACCTCTTCCCGCAGCCCCGCCTGGCCGTCGGCCAAACCCTCCTGCGCCGTCGCCTTGCCACCGCCTGCATCGACCTCAGCGACGGCCTGTCCACCGACCTCGCTCACCTCTGCACCGCCTCCAACGTCTCCGCCGAGCTCGACCTCGCCGCACTCCCCCTCCACCCCCTCGCCGCCACACTCGACGACGGCGCCCAGATCACCGCGCTTCTTCACGGCGGCGAAGACTACGAGCTCCTCTTCACTGCCGCACCCTCTACAAGAATTCCGCGCTCCATAGCCGGCGTCCCCATCACGCGCATCGGCCGCATCCTCAAACCGCGCAAACACAAACCGCAGATGACGATCGTCAACGACAACGACCACTTCGAACTCCAACCTCACGGGTGGGAACACTTCGCATGAGCCCCCAATCCTTCCCGCAAACCTGGGCCGCGCGCATCCTCACCGCACCTCCTCTCATCGCTCCCGCGCGCCAATACGTCTACCCGCAGCACATACCCGGCGAAGAGGATGCCATGAGCCGCGGCGCTCTTCTGCTCGACGTAAAACCCGAAGCCGCCGCCAACTTCCTCGCCACCTGCGCCCTCGGCTTCCGCGGCCTCTCGCTCCCCACCGGCATCTTTGCCTGCCCGCACCCGGATTGCCTCCTCGCCGTTGCCGGAGGCTACGCCTATCTCATCGATACGCTTGCCCCCGAGCACTGCGTCCATCTTCCCCTCCGCCCCGTCACCCAGACCCTCTCCGCACCCTCCGCCGGCCTCATCCTCCTCGCCGGCTTTCACAACGTTCTCGCCATCGACGCCAACGGCCTTCGCTGGCAAAGCGAGCGCCTCAGCTGGGAAGGCGTCACCCTCACCCACACCGACGCCCACCATCTCCACGGCACCGGCTGGAACCTCCACACTGATCGCGAAGTTCCCTTCACCGTCGATCTCCTCACAGGCGAGCACCAGGGCGGCGGCTTCACGACCTAGCTCCCAAGTTTGCTACGCTAATCCAATCGCTACTCGACGAGGTGCCCTCTTGCTGGACGTCCACGCCCCCCACGAATCCATGCACGGCTGGCGCGATTTCCTTCTCCACCTCACCACCATCACCATCGGCTTGCTGATCGCCCTCTCGCTCGAAGGCATCGTTGAGTGGCAACACCATCGCCATCTCGTCCACGACGCCGACGCCAGCCTCCACGCCGAAATCAAGGGCAACTCCGGAAACATCGACGGCGTCCTCACGGACCTGCACAAGCGCCAGGATGCCCTCAAACACGACGTCTATGTCCTAAAATTCGTTGCCGCCAATGGGAAATATCCTCCGGACAAAGACATGTCGGTCGACTTCAGCATCGTCGGCTTCGACAGCGTCAGTTGGAAGACCGCGCAATCCACAGGCGCCCTCTCCTACATGCCCTACGATCTCGCCCAGGATTACTCCCGCATCTACATGCAACAGGATCTTCTCACCGGCGCAGAACAGCAGGCCGCGCGCGACTCGGTAATGGCCATCGGAACCTTCATCAATGAACCGAATGACTCGGTGCCTCCCTCTCGCGAACAAGCCCAAAGCGTCATTCAGAAAATCGAATCCGTCCAGGGACAGCTCATGCTGGTAGACGCCTTCATGCAATCGCTATCCAAAAACTACAAGGCGTTCCTCGCAGCCCACCCCACCTAGAGTGCAGAGCATAGAGAAGACCGCGTCTTATGCCACCTTCTGTACCCCTACGCTCTACACCACCCGATAGAAGCTCAGCGCCGCATCGCCCTGCTCCAACACCCGCGTCCTCTCCAACACCGAATACCTCGCCTCCAGCGGCGACTTGCGCGCATGCTCCGCCACCACCAACGCTCCATCCGCGAGCACCGCCGCATGATGCCGCGCCAAAAATTTCAGCGTCTCTTCATAAGCCTCGGCATCCTCATACGGCGGATCCAGAAACACAATCTCCGCCGCGCGCTCCTTCGCCAATAACGCCTGCAGCATTTTCTCCACGCCGCGATCCTCCAGCGCGAAACCTCCGGCAATCTTCAACGCAGAAAGATTCGCGCGAATCGCCGCCACGGCCGGTCGCGCCCTCTCCGCGAACCACACAAAGTCCGCGCCCCGGCTGATCGCCTCAATTCCTACCGTCCCCGAGCCCGCGTACAAATCAACAAAGCGCGAACCCTCCACGAGCGGTCCCAGCACGTTGAACAGGGTTTCCCGCAACCGGTCACTCGTAGGCCGCGTCGCCATGCCGCGCGGCGCCTGCAACGCCCTCGATCGATACTCCCCCGCAATCACCCTCATCGCCCTAGGATATAGCGAGCCCGGACACCCCACTCTCGCCGTCCGCGCAGGACCTACAATAGATCTATGCTGCGTTCGTCCATCGCCATCGGCAGGTTCATGAATGTCGATCTGCGCGTACACATCTCCTTCGTGTTTCTGCTCGTAATCTAGGTCGTCTTCTCCGTCGTCGAAAATGGCGGCGCCACACGCGGCGTAGCGCTGTGGCTGGGAATGTGCTCCGCCGTCCTTGTTCGCGAAGTCGCGCGCTCCATCGCAGCAACCTACGTCGGCCTCCGTCTGCGCGCGCTCTTCCTTCTCCCCATCGGCGGCCTCATGGCCTTCTCCACCTCCACGCCCGACCCCAACACCCCCGACGCCAACACCCGCCTCCTGATGCTCACCGGCCCCATTGCGAACTTCACCGTCGGCCTGCTCCTGCTCGGCACCAGCTACGCCCTTGAGCCGCATGTCTCGCTCCTCGCCCAGCCCTGGATCTCCACCAGCCACATCCTCCGCAGCCTGGTGTGGACGCAAATCATCCTCGGCATGGTCAGCCTTCTGCCGATGCCCGTCGTTCCCGCCGCCGCTGCCCGGACCGAACCCGCAGCCGAAGGCAAACCCGCCAAGTCCGGCGTCGCCAGCATGTTGAACTTCCCCTCGTTCGGCCTCGGCACCGGCCTCGCTCTCGCGATGATCGTCGCCGGCTTCATCCTGATGAGCCTGTGGCTCGTCATCCTCGGCGGCTTCATGATGCTCGGCGCCCAACTCTCCAGCGCCCACACCGTCTCCACCACCGACGCCGAAACTATCCTCGTCCGCGAAGTCATGCTCACCGAGTACACCCTGCTCTCCAGCTCAGACACCCTTCAGGGCGCGCTCGACCGCTCCGTCCACAGCGGCCAGGATGTCTTCCCGGTCGTCCGCGGCGACCGCCTCGTCGGCTCCATCGCCCGCCAGACCATCGCCGAGCGCCTCGTCTCCGACGGTGACAGCTACCTGCAAGGCATCATGACTCGCAGCCTGCAACTCGCCAGCCCTACCGACAAGCTAGTCGAAGCGCTCCGCCGCGCTGCCCTGCTCGGTGCCAGCGAATTCATCCCGGTGGTCGAAGACGATGGCGTCGAATTCAAGATGATCGGCATCCTCACCCCGCAGTCTCTGTCCCGTGCCGTGCAACAGATCAAACTCATGCGCCCCACCACCTCCAAGCTCCGCGAGAACATCCGTGATTGACGACGCGCAGCGCCCTGAACCCTCAACCCTGGATCCTGAACCCTCTCTTCGTCCCCTCGCCCCCGGCCTCTATCTCGTCGCCACCCCCATTGGCAACCTCGAAGACATCACCCTCCGCGCCCTCCGCGTCCTTCGCTCCGTCGACCGCATCGCCTGCGAGGACACCCGCCAGACCGCGAAGCTATTAGGCCACTTCGGCATCAACACACCGACCATCAGCTACCACACGCACAACGAAAACGCGCGCGCCAGCGAGCTCATCGAAGCCCTCAAAGCGGGTGGCCGGATCGCCGTAGTTTCCGACGCAGGCATGCCCGGCATCGCCGACCCCGGCGCCACCATCGCCGCCGAAGCCATCGCCGCCGGCATCACCGTGTACCCCATCCCCGGAGCCAACGCCGCGCTCAGTGCCCTCACAGCCAGCGGCCTCAACGCCGAGCGCTTCGCCTTCCACGGCTTCCTACCCAGCAAAGAAGGCCAGCGCCGAACGTCTCTCGAAACGCTGCGCACCACCATCCTCGCAGCCAGCGAACCCACCACCCACATCGTCTACGAAACCCCGCACCGCATCGTCGACGCACTAGCCGACATCGTCGACCTCTTCGGCCCGCACCAGCGCATCGTCCTCGCCCGCGAGCTCACCAAGCTCCATGAAGAGTTCCTCCGCGGCACCGCCGCCGAACTCCTCGCCAACCTCCGCGCCCGCCCCTCCATCCGCGGCGAAATGGTCCTCCTCATCGACGGAACTCCCACCGCCGCATCCGAGACCAGCACCGACACACACCCCACCACGCTAGCCGACGAAGTAGCAAGCCTGATGCGCACCGAATCCCTCTCCGAAAAAGACGCCCTCAAGCGCGTCGCCAAATCCCGCAACATCGGCAAAAGCGAAGCCTACCGCGAATGGCAGCGCAGCCAACCTCGCAAACGCTAACGCCCCGGATCCCCTACCGCCCCTTAACCCGATCGTAGTCATACCGATCGCTGGTTGTCCCCAGCGCCTCGTTATACAGCACCATGGACCCCACAGCCTCTTTCAACTGCTCATCAAACCCATGCAGCGCGCGCAGGTGATCAGCCGTCGCCGGAATCTCCAACTTGCTCGTCTTGAAAAACTTCTGATAGCCGCGATCCACCAGCCGCGCAATCTCTCCGCCCAGCACCCAGCCACCCTTCGTCAGCAAACGCGTCGGAGAACCCTTCTCCTGGCTCGCAGCGATCTCTGCCGCGCACCCGTCCTTGCTTACCCGGTACGCTCCCGCCGCTCGATTTGAACCCTCCGTAGCCGGAGACACATCAAACTTTTCGTTACCCAGGGTAGCCAGCACTTCATCAAACGTAGGAACCGCTTTCGTCTTTGCCATGATCGAAGTTCAACTTTCTCTCAGCTCGAGCCGCATCACGCAACGTGGGAGAACTACGGCCAACCTACTAACTGTCGCACAACCACGCGCGTACCTTCAATGAGCCAGATCACAGCCAGTCGTTAGCCGCACAATCCAACCAGATGCCTTCCTCAAACCTCATGACCGCAACGTCGCAAACGCAGCTCGGCACCAGCCTCCTCGACCGCATCGGCAACACGCCCCTGCTGCGTCTCGACCGCCTCACCGCACATCTTCTCAACATCCACCTCCTCGGCAAGGCCGAGTGGGCCAACCCCGGCGGCAGCGTCAAAGACCGTGCTGCCTCCACCATCGTCCTCGCTGCACAGCGCAGCGGCCAACTCACCTCCGGCAAGGCTCTCCTCGACGCGACCAGCGGCAACACTGGCATCGCCTACGCAATGCTCGGTTCCGCCATGGACTTCCCCGTAGTCCTTTGCATGCCCTCGAACGTCTCGCCCGAGCGCAAGAACATCCTCGCCGCCTACGGCGCAAATATCATCTGGACCGACCCAGCCGACGGCTCCGACGGCGCCATCCGGAAAGCCCGCGAGCTCGCCGCCGCCGAACCCGAAAAGTATTTCTACGCCGACCAATACGGCAACGAAAACAACTGGCTAGCTCACTATCACGGCACCGCCAACGAGATCTGGCAACAAACCGAAGGCCGCATCACTCACTTCATCGCCGGCTTGGGCACCTCGGGCACCTTCATGGGCGTCGCTCGCCGCCTGCGCGAGCTCAACCCCTCCATCCAGTGCGTCTCGATGCAACCTGACAGTCCGTTCAATGGATTAGAAGGCCTCAAGCACATGGCCACCGCCATCGTCCCGCCCATCTACGACCCCACTCTCGCCGACCGCAACATCGACATGTCCACCGAACGCGCCTACCGCATGGCCAAACGTCTCGGCAAAACCCAGGGCCTTTTAGTCGGAGTCTCCGCAGCAGCAGCCGTAGCCGCCTCCCTCGACATAGCCGAGGAAGAAGCTTCAGCCGGGCGCGAGGCAGTCATCGTGACCATCCTCTGCGACTCCGCCGACAAATACCTAAGCGAACGCTTCTGGACCGAAAAAACCGAAGGTGAATAACCCCACACCATCAACCTCGACAACCCGCACCAGCAGCAAAAAACTGTCATCCTCAGCGGAGTGCGCAGCACGCAGTCGAAGGACCCCGACGCTCCCCATCTGACCTCAACTCTCTGTTGCTTTCTAACCAGAATCCGCCTCCGAGCAATCACCATGCCCCTCCACATCCCCCAATCCCTCTACGACGAACTCCGCGCCCACGGCGAAGAAACCTACCCCCACGAGTGCTGCGGCATCCTCCTCGGTAAATCCGACGCTGACCGCATCACAGTCACCGAACTGATCCGCGCCGGCAACACCCGCACCGACAGCGCCCACAACCGCTACAACATCGCCCCTCAGGAACTCATCGCCGCCCAGCGCCAGGCCCGCAAAGCCGGCCTCGACATCGTAGGTTTCTACCACTCGCACCCTGACCACCCCGCCCAGTGGTCGCCCACCGACTTCGCCGAAGCCCACTGGTTTGGCTGCGCCTACGTCATCACCGCCATCGAGAAAAGCCACGCCGCCATCACCAACTCCTTCCTTCTCGCAGGCACCACCGAAGACGACAAAGCCTTCACCAACCAGCCCATCGAGATCAACTAACGATCATTTAGCCGCCGGCCGCCGTGGACGCTGTTTCGCCGACACCGACTTGATTATCAACCTGCCCTTCCCCTTCCCCGCAAAGGGAGCCTTCGCCACCTCGAGCGCCGCATTCATCATCGCCGCAATCGCCGGAATGTCCAGGTCATCAGGTGAGCTAAGCACCACGTGCCTCGCCACATTTCCGCTGCCTTTTAACAATCTTTCCGGGTCCTGCACACCCTTCGCCTGCAGAAAGAACAAGCTAACCCACTTGGGATAAACCGCAATCGAAAAAATCGCTTCGCTCGCCTTTTCGCCGGGAGCGAACCCGATTGCCAGCGCGTTGTAGTTGTCGTACACGAGAATCTGCGCCGTGGGGTATCGCTTGCGCATCTTCTTCAGTACGGCCTGTGTCCTCGCCGCAATCTCAGGCGAAAACTTTGCGATGAACCCATCCAATTGCTTAGCTTCGGAATTCGGCATCAGAGCCTCCTTGCAAGCGTTGCAGACTATCGGGAGATAATTGTACTCATGGAAATACACATCCCAACTCCGCTGCGCGCCTACACCGACAAGCAGGAAACTGTCTCGGTCTCAGGCTCAACGGTCGCCGAAGGCCTGGCCGCGCTCGTCGCCGCGCACCCCGACCTGCAGCAGCACCTCTACACCCCCGAGGGCAAGCTGCGCTCCTTCGTCAACCTCTACCTCAACGACGACGACGTCCGCTACCTTCCAGCCAAGGAAGATTCCCCCGTCGCCCCCGCCGACGAGCTCACCATCATCCCCTCCATCGCCGGCGGTTCCGCCGCGCCCGGTTGTTGTCGCTAGCCGCGAGAACACCACCCCACCCTCTCCCGACCGAATCGCACCCGCCACCCCGAGCATCTGCTCTAGGTAGACGTTGCCGCGTCTCCACGCCCCATCTCCCATTTGAGATGTGGGCCCGACGCCACTACACTTATGGACACCATGCCCACCGCCTTCGAACCCGAGACTACCGCCCTCCCCAAGCTAACCAACGAGGAGATCGCCCGCTACTCCCGCCACCTCATCCTCCCCGAGGTCGGCA
>Ga0302314_10018645_pt1 | contig 11561 bp, 10 predicted proteins | sample III_Palsa_N2_3_FD_200533 | JGI IMG/M metagenome (GOLD analysis project Ga0302314, IMG submission 200533) | Peat permafrost microbial communities from Stordalen Mire near Abisko, Sweden - III_Palsa_N2_3 | ecosystem: Environmental > Terrestrial > Soil > Palsa > Peat permafrost | place: Sweden... | reverse complement strand
GGCGACGAAGATCTCGCCATCGGGATGGCCGAGCGGGATACCCGGGATGCGCCGGCCGATCTCGCGCAGCGCCGCGATCACGGTCGGCGCCCCGGTCAGCCCGCCGGCGAAATTCAGCGTGACGCCGTGATACTCATAGGTGAGCGGCTCAGTGATCTCGGCCCGGAAACCGGCCAGATCCTCGGCATCGATGACGCTGCCGCCGGCTGCAAGATCGGCCAGGATCCTGGCCGCCAGCTCGCCTTCGTAGAAATCGCGCCGCCCGGCCTTGGCCAGGTGCCGATAGGTCGCGGCCAGCGCCGGCAGCTTGAGATGGCCGGCGCCGTCATCGGCCGGCGGCACCGGCGGCAGCCCGCCCGGCAGATAGGCAGCGGCGGCGCCCGGATCCTGGGCCAGCTCGGCCGCGGCCAGGCTGATCGCCATCATGCTGTGCCAGTCGCGCGGCAGCCCGCGCCCGACCAGGTCGAGCGCCGGCGCCATCGCCTCGGCCAGGCTCTTGCTGCCGAAACGCTCCAGCGCCAGTCCGAGCCCATCGACCGAGCCGGGGATCAGCGCCGCCTCATAGCCGTGATGGTGTCGGTCGCCTTCAGTAGCCGGCCAGCCGAACCCGCCGGGCCGCGGCGGTGCCGTGTCCAGGACGCGGTAACGGCCGGGGTCGAGCCGGCGCGGCGCCCGCGGCCCGAAATCGACGACAGAGACCTTGCCGGTCCTGGCCTCGGCATAGAGCAGATAGCCGATGCCGCCGATGCCGCTCATCCAGGGCTCGACCACGCCCAGCGCGAAGGCTGTCGCGACGGCGGCGTCGACGGCATTGCCGCCGGCTTCGAGCAGGGCCGCACCGGCCCGCGAGGCGAGGACATGCTGCGAAACGACAATGCCGCCCCGCCCGGTGCGGGCCGGCTTGGTGACCCGCCAGGTTTCCGGCTGCCCCAGGCTCATTGCGACCTCCCAACGATCAACCGCCCGCCAGTGCCAATCGACGGCAGCACCACTCACCGTATAGCATTCCCCCGACCTGCCGCCAGCGGTGGCCGCACCAGACAGGATGATGCCGTGACGAGATCCGTGGCCGCTGAGATGAGCAAGCCCCAGGCAAATCGCTGGCGGCGCGACCCACCTCATCCTAAATCCTTCTCCCCCCTAATGGGCGGAGAGGGACTTTTCGCCGGATCGCCCGCACACTCCCTCTCCGCCCTTCAGGGGGGAGAGGGTTGGGGTGAGGTGGGTCGCCGAGCGAGAAAAGCTGCTTGCTGCCATCATCTTAGTCCGGGCAAGGCCGTCCCAGACGATAAGGGCCCTACTCCACCATGCTGACTCCCGTCGAAGCAGATGCGCTGACGCTCAGCCTGCGCATCGGGTTCTGGGCGGTATTGTGCAGCCTGCCGGTCGCGGTGGCGCTCGCCTATGTTCTGGCGCGCGGCCGGTTCCGCGGCCGGGCGGTGCTGGCGGCGCTGGTCGATCTGCCGCTGGTGCTGCCGCCGGTGGTGACTGGCTATGCGCTGCTGCTGCTGTTCGGCCGGCATGGTCCGATCGGGGAGTGGCTCGACTCCTGGTTCGGCATCGTCGTGGCCTTTCGCTGGACCGGTGCGGCCATCGCCGCCGCGGTCATGGGGCTGCCGCTGATGGTGCGGGCGATCCGGCTGTCGCTGGAAGCGGTCGATCCCGGGCTGGAGCAGGCGGCCGCCGGGCTGGGTGCCCCGCGCTGGGCGGTCTTCGCCACCATTACCCTGCCGCTCGCCCTGCCCGGCTTGCTCGCGGGATGCCTGCTCGGCTTTGCCAAGAGCCTGGGCGAGTTCGGCGCCACCATCACGTTCGTCTCCAATATTCCGGGTGAGACCCAGACACTGCCGATCGCGATCTATAGCCTGCTGCAGGTGCCCAACAGCGACGCAGCGGTGCTGCGCCTGGCCTTGCTCTCGGCCGCGGTCTCGCTGGTCGGCGTGCTGGCGGCAGAGCTGATCGCCGGGCGGCTGAAGCGGCGGACCGCCGGATGAGCCTCGATCTCGACGTCACCTTGCAGCGCCCGGGCTTTACCCTGGCGGCGCGCTTTGCCAGCGCCGGGGCGGTCACCGCGCTCTTCGGCCGGTCCGGTGCCGGCAAGACCACGCTGAGCGCCCTGCTGACCGGGCATTTGCGCCCCGATCGCGGCCATGTCCGGCTGGGCGACCGCGTGCTGGTCGATACCCATGCCGGGATCTTCGTGCCGCCGCAGCGCCGCCGCATCGGCACGGTGTTCCAGGATGGCCGGCTGTTTCCGCATCTGACCGTGCGCGGCAATCTGCTCTATGGCAGCTGGTTCAACCGCCATGCCGATCGGCGGCAGCTAAGCGAGATCGTGGCGCTGCTCGGCCTCGAAGCTCTGCTCCAGCGCTATCCGGCGCGGCTCTCCGGCGGCGAGAAGCAGCGCGTCGCCATTGGCCGGGCGCTGCTGGCCGGCCCCGAGCTGCTGGTGCTCGACGAGCCGCTGGCGGCCCTCGACGCCCAGCGCAAGGCCGAGATCCTGCCCTATCTCGAACTCCTGCGTGACCGGCTGAAGCTGCCCATGGTCTATGTCAGCCACGCGCTCGACGAGGTCGTGCGGCTGGCCGATACGCTGGTGCTGCTGGAGGCCGGCCAGGTCCGTGCCGCCGGGCCGATCGGCGAGGTCATGAGCCGGCTCGATCTCGGCCCCGGCACCGGCCGGACCGAGGCCGGGGCGGTGATCGCGGCCCGGGTCGAAGCGATCGATGCCGGGCACGGGCTGGCCATGCTGGGCTTTCCCGGCGGAACCTTGCGCGTGCCGGCCGACGGCCTGGTGCCGGGTCAGGAATTGCGCCTGCATATCCGGGCGCGCGACGTGGCGATCGCGCTCGAGGCGCCACGTGGCTTGAGCATCCTGAACGCGCTGCCGGTCACCATCGCCGAGATGGCGGCGACCGAGGCGGGTGCGGTCGAGCTGCGCCTGGTGCTGGGACCGACCCTGCTGGTCGCGCGCATCACCCGGCTTTCGGCCGAGACCCTGGGCCTCAGGCCGGGGCAAGCCGTGTCTGCGCTGATCAAGAGCGTCGCCTTCGACCGCGGTGTCGGCGCCGATCTCAGTTAAGCTGCATGGCCAGGAAATGACCGAGCGCTACCGCGGTCAGGCACAGCACCACCGACAGCACGATATTGGCACCGGCCTCGAGCCACAGCCCATCGCGCATCAGCGTCAGGCTCTGCAGGCTGAAGCTGGAGAAGGTGGTGTAGCCGCCGCAGATGCCGACCATGACGAATTGCCGGGCCAGCCCGCTCAGCGGGTAACGGCCATTGCTGTCGGTCAAGGCGGCGAAACCGCCGATGACGAAACTTCCCAGAATGTTGATGGCGATCGTGCCCCAGGGAAATTCGGCGCCCCAATAGCGCGCAGCCAGGACTCCGCACCATTGCCGGGCCATGCCCCCGAGCGCGCTGCCGATGGCGACCCAAAGATAGGTGAGCGCTGCTGGGTTCATGGCGATGATGCGGGAAGACGCTGAGCGGAAGACACGAAGGCGAACCGATATGAGGAGGGCACTCGTCGCAAACTATCCGCGTCGCCCTCGGTTCGGCAATGCGGCAAACGGCATTCGGCCCGACAATTCGCCCGGCCGCGCCCTTGACAGATCCGGCTGCTGTCGGCGCCTATGGTGCCGGGTGGCAAGAGGCCCGCACGTAAGCGGCGCCTTCCGGTTGCTAAAGATGGCCGCAGCGGGCGCGCGGAAGGGGATGGATCATGCGGTTGGGCGTTGCGGGGCTGGGGCGGATGGGGCGGGCCATGGCCGAGAGCCTGGGCGGGGCGGAGAGCCCGGTCCTGGTCTGGAACCGCACGCCCGGCCGTGCCAATGGTTTGCCGGGCAGCCAGGAACTGCACAGCCCGCGCGCGCTGGCCGAGGGCGCGGACATCATCCTGACCAGCCTCAGCCATGATGATGCGGTCGAGGCCGTCTATGGCGGCGCCGATGGGCTGCTGGCGGCACCGGCCACGGGCAAGCTGTTCATCGAGACGAGCACGGTCCGGCCCGAGACGATCCGCCGGCTCGCCCAGCGCGTCGCCGAGCAGGGTGCCGACCTGGTCGATGCCCCGGTCTCGGGCGGCCCCTCGGTGGTGCGCGCCGCCGGCTGCTTCGCCTTTGTCGGCGGCACCGAAGCCGCGGTCGAGCGCGCCCGCCCCGTGCTGGCGCGGTTCTCTCGGCGCATCGAACATATCGGCGCGGCCGGCCAGGGCACGGTGATGAAGCTGGTCGCCAATCTGCCGATGGGCGTCTACTTCCAGGCGCTGGCCGAGGCGCTGTCGTTGGGTCAGCGCTACGGGCTCGATCTGGAGCGCATGCTCGGCATCCTGGTCGACACGCCGGGCTGCATCCAGCTGCTGCCGCGCAAGGTGCCGGCGATCCTGGGTGCGGAAGGCGAGATCCCCTTCGACATCGCCGGCGTGCGCAAGGATTTGCTGGCCATGACCGCCTCGGCCCACCGCGCCGGCGTGCCGACCCCGGCCGCCACCGGCGCCCTCACCGCCTATGCCGCCGCCACCGCCGCCGGCTGGGGCGACAAGGATTTCGCCCAGATCATCCGATTCTGGAGCGAGGCGATGTCGGGGACGGAGCCGGGCCGGCGGTAGGGGTCAAGATCGGTCGAAGGCATCCGGGTGCTGAGGCCGCTGCCGGACGGCTTTACCCCGGAAGCGGCCGATCAAGACTCCTATAAGGCCCTGTCCCGGTTCACCCGTTATCACGGTTCGACAGCATCCAAAGGGCATGCGATGCTGCTGGGATGAGAGGATATGCCGGACTGGATCGAAACCTGGGACCCTGGGTCCGCTTTGTCACGAACGACGAGATCGACGAAGGCCTTTTAGGTGCCTTTCTGGATCTTCGCTCAAAGGCGCTGCTCGCCTACCTGGACATTGCACAGCCGAGCCTGGGTACATTGGCGGACCGTCTCGGAGATATCCTCGCGCTGGATCATCCGCCATACGGCGAACATTGGGTTCGATTCTTAGATGATCTTATCACCCTGGCTCATCGATCGCCGGGCCTCGTAATCATTGTGGACAACGCCAAGTCGGCTTTCTTGCGGAAAGACCGACAAATTTTTGACCTCGTAGAATCTTTTTTGATCCAACATCACCATTGGCAAGAGCAGAACAAGCCCTGTCATCTCTGGCTTCAGATGGAGCCGTGCGCCGCAGTACGCGAGGCAGTCGAAAGGACTGCCTCGGGATTATAGGTCGTCTGCGGTCTCCAAAGGAGGTTCGTCCTTTCGGCTCCAATTTTCCGCCTCGGGCCACCAGCAGCCGTTCTCCAGACTCAGAATCGGGTCTTAGACGGTACTTTTCGACCATTAGCACCGCACTGATTGCAGCCCGAATCCTGGGCGGCCGCTCAAGAAAGCGGCACCTGATGTTCGTTGTCGCACGTTCCCCAGCCAAAACCGCGCGGTGACGCGGCAATCCGGCGGCATGGTGGTTGCAACCCTCTCCCTCGCGGGCGACCACGAGTGCGGGGGATCGGCATGGCGGCGATGGCAGGCGGCGGGTCACGCAGATGGATTCAGCTGGCGCTCGGCGTGATCGCGATGATGGCGATCTCCAGGCCGCAATATGTCTGGACCCTGTTCGTGAAGCCGTTCCAGGGGGCGACCGGCGCCGATCCAGCGACGATCCAGGTGACCTTCTCGCTGCTGATCGTGCTGCAGACCTGGCTGTCGCCACTCCAGGGCTTTCTGATCGAGCGCTTCGGCATCCGGCTGCTGGTGACAGTCGGCTGCGCGCTGTCGGGGCTGAGCTGGGTGGCGGCCTCCATGGCACAGAACACGGTTACGCTCTATCTGGCTTATGGCGTGCTGGGCGGGATCGGCACCGGCATCGTCTATGTCGGCGTGGTCGGGCTGATGGTGCGCTGGTTCCCCGATCGCCGCGGTTTCGCCTGCGGCATGGCAGCGGCTGGCTATGGCATCGGTGCCATGCTGACGATCTTTCCAATCACGGATATGCTGAAATCTGCGGGATATCAGCAGACGCTGGTCATTTTCGGGCTGATCCTGGGGCTGGTCGGCGTCGCCGCCTCGCTCGGGCTGAAGGAGCCGGCAGCGCCCATCGCGCCCGCCGGCGCCGCGGAAGATGCGACCGGCAGCACGCCCGGAAGCATGCTGCGCTCGCCGGTCTTCTGGCTGCTCTTCGTCATGATGACGATGATGTCGACCGGCGGGCTAATGGTGATCTCGCAATTCGCCGCCTTCAGCCGCGATTTCGGCGTCGCCGATATCGTCGTATTCGGCTTCGCCGCCCTGCCCTTGGCGCTCACCATCGACCGGATCACCAATGGCCTGACCCGGCCGTTCTTCGGCTGGGTCTCGGACCGCATCGGGCGCGAGAACACCATGGCGATCGCCTTCATCGGCGAGGCGATTGCCATCGCCGGCATGCTGGCGCTGCGCGACAATGCGCTGGCCTATGTGGCGCTCTCGGGCCTCGTCTTCTTCGGTTGGGGCGAGATCTTTTCGCTGTTCCCGTCGATCCTGACCGACAGCTTCGGGACCCGGCACGCCACGACCAATTACGGCTTCCTCTATATGGCCCAGGGCGTCGGCTCGGTACTGGGCGGACCGGTTGCAGCCTGGATCCATGAGGCGCAGAGCAGCTGGCTGCCGGTGTTCGGCCTGATCATCGCCATGGACATCCTGACCGGATTATTGGCGCTGCTGGCCCTGAAACCGTTGCGGCACCGCCGGGGCTTGGGTATGCAACACGTGACCGTGCTTGTCGCATAAGGCCTGTGGCGAGTCCGCTGCTACGGCATCCGCGGCTTCGCGTGCCCGGCGGTGGCGACAGTCGCGCCGCCCAGGTGATGCCCGAGGAATTCCAGCACTTGCGGCAGTTCGGCCGACCAAGTGTCCCAGTCATGGCCGCCATCGGTCATAGCCGCTTCGACCGGGATGTGGTCGGCGCGCAAAACCGCTTCGACCAGCGGCTGCTCGCGATCGAGATGGAAATCGTCCTGCCGGCCGCAGATCAGCAGGATCGGTGGCGGCGGCGCCGATTTCGGCAGATGCGCCGCCAGGGCGAGCGGGCTCTCGGCGATCATGCGCTTCGGGTCGAAGGGATCGCCGAAGGCGCCCTCGAAGATCTGGCGCATCTTGTCCTGGCGGGCGGCGTCCATCTTCATGTCGGGCGTGAGCCAGTTCCAGAAGGCGCCGCTGAGGGCGGCGGCGGCGGCCCAACGCTGCGGCTCGGCGAGCGCAAAGCGCAGGGCGCCGAAGCCACCCATGGAATTGCCGGCGATGGCGCGGCCATGCCGCCCGGTCTGGGCCGGATAATGCTGCTCGATCCAGTTCGGCAGATCGTCCGAGATCGCGGTGCCCATGGCGCCCATGCCCGATTCAGGCGGCGAATCGACATACCAGGAGTTCTCGGCCTCGGGGATGACGATGATCACCCGGGGCAGCTTGTGCTGGGCGATCAGCCGGTCTGCCGTCAGCTGGACATGGCCCTGGTCGAGCCAATCCACGGCGTGGCCGTCGGCACCGTGCAGCAGATAGATCACCGGCACCGGGGCGGCAGCGTCGAGCCCGTCGGGCAGATAGATGGCATAATGGAGCGGGTGGCCGAGTGCCGGGCTCATGAAGCTTTCGTCGCGCTTGACCTCGCTGGCCGCGGCCGATCCTATCAGAGAGAAGAACATCAGCACGGCAACAAGACGATTCATTGCAACGCATCCAGAGTTTCGGGGGCAATCTCGAACAGCCGGTAGCCGGGCGCCTCGACGATGCGGCCGCCGAGTTCGATCGCATCTCCGATGAAGGGGACCGACCGATCGCCGATCGGCCCGCCATCGGCATCGGTCAGTATATACCATAGCGGATTGGGCCCGGCACCGCGCACGACCAGCAGCGGCGGAATGCCGCCGAAGACGCACAGCGCGCCGCAGCCCTTATGCGTCTTGCCCTCGCCGGGATTCATGGCGCCGGCGTAGCATTTGCTGTCGACCAGCTCGCCGGCGAGCCGCGCCGGCCGGGGCTCGGCCAAGGACGGCAGGGCCGGCGGCTCGCCCGGCTGGCGGCTCGGTGTCCGGTCGAGCTGCAGCACGGTCAAATCGCCACGCAGGATCGGATAGCCGCGCGCCTCGACCAGCGCGCCGTCGAGCCCCTCGAGCCCAGGCGGCGCGCCGATCTTGTCCACGCCGACCAGCAGTACGGTGCGGTCGGCCAGGCGCAGCAGCGGATAGGGCCGGGCCTGGAAGCGGCCCTGGAACGCCACTTCGCCGTCCTCGCCCCAGGCGCCGCTGGCATGAGCCGGCTGGGCGCGAAACGCCGCCAGCGCCACCGCGACATCGGCGAGCAGCAGCCCCGCCACCAGCACGACGAGGAAACCGCGCAGCCGCCGCGGCAGCTTCAGGTAGCCAACATAGAAGGGCGGCTCCTCTGCCATCCGTTCAGCCCGCCACCGACACAGGCTCGACCCTGGTGCCGGGCGGCAGCGGGTTCGGATCGACCTGCACGACCCCGTCCACGAGGCGCAAGCGATAGGTCGGGATCGTGTCGGTATAGGGCGGCGGCGAACAGCCATCCTCGGGGCGGAACTGGAAGCCGTGCCAAGGACAGGTGATGCAGCCATCGATGATCCGCCCCTCGCCGAGCGGGCCGTTCTGATGGGCGCAGACATTGCTCACCGCCGAAAGCCGGCCGCCATGGCGGAACACGGCGATGCGTTCGCCGGCCTCAGGCACGACGATGCGCGCCCGGCCCTCGGGGATAGAAACCGCCGGACCGACCACGAGCCAGCCGGCTGCGGCGGCAATCCCGGCATCGATCGGCGCCTCGCGATGGGCGGCAAGGATATGCAGGCCGGCCACGACAAGAAACGACCCGCCGAGCAGCAGCGGCAGCAAAAGCGTGTGGTCCTCCTGCAGCGCCCCCAGCGCCACATGCAGGACCAGCAGCCCATAGGCGAGATAGACCGCCATATGGATCGCCTTCCAGACCGGGGGCGACAGATAGGACAGCCAGAAATCATGGCTGGTCGCGGCCATGACGAACAGGATGGCGAGCGCCGCCAGGCCCAGCAGCTCGAACGGAAAACCGATGAAGCGGAAATAATGCGCGCTGCTGACCAGGATCGACAGCAGCGGCGAAATCCGTCCGCCCTGATGGTACCAGCCGAGTACCAGCACGGCATGGCCGAGCGCCACCAGAAAGGTCAGCACGCCGAAATGCCGGCGGTTATAGAGCAGCGGCAGGAAGCGCCGATCGAGCCGGGCGAGCGGGCCGATCGCCAGGATCACGGTCAGCATCAGGAAGGCGCAGCTGCCGAAGGCCCGGAGCCGCTGGATGTCCCAGGTCACACCCGGCCCCGCCCCCGGCGCCAGCAGCATGTAGCTGCCGAGGTAAAGCCCGACCGCGCCGAGTGCCACCGCGTCATAGGCGAGCTTGTGCCGGTTCCATTGGATGGCGACGAAGCCGGCGCTCATCGTCCGGCTTCGATCAGCGCCGGCGGCCGAAGCATCAGCGCCGCGGCAAAGCCCAGCCCGACCAGCAGAGGCAGGATCAGCCAGAGCCGGCGATGCCAGCGCCGATGCGGTCGCCTCATGCCGGCCCCGTCAGCAGCCGTTTCAGGATATAGGGCCACAACCCGGCCGCGGCCGGGATCAACAGCACCCGGGCGCCGAGTGTCACCGGACCGTGCTGCTTCAGTCCGAACACGACGAAATAGGACGCCACCGCGACGCCGATCGCCGCATAGAGTTCGATTCCCTGCACAACCATCTCGGCCGCCGCCATCGCCGCTACTCCAACGCTGCCATCACCGCCCCTTCCGGCGCCTCAACCTGCACCCGCGGCGCCGGCTTGGTCCAGGGCGCCGATTTGAACCAGGAAGTGACATAGGCGACCGCCAGAGTCACGCCGAAGCCTGCGGCATTGATCGCGATCTGTGCCGGAGCACCCGTGCCCAGTTGGTCGAACGCCATGCCGCCCATATGGGCGAGCAGGATGCCGGACAGGAAGACCGCCAGCGATTGCTGGCCGCAGCGGATGATCGGCCGCGTCACGGGACCTTGGATCAGGTGCAGCCGACCGCGCAGCAGATAGACGGCGACATAGGCCGAGGCGAGGAAATGCAGATATTGCAGCGGGTCGAGCATGGTCTTGTCGGTGTGATCGAGCACCCAGGCCTCGACCGCCGCCAGCCCGGGCACATTCTGGAAGATCGCCGGCACGGTCAGCGCCACGCCGATCGCCAGATAGGCGCAGGCGACCTGGAAGATCCGCCGATCGCCCGCCGGCGGCGCCAGCCATTTCATGCTGAGCGAGAAGCCCGTGAAGAACATCAGCTGCCAGCAGAACGGATCGAAAAACCAGCCGCGCGGATCGGCCGCCTCGGTCGGCAGGTTCCAGCCGAAATGGCCGGCAAGCGCCCAGAGCAAAATCGAGGCCGCCGGCACCGCCAGCCGATGCAGCTTCGACAGCGCCACCGCCGCCGGCACCATCGCCAGCACGACCATGTAGACCGGCAGGATATCGAGATAATGCGGCACATAGGTCAGCGTCACGATACCGAGCAGGGCCGCGCGCGGATCGGCAAAGAGATGGTCGAGCGACAGCAGTGCTACATGATCATCGGCGGCGCCGAGCAGATTATCCGCGGCGATGGCGAGGGCCGCGACCGCCATGACGATGCAGAGCTGGGCGATATAGAGCTGCCAGATGCGCAAGCCGACCCGCGCCGTGCCGAGCCGCCAGCCGCGCTGCCGATAGACGGCGCCGAAGGCGAGGCCGACCGCATAGCCCGAAACGAAGACGAACATATTGGCGGCGTCACTGAAGCCGAAGCGCGCCGGGATCCAATCGGCCAGCCAGTCACCGCGGGTATGGCTGACCAGGATGATGAACAGGGACAGCCCGCGGAAGAAATCCAGGCGTGGATCGCGGAACTTGACGGGCTTGGCAGTCACATCGGCACTCCGGGCCAGCACCGCCCCGCCCCGGCGATCGGGGCAGGCGGCGCGGGGTTCACGTAGTTCGCTGCACCGGCAGGGCGGGTTACAGGTTCCCCCATGATAATCCGGAAATCACCCGCGCGATATCGTTGGGCGCGGTTCAGCAATTCTCTCTATGGTCGGCCCTGCTAAACTTCTCCCTCTCTGCCCCATTGGGGCGGAGAGGCCGTGAAGATACGGGGACATAATACGTAACTTGGGATGTGCCGCACTGCATGGCAGGAGCGATGTGGAGACAACGGCCAGCAGCTCATCGGTCGGCAGACTCGGAGAAATGAGACTCGGATTTAGCGGATACCAGTGGATTCGCACGAATGGTCAGATCAACAACCGGCATCTACCAGTGTTCGGGAGCCGGAATCAGGATTGCTCATCCGTGCAAATCCGCTGATATCCGTCAAACCCGTGTTTTGAGTTATGTATTGTGTCCCCGAGACCGATGGTGGGCCCCGACGCCGATGCGCCTCCTGAGTTATGTATTGTGTCCCCGAATCCGAGAATCCGAGATCGGTATCGCGCCAGGATGCGTCGCATTTCCGGTCGAATTGAGTAGATAAATGCGGCGTGCCCGAT
>Ga0302314_10018642_pt1 | contig 11562 bp, 10 predicted proteins | sample III_Palsa_N2_3_FD_200533 | JGI IMG/M metagenome (GOLD analysis project Ga0302314, IMG submission 200533) | Peat permafrost microbial communities from Stordalen Mire near Abisko, Sweden - III_Palsa_N2_3 | ecosystem: Environmental > Terrestrial > Soil > Palsa > Peat permafrost | place: Sweden... | reverse complement strand
CTGAAGAGTCCCTCGGCGCCGAGGCTTCCGTAAACCTCGTCGGTGGAGACGTGCAGGAAGCGGAAGGCCGCCCTGGCCTCGCCTTCAAGGGTGCGCCAGTAGTCCAACGCCGCCTGCAGCAGGACATAGGCGCCGACGATGTTGGTCTCGATGAAGGCGGCGGGGCCGGTGATCGAGCGGTCCACGTGGCTTTCAGCGGCGAGGTGGATCACCGCGTCGGGCCGATGCTCGGCGAAGGCCGCCGTCATGGCCGCGGCGTCGCAGATGTCCGCCTTCAGGAGCTGGTAATGGCCGCCCTTGGCGATTTCGGCCGTGGACCCCAGGCTCGCCGCATAGGTGAGCTTGTCGATGTTTACCACATCCACCCCTCGTCCCGACAGGAGGCGACAGACCGCAGAACCGATGAAGCCGGCGCCGCCGGTGACCAGGATTTTCAAGAGAGACCTCTAACGGGCGGGGGAGGACATGCAGAAACGCCGGACACGGTCACGGCCTGGAGGCGGCGGGAGCGCCCTGGAGCGTCAGGCCCTTGCCGGCGGCCCATTGGGCGAGCGTGGGCCAGGCGGCGTCCCTCGCATTGACGGTGGCGTCGGCGGGGGCGACCGGCCAGTCGATGCGGAGCGCGGGGTCGGACCAGACGAGGCCCTCCTCGTGATCGGGCGCATAGGGCGCCGTGACCTTGTACTGGACCTCGCAATCCTCCTCGAGGGTGCAGTAGCCATGGGCGAACCCGGCCGGCACCAGCAGTTGGAGCCAGTTCTGCGCGCTCAGCACCACGGCGACGGACTGGCCGAAAGTCTCCGAGCCCGGCCGCACGTCGACCGCCACATCCAGGATCGATCCCTTCGACGCGCGGATCAGCTTGTCCTGCGCGAAGTCGCCGCTCTGCATGTGCAGGCCGCGGATGACGCCCTTGGGGCCGGACCGGGCCAGATTGTCCTGCACAAAGGCCCTGGTGAACCCCGCCTCGGCCAGTTCGGACGCCTTGAACACCTCGGAGAAGATGCCCCGTTCGTCGCCGAACCGGCGCGGCTCCAGCAAGAGCACGCCTTGGATGTCCGTCGTCTTTATCATAGCGGCCTAACAGAGGAGCGCCACTATCACCCGTAAGGGTTGTGTTCGCAATGGGCTGATGAAACTGAAAGCGCCGGGCCTCGCTCATCGATTATCGCGGTGTCTAGCGTATGGGGCGCAGAGCCGTCAAACTCGCCGCGCGCCGCGACGTCGTTTTCTCGTCGCCAAATGCTTGATGATAATAGCTATTCTCAAACAGTCGGCCTCGTGGACCGATGGACGCCCGCTTGCTCGTCGCCAGCGGCGAGACCATCGCTCGGCATGGCGGCCGGAATGGTGGACACGGCTGGGATCGAACCAGCGACCCCCTCGATGTCAACGAGGTGCTCTCCCGCTGAGCTACGCGTCCGGGAAGTCGGGTGGCAGGGTATATTCGCGTCCCGCCGCGGAGACAAGGCCTGCCGACGCGTAGATTTTCGCGCCGCATTTTGCGCCGGTCCGGAACGACGAGGGCGAAACCCTCCGCTGGTCCGCGCTGTGCGCTGGACCGCCCATACGCGGGGCGGTATGGCATTTGCACTGGCCCCATCGACCCCGAGCCAGGCCTGCGGACCGTCATCGGGCGGTCGTCGCGGCTTGCGAAGGGGTCGCCCGCCAAGCCCAATGGATGCTTCATGCCCGACGACGCGACCCCGCCCCAGTCCCCCCTCGGCGACCTCACGCTCAAATCCTACCTGAAGACCGAGGCGGCGGGCGATCCGACCCTCGCCGCCCTGATCTCCGCGGTGGCGGCCGCCTGCGTGGATATCTCCAGGCTCGTGTCCCGCGGCGCCCTGGCTGGGGTGCTGGGCTCTGCAGGGGCGGAGAACGTGCAGGGCGAGGTGCAGAAGAAGCTCGACGTGATCGCCAACGACCGCCTGATCGCGGCGGCGGACCGGAGCGGCGCGGCGGCGGCGATCGCATCCGAGGAGGAGGACGACATCCTGGCCTTCCCGAACGGCGCGGCGCGGGGGCGGCTGCTCCTGCTGTTCGACCCCCTCGACGGGTCCAGCAACATCGACGTGAACGTCTCCATCGGCACCATCTTCTCGATCCTCCCGGCGCCGGCGGGGGACGTGACCTCGGCGGACTTCCTGCAGTCGGGCCGCCGTCAGGTCGCCGCCGGCTACGCCCTCTACGGCCCGCAGACCACGCTGGTGCTGACCATCAAGGCGGGCGTCGCCACCTTCACCCTCGATCCCGAGACCGGGGAATGGCGCCAGACCGCCGACAGCGTCTCGATCCCGCGCGAGACCAAGGAATTCGCCATCAACATGTCCAACCGCCGCCACTGGGCCGAGCCGGTGCGGGCCTATATCGATGAGTGCCTGGCGGGCCGGGAAGGGCCCCGCGGCAAGGACTTCAACATGCGCTGGATCGCTTCCATGGTGGCCGACGTGCACCGCATCCTGACCCGGGGCGGGGTCTTCCTCTATCCGTGGGACAAGCGGGAGCCCGACCGGGCGGGCAAGCTGCGGCTGATGTACGAGGCCAATCCGCTCGGGCTGGTGGTGGAGCGGGCCGGCGGCGCGGCGACGGACGCCCGCGGCGCCATCCTCGATATCGAGCCGACCGCCCTGCACCAGCGGGTGTCGGTGGTGCTGGGCTCGGCGGAAGAGGTGGAGCTGGTCACCGCCGCGCACGGATAGGCGCTGAACCGGTCTGCGGGCCTGGAGACGGCGCTTCGCGCCTCCTCCCCATGACCGATGTCCTCTGGCCACCCCGTTTCGTCAACCTGAGGAGCCCCCGACTGGTTCGGGGGCGTCTCGAAGGACGCACGGGCGAGGCTAAACCCGAAACCGGTACTCCGTCCCCGCCGCGCGCTCGATGTCGGGCGGGAAGTTGGCGCGCTTCTCCGCGTAGTAGCGGGCGCGGTGGTCGCCATCGGCCTTCAGGTTGTAGGTCAGGTACAGGATGCGCCGCGCCTTGTCGGTCATGTTGGGCTTGGAGGCGTGGGGCGCATAGCTGTCGAAGAAGAGCACGTCGCCGGGCTCGGTCGGCACCGAGATCAGGTTGAAGCTCTTCATCTCCTCCTCGGTCAGCGGGGTCCATTCCTGGCCGATCAGGCCGGCGAACCTTGGCGCGTCGGTCATCTCCAGGCAGCCGTTCGCCTCGGTCGCCTTGTCGATGCAGACGAGGGCGGTGACGAACATCGGCGTGAAGACACTCCAGCCCGCCTGCTGGTCCTGGTGCGGCTCGAAGCCCGCGCCGCCGGGCATCTTGAAGTTCACCTTCTCCTTGAAGAGGATGGCCTCGCCGCCCATCAGGGCGCCCGCCGCCCGCTCCAGCCGGCCGCCGCGCACCAGGGCGTCGAAGGCGGGGTGGAAGGGACAGAAGTTCTCGATCCGCTGCACCACCTTGGCGGCCGGGTCCTTCAGGCTCTTCTCGTAATAGACCATGTGCTCGCCGGGGACTTCGGGCATGGCGATCAGCTGCTCGGTCCAGGCGGTGATGGCCGCCATCTCCTCCGCATCGAAGAAGCCGCGCGCCGCCAGCCAGCCGGTGCGGCCGAACGCGGCGATCTGGGCGGCGGTGATGTCCTCGGAGAGGACGTCGGCGGCGGGGGAGGGGGCGGCGAGGGACTCCACCAGGGACATGCTCAAATCCTTCAACTGGCCATAAGCTGGGGCAGAACGACCTCGCGGGCCTTCGCCACGTCTTCGGGGAAGTCGATCTCGGTCCACGGCAGATCGCTGACGTCCTCGGCGCCGAATCGGGCGGGCTCGGCCAGGATCAGGTCGCGGATGGCTTCCTCGTACTCCACCTTTACCAGACCCTGCGCCACGTACCATGCGCAGCGGTCGGCCAGGGCCCTGGCGATGGCGGGGGAGAAGCGGAAGAAACCGACCGATTCGCCGAACCAGACATGGGCGTGCTCGGGCTTCTTGCGGAAGTCGACGATGCGGCCCGCGTCGTCGAAGCAGATCTTCACCGGCTCGTCGCCGGGCTCCAGCTCCCGGTCCACCAGCAGCACGCCCTCGCTCTCGCCGGCCAGCAGCCGCCCGATCATGCGCGAATCATAGAGCACGTCCCCGTCCATCAGGAGGATCTCGCCTCCCGCCGTCAGGGCCGCGGCCTGCGCATGCAGGGAGACCAGGCTGCCGTCCCGGAAATCGGGGTTGTGGATGAAGTCGACGGTCATGCCGGGCAGGGCCTTCAGCGCCGTCGCCACCGCATCCCGCGCCGCCTGCGCCTCATAGCCGACGGTGATCAGCACCCGCGTGACACCGTTGGCGCTCAACGCCTCCAGGTGCCGCTGCAGCAGGGATGTGCCCGCGAAATCCAGCAGCACCTTGGGCCCGTCGTGGGTCTCGCCCAGGCGCCGACCCACCCCTGCCGCCAGCAGGATCGCCGTGCAGGCTCCGCCGTCTATTGGAAACACTCCGCACACCTCTCTGTTACAAATCTGACGCGAAAGGCATGGAGCCGACGCAGAACCTTCTTTATGGTGACGATCTCACGAAGGACCAAGCCCGTTGAATCAGTTACTTCCCGTCGCGCAGCGTGGAGCGACCCCGGCTACCCCCACCCGTTTCGCCGCCCTGCGTCGCCAGATCGCCTCCGCCGACCTCGCCTTCCTGATGGAGGCGCACAACGGCCTCTCGGCCAAGCTGGTGGAAGAAGCCGGCTTTCAGGCCATCTGGGCCTCGGGCCTGACCATTTCCGCCAGCCTCGGGCTTCGCGACAGCAACGAAGCCTCCTGGACCCAGGTGATGGACGTCCTGGAATATATGACCGACGCCTCCAGCCTGCCGATCCTGGTGGACGGCGACACCGGCCACGGCAATTTCAATAACGTCCGACGCTTTGTGAAGAAGCTCTGCGAGCGCGGCGTCGCCGGCGTCTGCATTGAGGACAAGCTGTTTCCCAAGACCAACTCCTTCATCGGCGAGGAGCAACCGCTTGCCGACGTCGACGAGTTCTGCGGGCGCATCAAGGCCGGCAAGGACAGCCAGAGCGACGACGACTTCACCCTGGTCGCCCGGGTCGAGGCCCTGATCTCCGGCCGCGGCATGGAGGAGGCGCTGCGCCGGGCCGAGGCCTATCATGAGGCCGGCGCCGACGCGATCCTGATCCATTCCAAGAAGGCCGACGCGAACGAGATCTTCACCTTCGCCGAGCGCTGGGGCGGCCGTTCGCCCCTGGTGATCGTGCCGACCATGTATTACGCCACGCCGACGGACCTGTTCCGCCAGGCCGGCATTTCGGCGGTGATCTGGGCCAACCACCTGCTGCGCTCCTCCATGACCGCCATGCGCGAGACCGCACGGCGCATCCACGAGGACCAGTCCCTGATCGAGGTCGAGGGGCGCGTCGCGGCGGTGAAGGACATCTTCCGCCTGATGGGCAACGCCGAGCTGGAGGAGGCCGAGCGCCGCTACCTGCCGGAAAAGCCCGCCGCCAAGGCCATCATCCTGGGCGCCTCTCAAGGGGATCTCGGCGAGATCACCCATGAGCAGCCCAAGTGCATGGTGGATATTCGCGGATCGAGCCTGCTGCAGCGCCTGGTCTCCACCCTCTCGGAAAGCGGGGCGCGGGACGTCACCGTGGTGCGCGGCTATCGCAAGGAGGCGGTGACCCTGAAGGGCGTGCACATGGTCGACAACGACCGCTACGCCGAAACCGGCGAGGTCTTCTCGCTCGCCGCCGCCAAGGACCAGATCGAGGGCGAGACGGTGGTGGCCTATGGCGACGGCCTCTTCCGCACCTACATCCTCGACAGCCTGATGACCTCCAAGGCCGATATCGTCCTGGCCGTGGACGCCCTGAACCTGCGCCCGCGCGGCGCCCCGGCCAACCGCGACCTGGTCACCGCCGACCATCCCTATACCGGCGACTATCTGGACGACCTGCCCGCCCGCTTGGTCAGCATGACCCACGGCGCGCGCGGCCCCGGCAAGAAGGTCAGCGGCGAATGGATGGGCCTGGCCCGGTTCAGCGCGCTCGGCGCCACGTGGCTGCGCGAAGAGCTGGACCTCTTGGAGGCCGAGGGCCTGCTGGAGACCGCCGACCTGCCCCTGCTGTTCACCCGGCTGACGGCCAAGCATCCCGTGCGGGTGAAGTATTTCACCGGCCACTGGATGAACGTGAACACCCTCACCGATCTGGCGGACGCGCGCAACTTCACCTAAGCGGAGGCTCCACCCCGCGCCGGACCGCCCCATGATCACTGCCGCCGAATTCATCGCCGAGGCCACGGCGCAGGGCTTTGACTTCTACACCGGCGTGCCGTGCAGCTTCCTGACGCCCCTGATCAACGGGGTCCTGTCCGACCGCGCCCTGAGCTATGTCGGGGCAACCAGCGAGGGCGAGGCGGTGGCGATCGCCTCGGGCGCCTGGCTGGCGGGGCGGCGGACGGTGGTGATGTGCCAGAACTCCGGCCTCGGCAACGCCGTGAACCCGCTCACCTCGTTGAACGCGCCGTTCCAGATCCCCACCCTGTTCATCACCACCTGGCGCGGCGAGCCGGGCCTGAAGGACGAGCCCCAGCACGAGGTGATGGGCCGCATCACCCAGGATTTGCTGTCGCTGATCAAGGTGGAGAACGCCCCCTTTCCCGACGCGCCGGAGAAGATCGCCCCCGCCTTTGCCCACGCGGTCGCGGCGATTGAGCAGAGCCAGCTGCCGTTCGGCTGGGTGATGCGCAAGGGCGATGTGGCGGACTCCGCGCTCGACGCCAGCCCCCCGCCGCCCCGCCCCGCCGGCCGCCGCGACGCCTTCGATGAGGCCGGCGACCTGCCCACCCGCGCTGAGGCCCTGGAGCGTTTCCTGGCCCTGGTGGACCCGGAGGCCGGGGTGATCGCCACCACCGGCAAGTGCGGGCGCGAACTGTTCACCCTGGATGACCGCGAACAGCATCTTTATCAGGTCGGGGCCATGGGCGGGGCCTCCGGCATGGCCCTGGGCGTGGCGCTCAACAGTCCCCGGCCGGTGGTGGTGCTGGACGGCGACGGCGCGGCCCTGATGAAGCTTGGGACCTTCGCCACCATCGGCGCCTATGCGCCCCAGAACCTGATCCACATCCTGCTCGACAACGGCGTGCATGATTCCACCGGCGGCCAGGCCACGGTCTCCGCCTCCGTCGATTTCGCCGCTGTCGCCCTGGCCTGCGGTTACGCCTCCGCCGCGTCCTGCCAGACCCTGGACGGGTTCGAACAGGCCTATCGCCGGGCGGCGGCGAGCGGCGGTCCCAGCCTGATCCACCTGAAGATCGCCCCCGGCTCCATGGCCGTGCTCGGCCGTCCGACGGTGAAGCCGCAGGACGTGGCGCGCCGGTTCAAGGCCTTTCTGGCCCGGCCCATGGCTTCGCAAACCCAAACCCCCAACACCCCGCCCATCCCTGCGAAGGCGGGGACCTAGCCAAGTCATCCGCCAACGCCAAGTCCGCCTGGGTCCCCGCCTTCGCGGGGATGAGCGGAATTGGGGGCGAATAGAGATCGAGACATGCGCCGCATCCTCCTCACCCCCGGCCCCCTGACCACCCGCGAAGCCACCCGCCGGGCCATGCTGACCGACTGGGGCTCGCGCGAGCCGGACTTCATCGCTCTCACCGCCGAACTGCGCGCGCGCCTGCTGGCCGTCGCCCACGGAGACGCGCGCCACGTCGCCGTGCCCCTGCAAGGCTCGGGCACCTTCGTGGTCGAGGCGGCCGTCGCCACCCTGATCGGCCCCGACGCCAAGCTCCTGGTGCTGATCAACGGCGCCTATGGCCAGCGCATCGCCGCCATCGCCCGCCGCTATGGCCGCAAGGTCGAGACCTTGGCTTGGGCGGAGGATCAGGCGGTGGACCCGCAAGCGGTGGCCGAAGCCCTTGCCGCCGATCCCGCCGTCACCCACGTGGCGATGATCCATGTCGAGACCACCACGGGCCTGCTGAACTCGCTGACAGCGGTGGCGCAGGTGGTGCAGGCCGCCGGGCGCCGCTTCATCATCGACGCCATGGCCAGCTTCGGCGCCCTGCCGATCGACCTCGCCGCCACGCCCATCGCCTGCGTGCTGGCCTCCAGCAACAAGGGGCTGGAGGGAACGCCGGGCCTCGGCTTCGCCCTCATCGAACGGACGCTGCTGGAGCAGGCGCAAGCCGTCAGCCCCTCCCTGAGCCTCGACCTGCACGCCCAATGGCGCGGGTTTGAAGCCAACGGCCAGTGGCGCTTCACCCCGCCGGTGCAGGTGGTCGCCGCCCTGGTGGAGGCCCTGCGCCAGCTGGAGGCCGAGGGCGGCCCGCCCGCGCGCCTGGCCCGCTACCAGGCCAATTTCGATGTGCTTTTCGCGGGCATGAGCCGGCTCGGCTTTCACCTCTATCTCGACCCCGCCCTGCAGGCGCCGATCATCGCCACCTTCCGCCTGCCGGGGGACCGGCCCTTCGCCTTCGAGCCCTTCTACCAGGCGCTGTCGGATCGGGGTTTCATCATCTACCCCGGCAAGCTGACGCGGGAGCCGAGCTTCCGGATCGGCTGCATCGGCGCCGTCGACCCCGACGACATGCGCCGGCTGATGGACGTGATCGGCGAGGTCGCGCCACCTCCCGCCTCCGCCGCCTGACGCCGGCCCCGCGCGGTCGAGGCTAGGGGGTCTGGGCGGCCCTGACCCGCCGCATCAGCATCAGCAGCCGCACGGCGATCACCAGCGCCATGAGGCTGGTGCAGACGCTGGCGAGGCCGAGGATCGGCGCCAGCCACCCCAGCCAGGCGAAGGGGCCGAGCAGGTAGAGGGCGTCGTCAAGGTGGAAGCCGAAGCCGCCGTTGAAGGTGCGCACCCCCGGCCCGCTGATCTGCTCGTAGACCTCCGACCACCAGCAGCAGGCGATCATGGCCAGGAAGGTGATGATCCCCAGCGGGATCGACCACTCGCCCAGGAAGGAGTGCCGCTGCCCGAAGCCGACTCCCAGGAAGAAGAGGGAGTTGATCAGCACGTCGCAATAGTAGTCGTAGAGGTGGCCTTTGCGGCTCTGCATGTTCCCGATGCGGGCCAACTCCCCGTCCGCCCGGTCGAGGAAGGCGGAGACCACCCACCAGATCCCGCCCCAGATGTCGCCGCCGCGCGTGCCGAGCGCCAGCAGGCCGCACGCCACGACGCCGGTGAGAAGCCGCAGGGTGGTGATATGATTGGGGCGCACGCCGGTGCCGACCAGCGGCCGCACCATGAAACGGGCCATGCCGTGGGTCCAGGTATCGTTCACACATCTCTCCCGAGCGTCGCCCAAGAGGTGGGGCGCCGGGCGAGCCATTGCAACAAAGCGGACATCAATCCCTGCGGCCGATGATCGCCCTGACCTTCAGGCTGCGGCGGACGATGGCGATCGGCGACCAGGAGAAGGCGAAAGGATCGGTCCATTGCGGCATGGATCGCCGCTCGGCGAGCCAGGTCTTCCGCTCGCGCCAGCCGTCCCTCAGGCCCCGCCACCGGGCGTCGCGGACCTCCGGCGACGGGCTTCGCAGCATGACGTAGGCGATGATCAGGACGTGGGCGGGCAGGGCGATAGGCATCAGGGCCCAGGGCATGTCGCGCAGAAAGGTCCAGAGGCGATTGCGCGCGCCATGGTATTCCGCGAAGCCCGAGATCTTGTTGCTCGAGGCCGAGCCGATATGGCGGACCACCGCGGCCGGCTCCAGCACGCACCGGCCCCCCGCCAGCCGCAGGCGGAAGCCGAGGTCCACGTCCTCGTAGTAGCAGAAGAACCGCTCCTCGAACCCGCCGAGCGCCTCGAACATGTCCCGACGGTAGAGGGCGGCGGCGGCGCAGGCCGAGAAGACCTCGCTGGCCGCCGTCGGGGCCGTGGCCGCCGGCTGGCCGTAGCCGCCGCGCCAGGCGACGCCGGCGATGCTCATGCAGTCGCCGCCGCCGTCGAGCAGGCCCGGATCCTCGTCGGACAGCTGCAGGGAGGTCACCGAGGCGGCGTCGTGGGCGACCGCCGCCGCGACCAGCCGCTCCAGCCAGTCCGGCGCGGCGAAGGCGTCGGGATTCAGGGTGACGATGAAGCGCGCGCGCGACAGCGCCGCGGCGCGGTTGTTGGCCGCGGCGAAGCCGAGATTGGCGTCATGCCGGACGAGACGCACCCGCTCGCCGACCCTAAGCCGGTCGATCGCCCCGTCGCTGGAGGCGTTGTCCCACACCACCGCCTCCCAGTCGGCGAAGGTCTGCCGCTCCAGGGCGTCGACGCAGCGCTGCAGGTCCTCGCCCGGGTTGAAGGCGACGATCACCACCACGGCGGTCGGAACGGGGGGTGCGGGGGACGGGGCGACGCTCACGCCGCTGTTTGGCCCGCTACGGGGCGGGGATCAACCCGCAGGGCGCGAAAGCCGCCAGGGCTCAGGCGGCGACCATCCGCTCCACCTCGGCCACGATCTCGCGCAGGTGCACCGGCTTGGCCAGCACCTTGGCGCCTTCGGGCGCGCGGCTGCCGGCGGCCAGGGCCACGGCGGCGAAGCCGGTGATGAACATGATGCGCAAGGCGGGATCGCGCGCCGCGGCCTCGCGCGCCACCTCGATGCCGTCGGCGCCGGGCATGACGATATCCGTCAGGAGCAGATCGTAGGGACCCTCGTCCAGCGCCTCGATGGCCTCGTCGCCGTCGGCGCAGGCGCGCACGGCGTAGCCGGCCCGTTCCAGCGCCCGCGTCAGGAAGGCGCGAAGGGAATCGTCGTCTTCGGCGAGAAGGATCCGTGTCATCGGCTTTTCAAGGACGTCTTCCATGGCCCGACCCTACACGGCAGATGGTAAACCCACCCTAAACTTGCGCCGTTTCGCCGGCGGCGTTGACCGCGCCCGTTCGGCGCGGGAATAGTCGCGAATGAATGCGTTCGACGTGCCCGTCGCTGCCGAGGCGGCCGCCCCCGAGGGGGCGACGCCGGCCGGCGCGCCCGCGCCTGATTCGGCCCTGGCCTACGACCTGATCAGGCCGACCGCGCTGACCACGCCTTTGGTCTACGCCTCGCCCCACTCCGGCCGCCTCTATCCCGTCCAGATGATGCAGGCGGCCGTGCTCGACGCCGACGCCATCCGCCGCTCCGAGGACGTCCTGGTCGACAGCCTCGTCGCCGCCGCCCCCGGTCTCGGCGTGCCGCTGCTCAGCGCCCGCTACGCCCGCGCCTATATCGACGTGAACCGCCAGCCCTACGAGCTCGACCAGGGCATGTTCGCCGACAAGCTTCCCGCCTACGCCGATGCGCGCACCGCGCGGGTGGCCGCCGGGCTCGGCTCCATCGCCCGGGTGGTGGCCGAGGGGCAGGAGATCTATCGCGACAAGCTGACCTTCGCCGACGCCCGCGCCCGGATCGACGGCGTGCACCGCCCCTATCATCAGGCCCTGCAGCGGCTGATCGAGGACGCCAGGGCCGCCTTCGGCCTGGCGATCCTGATCGACTGGCACTCCATGCCGTCCGCCGCGGCCGGGGGCGACCCGCGCAACGGCGCCCCCGACATGGTGCTGGGCGACCGCTTCGGGGCCGCCTGCGCCCCGGGCGTCACGGCCCTGGTGGAGCGGGAGCTGATCGCCTCCGGCTATCGCGT
>Ga0302314_10018639_pt1 | contig 11562 bp, 6 predicted proteins | sample III_Palsa_N2_3_FD_200533 | JGI IMG/M metagenome (GOLD analysis project Ga0302314, IMG submission 200533) | Peat permafrost microbial communities from Stordalen Mire near Abisko, Sweden - III_Palsa_N2_3 | ecosystem: Environmental > Terrestrial > Soil > Palsa > Peat permafrost | place: Sweden... | reverse complement strand
CGCCATGGATATCAGCGTAGAACCAGCCTGCGGCATCCGATAGGACGCCCACTGTGCTCGTCATGGTCCGATCAGAGAGCCTGGACTGCTTGCAGCAGCAGGCCTGGATTGTCTGCCAACTCCTTTAGACCGATCCGCTCTTGTGGAATCCGACGTCGCGCGGCGATGAGGTCGGCTGCTGGCGCGCGGAGGTCGTGCGGAAGCCATCCGGTGAGGGCAGAGGTGTCGATGCTGCCCCGGTTGGACTTGTCGGGGCCTGCAGTGCAGTTGGCGAACAGCCAGCGATAGAGGACTCCTGCCGGGCGGAGGAGCGGCAGGTTGTGCTGTTCGGCGGCCGCTGCCGCGCTGGCAGCGATGCGCAAGCCGGCCACGTCGAGATCGCCGACGTAGTACACGGCCTCGGGGAGTGGATCGAGCAGGGCCATGGCGGTGATGGAGACGGGGAACTGGTTTCCGCTGCCCCAGCCGATGTGGAGGCTCGGCCGGGTCGTGGGGTCGAGAGTGCGGGCGGTTTGCAGCAGGGAGTGGAAGGTCGCGTTGTTCTCGGCTACGAGCAGGCGCGGCGCGCCGGTACCGGGAACGTACTGGGAGGGGAAGAGGATAGGTGTGGGGTAGCAGGCCAGCAGGTCGAGGCTGAGTGCTCCGCTGGTGAAGAGCCGTTTGGTGGTATGGGTGGCGAGGGCCTTTTCGTCGTCGAGGATCTCTAGGGAGCGCTCCTCGATCGGCGCTGCCAGCGGGTTGGGGTTGTCGCGCTGCCAGCGGGCGATGCGTCCGAGGAGGTCGAATTCGTCGGGGCGCGTCGCGATGGCTGCTGCGCGCTCGAGCTGCTTTGGCCACACGCGCTCGACCGGCCGACTGCGTTCCGCGAGCGGTGTGTGCTTTCTGACCCAGCGAGGGAGTGGCGGCTGGGTGCGCTCGTCCCAGCTTGATCGGCTTGTTGGGCTGGGCAGGTGGATGCTGCCGCTTTCGGCCATGAAGGTGAGCGCTTTGGCGATCCGGTGGCGGGTGTTGGGATCGCCGATTAGCGCGGGCTCGGCGGCGATCGCATGGCGCACGATGTCGTCGACGGGCACGCGCTGCAGGGGATGGTCGGCTATGTAGGCGGCCATGGCCTCGGACAGTGGAGGGTTCACGGCCTGCCCTCCTCGGCGAGCATGTCGGCATCTGGCTCGGTGAATTCGTCGTAGGCGGCTCGGGCACCAGTGATGTGGCCTGCGTCGGGCAGGCCGGTGTCGTCGGGCACGATGTAGCGGCGGTTGTGGGTGCGGCCGGGTCGGTTGTCGAGGCGGATCACGTTGGGAAAGAGGGATAGGGCGACGGGGTCCTTGACGCCGGTGGTGTAGATGAGTTGGACCTTGTGTGCGGCCGCGACGGCACGCTGGAGCTGTACGAGGTCGGGGTTGGAGGCGCGTCCGATGGGGTTGTCGAGGAGCAGCACGCCGCCGGAGAGGTCCTTGCGACCGGCGTTGGCTGCGCGTAGGGCGGCGATGGTGCAGTAGACGGCGACGCAGACGGTGAGCTTCTCGCCGCCGGACCATTTGCCGAGGCGGGCGATGTCCTCGGTGGTGGCGACGGTGCCGCGCGCGGGTTTGGTGACCTTGACTGTGAAGCCACGTGGCGCGGCAGCCTCGTGGACCGCTTCCTTGAGCAGGGGCAGTCCTTCGGGTTTGGCTCCCAGAGCGACGCGCCGTTCGATGACGCGGTCGACGTAGGTTCGCAGGTCTGCTTGGCTGGCGGGCTCGTCGAAGGAGACGCGTAGCACCTGTCGGCCTGCCCAGCCGACGGTCTTGGCGTCCAGCCGGGAGAAGCGCTCGGCTTTGCGCAGGGTGTCGAAGACGTTCGCGACCAGTCGGGCCAGCGCGTCGGTGACGATGGACTGGTCCTTGGCGATGCCGGCGAGTTCGCCGTCGATCATGTTGGCGCGCAGGGCAAGGCTATTGGTCAGGGAGACGGCGTTGCGAGCGAGGGTCTCCTCGGCGTCGTGCAGGACCCGGTCTTTGGCGGGTGTGGTGACGGTTGGGTACTTCACTCCGAGACCGCGCAGGGAGGCAACGGTCTTGGTCCGGCCACCCTTGGCTTCGGCCAGGGCGAGCTCGGCGTTGCGCATTCGCTCGGTGGCCGTGCGCTTGCGTTCCTTGGCGTGCCCTGCGGTGCCGGCGAATGCTGGGGCGCCGCTGCGTTCCGGTTCGGGCAGGTCGTCAGCGAGTAGGGCGAACAGCGCTATTGCGTTGGTGAGGTCGGTATCGTCTCGGTCGAGGTCGGCGATTTGCTTCTCGGCGATTGACCTGCGTTCGATTGCGCTCTGGCCGATACTGCGGTGTTCAGCGGCCATTGCCTCGGCGTGGGCTGCGTCGGTGGGTTCGAGGGGCAGGGTGCGGCGTGGAGGTTCTGCGCGGCGCTTCGCGATGGCCTTGAGCTCGTCGGCCTGACGTACGAGGTCTGAGGTTGCTCTGCCCCGGAGGTCGATTGCCTCGTGTTCGGACGTGCGGGCAGCGGTGAGCGCGGATGCGCGCTGTCGCGCCGTCTGGCCGTCCGGGGTGCGCAGTAGCGCGGCGGCGCGGCTCTGTGTGTGGTGTTCGATCGCGGTAAGGGTGGCGTTGGCTTTGGCAAGTGCCTCGGCCAGCTTCTCTTCCCGTTCGGCGAGGACGGATTGGGAGGCCTGGGCTTGCCAGGCGCGTCGGGCCTCGTCGTGTTTGTGGCGCAGGGTGTCCAGGGCGATGTCGGGGTCGTCTTCGGGTGTCGGGGGGTGTTCGAGGTAGGTCAGGGCGTTCGCCTCGGCGCGCAGAGTGGCGGCTGCGCCCTGTTCCTTATCGGCCAGGGCTTTCGCCTGAGTCGTGGTTTCGAAGGCGGTGTCGGCCTGCTCGTCGAGGATTTCGGCCCGTTCCGCGGCTTCGGTGTAGCGGGCCTCTGCTGTCCGGAGGTCGTTCCCCCATGCCAGGGCGTGTGCGGTGCGCTCGATCAGGCTGGTGAGCCGGGCCCGGATTCGGCCGGTGGTCGTGATCTCGGCCTGGGCGGTGTCGTGGAGGTCAGAATCCTCGGTTTCGGCCTGTTCGATGCTGAGGAGTTCCTGCTGAATGTCGTCGAGGGCCTTGTCGTGTTCGGTGATCGCCTTGTCGAGGTCCTCGATGCGACTGGTGAGGCCGGGCAGGTGTCCGGCGGGACTGCGGTGCCACAGCGTGGTGACGCTCTCGAGCAGGGCGCGGTCTTCGGCCCTGCGCTTGCTCACGGCAGTCTGCTGGGAGGCGTGGGCCTGGGCGCGAGTGGTGACCTTGGCGATGGTGGTCTCGGCGCGGTCGCCGTCGATGAGCCCATGGTGCAGTGCAGTCCAGGATGGGCCGTCTTCGTTCGCTGCTACTGCCCGCGATGCCCGGTCGGTGATGGCATCGACCGCGTACGCGGTGTAGAGGCCTACCAGTGCTGTGGTGGTCGTGTCGACAGCGGCAAGGGCAGCGAGGGCGGCCTGTTCCTGCTCGGTGGGGATGACGATGCCCACGCCGATGCGCGACAGGTCGGGGTCGGTCGGGGCTGCCTGGAGGTGTTCGTCCGGCAGCACCGAACGCAGGTGCTGCCAGCCGGTCTCGGCGGTGATGCCGTGGTCGGCCAGTGTGGTGCGTACCTGCTCGGCGTCCAGGGTGGTGGGGAGCAGGCCGGTGCGCTGGTACGCGTCGAGGGTGCGCTTGTCCTCGATGTGGCCTGCTTCGAGGCGGACCAGTTCCAGGTCTGCCTCGACGATGGCGTTGGTCAGGCGTCGGGTCAGGGTCTCGCTTTCTGCCCACAGGTCCACCGGTGCCTCGTCAGTGGCCTCGACCAGGTCCCGCACGCGGGGATTGGCTGTGATCTCCTCCGCGCGGCGCGTGATGTCCTCGCGCTCAGAGGCCAGGGCTGCCCGGTCGCCGTCGAGGCGGGTGAGGTCGCTGGTGTGCTGGGTGAGGCGGCTGGTCGCGGCGGTGCGTCGGACGGTGCGCTGGGTGCGCCGTGTGCGGATGTCTGCGATGACAGCGCCCAGTTGCGTCTCGCGCTCCTTCAAGTCGCTGTCGTATGTGGCGGGGTCGGTGCTCTCGGTGGGCAGTGCGCCGTCGCGTGCCGCGGCGCGCAGGTCTGCGGCAAGGTTTTCGATACGGGCCCGCGCTTGGGCAATGTCCTTGTCTGCTGCTTGGGCTGCCGCTCGTGCCTGGCTGGCTTCGCCCTGCAGGTCCGCTCGCGCCTGGGCTGCTGCCTGCGCGCGCTCGGCAGCGGTGATCCCTCGCGTGTCGTGCTCGGCCGCGAGGCTGGAAAGGCGCAGGTGTAGGCGTGCGGTGTGCTCGTCGTAGGCGCGGCGCTGGGGTTCGCTGCGGATGAGCTCCCTGGCGGCTTCCAGTCGGACGAGACCGAGGGACTGCTCCGTCTCGGACTTGGCGGAGAGGTGCTCGGCTGCCTCCCAGGCGGCGACCAGGGCCGTTGCGTCGGTGACCGCGTATTCGGCTGCGGTACTGCGGCCCTGGGCGTCGGCGTGCCGCAGTTCGGCGGCGCGCCGCTCGTAGAGGAACTCAAGGTCGTAGGCGGTGCCGCGCTCGATCTCCGCGGCCGACTTGCGTGCTTCGGCCAATGTTTTCTCTGCGGCCATGAGTTGCTGCTGGTTCTTCGCATCGGCGACGGTGGCGTGGAACATGGCAGCGAGGGCTGCGCCCTCGGCGGTTGCCTGGGTGAATTCGCCGTCGGCGTCCTGCACGCCCCGTTGGGCGACGACAACGCGCTCCAGGCCAGCCACGGCGTCCAGGCAGAAGGCGCGTTCGTGTTCCTTGTTCGGTTTGGTGGCGACGATTGCGGCAATCGACGACAGGCGTTCAGCCACGTTGGACGCGTCCTCGGGCGAGACCGTCAGATCGATGAACAGGTCGACGAACTCGCGGGCCGAGGAGACCTTGAACAGCTCGTCCACACCGCCCTCGACGTGGTTCATCTGCTTCTGCGTGCGGAACAGCGCGGGGTCCAGGCCGCGGTTGGTCAGCTGGGTCGCCCATTCGTGCTGCCGCTCGGTGGTGACCAGGTCCATCGCCTGCGGGTGGGCGGCAGCGGTCTCCTTGAGAGCGGCGATGAAGGCTTGGCGCCGCCTCGGGGCACCGCTCTCGTCGTTGATCGGCATGCGTTCGGGGTCGATGGCGCCGGGGACGGCGTAGAAGGCGTAGTACGTGGCTTCGAGCTTGTCGCGAGCCCGTTCCGCGTCAGCGGGACGGCGTAGGTCCGCCCACTCGTACACGGCCCCGGTGACCAGGACGCGGTCGGGAAGGCCGAAAAGGTTCGTGCTCACGGCCGGATGCCACACCGCGACGGTGTGGGAGGTGTCACCTGAGTCGATGTAGTCGGTCAGGCTCCGCTTGACCGAGCGGCCCATGAAGTCGGTCGCCCTCGGAAGCAACAGGGCATAGAACAGCGACATCAGCGAGGACTTACCGCCGCCGTTACGCAGCCATACGATCGAGTCGGCTGCTGCTGCGGTGCTTTCTCTGGGGGCGGTGAAGTCCAGGGTGACGTCGGGGAAGCGGGCTGAGCGCTCGCCGATGGAGTGCAGCCGCAGGGCTGCCAGGTGGTATGTCATATCTTCCCCATTGCACGGTCATCGGAGCGGGAGACTTCGGTCCGTTCCGGGTGCTCGCCGCGGGCCAGGGCGGCGAGAAAGGTGTAGGCAGGTTCGCTGGCCATGTCCTTGACCTGGATACGGAACTTCTCGGTCAGGACCCAGGTGCCCTCGACGCTGTCGGTGCGGGCCATGCCCTGGTCGGTGAGGAAAGCCAGCGTGCTGCGCACCCAGTACAGGGTGCATTTGGGTGAGAGTCGCCCCGATCCGCGGCCCCGGTCTCCCACCAGCGTGGAGGGCATCTCGTGGTAGACACGCCATGCTTCGTCCAGCCCCTGTTCGGGGATAGCCTCCCCTGCCGCGTCGACGACCTGCAGGCGCTCACACAGGGCGCGGGTCCACTGCTCGAACTCAGTGTCCGGGATGCGGCGCACACGCTCCTCGTCGAGCTCTGCAGGGCTGGGGTAGGCGTAGGCGGCAATGGCCACCATGACCAGGCCGGCCAGCAGGCGGGCGTCACGGGTTGCGGTGTTAGGCATGTCCGTGACGTGGAAGGCAAACGGGGACTCCGGTTCGACCCCCAGGACCAGTCCGAAGTCGCCGTCGGAAAGCACGCGGGCACCCAGGCCATGCAGGACTGCGTCGCTGGCGTCGCGGAAGGCGGGTTCGCCTCGGTATCGGGCGAGCAAGCGGCGGTACTCGGGGCTGCGTCCGGGCCTCTGGGTAGGTTGGAGAGCGTATCCGATCAAGGATCCCAGGTCGGTGTGGTCACTCTGGGTGAGAGTCATGCGCGCTTCCTGACGGCAAGGGTGGTGACTGGAACAGGGTCGGCGCTGGCCAGGGCGTCGGGGTGAGGGGCGATGATGAGATCGTCGCCGTCCCAGCCCGGCAGATGCAGGCGAAGGCCATCGGTGTCGGCGGCAGCGCGCGGTCCCAGGATCTGCGCGGCGAGATCGGAGTCGACCGCCTGTCCCGGTTCCAGGTCCTGCGGGGCGTAGCACCACAGCGCGGCGAGGGCGAGGAGCCGTGCACTGTGCCAGCGCTGCCCCAGGTCTGATGGCCCCTCGCCGGTGAGAGCCTGGGCCAGCAGGGCCGACAGGCGGGCTGGCAGCGTGGTGCGCTTCACTGCGAGTTGGGCAGCGGCGATGACATCGGCGGCGATGGCCGGCGGGTCGGCTTCTCCGACGTCTTCGCCCAGGTCTGCTGCATTGCGTGCCTGGTCGGGTAGGGCGCGGGTGGACCACAGGTCGTCCAGCAGGCGGTACAGGCGCGGGATCCTTGGCGGCCTTGGCCCGGCCACGTCGGATATCCACCTGTCGACCACCGTGAGCGCGGTGGCCCTATCGGTACGAAGAAGCGGGTCGAGGATTTCGCGCCCCAGGTCGGGTAGGTAGTCGAGCGTGGGCGGGCGGAAGGCCTGGCGGTCCTGCTCCTCCAGGAAGACACCCCGCGAGGTGATGACCTGACGATGCAGCGCCTCGTGCCGGCTCGTGCATTCCGTCAGCAGCGCGGCGATGCGCGCAGCTGCAGCTGTGACGTTCTCGTCCTCGGCTTCCAGGGATTCGCGGACTTTCAGCAGCAGGCGGTGCTCGGAGTCCAGGCGCGCGGCAATGTGCCCGCGCGCGGCGTCCAAGCGCGCGGGCACCTCGCTGGCCCACTCATCCTGTACCGAGCGCAGGTCACGCCGCGTGTCCTTGATCAGTCTGCCCATATCGTCCGCCAGGGAGACCGACAGCAGCCGCGCGCGAACGGCGGCGCGCTCTGCCGCGGCGAACGCGCCCTTGGCCAGCTGGCGTTCCAGCATCAGCTCGTTGGCGACCTGCTCGTCCTCAACGTCGAACTCCAACCCTCCAACCAGAGCGTTGATCGCATCGCGGGTCGCGTGCAGCACAGCCTCGCCACGGGCCGGGTCCTCGTGGACCTCGAGCAACCGGAACTGCACCTGCCGCTGCCGGTGACCGCTGGTGTAGTCGCTTATCCGGTAGGTGAACGGGGCTTCGCGGTGGACTCGGTTGAGCAGCGAATCGAGGGTGTAGCAGGCGACCTTGTGGTGCTCCTCGGCGCTGCGCTCCGGCGCAGCCTTGTGAGCTAGGGCTGCCAGCGCGGCGGCGACCTCCGGATAGGTGGTCTCGTCCTCGAACCCCTGCCGAGAGATGATCATGTCGATGGCTGCGAGCGCGAACGTAGCAATGTCGTAGACGGCGTCTGGCCAGTCCTGCCGCGGCGCGCTGGCCGACGCCTCGGCGATCGGACGTGAGCGCAGCAGAGCGGCAACCCGCGCCGGGAACGTCGCGTCGATGACAGACGGCTCACCGCCCCAAGACGCCGCGGGCGCTTCCCCGACCTCCCCCTGCGGTTCGAACACTGTGCTCAACGAGTACCCCTTCCCCCTGCGTCCCCGACCCGACTTTCCGCCCGAGGCTTCTAATGCGCCCCTAGAGACTTTCCATGTCTACCGGCACTTTAGGCAGCGGCACTGACAATTCCATTTATTGGAACATGCGTACGAATTTATGGATTGCTACGACTCGCCCGGATCAACTCGCCCGCGGCTCGGTAGAGTCGGAAGGGCTGCATGTCCGCAGTTGGAACACCGCCCCGTGCCTGATCACCTCCAGCGAACTCATCGCCGGCAACGGCATCGTCTTCAACGCCCTGCAATCCACGAGCACGGACGGCCGATCGAGCAAAATGTCGACGAACGGAATCTGCCCTATCTCAGCCAAGTCCCACGACCTGTTCCAGCCGTAACCGCCAGGGGCTGTCGGACGGAATCATGGTCGCCGTCGACGAGCTTGCCCGGGTCGCCGGGGTGCTCAACCGGGCGGCGTCCTCGCAGGCCCCCGACATCTGCCCGTTGCGGGCGCTGTCCGCCGCGTCGGCGCCGACCCGGCGCGGACGACCCCGATGGACGGCCGCACCGTGTGGGTCACCCGGTGCGTGGTGTCGCGCGGCGTTGTGGGAAGAAGCCGGGCCGATCTCCGTTCGGGTCGAAAAGGATCATGTGTGCTGCTTCGGTGACGTCTGCGGGTGGAGCGGAGTTTTCGACGATGACTGTTTGGGCGGGGAAGTTGAGGAAGTACCGGTAGAAGTAGTCCTTGACATGGAGGGGCACCTCGTCACCATCTGGGGGGAGTTCTCCGAAGGCGACCAGAGGCCCTTCTGGGGCATGCCCTTTGGAGTGGTGTAGCGGATCAAGTGGCATGTCCGGCGCAGGCTATCCGAGGAGGCTGGTCAAGGATCGCAATTGCGCAATGAACCGTCGGTCTTCGTCATCACCAGCAGCGAGGAAGGTGTCCAGATCGGGCCAGCCGACGAGCTCCCGCAGCAGGTGTACGGAGGCGTGATCGCCAGCGAGCAGGTGCTCGACGCAGGCGTGGCCGGCGTTGCGGATCAGTTCCACGATGGCTGCCCGGTAAAGGCGCGGACCAGCGGGGTCCTCTTTCCAGTAGCGGACTTGGGTATGCGCTTCGGTCCACTTCCCTTGCCGGGCAAGGGCTTCGATGAGCCTGCGGCGCGTGTCCACCTCCTCTGGACCGGAGGGGTTTTCGTCCAGGATGTCCCGGCAGCAGCGCTCGGCCTGGAGGTACTCGTGTTGTTGGAGATGCCGCTCAGCATGCTCGATTCTTGCGCGGGTTCGGGAGTACGACGTGGGTGCGATCCGTGATTCGAGGTCTGTGAAAGCAGTGGCGAGAGAGGAGAGTTGGCGAGATTCTGTTGGCAGCAGCACCGCGTTCTCTATGAGGGTTCGCGCGTCTACCGCGAGCTTGAGTGCCGCTTGTGGCTGCTCAAGTGCCCATTGCCGGGCTTGGTGCAGTACGGCCTCGAGGTGGTGGACCGCCTCGTCGAAGGTGGTCTTCAGGATGGACTGCGCCATCGCCTGGTTCCCCTGGGAGCGGATGTAGATCACTGCGAGAGAGAAGCGCGTCTGCGTGGTCAGCACGGTCTCGTCGGGGTTGCATCGGGCCAGGTGCCGCAGTTCCGCCAGCAGGAGTTCCTCGGCCTTCCAGGTGTGCCCCTGCAGGGAGTAGGCGCCCGCGAGGTTTCCGTAGACCAGGGCGACACGTTCGCTGGCCATGCCCACATTCTCGATGTGGGCGAGCATGGTGTCCATGTGGGACTGCATGACCTGGACTCGTTCCAGTTCACCCAGTCGCATCGGCCTGCTGATCCAGCGTTCGGCGTGGCCGAGAAGCCTGTCTACGAGTTCCGCGTGCGAGGGGCGGCCGGTGTGCCGGTCCCGGACCAACGCCTGGCTGATGGTGTTGACCGTGATGGTGCGCAAGGTGCCAGGAAAGTCCTGCCCGTAGGTGGGTGCGAGGGCGATGTCGTTGCGGATAAGGGAGAACCGGTTAAGTTCGCCCAGCGCCTCGCCGAGAGGTACGAGCTCCGGCGAGACCAAGACCATGGCGAGGTGGTCGTCGCCGGCCTCTTCCACGCCGCACAGGGCCGCTGCGAGCAGGAGGTGCGCCGGAATCTGGTGCGAGGCCAGGTATGCGGAGGCGAACAGCATCTGCAGTGCGATGGTGGGGAGATCGAGCTCCTTCTCGGGCTGGGCGCGTGCCTCGAGTCGGTCGATGCACAGGTTGAATACGGCAGCGAGTGTCTTGGGGTAACCGGGCGGGATCGCATCCTTGTAGGCGATCGAGCGCATCTTCAGGACCTGCAGGTAGTGATCGACCTGGTCAAGTCCGATCGAGGTGGCACGCATGTAGCCGGCGCCCAGGTGTAGGGCCAGTGGCCAGTCTTCCAGTCCGGCGGCCAGCCGGTCCAAGGCATCAGCCCAAAGGTGCTGTTCGTCCTCGCTGAGGTGCAGGTTGCGCCGCAGGAGCTCCGTCGACTCGCCACGCTGCATCGCCGAGACCTGGATCAGGGCTCCGCCGCCCGGGTGGGAGGCCGCGTTCAGCGTGGTGATGATCACGTCGCCACGGCCCAGGCTGGGTATCCAGTGGTCGACGGTGCGCACCGATTCGGCGTTGTCGCAGACCAGCAGCCAGCGGCCGGGAAGACGCCCGAGGGCTGCGTGCACCTTGTGACGTAGTTGCTCCTCCGGGAGGTCGGCTCCGACGCCCTGCGCATCGGAGAGCGTGGCGAGCAGTTTCTGGAAGGAGGCGCGAGTGGCGTACTGCGTCTCGCAGGCGATCCAGGCGATGAGGTCGTAGGCGTCCGCTCGGGCTGCGACGTACAGGGCGGCCGCACTGGATTTGCCGATGCCCGAGGCACCCACCAGTGTGGCCCGGCGCGTCACGGTGTCCTTCGTCAGCGGGAAGGCTGCAAGGAGCGGGGCGAGCAGTTCGGGGCGCGCGACCTCGGGTATCGCGGGGAGTGAGCCGACGACCGTCCCCCAGTCGTGGGCTCCGCTGGCGCTGGCAAGCGTTACCCCGTCGACCAGCACCAGCGCGCGCAGGTGTTCGACTGAGAACCGTGCGCTGCCACCGGTCTCGTCGGCGGCGCGCTGCAGGACTTCGGAGATCAGGTAGCCAGTCAGCAGGCCGGCCGACTGTCCGCCCAGGCCCTGCTGCGCGCGGTTGCGGATGTCCCGCAGGGCGTCGCGCAGCTGCTCGCGGATCTCTGCGTCGTCGCGAGGGTCGTACTCCACCCGGCAGCGCGCCAGCCGGGCCAGGCCGCCGCCGTCCAGTGCCTCGACCTGGGAGCGGCGCTTCGGCGCATCGTGCAACAGCTCAACAAGCATTCGGCGTAGGTCTGTTGGCTCGGTGGCCGCTGACAGCGCTTCGTCGAGCTGCTGGCTCTTCGCGCCCGGCCGACCATTGGTCAGCAGCACGTATTCCTGGGCGTCCTGGGCAGACCCCGACATCTGCAGCAAGATCCCCAGTGCCGCCGCGCCGCTCATCGAGGCGCCTGCTGTCTTGCTCTTGACCTGTACTGCCAGCCGCACAGCGCTATCAGCAGCAACGACGTCGAAGTCGACCTGATCAACGGTACCGCCGGATTCAGGCGGCCCCTCCACTCGGACGCAGTCGATGTCTGGTTGATCGATCAAGGCGACC
>Ga0302314_10018638_pt1 | contig 11563 bp, 14 predicted proteins | sample III_Palsa_N2_3_FD_200533 | JGI IMG/M metagenome (GOLD analysis project Ga0302314, IMG submission 200533) | Peat permafrost microbial communities from Stordalen Mire near Abisko, Sweden - III_Palsa_N2_3 | ecosystem: Environmental > Terrestrial > Soil > Palsa > Peat permafrost | place: Sweden... | reverse complement strand
CCAGGGCGTCGAAGAGGTGGTGGTCAACGCCGAGGTGGTCGAAGGCCGCGCCGTGCCGCTGCTGATCTACGCCGAAAAGCGCGACAAGGGCGGCGCGGCTTAGGCGCGACGCCAAGGTGCTCCCCCTCTGGGGGAGCTGTCACGGAGTGACTGAGGGGGTAGCGCCGCCGCGTGCTGCCACCTCAACGCAAGCTGGCTTGCGGGGCGCTGGCTCCACCGGCGGCGCTACCCCCTCAGCCGGCTTCGCCGACAGCTCCCCCAGAGGGGGAGCATTTTTGGCCGGCTCCGCCCCTGCGAACCCCTTCGCCAGCCCGTGATACAGCCGCTCCGGCGAGATCAGCTTGGCCACGGCGTCGGCGACGATGGCGGCGGCGAACAGCGGCATCAGCATGGCCCGGTCGGCGGTCATCTCCGAGACGATCACCACCGCGGTCAGCGGTGCGCGCACCACGCCGGTGAAATAGGCGATCATGCACAGGGTGGCGATCGCGCCGCCCGAGTCGTGCGGGAACAGGATTCCGAGCCAGCTCCCGATGCTGGCGCCCACGGCCAGGGAGGGGGCGAAGATGCCGCCCGGCACGCCGGACAGGCTGGTGGCGACATTGGCGAGGAGTTTGGCGGGCGCGAAGATCAGCGGCTGGTGGCCGCCCTCGACCAGGGTGCGCGCGGCGGCGTAGCCCGTGCCCCAGGTCAGCCCGCCGGACAACACCCCGACCACGGCGACGATCAGGCCGCAGACGACGGCGGCGCTGACGGGACGGGTCTTGAGCGGCTTGATCCACCTGGGTCCGTCGAGCAGGACGCGCGAGAACCCGCCGCCGAGGGCGCCGCCGACCACGCCGGCCGCCACCGCGATCACCAGGGCGCGCAGCACCGGCAGGGTCTCGGTCACCACGCCGAAGTAGACATAGTCGCCGGCCAGCGACAGCGAGACGAAACCCGAGATCATCACCGCGGCCATCACCAGCATGGCCAGGCGCTGTTCGTAGGCCGCGGCCAGTTCCTCGATGGCGAAGGCGACGCCGGCCAGGGGAGTATTGAAGGCGGCCGAGACGCCGGCCGCGCCGCCGGCGATGGCGACGGCCGAGGTGAGGGGAACGCGCAGCCAGCGGTGCGCGGCCGTCATGATCGCCGCGCCGACCTGCACCGTGGGCCCCTCGCGGCCCACCGAAGCGCCGACCGCCAGCGCGGCCACGGTCGCCAGGATCTTGAAGGCCGCGGTCCGCAGCGTGATCAGCCCGCGGGCCACGGCGCCGTTCATGTCGCTGGTCGCCGCCAGCACCTGAGGGATGCCGGATCCGCGCGCAGCCGGCGCGAAGCGGGTCGTCAGCCAGGCGAGGAGGCCGAAGGTCAGCGGCGTGAGCAGCAGCGGCGCATAGGGCCAGCGGGCGACCAGGCCGCCGAACAGCCGCATCGCCTGGTCGGACGCCCAGGCGAAGCCGAGCGCGACGAGGCCGAGCATCAGGGCGCCGCCCGCCGCGGCCAGCCGGCTTTTCCACAAGGGGCCGAGCCGCTCGCGCCAGCGCGCCTGCAGCTGCTCGCGGAAGGTCTTGGAATCCATATGTGCTTTTGCCGGGCTTGAGCGCCTGTTTCAACGGCGGCCCCGCCGATCGGGGGGCTTGCACAGCGTCCGGCCAGCGCCTTCTGTGCATAAATCGTGTGGCGCATCGCCCTGCGACGGAAGGGCGCTTGAACCGTCCACGCTGCACCGCCACATAATCGTCACGACGGAGTCGGTCGCGTCGCCTGATAGGGGCGCAACCTCAACTCCCGGCCCGGGGGCGGATCCTCGCCCCGGACCGCAGCAGGCTGGACGCAGTCGAGCGTCAGCCAAGGAGTGTGTAATGTCGGATATCAGGACTCTCCCTGTTCTTCCGCTGCGGGACATCGTGGTGTTCCCGCATATGGTCGTGCCCCTGTTCGTCGGACGCGAAAAGTCGGTCCGGGCGCTCGAAGAGGTGATGCGCGGCGACAAGCAGATCCTTCTGGCCACTCAGAAGAACTCGTCGGACGACGATCCCCAGCCGTCCGGCATCTACGACGTGGGCGTGATCGCCACCGTCCTGCAGCTGCTCAAGCTGCCCGACGGCACGGTCAAGGTGCTGGTCGAGGGCAAGAGCCGCGCGGCGCTGCTGCGCTTCACCGACCAGGTGGACTTCTATGAAGCCGAAGCGGCCGACCTCGAAGAGGACGGCGCCGACGCCAGCGAAGCCGAGGCGCTGAGCCGCGCCGTGGCCGAGCAGTTCGAGAACTACGTCAAGCTCAACAAGAAGGTGCCGCCCGAGGCCCTGGCCTCGATCCCGCACATCACCGAGCCCGGCAAGCTGGCCGACTCCATCGCCGCCCATCTGGCGGTGAAGATCCAGGACAAGCAGCAGCTGCTCGAGATCTTCAATGTCGCCAAGCGGCTGGAGCGGGTCTACGCCCTGATGGAGGGCGAGATCAGCGTCCTGCAGGTCGAGAAGAAGATCCGCTCGCGCGTCAAGCGCCAGATGGAGAAGACCCAGCGCGAGTACTATCTCAACGAGCAGATGAAGGCGATCCAGCGCGAGCTGGGCGAGCAGGACGATCAGCGCGACGAGCTGATGGAGCTCGAGAAGCGCATCAAGAAGACCAAGCTTTCGAAGGAAGCGCGGGTCAAGGCCGATGCGGAGATGAAAAAGCTCCGCAACATGAGCCCGATGTCGGCCGAGAGCACGGTGGTGCGCAACTACCTCGACTGGCTGCTGTCGATCCCGTGGGGCAAGGCCAAGAACAAGCCGATCGACCTGGGCCTGGCCGAGGACATCCTCGACACCGACCACTTCGGCCTGGACAAGGTCAAGGAGCGGATCCTGGAGTACCTCGCCGTGCAGTCGCGGGTGGGGAACCTGAAGGGGCCGATCCTCTGCCTCGTCGGACCTCCCGGCGTCGGCAAGACCTCGCTCGGCAAGTCGATCGCCAAGGCCACCGGCCGCGAGTTCGTGCGGTTGAGCCTCGGCGGCGTGCGTGACGAGGCCGAGGTGCGTGGTCACCGGCGCACCTACATCGGCTCCATGCCCGGCAAGATCATCCAGTCGATGAAGAAGGCCAAGTCGACCAACCCCTTCTTCCTGCTGGACGAGATCGACAAGCTGGGCGCCGACTGGCGGGGAGACCCGTCCTCGGCCCTGCTCGAGGTGCTGGATCCGGAACAGAACAACACCTTCGCCGACCACTATCTGGAAGTGGACTACGACCTGTCGCAGGTGATGTTCGTCACGACGGCGAACAGCCTGAACATGCCGCAGCCCCTGATGGACCGGATGGAGATCATCCGCATCCCCGGCTACACCGAGGATGAGAAGGTCGAGATCGTGAAGCGCCACGTGCTGCCGAAGATCGTCGAGAACCACGGCCTGAAGGCGGGCGAGTTCGTCCTCCCCGACCAGGCCATCCGCGACCTGATCCGCTACTACACGCGCGAGGCGGGCGTCCGCTCGCTCGAGCGTGAAGTGGGCAATCTGGCGCGCAAGGTGGTTCGCGAGCTGATGCGGGGCGAGGTGACCTCGATCACCGTCGATGACGAGCGGCTGGCCAAGTACGCCGGCGTGCGCAAGTACCGCTATGGCGAGACCGACGAGGTCGACCAGAAGGGTATCGTCACCGGTCTGGCCTGGACCGAGTTCGGCGGCGACATCCTGACCATCGAAGCGGTCAAGATGCCGGGCAAGGGGCGGATGACCGTCACCGGCAACCTCAAGGAGGTGATGAAGGAGTCGATCTCCGCCGCCAACTCCTACGTCCGCTCGCGGGCGCCGGCGTTCGGCATCCATCCCTCGACCTTCGAGAAGGTGGACGTGCACGTGCACGTGCCGGACGGGGCCACGCCCAAGGACGGTCCGTCCGCCGGCGCGGCCATGGTCACCGCCATCGTCTCGGTGCTGACCGGCATCCCGATCCGCAAGGACCTCGCCATGACCGGCGAGATCACCCTGCGCGGGCGGGTGACGGCCATCGGCGGCCTGAAGGAAAAGCTCCTCGCCGCGCTCCGTTCGGGCGTGAAGACGGTGCTGATCCCCAAGGAGAACGAGAAGGACCTCGCCGACATCCCCGATAACGTGACGTCGGCGCTGGAGATCATCCCGATCGGCACCGCCGACGAGGTGCTGGCTCACGCGCTCATCGCCCCGCTCAGCCCGATCGAGTGGAGCGAGGACGAGGCGGCGGCTCCGTCGCCGGCGACGCCGGATGATCTGGAGCCGGACACCGTCGTCACCCACTGACGCGGTTTCCCGTTCAAATATTGGAGAAAACAGGGGGCGGCGCGGCCATCGCGCCGCCCTTTCGTTTTGACGCGGACGGAAAGCCGTCCAATACTCGATCCGGCGAACCGCCACTCCATAACCAAGGCGGAAGCTCAAACGGGTTGGGAGATCCACATGACCAAGGCCGAACTGGTGACCGCCATTGCGGAGAAGTCCGGGCTCAACAAGAACCAGGCGAAGGACGCGCTGGATGCGTTCATCGATAGCGTGACCAGCTCCGTCAAGGGCGGCTCGGAGGTTCGGATCGTTGGCTTCGGCAGCTTTGTGCCCGTCGCCCGGGCTGCCGGCATGGCCCGCAACCCGCGGACCGGCGCCCAGGTCAAGCGCCCCGCCTCCAGGACCGTCCGGTTCCGCGCCGGCGAAGGCCTGAAGTCCGCGCTGAACTGACGCTCGGCCAGAGGCGCTCTGGCAGCGTTGCTTGGCCAGAGTCGTTTGGGGCAGCGTGGGCGACCGGTCTCGCCCGCGCCGTTTCCCGATGCTATAGGCGGCTCCCGCCCCCTGGATCCCTGATCTCTTGAGGGCGGATGGGCGGCTAGCTCAGCTGGTCAGAGCACCTCGTTTACACCGAGGGGGTCGGGGGTTCGAACCCCTCGCCGCCCACCATCCTGCTTCGCGCGACGCGCTTCGCAGGACTTGTCCATGGCCGGCCGCGCGAAGCAGGATGCCCTTCGAAGCCTCGGCGAAGAAGGGACCCCTATACACTACGTCTAAGGGAGGTCTTTCCTGCGGCGCTGAGCTGACATGCTTGCTCCCTGCTAAGATGGTATGGTCAGCAGCGCGGATGTTTAGCCCCAGAGAGCCGGCATGAGCGAAACCTATCGGATCACCGTCGACCCCGGTCAGTGCGGCGGGCGCCCGTGCCTGCGCGGGTTGCGAATCCGGGTCAAGGATGTGCTCGACCTGTTGGCGGCCGGCGCCAGTCGCGATGAAATCCTCGCGGACTATCCGCTTCTCGAAGCCGGCGACATCACGGCCTCGCTCGAATATGCAGCGCAGCAGAGCGACCACCCGGTGTTGCGCATCGCCTGATGCGTTTCCTGATCGATGCGCAGCTGCCGCCGGCGCTCGCCCGCTGGCTCGCCGACAAGGGGCATCAGGCTGAACACGTTGTGGATCTGGGCATGCAGGCTGCATCCGACGCGGCGATCTGGGAGCATGCGCTCAGGGAAGATGCGGCGATCGTCACCAAGGACGAGGACTTTGCGCAGCGCAAAGTGTTGGCGGCGATTGGCCCGACCATAGTCTGGATCAGATTACCGAACACACGCCGCCGCGATCTGATGCTCTGGTTCGAGGTGATCCTTCCCGATGTTCTGTCGGCGCTCGAACGCGGCGAGACGCTGATCGAAGTGATCTGACACGTCTACGTCGAGAGAGGAGGGGGAATGGCGCGAGCGACGGGACTTGAACCCGCGACCCTCGGCGTGACAGGCCGATACTCTAACCAACTGAGCTACGCCCGCGCATTCCGGGTGCCTCGCCACGGCCGGGGCCGAAGCGGGGAGGGCGCTGAATAGGTCCACCCCCCTTTGGTGTCAAGCGCGCCGGAAGACGCCGGGCGCGGCGATTTCACTCTCCGGGCGTTTGAAGCCTGGGAGCCGTTGGTCTAGAAGGGCCACGTTGCGTCGCACCCAGCGGCGGGGAGTCCCGATGGCCGCCTTCCTTCTCCAATACCTGCCCATCGTCATCATGCTCGGAATCGCCGGCGTGATCGCCCTGGCGCTGATGGGCGCCGCCTGGCTGTTCGCGCCGAGCCGGCCCGATCCCGAGAAGATCTCGGCCTACGAATGCGGCTTCAACGCCTTCGATGACGCGCGGATGAAGTTCGACGTGCGCTTCTACCTGGTGTCGATCCTGTTCATCATCTTCGACCTGGAAGTGGCCTTCCTGTTTCCCTGGGCGGTCAGCCTGATGAAGCTGCCGCACGACGGCCAGGTGTTCGCCTTCTGGTCGATGATGGGCTTCCTCGGCATCCTCACCGTCGGCTTCATCTACGAGTGGAAGAAGGGCGCCCTGGAATGGGAGTAGTCGTTCCCCCCGCCACCGGCGGCCTGATCAGCGATTCGGGGAATCAGACCCTGCTGCCCGCCCTGGCCGGCGCCCGCGCCGCGGTCGAGGGTTATGATCCCAAAATCCACGATCCCTATTTCGACCGGCTGTCCGACATGCTGGCCGACAAGGGGTTCGTCACGGCGGCGCTCGACGACGTGATCACCTGGGCGCGCACCGGCTCGCTGATGTGGATGACGTTTGGTCTGGCCTGCTGCGCCGTGGAGATGATCCAGGCCTCGATGCCGCGCTACGATCTCGAGCGCTTCGGGGCCGCGCCCCGCGCCAGCCCGCGCCAGTCGGACCTGATGATCGTCGCCGGCACCCTGACCAACAAGATGGCGCCAGCCCTGCGCAAGGTCTACGACCAGATGCCCGAGCCGCGCTACGTCATCTCCATGGGCTCGTGCGCCAACGGCGGCGGCTACTATCACTACAGCTACAGCGTCGTACGCGGCTGCGACCGGATCGTGCCGGTGGACGTCTATGTGCCGGGCTGTCCGCCGACCGCCGAGGCCCTGATCTACGGCCTGCTGCAGCTGCAGAAGAAGATCCGCCGCACCGGGAACATCGACCGATGAGCGCGACCACCGATCTTGTCGGCGTCTCCAACCCCGGCGCCGCGACCGCGGACCTCGAAGCGCTCGGCGAGGCGATCAAGGCCGATTCGGCCGGGGCCGTCGGCGGCGTGCATGTGGTGTTTGGCGAGCTGACCCTGACCGCGCCGGCCGCGCGCATCGTCGACCTGCTGGCCATGCTGCGCGACAACCCGGCCTACCGATTCGTGCAGCTGATCGATCTCTGCGGCGTCGACTATCCGGAGCGCCCGCAACGGTTCGAGGTCGTCTACCACCTGCTGTCGATGACGCAGAACAAGCGGATCCGCATCAAGGTCGCCACCGACGAGGACACGCCGGTGCCGTCGGTGGTCGCGGTTCATCCCTGCGCCGATTGGTTCGAGCGCGAAGCCTTCGACATGTACGGCGTGTTCTTCTCCGGCCATCCGGACCTGCGCCGCATCCTCACCGACTACGGCTTCCACGGGCATCCGCTGCGCAAGGATTTCCCGATGACCGGCTATGTCGAGGTGCGCTGGGACGAGGCGCTGAAACGGGTGATCTACGAACCGGTCAAGCTGCCGCAGGAGTATCGCGCCTTCGACTTCCTCTCGCCGTGGGAAGGCGCCCGCTATGCGCTGCCCGGCGATGAACGCGCAGACACCCAGGTCCCGGGCACGCCGCCGGCGCCCCCCAAGGGGTGAGCGGCGTGGCGGATATGGTTAATCCGGTGCAGACTGTCTCCACGGCTCCGGTCCAGGGCCGCAGCGGGGGACGATCCATGGCCAGGAATCGCAGAACCAGTCTGGCCTTTCGGTCGGCCATCGCCTTCTTCCTGGTCACCTTTTCGACCGCCTTCCTGATGACCATCGGCATCCGGCTGACCGGCTGGTTCACCCATGCGCCCAGCGTCACGCCGCAGGCGCAGGAGGGGCTGGGCATCGCCATCATGATCGGCGTGGTGATCCTGGCCGTCGGCGCCGCCGTGCGCCGGCTCGAGCCGCACGAGATCCGCAGCGCGCTGCTGGGCGCCGCCAGCGTGCTCCTGTCCATTCCCCTGTCGCTGGCCGCCATCAACGGCGCCGCCGACACCTCCACCTGGGTGATCACCGGCTTCGGCGTCGTGCTGCTGTTCGGCGGCCTGTTGGTGGCGTACGGCCTGCGCGAGCGGCTGAGTGTTGAAGAGAACAACGATGGCTGAGACCCTGCTGGCGGACGCCGCCCTCACCACGACGCTGGAGCCCGGCGTTACCGAAGAGACCAAGGTCCGCAAGTTCAACATCAACTTCGGCCCGCAGCATCCGGCCGCGCACGGGGTGCTGCGCCTGGTGCTGGAGCTTGACGGCGAGATTGTGGAGCGGGTCGACCCGCACATCGGCCTGCTGCATCGCGGCACCGAGAAGCTGATGGAGGCGCGCACCTACCTCCAGAACATCCCGTACTTCGACCGCCTCGACTATGTGGCGCCGATGAACCAGGAGCACGCCTTCGTCCTGGCGATCGAGAAGCTGGCCGATATCGCCGTACCGGTGCGCGGCCAGCTGATCCGGGTGCTGTTCTGCGAGATCGGCCGCATCCTCAGCCATCTGCTCAACGTCACCACCCAGGCCATGGACGTGGGTGCGCTGACCCCGCCGCTGTGGGGGTTCGAGGAGCGCGAGAAGCTGATGGTGTTCTACGAGCGCGCCTGCGGGGCGCGCCTGCACGCCAACTACTTCCGCCCGGGCGGCGTGCACCAGGACCTGCCGCCGGCCCTGATCGAGGACATGAAGACCTGGTGCGCCGAATTCCCCAAGCGCCTCAACGACGTGGAGCGGCTGGTCACCGGCAACCGCATCTTCAAACAGCGCAACGTCGACATCGGCGTGGTGTCGAAGGACGAGGCCTTCGCCTGGGGCTTCACCGGGGTGATATTGCGCGGCTCGGGCGTGGCCTGGGACCTGCGCAAGAGCCAGCCCTATGAGCTCTACGACGAGATGGAGTTCGACATCCCGGTCGGCGTGCACGGCGACTGCTACGACCGCTATCTCTGCCGCGTCGAGGAGATGAAGCAGTCGCTGAAGATCATGATCCAGTGCCTGGACCGGTTGGACAAGACCCCCGGACCGGTGCTGACCGAAGACAACAAGGTGGCTCCGCCGCGCCGCGCCGAGATGAAGCGCTCGATGGAGGCGCTGATCCATCACTTCAAGCTCTACACCGAGGGCCTGCACGTGCCGGCCGGCGAGGTCTACAGCCACGTCGAGGCCCCCAAGGGCGAGTTCGGCGTCTACCTGGTCTCCGACGGCGGCAATAAACCCTACCGCTGCAAGATCCGCGCGCCGGGCTTCCCGCACCTGCAGGCGATGGACTGGATGAACCGCGGCCACATGGTCGCCGACGTCGCCGCCATCCTCGGCTCGCTCGACATCGTGTTCGGAGAGATCGATCGATAATCTCCTCTCCCCTTGTGGGAGAGGAAGGGGCCCGCGTCGCCGCAGGCGGCGTGGGAAGGTGAGGGGTCGCACCGCCGATTCAGCCGCTTTGCTTAGCAGCGTTCGCCGTAGCAAGACCCCTCATCCTCCCACACTGCTGCGCAGCGCGGGCCCCGCCTTCTCCCACAAGGGGAGAAGGTGATTCGGCCCGACATCACGGCCGCGCACTACGCCTGGTTCGGCGTGTCGCTGCTCATCTCCACCGCGTTCGCCGCCCTGTGGTCGCCCCGGCGGCGGCGAATCATCGGCAGCTTCAAATACCTCTCGGCCTGGGTGCTGATCGCCGCTCCGGCCCTGTTCGGGGCGATCTGTGTGCGCGGCGGGTGCGCTTTGGCGCTGCAGGAGCGGGGTATGAACGGCGTCCTGGCCCAGATGATCGGCCTTGCGGCGGGTTTGATGTTCATTCTCCTCGCCCGGATCGCTTCGATGCTCTTCCCTCCGGGCGCGTGGCTGCTTAAGGAGTGGCGGCGCGCGAACCGGGAGGCCTCGCTTCTTCGGCGCGCCTTCAGACCGAGAGTGGATTAGATGTCCGTCCGCCGCCTGGCCCAGGTGCAACCCGAAAGCTTCGCCTTCTCGGCGGAGACGAGGAAACTTGCCGACTGGTGGATCGCCAAATACCCGGCGGGCCGTCAGGCCTCGGCCGTGATCCCGATCCTGTGGCTGGTGCAGAAGCAGGAGGGCTGGGTGTCCGAGCCCGCCATCCGCGCCATCGCCGCCCTGCTCGGCATGCCGGTGATCCGGGTGTTCGAGGTGGCGACCTTCTACACCATGTTCCAGCTGGAGCCGGTGGGGACCAAGGCGCTGATCCAGGTGTGCGGCACCACCCCGTGCATGCTGCGTGGCGCCGGCGATCTGATCGACGTCTGTCGCAAGAAGATCGGCGAGAAGGATCACCTTTCGGCCGACGGGAATTTCACCTGGCAGGAAGTCGAGTGCCTGGGCGCGTGCGTGAACGCGCCGATGGCCCAGATCAACGACTACTACTACGAAGACCTGACGGCCGAGACGCTGACGCAGGTCATCGACGACTTCGCCGCCGGCAAGGCTCCCAAGCCGGGATCCTACGCCGGCCGCCACACCTCCGAGCCCGCGGGCGGGGCGCTGACGCTGGGCGATCCCAAGCTCTACGACGGCTCGCTCGGCAAAAAGATCAAGAGCCTGCCCAACGCGCCCGCGCCGGAGAAGACGACGCCGGAAGGCGCCGCCACGTGAACCCGCATATCGCCCACGCCCGGATCGAGGCGGCGCAGCCGTGGTATTCGATCGGCCTGCTGTGCCTGTCGATCGGCCTCGGCGCCGCCATGCTGCTGACCTCCCTGTGGAAGCCGCGGCGGCTCCAGCGCGGGGGCGCCGAATGACCCCCGAACTCCTCGCCTACCGGGACCAGATGCGCATGGTCGCCTGGCCGCTGCGGCTCGGCGGGCTGATCTCGATCATGGCCGGTTGCGGCTTCCTGATCGGCTTCCGCTACGCCCTGATGCAATGGCTGATGATCCCGGGCTTCGTGCTGATCGGTGTCGGCTGGGGCGTCTATGGCTACGCCATCTGGCAGCGCACCCAGTGGGCCAAGGCCAATCCTTATACGGGACCCCGCTAATATGGTCGGCATCCTCGAAGACAAGGATCGGATCTTCCTCAACCTCTACGGCTTCCAGGACTGGAGCCTCGAGGCGGCGAAGAAGCGCGGCGCGTGGAACGCCACGCCCGACATGATGGCGCTGGGCCGCGACTGGATCACCACCCAGATCAAGAACTCGGGCCTGCGGGGCCGGGGCGGGGCCGGCTTCGGCACCGGGCTGAAGTGGACCTTCATGCCCAAGGAGGTGAAGGAGGGCAAACCTCACTACCTCGTGGTCAACGCCGACGAATCCGAGCCCGGCACCTGCAAGGACCGGGAGATCATGCGGCACGATCCGCATCTCTTGATCGAGGGGTGCCTGCTGGCCTCCTTCGCCATGCAGGCCAACACCTGCTTCGTCTACATCCGCGGCGAATACGTGCGTGAGCGCGAGGTGCTGGAGGCCGCGGTCAAGGAGGCCTATGCGGCCAAGCTGATCGGCAAGAACAACGTCCACGGCTGGGATTTCGACCTGGTCGTGCACCACGGCGCCGGGGCCTACATCTGCGGCGAAGAGACGGCCCTCTTGGAAAGCCTTGAGGGCAAGAAGGGCCAGCCGCGGCTGAAGCCTCCGTTCCC
>Ga0302314_10018637_pt1 | contig 11563 bp, 12 predicted proteins | sample III_Palsa_N2_3_FD_200533 | JGI IMG/M metagenome (GOLD analysis project Ga0302314, IMG submission 200533) | Peat permafrost microbial communities from Stordalen Mire near Abisko, Sweden - III_Palsa_N2_3 | ecosystem: Environmental > Terrestrial > Soil > Palsa > Peat permafrost | place: Sweden... | reverse complement strand
CGCCGCAGACCAGCCCGCTCGTCTCCGGCCTGCAGAAGTACGTCAGCTCGGGCGCCTTTTACCAGGGCGCGGGCACCTACGTGCCGCTCACCATCCCGGTCGGGAACTTCATCCAGGAAATGATGCTGACCGGCAACGTCAGCGGCTTCACCTCATCGATGGACGGTGCCTTCAAGCGCCTGGCCATACGGACCTCGGCATGAACCGCCCGAGCAGCGGATCCAGGAGGCAGCCATGACCGCGACCTCAGCGCCCTCCGACGGCGGACCCAGGAACCCGCTCGGCACGCTGAAGAAAGTATTCTTCCCGGTGTCGCCGGCCTACCTTTTGATGGTCATCCCGGCGATCGCCCTGTTCACCTTCTTCATCATTTACCCCGCGATCCAGGGGATGTTCTACAGCTTCACGAACTACGTCGGCTACGGAACCTTCCATTCCATCGGATTCGCCAATTACAAGGCCGCGTTCAGCGACCCGACCATCCGGGACTCCTACGGGTTCACGCTGCTCTTCGCGGTCGTGGCGTGCGTCGTCACCAACGTGGTCGCGCTGGCCCTGGCGATCGCGCTGAACGCCAAGATCAAATGGCGGACCGGGCTGCGCACGATCTTCTTCATGCCCATGGTCCTGTCCGGCCTGATCGTCTCCTACATCTTCACCTTCATCATCTCCACGTCCGTCCCGATCATCTCGGGGGTGATCCATTTCGCCCCGCTGGAGAGCAACATCCTGGCCAACCAGCACACCGCCTGGCTCGGCGTCGTCTTCGTCGCGTCCTGGGTGGCCATCCCGGGCGCGATCATCATCTTCCTGGCCGGGCTGACCGGCATCCCGACGGAAGTGTACGAAGCAGCCTCGATCGACGGGGCGTCCGCGTGGACGAAGTTCCGGCACATGACGTTCCCGCTGCTTTTCGGGTTCCTGGTCATCAACACCATCCTGAGCTTCAAGAACTTCCTCAACGTGTACGACATCGTGGTCGGCCTGACCGGCGGCGGCCCGGGCACCGCCACCACCAGCGTGGCGCAAACCATCTTCAGCGGCTTCTTCAACGGCGACTACGCCTACCAGATGGCCAACGCGGTCATCTTCTTCCTGATCACGTTGCTCTTCGCGGTCTTCCAGCTAAGCGTCATCCGGCGTCGAGGAGGGGGTCTGTAGTGGCTACCGAGGTAAGCACCACCCCAGTCGTCGCCGCACCGCGGATCCAGACCCGCCGGACCCGCCCGGTACCCGAGGGCGGCCGGGTCAACTGGGGCCTGACGATCATCATCGCGATCGTCTCCCTGATCATCATCCTCCCGCTGTACTTCGCCATTGCCATGGCGCTGAAGTCGCCGGCCCAGACCGGCACGGGCACCGGCTTCAATTTCCCCTGGCCGATTCAGTGGGGGAACTTCCGGGCCGCCTGGGACCTGACCGATACTCCGCTCGCAGCCTCGATGAGCCTGCTGATCACGCTGCTCGCCGTGGCCGGGGAAATCATCGTGAGTGCGCTGGCGGCGTGGGCGATCGTGCGTAACTGGGGCCACTGGCAGTTCCGCGCGACGTTCGGCTACCTGATGATCGCCCTGTTCATTCCGTTCCCAGTCGTCGCGCTGCCTCAGGTCAAGCTCATGGCCGCGATCGGCCTGGATAATCCGTTCGGCGTCGCGATCCTACACATCATGTTCAACCTCGCCTTCAACGTGCTGCTCTTCTCGGCCTTCATCCGGGGAATTCCGCTCGAACTGGAGGAGAGCGCGCGGCTGGACGGCTGCACGACCTGGCTGACGTTCCGCAAGATCGTGCTGCCGCTGCTGGCGCCGATCAGCGCCACCGTGGGCATCTTCGCCTTCCTGCAGTCCTGGAACGACTTCATGATGCCGCAGCTGATCACCGCGAACCCGAAGTGGCAGACCCTCCCGGTCGTCCAGTACCTGTTCCAGGACCAGTTCACCACGAACATCAACGTGGCCTTCGCGTCGTATCTCATGGCCCTGCTCCCGACCCTGGTCGTTTTCCTCCTCGCCCAGCGCTGGGTGGTCAGCGGCATCATGCGCGGCTCGATCAAGTAGCTCGAGGAACAACCCGGGGGAAGCCCCGCCCACCCAGAACGTGGAGACACGCCGCAATGGAGATGTCACCGCGCCCTGCCGCTACCAGCACCGACTGGTGGCGGCGGGCGGTGGTTTACCAGATCTACCCGCGCAGCTTCGCCGACTCTGACGGCGACGGCCTAGGCGACCTCAGGGGAGTCCTGTCCCGGGTCCCGTACCTGGCCTCTCTGGGCATCGACGCGGTCTGGCTCAGCCCGTTCTACCCCTCTGGCCTGGCCGACGGCGGCTACGACGTGGACGACTACCGCGATGTGGACCCGCAGCTGGGCACGCTGGCCGATTTCGACGAGATGACCGCCGGCCTGCACGGATGCGGGATCAAGGTCATCGTCGACATCGTGCCGAATCACACCTCGAACCGGCACGCCTGGTTCCGTGAGGCGCTGGCCGCCCCGAAGGGGTCGCGGGCCAGGGACCGGTACCTCTTCCGCGACGGGCAGGGCCCCGACGGCGCGCAGCCCCCCTCGGACTGGCCCTCCGTCTTCGGCGGCCCGGCCTGGACCCGCGTCCCTGACGGGCAGTGGTACCTGCACCTGTTCGCCGCCGAGCAGCCCGACCTCAACTGGGCGAACCGCGAGGTCCGGGACGACTTCCTGACCACCCTGCGGTTCTGGTCCGACCGCGGGGTCGACGGGTTCCGCGTGGACGTGGCGCACGGCCTGGCCAAGAACCTGGCCGAGCCGCTCGAGCCGCTCGCTGTCCACGGGGACCTGGTCGGCTCGCCGCTCGGGCACGGGAATCATCCGCTCTGGGACCGCGACGAAGTGCACGACATCTACGTCGAATGGCGGCAGGTCCTCAACGAGTACGACCCGCCGCGGGCCGGCGTGGCGGAGGCGTGGGTGCACCCGTCGCGGCGGTCGCGATACGCCAGCCCGGACGGGCTGGGACAGGCCTTCAACTTCGACCTGCTCGAGGCGAACTGGAAGGCCGGTGAGTTCCTGCGGATCATCACCGACAACCTCGCCGACGCGCAACGCCACGGCGTGTCCACCACCTGGGTGCTGTCCAACCACGATGTGGTCCGGCACACCAGCCGCTACGCGCTGCCGACCGAGGATGATCTCAGCAGCCTCAGGAATGCCAAGGCCTGGCTACTCAGCAACGGCGCCTCACCCGAGCTCGATCGCGGCCTCGGCCTGCGGCGCGCCCGCGCGGCCACCCTGCTGATGCTGGCGCTGCCCGGATCGGCCTACCTGTACCAGGGAGAGGAACTCGGCCTGCACGAGGTCGCGGACATTCCGGCCGAGCGGATCCAGGATCCCGCCTTCGTGCGGTCCGGCGGTGCGGAAAAGGGCCGCGACGGATGCCGGGTACCGCTGCCCTGGACGGCTGACGGCCCGTCGTTCGGATTCGGGACCGATTCCGCTCACCTGCCGCAGCCGGCCTGGTTCGGCCCGCTCAGCATCGAGGCGCAGGAGCACGACTCGACCTCGACCCTGGTGCTCTACCGGCAGGCGCTCAGTTGGCGCCGCAAGCTGCAGGCCGCGGATCACCTGGAGTGGATGCCGACCACCAACGGGCAGGTACTGCACTTCGTCCGCCCCGGCGGCTGGGGATCGGTGACCAACTTCGGCCCCCAGCCCGCCCTGGTGCCGCGCGGGACCGTGGTCGTCGCGAGCGGTCCTCTGCAGGACGGCTTGCTGCCCGCCGACACCACCGCCTGGATCATCCCCGGCAGCTAGCGCGCACGCGGTTTGCGCGTAAGACGGTAAACTGCGCACAATTGCGCACGAGGCATCGTCGTGGCGCAACCTGCTGGGGAGGAGCGCCACGTGTCCAGGTACCAGCGGTGGAACGCGCTGCTCGACCTGCTGCCCGGCGACGGTCAGCTCACCGTGGCCGAGGCCGCGCAGGCGCTCGGCGTCTCGCACGCCACCATCCGCCGTGACATGGATCAGCTGGCCCGCCAGCAGCTGGTGACGCGAACCCGCGGCGGCGTGGTCGCCGGCCACGTCTCCTACGACCTGCCGCTGCGGTACAAGACGGCCCTGCATGCACCGCAGAAGCAGCGCATCGGCCGCGCGGCCGCCGCCCTGGTCGCGCCGGGCGCCGCGGTGGCGCTGAACGGCGGCACCACCACCAGCGAGGTCGCGCGCGCCCTGGCCACCCGCCCGGACCTGCAGGACGGCACCGGCGCCCCGGCGGTCACCGTCGTGACGAACGCGATGAACATCGCCAACGAGCTCGCCGTCCGCCAGCACATCAAGATCGTGGTGACCGGCGGCGTCGCCCGCACTCAGTCCTACGAGCTGATCGGGCCGTTCGCCACGCTGATGCTCGAGCAGCTGACCCTGGACTGGGCCATCCTCGGCGTCGACGCCCTGGACCCGGTCGCGGGCGCGACCGCTCACCACGAGGGCGAGGCCAGCATCAACCACCTGATGGCCACCCGCGCGGCGCAGGTCATGATCGTCGCCGACGCTTCCAAACTGGGCCAGCGCGCCTTCGCCCGGGTCTGCGCGATGGCGGAGATCGACGTCATCGTCACCGACCAGGACGCCGAACCCGCCGCCCTGGCCGCCTTCACCGAACGCGGCATCCGCGTCGTCACCGCCTGACCAGGACGACCAGCAACGCCGACCGGCCCGCACCCCTGTGCGGAGCCGGCGAGCTCGCTTCATCCAGACTGCCTGATCTATAATGCTCGTATAGAGCATTAAATGTGCAAATAAATGCAGCATGCATGATCGCGAGGAGCCTGGGATGAGCCACCTGACGGACGAGATCGCCAGCCAGCCGGAATGCTGGACCAAGGCGATCGAGCTGGCGGCCTCGGCCGGGCCCGACCTGCCCGTATCCGGCGAGCGGGTCGCCGTGATCGGCTGTGGCTCCTCGCTCAATGTCGCCCGCTGCTACGCGGCCCTGCGCGAGGTCGCCGGCCAGGGCGAGACCGACGCCTTCCCGGCCTCGGAGGTGCCGGCCGCCAGGCGCTACGACCGCCTGGTCTACGTTTCACGCACCGGCACCACCACCGAAGTCCTCGACGCCCTGCGGCAGGCTCCGGCGGGGGTCAGGACGACGGCAATAGCCGCCGACCCAGGCTCGCCGCTCGTGCAAGAGGCCGACGCCGTACTCCTGCTCGATTTTTGTGCCGAACGGTCCGTGGTGTCGAGCCGCTTCATCACCAGCGCGCTCGTCCTGCTCAGGGCCCACCTGGGCGAGGACCTCCGCGCCCTGCCCGACGCCGCCGCCCACGAACTGGCCCGGCCGCTGCCGCCGGGACTAGCCGCCCGCCGCGAGTTCACCTTCCTCGGCCGCGGCTGGGCCGCCGCCGTGGCCGACGAGGCGGCGCTGAAGCTACGCGAGGCCTCACGCACCTGGGCCGAGTCCTACCCCGCCATGGAGTACCGGCACGGCCCGATCAGCGTCAGCGACGAGACCACCGCGGTCTGGGCCCTGGGCCAGGTGCCGCCCAGCCTGCTGGCCGACGCCCGCCGCACCGGAGCCATGGTCATCGCCTCGGACGCCGACCCGCTGGTCGCCCTGACCAGCGCGCAGCGGCTCGCCGTCGAGCTGGCCGAGCGCAACGGCATCGACCCCGACCAGCCCCGCGCGCTGTCACGTTCTGTCATCCTGGGCTGATGTCAGCGGCGCCGGACCCGGGTCGCCCTCCCCGCGACACCCGGCTGCTGACCGGCGGCCGGGTCGTCACCCCCCGAGGCGTGCTTAGCCCCGGCTGGATCCGGCTGGCCGGGAACCTCATCGACGCGATCGGGACCGGCGACCCGCCAGAGCGGCTAGCCCCTGAGCGCCCCACGGTTGACCTGCGCGGACAGTGGGTACTCCCCGGGTTCGTCGACATGCACGTCCACGGCGGCGGGGGAGTGTCGTTCACCGAGGGTACGGAAGACGACGCGCGGCAGGCCGCGGAGTTCCACCGCGCTTACGGCACCACCAGCATGCTGGCCAGCCTGGTCACCGCGCCGCTGGCCGAACTGGAGGCCCGCGCCGCCATGTTGGCCACGCTCGTCGACGACGGCCTCATCGACGGCCTGCACCTGGAAGGCCCGTTCCTGTCCCCGGCCCGGCGCGGCGCTCAGGATCCGCGGTACATGATCGCCCCCGACGTGGCCGTCTTCGAGCGCCTGTACGCCGCGGCCCGAGGCCACCTGCGAGTCATCACCCTCGCCCCCGAGCTGCCCGGCGCGTTCTCGGTGATCCAGGCCGCCACGCGAGCCGGCGTCACCGTGGCCGTCGGGCACACCGACGCCATCGCCGACGTCACCGTGGCCGCCATCGACGCGGGCGCGACGCACGCGACCCACCTGTTCAACGGCATGCGGCCGCCGCATCACCGCGAGCCGGGCGCCGCCGGTGCCCTGCTGGACCGGGACGAGGTCACCTGCGAGGTGATCGCCGACGGCGTGCACCTGCACGACATCGCGGTCCGCCTGGCCGCCCGCGCCGCGGGTCCTGGCCGGCTGGTCCTGGTCAGCGACGCCATGGCCGCCGCCGGAATGCCGGACGGCCGCTACCAGCTCGGTTCGATGCGCGTGACCGTGGCCGGGGGAGTGGCCCGCCTGCAAGAAGACCTCGCCGGCCCCGGCCAGCCCGGCGTCATGAGCAGAGCCGAGGCGATCGCCGGCTCCACCTCCTTCCTGGCCGACGTGGTGCGGCACGCGATCGCCGCGGGCCTGCAGGTCCCCGACGTGGCCGCCGCGGCGAGCACCACCCCTGCCCGCGTGCTCGGCCTGGCCGGCCGCACCGGTGCGCTGAGCCCGGGCCTGGCCGCGGACCTAGTCGTCTGCGACGGCGATTTCCGTCCTCGTGCGGTGATGCGCCGAGGCCAGTGGCTGGCCGGGCCCGCCGGTTATTAAAGACCAGTCGCGGCCCGTGGCGGCGCGGTCAGCCGCTGCTGCGGACCGAGCCGGTGAGCGGCCCGGTGGCCGAGCTGACCTCGCAGACCACCGTGCGGACGCCCGCCTGCCAGGCGTCCTGGTCCGGATAGACGAACTGCTGGGTCAGGCCCGCGGTCAGCAACTGCGGGTTCACGTAGCCCGCGATCCGGTTGGCGCAGCCGCTGTTCGCCTGCTGCTGCACGACCGCGCTGCCAGGCCAGGACGATCCGGTCAGGCGGAACGTCGCGAACACTTCCGCGCCGTGCGGCGTGGCGCAGGACAGGATCGTGAACGAGAGTCCGTTCGTTGAAGAATTGAGGCACTCGCCCGTTCGCAGGCCGAATACGGCGGGGGCCGGCCGGTACGTGACGATGGTCTTGGTCCGGAAGCCGTGGGTCGACACGACCAGGACGCCGGCCGCCACGGCCGCGGCGAGCAGGACGACGATCACGCCCGCCACGACCAGCCGACTGACGCCGCGGCCTTCCCCGGCGTGTTCGTCGCCGGCCGGCTCGTGATCCGCATCCAGGCTGACGATCGTGCTCTCGCCGAGGGCTGGCCCGGAGGGCTCCGGAACCACCCCTTCCAGCGGCAAGGGTTCCAGCGACAAGGGTTCCGGCGTCATGGGCTCCAGCGAGATGGGCTCCAGCGAGATGGGTTCCAGCGCCATAGGCTCGGTCGCGGCCGGCTCGGGAGTTGCCGGTTCCGACGCAGACCCGCTGCTGACCCCCGCAGGCGCAGCCATCCGCCCTCCATCACGCACAGTGCCCGCCGCGTCCGGTTCCCAAGGCCGGCCCTCTGGTCGAGCCGACGCACCATCAGCCTCGAAGGTGCGCCTCCGCCCCTAGTAGTTCCCATCATTTGAAAAACGACACATTCCCCCAAACGGAGTCTGTTCCTGTCCGCCCTGGGCGGACAGGAGCAAAAACCCTGAATGTCGCACCCCGCCCGAGGCGCGCCCGGGAACGGGGCCAGTGGTACAGGCAGCGTCAGCCGGTCCCGGCACGACGGAGGCGCTCGCGGGCCTCATTCTCGGAGAGCGAGACGACCGGTTGTCCGACCGCGTACTGGTACTTGGCGTCGTAGGCCCGCGTCCAGACACCCGCCGCCCATGACCGCTGGAGTTCGTCCGCGCTGAACTGCCTGCCACGGGCGTCCCCGTAGGTCGAGAGGAATTGCTCAGTTTCCTCGACGGTGGCCAGTTCGTTCGCGCTGATAGTCGAATACAGCGCGGCAGCGAACCCGGCCAGGACGGCTTCGCTGTCGGCGGTCACGCTGTCCCAGTCGTGAACCACCAGCAGGTCGTCGCCCCTCCAGCGCAGGTTGTCGGCCAGCCAGTCGCAGTGGCCGATCACGGTTTCGGACCCGCCGGCTTGCAGCCGGTCACGGGCGCGGCGCCCGGCGTCGTCGATCCACCCGGGCCCCGCCACCGCGTTGAGGTTGACGGCAGAGTCCTCGGAACGCGGCCAAAGGCCGGCCTCGGCGTGATTCCAGGCCGCCCACGACGGTGCCGGGTCCAGACTGGACACCTCGACAGGCCGCGGGGCGAGCTTGACCAGCCGCGCGAATGCCTCAGCGAACGCCCACGCCGCGCGATCCGCGCTCGGCAGTATGGCGCCGCCGGGAACGTCGGTCTCGGCGGTAGCCACGTCGTCTCCGAAGGGGACGGCGCCCGTAAGCGGCTCAGGGCACGGATAGCCGGACTCGAACAGCCGACGCTGGACTTCCACGCATGCCGCCACCCGCGGCGAACCGGGGCGCACCTTGACCACGACCGCCCGGTCATCACCCAGCCGGAGCCCGATCACCGCAGAGAGGTGACCGGACCTGAAGATCTCATCGGCAGGCGCGCTGCCGAGATGCTCGAGGCACCACTGAGCAAGGCGACCAGGATCGACATCACGCGCGCGAGATGACATCTGATCATCCTCGCTCATCAACGCGACTACCACCATTGACAAGCCGACTATCAATATGATATCAAATTGATAGGTGATCGGGCAGCCGACACCACACTCAGCAGGAGGCATCCCGATGAACGCATACGACGACAACACCGCTGCGAAACGCCTGCGCAGGTGGTGGCTGACTCCTCCGCGACCCGGCCTGCAACGCCTGATCAGCCCCATTGAGTACCGTCACATCCGCCCCTTCGGGGTCGCGCATATTGCCGGTGGCAGTGTCGCGGCCGCTGCGGGCGTCATATGCCTCGGGTACGGCGTCTACGGATGGGCAGCCTTCTTCCTGGCTGTCGCGGCGGCGCATCTTGCGGGTGGCTACTGGTTCCTCACCATCGATCGCTCCGCACCTGCCCGAACCTGAGGGCAGTACCCTGTCCAGGTGCGCTTGACGGAATTCTGGGCCCGGATGAGGGCACAGTTCGGGGACGTGTACGCCCAAAGCGTGGCCAAGGACTACGTGTTCGAGAAGCTGGACGGCCGCACGATCGAGCGTGCGCTGGCGGACGGGGAAGACGCCAAGAAGGTCTGGCGGGCGGTCTGCGACACATTCGACGTGCCGCAGCGGCTGCGCTAAAGAGCTTCAGCGGCTGCGCTAGAAGAGTTCGGCCGCTGCGTTGGAGGAGTTCAGCGGCGGCCTAACGCTTCGAGGTGTTGACCTTGTCCGCGGCGACCTTGAGGATCACCCGGCCCTGCGGGCCGATGGGGTTGGTGTACTCGTGGCCGTTGTACTTGAGCGAGAGCTCGTCGATGTGCTGCCGGGCCGGCTCGCCGCCGATGGTCTCAACCACATGCCCGCGAACTTCGGCCCAGTCGTAGTCGCTGTCGCCGCGGATCAGCACAGTGATGCGCGGGTCACGGGCCACGTTCCGGGCCCTCTGCCGCTGCGGTTCGGTGTTGACCAGCACGTGCTCGCCGTCCGTGTCGATCCAGGTGAGCAGCGCCTGCGGCTGCCCGTTCGGCATCAGGGTCACCACCGTGGCCAGGTTCCTGCCCTTGGCCAGCCGGATCACGTCCTCGTCGAGCGGCATCCGAACTCTCCTCACAGCTAGATCTGATGGCCGTTCCGTCGGTCGGCCTGACTCGTGCCGATGGTAGTCCGCGCCAGCCGACGTGCCGCGTCGGCCCCGGCCTAAAAGCCGCGCGGGATCGTCGACGTCAATCGGTCGGCCTGAGCTGTGCCGTCGCGTTGCGCACCGCCAATGGTTCGCGTTCGGGCAGGTCGCGGTGCTTCGTGCAGGGCCTCGGCCAGGTGCGGGTGCTCGCCCGGTCGGCGACGTGCTGCAGGTAAGCGCCTGGCGTTGGAGGGCGGACGCGCTGATGCCGATCTCGTTCTGGACATAGGCGGCAGTCAGGGCGGTCATGACGGCGAACGCCGTGAGCTTGGCCGCGACGGATGCGGGGTGATCCTTCAGCACGGCCAGGACGTACTCCAGAAGGTCGGCGGCACGAGACCGAACACTGCTCCTGAAGGGATAGTCTAGTTTGCGAACGATGTTTGCAAACCTATCCGCGGCTCACCAGGGCGCGACGCACCAATCATGGCAGGCGCAAGGATGACGATCACGGCAAGAGCGGCAGACGGCACCGATGTGCGCGCGATCGACGAAGGCCACGGCCCCGTCATACTGGTCATCCATCCCGGGCTTGATGACGGCAGGTCGTGGAGCAAGGTCGCGGCGCAGCTATCGCCCCGGTTCAGGGTGGTGCGCATCGTGCGGCACCACTACCGGCTGGACCTTCCAGCCGGTAGCTACTCGATATCGCGGGAAGTCGAGGACGTCCTCGCACTGGCGCAAGCAATCGGGGAGCCGATGGTGATAGTCGGCCATTCCTCCGGCGCCGTGGTCGCCCTGGAGGCGCTCGCGGCCTCGCCCAGCACGTTCGCGGGCGCGGTCCTCTTCGAACCCCCGGTCGCCACCGGCCTACCTGACCCCTCCAGAAGCGCGGCGCTCGCCATGGCCAATGCGGCAGTGGCGGACGGCAAGCCCGGCAAGGCTGCGCAGATCTTCATCCGGGACATCGTGGGCATGCCAGCGTTCTCCGCACGGATGCTCCGGCTAGTAGTGCCAGTCCTCCCACGTCTGCGAGTCCTCATCCCGCGGCAGATCCGCGACCTTGACGGCGTCGGCCTGCGCCTGGACGCCTACGCCGAGATCACCACACCTGCGGTGCTCCTCGGGGGTGAGCGCAGCCCTGCACACCTGGCGCAGTCGCTGGACGCGCTGGCTACCGTCATGCCGCACGCTGAGCGGGTGACGCTGCCTCGTCGCGACCATTTCGCCAATCGCAAAGCACCCGCCGAGGTGGCCCGAGTCATCGAGGCCCTTGCTCGACAGGTCCTGCACTGAGGCTCGCGCGGGCCGCTGCGCCCTCCGGTAAGCCGTCGAACGGGCAACTGAGGAATGACCTCAGGGCGTCCTTAATCAGGGCCACCATCGAGAGCAGGTTGCAACTATCGGTCACGGTCATAGCCACCACAGCACCCAAGACGATCTTGGTGACAGGTATCGCCGGGATGTGGCAACTATCGCTGGGCGTCACAGTTTCCGCGAATTTTCCAGTCGTCTTCGGCGTGTCGCTCATGATCGAATACACGTTCGCTCTATAGTGGAGCCAAAGTAAGTGATCCCGGCCGCTGACGCCGCGGGTCACGGTCACCAAG
>Ga0302314_10018635_pt1 | contig 11565 bp, 9 predicted proteins | sample III_Palsa_N2_3_FD_200533 | JGI IMG/M metagenome (GOLD analysis project Ga0302314, IMG submission 200533) | Peat permafrost microbial communities from Stordalen Mire near Abisko, Sweden - III_Palsa_N2_3 | ecosystem: Environmental > Terrestrial > Soil > Palsa > Peat permafrost | place: Sweden... | reverse complement strand
CCGCGGCGTGGCGGCCGGGGAACGGGCCGGGGTCATCCTGGCGGGAGGCGTCATCCAATTCGCGACCTTGGCGACGATCTGGTATTTCCGGGGCATTCTCCATCCGGGCGATGAGAAAGCTCCGGAAGGAAAGCCGGGACCGCTGCACGGCTACGAGCACGATTGGAAGGAGTTCTCCAAATCGTTCCACCTGCAATCGATCGCCTTTCAATATGCCCTGCGGGTGGCCCTGACGATGGTGCTCGCGGTCGAGGCGGGCCGCTATCTGCCGATCAAGAACGGCTATTGGCTTCCCATGACCACTCTCGTCATCCTCAAGCCCGATTTCTACCGGACCTACTCCGGCGGCGTCCAGCGGGTCACCGGCACCTTGCTGGGGGTGGTGATCGCCACTCTCATCGCCTGGCTCTTCCATCCCACCGCCCCGTGGTTGATCGGCTTGGCGGCGCTTTTTTCGCTCTTCTGCTTCGCTTTCCAAAAGGTGAATCCGACGACCTTTGCGGCATTCCTCACCGCTTTCGTCGTTTTCATGATCGCCACCACCGGCCTGCCGGAAGGAACGGTGACGGTGCATCGGCTGGTGAATACCGCGCTGGGATGCGGGCTGGCGTTGACCTCGCAGGTGATCGGTTATCGCCATCTGCTCCGGCTCTTCGCCAAATGGTCCGGAGACCCCGACGGACCGCCCTATCCGACGGAAAAGACTTCCTGATGGGATCTTTCTCGAGGACTGCTTACTTCCCGGAGCGGACCCGATGTTCCTCCATCCATTGCCAATAGGTCTCGAAGACCTTCTCGAAATGGTAGGGCTGGACGAAGTCGGCGGCGGCCCGGCCCAGCCGTTCCCGGCGGGCGGGATCGGCGAGCAATTCATTTAGACGGGCGGGGAACTCGGAAACCTCGGCCAGTACGACTTCCCGGTCGTGCTTGACCGGATAGGGGCGGGAACCGATCCCCGTCGAGAGGATCGGCTTGCCGTGGGCCATCGCCTCGATGAATTTGGTCGAGCAGCCGGTGCCCGCGCGAATGGGAACCAGGACGACGGTGACGAGGTGGTACACTGCCCGTAGCTCCTCCTCGCTGAGGATGCCGAGCGAAAGCAGGTTTCCCACTCTGCCGGGGGGCGCGCACCCTCCGGCCAGGACGAAGGTCCAATCGGGGAGAACCGAGCGCATCTCGTTGATGCTCCGCACCGCGTCCTGATTGATGAACCAGGAGCCGCCGACAAAGAGGGCGGTCGGTTTTCCATCGGGCTCCAGTTGGTATTTATCGCGCAGGGCGCGGACGATCTCGGGATCGGGGGGCTCCGCCGCCTTGCGGCAATCGATCGGGCTGATGACGGTCTCGGTCGGCACCCCGGCCTGGGTGAAGAAGGCGGCGTCGACCGGAGAGACGGCGCAGGCGCGGTCGGCGGCCCGCATCCCCTCCTTTTCCATTTCCCAGATCCAGGAGATGACCGCCCCCTCGTCGGGAGAGGTCTTCGCCAACACGTCATGGGCGGTCACGATCGAAAGCGCCCCGGAGGCGCGGCAGAGCGGAGCGATCCAGCGGGCCGAATGGGGATATTCGATGAAGACCACATCGGCCCGCGCCACCATCTCGCGGACCGTCGCCATGATCTTCCGGTGGGAGAAAAGCCGGTAAAAGGACCAGAGAATATCGAGGCTGGCCGAGCTGATGCCGAGCACGCCGAGGGGATTCGGCCGCTGCTTGGCGAGGAGGAGGAGCTGGAGGGTGACCTCGCCGAGGGCGGCGTCGGGGGAAGCATCGGGGTCGGTCACCGGGGCGAAATCGAGCCAGGCCTCCCCCGCCTGGCTGACGTAGGGCTCGCTGAAATAGCGCACGTTCCCGACGAGCCGTTCCCCGGCGGGATCGGGCAGGAAGACCTCCAAGGCCTCCATCCGGGGCGCCAGGAAGGCGATGAGCTGATTGAGCCGGAGTGTCGCCCCGGAGGGGGTCGCCGTGGAATGGGGATAGATGATGGCGGCTTTCATGAAGGGAGGAGGAAGCGGAGCATCCGCCGGTAGCTTTCGGCCCAGGTGATGCAGGGCATCGCCTGGGAACGGGGCGCCTGTCCGGCGGCCAGCGCCGTCAGCCATGACTCCAGCGCCTCCGCCAAGGCCTGCGGCGAAGTTCCGGAGAAATAGGCGGCATGATCCCCCGCCACCTCGCGGAAGACCGGCAGATCGCGGGCCAGGATGGGGAGCCGGTGTTGCGCCGCCTCGATCAGGGGCAGGCCGAAGCCCTCCCCTTCCGAACTGAAGAGGAGCCCGGCGGCGCTTTCATAGAGGGCGAGCAGGGTCTCGTCGCTGGCGCGCGGAAGCCAGAAGAGCCGCTGCCCCAGCTCGGGGTGGTTTTTCAGCCGTTCGAGCAAGGCCTCGACCTTCCATCCCGGACGGCCGACGATCACCAGAGTGACGTTGTTCTCTTTTTTCCAAAGCATTTCGAAGGCCGCCAGGGTCTGTGCGTAGCCTTTGCGGGGCTCAATGGTTCCGACCATGAGGATGGTGCTCCGCCCCCTCAGGGCCACCAGGCTTTGGTCGAAATCGGCGGGCACTCCCCGCGAGGGGCGGCTGGCCACGATATCGGCCCCCAGATGGAACGAACCTATCCGCAAGGGCCGCGCGCGCAGGGGAGGATGGCTCTCCATCCATCGGCGCAGATCCTCGGCGACGCTCTGCGAGATGCAGAGGATGGCGTCTCCGAGTTCGGTGATCATTTGCAGCCATTTCGGGAAGAATTCGCTGTCGGCGAGGAACCAGGCGGGCTCGATCACCGCCAGGAGATCGTAGACCAGGAAGAAGATCGCGACGCCCTGCTGCCGGATCTTCGCGAACAAGCCGTCGAGGTGAAGCGCTATGGGGGTGGAGAGATCGAGGCCGAAGAAAAGATCGCCCGGACAGGCCTCGACCAGCTCGTCGGCCAGCCCGACCGGAGGCATCCCGAGAAAGCCGCAGGTGAAGCGCCGCGCATAGCGATAGCCTTCCTTGACCGCGTAGACCGGCTCGACCCGCCAACCGGCGGGCGGGTGGTCGAGCAGTTCGTGCAGGAGGCTCCGCACCACCCGCTGCACGCCGGTGCGGAGATCCTTCTGCACCAGCTCGCTGACATCGACCAGGAATTGCCGCTGCCGCCGCGAGGGCGGATGGTTCTCCGCCAAGGCCTGCGCGACGCTGACCCAATCGGCGGGAGCGGGCTCTCCGTCCATCGCGACCAAGTTCCTGCGGAGCCTCCCCAACAGGGCCTGATCGGTTTCCTGCGCAAACGTCTCAATCGCGGTCCGGTAACGCGCCGCTCTCTCCGCAGGCGGCGCGGCGGGGGTCACGGTCCAGGCGGGATGGCGGTCGGGGCCGTACCAACGGTCGGCCAGCTCGCGGGGGACCTCGGAATCGGAAAGGATGCCGTTGGCCTGCTGCAGGACGGCCAGATTCGACGGATAAACCGAGGAGGCCACTCCGGAGGAGCCGCGCAACGCGGCATAGCCGTGGGCACGATAGGCGGCGGCGGACGCCCCTTCCGCAGGCAGGCCGAGGAAGAAATCGTGAAGGATCACCGTCCCCGCATGACGCTCCAGTAACGGAAAAAGATGTTCCTGATCTTTTCCCCGGCTCCCGAAGCGATAGAGAATCCGGTGGTACCGCCATGCGTTCCGGTCGAACCAGGCGGCGCTCCGCAACGGATAGGCCGATTCCGTCCAGGTATCGTCGGCCTCGACCGCGTCGACGATCAGCTCGATCTCGTAATCCTTGGCGAGGGCGTCGAGGAGCGCGGTTTCTCTTCCTTCCCATGAGGCGGCGTAGGCGAGACGGAGGCGCGGCGGGGGATTCGGAAGGGAGATCGCCTGCGTCGATCCCGCAGACCGTTTGCGCGCCTGCAGCTCCGCAAAGGCCGCCCGAGCTCGCCGCGCCGAAATTTCCCAGGAAAAACCAGCCGCCTGCGCGGGCCCGTGCCGTTGGAGGGCGGAACGGAAGGAGGGATCGGTCATCACCGCCGCGAGCTTGGCCGCGATCCCATCGAGATCAGAGGGATCGAACAAGGCGTCCTTCCGCCCGATCAATGCGGGAAGGCTGGCCGCATCGGCGGCGAGGACTGCCGTCCCGGATTGCATCGCCTCCAGCGCGGGCAGCCCGAAGCCCTCGTGGAGCGAGGGAAAGACGAAGGCGACGCACAGCCGATAGAGGATGACTAAATCGGAATCGGGAACATAACCGGTGCAAATCAACTCGTCCTCGGCCAGCCCGTGCCGCAACGCGAGGGTCTTCAGGGCGGTGCGGGCCGGGTCGTCGAGCCAGCCGACGATCACCAATTGATGCGCGGCGCGCAGGGCGGGCTGCAAGCGGGCATAGGCGGCGATCAGGCTGCCGACGTTCTTCCGGGGGTCGATGCCGCCGGTGTAGAGCAGAAAGGGACGGGAAATGCCGTGGCGTTCCCGGAGGGCGCCCTCCTCCTCCGCCGTCACCTTTCCCGGGCGAAAGATCGGATCGGCCGCCGCCGAGATGTTCGTCACCCGTTCCTCCGGCAGGGCGAGCCGCTCGATCCCCTCTCGCCGCGACCACTCGGAGATCGCCAGGAAGTGATCGGCCCGGCGCAGACTCTCCAGCTTGTGCCGATACCAGGAGGCATAGGTCGGCTCGTTGAGATAGAGCTCGGGATAGATCAGCGGGATGAGATCGTAGAGGGTCACCGCCGTCGGCAATCCGGGCTCCTGGAGGCCGATGCTGGTCGCCGCGTCGATCTTGTAGCGTTCTCCCTCGAAGAGGCTGGAAACATGAACCACATCGGGCCGGAGCGAGGCGATGAAGGTTTCGCGGATTCGTTCCGCCGCCTCCCAACGCCAGGGATGGAGGTGATCGTTGGGAGAGGCTCTCCGGGGCGGCCGCCAGACCACGATCCGCTCCTGGGGCACCAAGCCGTCGAAGGCGGCCCGCAACGGTTCGACGGTATCGGCCAGGAGCCCGTTGAGCGCGATCCAGATCTCGTCGTCGCCCGCTTGCCGGGTCATTTCCTGGGCTAATGCCAGAGAGTAGCGCCCGATGCCGCGAAAGCGGGCGTAGGTCTGGCAGCTCTGGAGATCGATGACGATTCTCACCGGGGGCCGTCCTCGTCTGCTTGGGCCGCTTGCCGCATCTCCATTTCCTTTAGCAGCCGCCGGAATTGATCCTGGACCGAGGCGGGAAAGCCGGTCAGGGGGATTTTGCCGAGTTCCTCAACGGTCGATCCGGAGGGCGGGGGATTTCCCGGCTCGGGAACCGGCGCTGGCTCGGGACTGCTCATCTCCCGATGAGATTGGGCGAGTCGCCCGCAAACCGCACTTCTTTTCAAATCGGGCCGGGGTGGGGACGCCATTTCCCCGGCGCCAGCCCCTCCAGCCCGATCCCCTCGATGGCGACCCGCAGCAGCCGGAGCGTGGGATGGCCGACCGCCGCCGTCATCCGCCGGACCTGGCGGTTCTTGCCTTCGACCAATTCGAGCGCGATCCAGCAATCGGGGACGTTCTTGCGGAACCGGATCGGCGGATCGCGAGGCGGGATCTCCGGCTGGGGATCGAGCCGCCAGGCCCGGCAGGGACGGGTGCGGTGGCCCTGGATATCGAGGCCGCCGCCGGCGAGCTGGGCCAGCGCCGCTTCGGAAGGGACCCGCTCGACCTGGACCCAATAGGTGCGGCGATGGCCGTGGCGGGGATCGAGGAGGCGGTTATTTAAACCGGGCTCGTCGCTCAGGAGGAGGAGGCCTTCGCTGTCGGCGTCGAGACGGCCCAGGGGATAGATGCCGGCGGGAAAGCCGAACTCGGCGAGGGTGCGGTTGGGCGAGCCGTCGGCGGTGAATTGGCTGAGGACGCCGTAAGGTTTGTGGAAGGCGATCAACATTGCTTCATGCCGGGGAACGATGGCACCATGATGGCGCCGCGCCCTTTTTTCAAGCCATGACGACCGGTTCCCCCTCTTTTCTTCCCTGGCTGGGGGTCTTCGAGACCTTGCGGGTCGAGCGGGGACGGGGTCTGTTTATTGAGGAGCATTGGGCCTCGCTTCAGCGTTCCGCCCAGGTCCTCGGCCTGACGGTCTCTGCCGATCTTCGGCTGCGGGCCCAGGCACTGCCGCAGGAAGAGGGCCGGTGGCGTTGGATCGTCGCCGCCGACGGGACCCGCGATTTCTTCACTCCCGAGAAAGCTTCCACTGAAAAGATCTACGCGCTGGGGCTCTCAGCGCAGCGGGTCGGCTCGGAGAATTGGGATGCCCTCCACAAAACCCTCAGCCATCTCACCCATTGGCAGGCGCGGCAGGCCGCCCGGGCCGTCGGCCTCGATGAGGGGGTGCTGCTCAATGAGCATGGCGAACTTGCCTCCGGCGCCATGAGCAATTTGTTTTGGATCAAAGAGGGAAAAATCCGCACTCCGGCCACCGAGGCGGGATGCCGTGCCGGAGTGATTCGGCAATGGGTCTTGGAACAGGCGGAGGTGGAGACCGGGAGCTATCCCCTCACCGCGCTCGATCTGGCCGATGAGGTCTTTGTCACCAACAGCATGATCGGGATTATGCCGGTGAACCGGTTCGGAGATCGGCGCTATCCGATCGGGCCGGTGACGGGCGAACTGGCGCGGAAATATCGCGCCGTCGTCGCCGCCGCTTAGGTTCTTAATGCCGCGAGCGCGGGTCGAGCGCGTCCCGGAGGCCGTCGCCGAGGAAGTTGAGCGAGAGGAGCGCCAGGGCCATGAAGAGGCCGGGGAAGACCAGCAGCCACCAGGAAACCCGGATCGGGTTGATCACCTGGGCCCCATCGGCCATCAGGGAGCCGAGGCTGGCCGAGGGCGGCTGCACTCCCAGGCCGAGAAAGCTGAGGAACGATTCCTGCAGGATCACCGCCGGGATGCTCAGGGTGAGATAGACCAGGATGATGCCGACCAGATTCGGCAGGATGTGCCGGACGATGATTTGGGCAGGCCGCTGGCCCAAGGCCTGCGAAGCCTGGACGAAAGAAAGCTCCCGCAATACCAGCACCTGTCCCCGGACTACCCGGGCCATGGTGAGCCATTCGACGCAGCCGAGGCCGACGAACAGGAGCAAGAGGCGAATCTGCGCCCGATTCCCCTCCCCGGCGGCCCGGAGCAGGTGGCCCAAGGGAGCCTCCAGGGCTGAGATCAGGACGATGACGAAGATCAGGCTCGGGAGGGCGTAGAGGGTATCGACGATCCGCATCATCAGGTTGTCGACCTTGCCGCCCGCATACCCGGCAATCGCGCCGTAGGAGACGCCGATCACCAGGCTGACCAAGGCCCCGACCAAGCCGACCAGGAAGGAGATGCGCGCTCCCGTCAACAGCCGGGTGAGGAGATCGCGCCCGTGAAGATCGGTCCCGAACCAATGATGGGCTGAGGGGGAAAGGAATTGGGCGTCGGAGGTCTGATCGGGATCGTAGCCGGTCAACCACGGCCCGGCGATGGCGCTCAGGACCAGCCCGATCAACAGGACCGCCGCCACGATCATCCAGGGATCGCGGAAGAGAACCCGCAAGGCGGAGGGGTGCGCGGCGGGGGCCTCGGAAGGGTTCATGAGGTCCGGATCCTCCGGTCGAGGACCGCGTAAAGAATATCGACGATCAGGTTGAAGGTGATGAGGAGGACGCTGTAGATCAGGATGACGCCGCCGACCATGAAGACATCGCGGTTGAGGACGCTGTTGACGAAGAACGGCCCGATGCCGGGAATGGCGAAGATCTGCTCGACCACCAGGGAACCGGTGAGGAGATTCGCCGCCAGCGGCCCCGCGTAGGAAATCACCGGGAGGATCGCCACCTTCATGGCGTGCCGGTAGACGACCCGGCTCTCCGGCAGTCCTTTAGCCCTCGCAGTGCGGATGAAGTCCTGGCTGAGGACTTCGAGCAGGCTGGTCCGCATCAGCCGCGCCACCGAGGCGGCGAAGGGGAGGCCGAGGCAGAACGCAGGCAGGATCAATTCGCGCGGGCCGCCCCAGCCCGCCACCGGCAGCCAATTCAGATAGATGCCGAAGAGGAGGATGCAGAGCGGCGCGATCACGAAGACCGGACTGGAGATGCCGAGCAAGGCTACCAGCATCGCCGTCCGGTCCCCCAGCCGGTTGTGATGGACCGCCGCGAAGGCGCCGAGCCAGATGCCGAGTCCCATCGCGATGGCGAAGGCGGCGGCTCCAATCGTCAAGGAGACCGGGAGCGCCTGGGCCAGGATCTCGTTGACCGTCCGGTTGCGGTATTGGGTCGAGAGGCCGAGATCGCCGTGCCAGAGGTCGCCGAGATAGTTGCGGTATTGCTCTCCGGGAGTGCCGTCCAGTTGGTAGTGCGCCTCCAGTTGATGGAGGATTGCCTCGGGGATGGCCCGTTCCCTGGAAAAGGGGCTGCCGGGAGCCAGCCGCATCAGGATGAACGAAAGCGTCGCCACCATGAAGAGGACCGGAATCGCGGCGGCGAGACGGCGCAGGATGAAGGAGCTCATGGGGTGGGGGCTGTCACCGGTACGGGCGGGCGGTCCTGCTTCCAATAAAGCTCGCGGAGCGGGTGGTCGTCGAGCGGGATCGATTGGAAGCCTCCCAATTTCGTCCCGTCGTAGAGGGTGATGCCGACGTAGGTGTAGATCGGAGCCACCACGGCCTCCTTCGCGATCAGGATCGACTCGGCCCGCTGCAGCTCGTCCATGCGGCGGACCGGATCGGGCTCGCCGCGGGCCGCTTCCAACAGGGAATCGTAGGCGGAGGACGACCAGCCGGTCCGGTTGTTGCCCCGGCCGGTGACGAAGCAATCGAGGAAGGTATTCGGGTCGGGATAATCGGCGACCCAGCTGGAACGCCCGATATCGTAATCGAGATCGTCGAGGGAGTTGAGGTAGACCTTCCACTCCTGGGTCCGCAGCGATACCTCGATCCCCAGCTCCTTCTTCCAACTCGCCTGGATCTCGGTGGCCACCTCCGCGTTCTGCTCATCGCTGTTATAGAGGACCGAGACGGACGGGAACCCCTTCCCTCCCGGATATCCGGCGGCGGCCAGCAGCTCCCGGGCCTTTTGGGGATCGTAGGGCAGGCCCGCCGGGGGGGCGTATCCGGCAAAGCCCGGCGGCGTGTAGGTCTCCGAGGGCGGCTCCCCGGCGCGGGTGATCCGCTCGACGATCCGCTGCCGATCGATCGTCATGGCGAGGGCCTGGCGGACCCGGACGTCGTTGAACGGCTTGCGGGTCACGTTGAAGCGGTAGAAGTAGGTGCCGAGGATCGGGCTGGAATGGAAGTAGGGCTTTTCCCGGATCGCATCGATGAAGAAGGTGGGGACCAGCCCCTTGTCGAGGATCAGGTCGGCCAGGCCGGAATGGAAGAGATTGAAGGCGGTGGTGGCCGAGGTGATCGAGAGGGCGTCGATCCGGTTGAAGGTGACGTGGGCGGCGTCCCAATAATGGGGGTTCTTCTGCAGGGTGATCCGGTCGTTGACCCGCCAGGCGGCCAGGGTGTAGGGGCCGTTCGAGACCAGCTTGCCCGGCTTGATCCAGTCGTCTCCCCACCGCTTCAGCGAATCGAGGTGGATCGGCGCCAGCGTCGAGCAGCAGCAGAGATCGAGGAAGAACGGCGTCGGGAAATTCAGGGTGACCACTAAAGTATGATCGTCGGGGGCCTTGACGCCGACCTGGTCGAAATCGGTGATCTTCCCCCGGTTATAGGCCTCGCCATTGACGATGTAGTAATAGAAATCGGCGTAGCCTGAGGCGGTCAGGGGATCGAGCGCGCGCCGCCACGATTGGAGGAAGTCGAGGGAAGTGAGCGGATCGCCGTTGCTCCAGACCGAAGGGCGCAGGTTGAAGGTGTAGGTGCGGCGGTCGGGCGAGATATCCCAGCTCGAAGCGATGCCGGGAACGATCCGCCCCGCGCCGTCCCGCGCGGTCAATCCCTCGAAGAGGGCCTCGCAGATCCGGATATCGGGCTGGCCGGTGACGAGATGGGGGTCGAGGGTCTCCGGCTCCGCCCCATTGGCGAAGGTGAAATCAGCGCGCGGAGCGGTGGGACCGCAACCCGCGACCGCCAGGAGAAAAGCGAGAGAGGCCGCAGTGACGAGATGGGACCATCTCGGTTTCACGGGGCTGGAGACGGCCGAACCGCTCAGTGCTGCGCTTGCGGCGCGGGAGCCGGGGTGGCCGGGGCGGCAGGCGTGGGGATGGAAGCCGGAGCCGCCGAGGCATCGGCCGGGGCGGTGGCGGCGGGGACCGGGGCCAGCGCCGGATGGAGCTGTTCCTCGATCGCCGATTTCCGGCCGTGCCCGTAGAAGTAGGCCAGGGTGATCGCCAGGACGAAGAACATGCCGATCAGCCAGGCGGTGATCCGCACCAGGATGTTCGAGGTCTGGGCGCCGAAGACCGTCTCGGTCAGGCCGCCGCCGAAGGCCGCGCCGAGGCCGTCCTGCTTGCTGCGCTGCATGAGGATCACCAGGACGAGGAGGAGCGAGACGCCGACGAAGAGGGTGATGAGGAAATCGATGAAGATGTTGAGGATCATAAAGGAGGGGACGGGATACTAAGGCGATAGACCAAGAAAAAACAAGACCGGGAATTCAGGAATCGGCGCGGGGCACCTCGGGAACCGCCTCGGCGGAGGCGTGGACGATGGCGGCGAAGGCGCGGGCGTCGAGGCTGGCTCCGCCGACCAGGGCCCCGTCGATATCGGGCTGGTGGAGGATCTCGGCGGCGTTGTCCGCCTTGACGCTCCCGCCGTATTGGATGCGGATCTTGCGGGCGACTTCGGCGGAAAAATGCTTCTCGATCAGGCCGCGGATGAAGGCGTGGGCCTCCTGGGCCTGGGCCGGGGTGGCGGTCTTGCCGGTGCCGATCGCCCAGATCGGCTCGTAGGCGACGATGATGTCGGCGAATTCCTTGTCGGTCAGCCCCTTGAAGCCTTCCTTAACCTGCTTGGTCAGGACGGCCTGCCACTTGGCGTTGCCGCCCTCGCGCTCCTGCAGGGTCTCGCCGATGCAGACGATCGGCTTGAGGCTGTTGGCGATGGCGGTCTTGATCTTCTGGTTCACCAGATCGTCGGTCTCGTGGAAATACTGGCGGCGCTCCGAATGGCCGACGATGACGTAGCGGCAATAGAAGTCCCGCAGCATCGCCGCCGAGATCTCGCCGGTGAAGGCCCCGCTGGCGGCCTGATGGAGGTTCTGCGCGCCGAGGAAGACGTTCGGCACGCCGCTGACGATCTCCGCCACCACGCCGAGCGCGGTGAAGGGCGGGCAGATCACGATGTCGGCCTGGTCGAACTTCTTGATCTCGGTCAGGACTTCGGTCGCGAGGATCTTGGCGTCGCTCGCGGTGCGGTTCATCTTCCAATTGCCGGCGATGATCTTCTTGCGGTAGGTCTTGGCCATGGGAGCGGGAGGGTTGGGCGAAAAAAAGAGGGCTCTGGGGGTCAGGCCTTGTCGGGGATCGCCGCGACGCCGGGGAGGACGGCTCCCTCGAGGAATTCGAGCGAGGCGCCGCCGCCGGTCGAGATGAAGGTGACCTTGTCGGCCACCCCGGCGCGCTTCACCGCCTTGACCGAATCGCCGCCGCCGATGATGGTGACGGCCTCG
>Ga0302314_10018634_pt1 | contig 11565 bp, 13 predicted proteins | sample III_Palsa_N2_3_FD_200533 | JGI IMG/M metagenome (GOLD analysis project Ga0302314, IMG submission 200533) | Peat permafrost microbial communities from Stordalen Mire near Abisko, Sweden - III_Palsa_N2_3 | ecosystem: Environmental > Terrestrial > Soil > Palsa > Peat permafrost | place: Sweden... | reverse complement strand
ACGATCGAGCCGATGATCAACGCGGGACGCGCCGGCACCACGGTCCTGCGCGACGGCTGGACCGTGGTTACCAAAGACCGCTCGTTGTCGGCGCAATGGGAGCACATGGTCGCCGTCACGGAAGACGGTTTCGAGCTGTTGACGCCCTGGCCGGACGGCACGGGCAGCTATCAGGCGCCATGAAGGCCCTGTGAGAGAAAAGAGATAAGCGGGTGTCGTCAAGCGTGCTCGCCCACAGATCCGGAAAATAAGGATTTGACTCCCGCGCCGGTTCGGTTAAAGCTACGCCTTAGTGTTTCAAGGGGTTTTCGTCTGCATGAGTCCGTCATTGACCGTTCGCCGCATCGCCGCTGATCAGGGCGCAGTATTCCGCGAACTCCGTACTGCGTCGCTGCGGGAGGCACCCTATGCCTTCGGCGAGACGCTCGAGGACGCCTTGTCGGTCGACGCCGCAAGCTTCGATGCTACCGCTGCAAGCCACGCGGTCTCGACAGTGGCCACGTCGTTCATCCTCTATACCGAGGGCCATCCCGCCGGGCTGATCGAAGCGCATTTCGAAGACAGTGCGGCGCGGCGCGCCTTTGTGGGCGAGCTGTGGGTGGCGCCTGCGGTGCGTCATCTGCGCGGCGGCGAGCTGCTCGTCAACACTGCCAGCGAATGGCTGGCCGCTGAAGGCGCCGAGGAAATCTACGCGTGGGTGGCCGACGCCAACCGCACGGCGATGCGCTTTTACGAGCGCCTCGGCTTCGGCCCGACCGGCGAGCATGCCCGCACGGCACGCTGGCCCGACCAGTCGGAAAGCCTGCTGGTGCGCCACGTGCAGCGCGCCTCGCAAGCCTCCTCCCAGTGATCCGCCGAGCGGTCCCGCCGGGCGCCGCTCCCTTCCTTCCTGCGCTGCTGTTGCGTCCGCCGTCGCCGGTTGGGCAGCGGCATTTATCCCTCTCGCCGAAAATACTGGCTCCACGCGTGGACGCCTGTAAAATACGCAAAATTTTTTGCCGAACGCTATGTCGCCCAAGAAATCGCCATTTTTCGAACTCCGCAGTGGCACTGTCGACACGCTCCTGTTCGTGGTCAAGACGACCGACCTCGACGCCATGCGTGCCGAACTGACCCGGCGCTTCGAAGCGACCCCCGAATTCTTCGCTAACGACGTCGTCGCGATCGATGTGCGTCGCCTTGCCGACGAGGAGCGCGTGCCGCTCGGCGAAATCGCGCAACTGCTCGACAGCGTGCGCATGCGCCCGGTGGGTGTGGTGGCGAATCCGCAGCAAGGCTGGGCCGCCGAGGCTGCGTTACCGCTGCTCGAGGCGCGCGATCGGCGCGGCGCGGCAGGCGCCAGAGCGGCGGGCGAAGAGGGCGCTCTGGGCGCTGAGGGTGGCGCAGCGGCCGAGACTGGCGACAGTGGCGAGAGCACCGCTCCGGTGCAGGGCGAACTGCCGATCGACGCGCCGGCAGTCTCCGTCGAAGTTGTGGCGGCTGGCCCCGCTGCGGGGGCGCCGGCGGCAGCGCCAGGCGAGGCCGCGAAGCTGGTCACCTCGTCGACGACCACGGTTGTCGACAAGCCGTTGCGCTCCGGCCAGCGCATCTACGCGAAGGGCGATCTGGTGGTGCTGGGCCTCGTGAGTTATGGGGCGGAAGTCATCGCCGAAGGCAATATCCATATTTACGCGCCGTTGCGCGGCCGGGCGTTGGCCGGCGTGCAGGGCAACCACGACGCACGCATTTTCTGCACGTGTCTGGAGCCGGAACTGATCTCGATCGCCGGTATCTACCGTACGACCGAGAATCCGCTGCCGGCCGACGTGCTCGGCAAGCCGGTGCAGATCTGGCTCGATGAAGAAAAGCTGATGATTGAACCGCTGCGGCTCACCTGATCACCGGTTGCGCGCGCCGCCCCTGGCGCGTGCCTGGGATCTGGCTGCCGCCGGACTTATTTGAACGAAATTGACGAACTCAGGGTAAGGGTAATGGCAAAAATCATTGTGGTGACATCGGGCAAGGGTGGCGTGGGCAAGACGACCACGAGCGCGAGTTTTGCATCGGCCCTCGCGTTACGGGGCCACAAAACCGCCGTGATCGACTTCGACGTCGGCCTGCGTAACCTCGACCTCATCATGGGCTGCGAGCGCCGTGTGGTGTACGACCTGATCAACGTGATCCAGGGCGAAGCCAACCTGAATCAGGCGCTCATCAAGGACAAGAAGTGCGAGAACCTGTTCATCCTGCCGGCCTCGCAGACGCGTGACAAAGACGCGCTGACCATGGAAGGCGTCGAAAAGGTCATCAACGACCTGATCGCGATGGACTTCGAATTTATCATCTGCGATTCTCCGGCAGGTATCGAATCGGGTGCCCTGCTGGCGATGCACTTCGCCGACGAAGCGCTGATCGTGACGAACCCGGAAGTCTCTTCGGTGCGCGACTCGGACCGGATTCTCGGTATCCTGTCGTCGAAGACCAAGCGCGCGATCGAAAGCAAGGAGCCGATCAAGGAACACCTGCTGATCACGCGCTACAACCCGAAGCGCGTGAGCGAAGGCGAAATGCTCTCGCTCACCGATATTCAGGAGATCCTGCGCATCGACCTGATCGGCGTCATTCCGGAATCGGAAGCGGTGCTGCATGCGTCGAACCAGGGGCTGCCGGCCGTGCACCTCGACGGCACCGATGTCGCTGAAGCCTACAAGGATGTTGTGTCGCGTTTCCTCGGCGAGCAGAAATCGCTTCGCTTTACCGATTACCAGAAGCCAGGCCTCCTGCAGCGCCTCTTCGGCACCAAGTAAGGGGAGCGCACGTAATGTCGATTCTTTCGTTTTTGCTGGGCGAGAAGAAGAAGTCCGCGTCAATAGCGAAGGAACGCCTGCAGTTGATCATCGCGCATGAGCGCGCCGGCGGCCATGCGCCTGCCGATTATCTGCCTGCGTTGCAACGCGAACTCGTCGCCGTGATTTCCAAGTACGTGAAGATTTCCGATGAGGATATTCGCGTCACGCTCGAGCGCCAGGACGACCTCGAAGTGCTCGAGGTCAAGATTGAAATTCCGCAGGTCTGATCGCCGCAATGGCGGTCTGCATGATGTTTTATGCGCTCCCTGTCCGGCATCGTGACGGGCAGGGGGCGTAACGCGGGTCTCACCGCGGCCCGCGGTTCTTTATCACACTGGCTTGACTTATCGCGGCGGCGCGTCGGCCTCATCAGCCGCTTTTGCCTCGGGCTCCTCTTCGATGAGAGCCTCAGGCACTTCCGGTACCGGCGCAGGCGCGGGTTGCGGCAAAGGCGCCATATAGCGTTGCGATAACGCTTCATACAGCGGCGGCGCGAAGAGGCGCGATACGCGGCTCGCAATCAGTGCAGTGGCCATCAGCGAGATTACGAGGGCGTGGCCATTGATCATCTCCATCACGATCACGAACGACGTAATCGGCGCCTGCGTGACGGCGGCCAGATAGCCCACCATGGCGAGCGCGATCAGCATCTGCAGTTGCATGCTGCCGAACACCATATGCAGCAGATTGCCAAAGCCTGCACCGATCGACAGCGACGGCGCGAAAATGCCGCCTGGGATGCCCGGCAGATACGATCCGACCATCGAGATCAACTTCAGAAACGGATAGAACACCGACAGTTGCTCGCTCCCGTCGAGCAGACCACGCGCCTCCGCGTAGCCGCTGCCGAAGGTCAAGCCACCTGAGATCAAACCGACAACGGCAATCAACAGTCCACACAGCGCTGCGAAGACAACCGGCCGTTCGCTATGCAGCTTGCGCAGCGGCGCGGGAATCCAGCGCGCCGTGTTGAGCAGCAGCCAGCCGAAAACGCCGCCGGCGATACCGGTGACGACAGCCGTGAGCACTACAGCCACGGCGAGCAGATCGGGGAAATGCGTACCAATCTGGATCGTGCCGAAATAGGTGTAGTTGCCATTCAGCCCAAGGGCGATCACACCGGCGATGATGATGGCCGTAATCAGCACGCCGCTCGCGCGCGCCTCGAAGCTGCGGGTGAGCTCCTCGATGGCGAACACGATCCCTGCCAGCGGCGTGTTAAATGCCGCGGACAAGCCCGCTGATGCGCCGGCCAGCACGAGCTGCCGCTCGATCAACGCGTTGGAACGCGGGTAGAAACGGCGCAGGTTGAACATCAGCGCGGCGCCTACCTGGACCGTCGGTCCTTCGCGACCAATCGTAAAGCCACCAAGGATGGCGAGGAACGACACGGCGATCTTGCCGAACAGAATCCGGAACGACAGCAGCCGCGAGCCATATTCAGAGGGTTTGGAGTGCAGCGTGGCAATGACTTGTGGAATGCCGCTGCCCTCCGCGCCGCGAAAGAACTTACGGGTGAGCCATACGCACAACGCTGAAACCGCCGGGGTCACGATCAGCGGTAGCCAGACATGCCGATGTTGCATGGCGCTGAACTGGCTGAAGCCGAAATCGATCAGGCGGGCGTAGAACACCGCGATCAGACCGACGGCGATGGCGCCGAGCCAGAACACGCCGTATTGGCGCCACAGCCGGCGCGTGCGCCGGATGACGTTGGAGGGAAGAGGTGGGAATGCCCGCATTAGATGACCGCTCAGGCAAAGCGTGAATTATACCGATCGATCACGTCGCGTGACCACACGAAGGCATATTGAAAGAAACTCGACAGATAGCGCCTGAGAGCGTTGCTGCAAGCCATTTCGAGATATGCCTTTAGCGGGCCGTGCCCCGGGCGGCGCGGCGCCCGGCGTATATGACGAAAACGTGGTCGGCTATAATAAGCGCCGCGATCGATACTGTGACGGGCTACTAATGAAGCGAATTCTTATCGTCAAGGTGACTTCCCTGGGCGATATTGTCGAAGCCCTTCCGGTCATTGCCGACATCAAGCAAGCATTTCCGGGAGTGCAGGTGGACTGGGCGGCGGACGAAGCGTTTGCCGAAGTGGTCCACTGGAGCCAACGTGTTGACCGCGTCCTGTGCGCACCGCTGCGCCGCTTCAAGAAGGCGCGTCGCTGGTCGGACCTCAAGGCGATCGGCGCCTCCATCGGCGAGCTTCGTGCCTACCACTACGATTGCATCATCGATATCCAGGGCGTCTACAAGACCGCCATCATCGCTTTTCTCGCGCGCTCGTCGCGCCGTGTCGGCTATCGGAACAAGGACCTCGGCGAGGTTGGCGCATCCTTCGCCTATACGGCGCGGTTCGGCCCTCGTCCGCCCGTCAGCGCCTGGGAAGGCATGCGCATCAGCGCGGGTGAGGCGCTCGGCTATCAGCCCGACGGGCCGCCTGTCTTCGATCTGAAACTGCCCGAAACGGGCACCACGCCGTTCGAGGCAGGCGACGCGCCTGTCGCAGCGCTGTTCCACGCCACCTCCAAAGACGACAAGAAATGGCCGGTCGCGCATTGGGGCGAGGTAGGACGCGAACTGACGCGGCGTGGGTTTCGCCTCGTGCTGCCGTGGGGTTCGCCGCGCGAGCGCGAGGAAGCCGAGGCAATCGCCAAAGAAGTGCCGGGCGCGACCGTGCTGCCGCAGATGAGCGTCACCGAGATCGCCCGGATGATCGACGCGTGCTCTCTCGTGATTGGCACGGATACCGGCTTTGTCCACGTCGCGCACGCGCTTCAAAAGCGCACGGTAATGATCTTTGTGGCCACCTCACGCGAGCATTTCGGCATCGAAGCACCGTATCGCTCAGTCTCGATCGGCGATGGCCTGTCGGTGCCCCCCGTCAGTGAAGCGATTCAGGCGATCGACTACGTGCATAGCGACCCGCATCCTGCCGGGGCGCAAGCGCGTTCCGTCACCGCTGTCTGATCTGTCACAGGCAACCGCAGGCTGGCCGCCGCTCGTGCATGGAGGCCACCTCAACGAATCTTTCCTCGCCAAAGAAAAAAGGCGTGACGCACAGTCCGCCCAATTGAATGGACGCTGCCTCGGCACGCCTCTAAAAGCGCCCGCGTCGGGGAACGACGGGCGGAGAGGATCCAACATGAACACAACAGGACTGCACCTTTAAAGACCACGCACGGCGCGTCGAGTTCAATCGCCCCTGCGGGGCGCGCCCACGCATTTCAGACCCCGGCCGATACAGTTGCCGTTCGACCAGCACCCATTTTCCGCATTACACGGCTGTTAAAAGTGTCGCATTTGGTTGGTCGCCGACACGCAGCTTACGCGTTCCATTCACCCACCGGCTTCGCACAGAGGGCCTGAATGCAGGCCACACCTCAATGGGCGTTGCTCTGCGCCCGGTATTGCAGCCGCTGCCGGACGCGAAACCTGTAACGCAACCCTCATCATCGCTTACAAAATGCAACGCCCGCACATGTGCGCTTCGTGTCCAATCAACATCATTCGAGGCGGACTCGAATACCACCGAAACGAAGGGAGAACAACGTGAAACGCTTGACGCTGATTTTGATTGCCGGTGCGCTGCTGGCAGCTGCACTGGGAGGCTGTGTGATCGCACCGGCGCCGGGTTACTACGGCGGCGGCTATTACCACCACGGGTACTACAACTGATAAGCAGGGAAGTCGCGCATACGCTGTGTGCCGCGACATGGGAGGCGAGGGCTGTAAAGCCGGCAGCGGGCAGAGCCGTCGCATGGCCGGAACGCACCGGGCATGCGACGGTTGCCTGCATGACAAGCGGGTGTTTAGCCAGATCCTCGTTGAGGATCAGCTAAGCATCATCTCGAACGCGACCACCGCGACGATGGCCGCCGCGTTGGCAGCGAGCGCTTCAAGCACAATGGCTTTCCAGCTCGAAGGGCGGAAGCGGATGGCCAGCAGCAACGAGCACAGAAGTGCCAGTGCGATGATCATCACGACGTCTGAGTTCTGGAGATACAGCCTCATGGTTGCCTCCTGGCTCACTGGGGATATGGCTCGAGTATAGGCACGTCAAAAAGACGTGCAAGAGGGAAACCCACCAGGTGAGACCAGGGGCTGAGGCAGCCCGACGTTAAGAGCGCGCTTACATCAGTTGGGCATCGCGCGTTTCGCGCATACACAGCACACCGAACAGACTGACCGCGGCGGCAATCGATACGTAGGCGCCGACCCATGTCAGACCGCCGTGGGCAGCGAGCACCTGGGCGATGTAAGGCGCGACCGATGCGCCTAGAATCCCACCCAGGTTGTACGACACGCCTGCACCGGTATAGCGCACGTTGGTCGGAAACAGTTCCGGCAGCAGCGCGCCCATCGGCGCGAAAGTCACGCCCATCAGGAACAGCTCGATCACCAGGAACAGCAGCACGAGCGGCATCGAGCCGCTACCGAGCAGCGGCGCCATCGTGAAGCCGGAAAGGATGGCTGCGATAATGCCGACGATCAGCACCGGCTTGCGCCCGTAGCGATCGCTGGCCCACGCGGACAGTGGCGTGGCGAGCGCCATAAACAGCACGGCGACGCACAGCAAGCCGAGGAAGCTCTGACGCGGAATATGCAGTACAGATACGCCGTACGACAGCGAAAACGTCGTCGCGTTGTAGAACAGCGTATAGCAGACCACCATTGCCAGGGCGCCGAGCAGCGTCGGCCGCCAGTAGCTCGAGCACAGTGTTGCGATTGGCACGCGCACGCGTTCCTGGCGCTCGATGGCGGCGCGAAAGGCCGGCGTCTCGGTAATCTTCAGGCGCACGTACAGGCCGAGCGCAACCAGCACCGCGCTGACGATGAACGGCACGCGCCAGCCCCAACTGCGGAACTGCTCGTCCGAGAGCGACAGTGCGAGGCCGAAGAACAGGCCGTTGGACGCCAGAAAACCGATCGACGGTCCAAGCTGCGGGAACATGCCGAACCAGCCACGCTTGCCGGCGGGGGCGTTTTCGGTGGCGAGCAGCGCGGCGCCTCCCCATTCGCCGCCCAGGCCGATCCCCTGGCCAAAGCGCAGGACGCACAGCAGGATCGGCGCGAGGCTGCCGATCGAGTCGTAGCCGGGTACGAAACCGATCAGCGTGGTCGAGACGCCCATCACCAGCAACGAGGCGACGAGGGTCGATTTGCGGCCGATGCGGTCGCCGAAGTGACCGAACAGAAACGAGCCGATCGGCCGCGCGACGAACGCGATGCCGAACGTGACGAACGCCGACAGCGCCTGCGCGGTCGCCGAGCCATGCGGAAAGAACACCGGGCCGATAACGAGCGCGGCGGCTGTCGCATAGACGTAGAAATCGTAGAACTCGATCGCTGTGCCGATGAAGCTGGCGAAGATGATCCGCGAGCTGCTGGTTTGACCGGCGTCGTCGGGGCTGGCCGCGGAAATCGGCGAAGTGGACATTCCAAGGTTCTCCTGTGTCGTGACGCAGCGTGGCGCGCCTCGCGGGCGGCGCGCATACGGCGTCTATTGTTTGGATTGGTATGCTCCGCGGCCTGACGGCCTGCACCGGCGTTGGCTGCCGGGTGAAGCAATGCAAGGCGCGCGGGTGGCGCGGCAACGCGAGAGGCGGGACATGTGGTGCCAGCGGGTGAGCGGGCAGCATCGACGATCACGCCCGTGCCGGAAGGCTCCGGCGGGGGATCGCGAAATTATAGCGTGCGGCCCGTCAATCTATGGTCTGCGCCTGCGGCGAGGCGAACTCGCGGAGCTGGAACTTGCCGTTGTCGTTGAATAGCCAGTCTTCGAACAACTCGACCTGGCCGCGTGTATTGAGCAGCCTGGCAGGCGGCTGCGGCAACGGCGCTGCACGACGCAGCGTCGCGAGCGCGGTACTTTCGGCTTCGTCGTCGCCGTTGGTGCGATATACGGCTGACTGGATCACCTGACCGTCGCGGTCGACGGTGAACGAGACCACCACCAGCGAGCGCAGCATCGGCTGCAGCGTACCTTGCAACACGTAAGACGGATTGCGATCGAGGATGCGCCGTGCGACCGCGATGCGGTATTGATCCAGCGTTGCACTGTTCACGGCAGCGGGCGGTGTAATGAGCAGCGGCCGGTCGGGCGGTGTGAAGGTGCAGCCGGCCGCCATGACGGCTATGGCGAGCGCGAAACCTGCGCCGCGTGCGAGCGGGGACCACGAGCGACGATGTGAAGTCGGGCAACGAAGGTGGCGCGTGCGGGTGAGCATCCAGGCTCCGTTCGATGGCAGGGCGTAGTTTCATCCTAGTCAAATCCCGCCAGGTTTCAATTCGAGTTGGCCCTGATTTGGCATGGAATGGCGGGCCATGGAGGCACGTCTGCTCTCGTACGTCCAAAGGATGTAACCGCGTAACCTCTCGAAACAAGGTCGTAGCCAAATTGTCGCCGCGGCTCACTAGGATGTCGACATCGCCCATGCGCTTTACGAAGGAGATGTCCGATGCTGAGCCATCACGAACTTGCAACGCTCATGTTGTTCCGGGATACCGGGCGACATCTGGAGGAGCTCGATCCCGACGTCCTTGCGCTGCGTCACTACGAGCTGGTCGAAGTGCGCTCGCACGACCGCCATGGCTCGACGCTGCAATTGACCCGGCGTGGCCGCGAATTGTTGCAGCGTCTGCATCTGGACGGCGGCCGGCTGCAATAAACCGCCGAAAACGCCCTGCAGCCGGATCGCCCCGTCCGTCCCTGCTAAAATTCATGACAGAAACATTGCAGTGTAACGAGCGGAAAAAATTCTTTGCTCTGAAGTAATTGTATTGCGAGTTAGAGTGGAATAGCGTTCAGTAGTACTGTGAGACACCATATCGGTGCCGGTTTACGTCGTGGAGATTGTTGTGAAAAGCTTGAAAATTTTGCTCGGCTTGGCAGCTGCCGCAATGGTTTGCGCGAGCGGCGTGGCCCATGCAGCACACGTAGGGGTGTTCATCGGCGGCGGCGGTTACTACTACCCGTGGGGTGTGCCGTATTACTATCCGTATCCGCCGGCGGTCGCCGTGCCGGTGCCGGTGCCCGCGCAGCCGCAGGAGTATGTGGAGCAGGGCCAGACTTCTGCAGCCCCAGCGGCGTCCGGGCAACCGGGCGGCACCTGGTACTACTGTGATGACACGAGGAGCTATTACCCGTATGTGAAGTCATGCTCATCGGGTTGGCGCCCCGTGCCGGCGCAGCAGTCGCAGTAGCCTGTAAACTAAAAACGTATTACCGCAAAGAGAAGGAAATGAAATATTCAAGGCTTGCTCTTATCGCTTCATTGAGCTTTCTAGGCGCATGTTCGGTCATGCCAGCCGGTCCTAGCGTCATGGCGCTGCCGGGCACCGGTAAAACTTTCGACCAGTTCCGCGTTGACGACAACTCGTGCCGTCAGTTTGCGTTCCAGCAGGTGGGCGGGGTTTCGACCAACCAGGCTGCGACCAACAGTGCGGTGGGCAGCGCGGTGGTCGGTACGGCCCTCGGCGCGGCCGCCGGTGCGGCTTTCAACGGTGGCAGCGGCGCTGCGGTCGGCGCAGGCGCCGGGCTGCTGGCAGGCACGCTGTTCGGTGCCGGTGCGTCTCAGAATTCGGCTTACGACGTCCAGCGCCGCTACGACTATGCGTATCTGCAATGCATGTATGCGAACGGCAACCGGATTCCGGTGCAGGGCCGCATGCGTACCATGGAGTCGAACGGAGGTGGGGGGTATGTGACCACCACTCCGCCGCCTCCTCCGGGTTCGCCGCCGCCTCCGCCGCCTGGCGCGTATTAAGCGGATTGATTGGCTTCACCTGAGCATGGCTGCCGTTTTTAACGGCAGCCATGTTGCTTTTGGGTCGGTGGTTTTCACGGTTCAGGCGGTTAGCTCAGGCGGCCGCGTGGCGCTGGCCGCGTGCGCGCATCCACGACTGCAGGCGGTCGATGTAGAGATACACGACCGGCGTCGTATAGAGCGTCAGCATCTGGCTGACGATCAGCCCGCCGACGATCGAAATGCCCAGCGGCCGGCGCAGGTCGGCACCCTCGCCATGGCCGAAGGCTAGCGGCAGTGCGCCGAGTAGCGCTGCAAAGGTGGTCATCATGATGGGGCGGAAGCGCATCAGGCTGGCGTGATAGATGGCGTCGCGCGACGACATGCCCTCGCGTGTGGCATCGATCGCGAAATCCACCATCATGATCGCGTTTTTCTTGACGATGCCGATCAGCAGGATCACGCCGATCAGCGACATCACCGTGAACTCGACGTGGAACGCCATCAGCGCGAGCAGCGCACCGACGCCTGCCGACGGCAGCGTCGAGAGAATCGTCAGCGGATGGGCATAGCTCTCGTAGAGGATGCCGAGCACGACATACACCGCCGCCAGCGCCGCCAGAATCAGCAGCGGCTCGTCCGAGAGCGATTGCTGGAAGGTGCGCGCCGTGCCCTGAAAACCGCCGTGAATCGACCCCGGCATGCGAATCTCCGCCATGGTCCGGTCGATCGCGGCGACGGCAGTGGAGAGCGGCTCGCCCGGCGGCAGGTTGAACGAGATCGTGGTGGCGACAAAATCGCCTTGGTGATTGACGCCTAGCGGCGTATGACCCGGATCCCATCGCGCAAACGTGCTGAACGGAATCATGGTCTCCTGCGCGGTGCTGACCGAAGTGCCTGCGGATGCGCTCGAGTGTCCGCTTGCCGCCAGCGAATTGATGGCGAGGTTGCGTGCCGAGTCGGCCGCGATGGCGGCTGCG